>Ga0316604_10002859_pt1 | contig 12707 bp, 11 predicted proteins | sample OWC_soil_day20_C_FD_207650 | JGI IMG/M metagenome (GOLD analysis project Ga0316604, IMG submission 207650) | Wetland soil microbial communities from Old Woman Creek delta, Ohio, United States - OWC_soil_day20_CT | ecosystem: Environmental > Terrestrial > Soil > Wetlands | place: USA: Ohio... | reverse complement strand
CTCGGGCCGGCCGATGGATCGGCTGGTATGCGGCGACGTGGGCTTCGGCAAGACCGAAGTCGCCCTGCGTGCAGCCTTCATCGCGATTGCCGACAGCAAACAGGTGGTCGTGCTGTGCCCCACCACGCTGCTCGCAGAACAGCACTTCCAGACCTTCTCGGATCGCTTTGCCGACTGGCCGGTGAAGATCGCCGAGCTCTCGCGCTACCGCTCCGCAGCTGAACAGAACGAAGCCCTGGCGCTGGCCGCGGAAGGCAAGATCGACATCCTGATCGGCACCCACCGCCTGCTGCAGAAAGACGTCGTGCTCAAGCGCCTCGGCCTGGTGATCATCGACGAGGAGCACCGCTTTGGCGTGCGCCAGAAGGAAACCCTGAAGTCCTTGCGCAGCGAGGTCGACATCCTCACCCTGACCGCCACGCCGATCCCGCGCACCCTGGGCATGGCCATGGAAGGCCTGCGCGAATTCTCGGTGATCGCCACCGCGCCGCAGAAACGTCTGGCCATCAAGACCTTCGTGCAAGGCTGGAGCAAAGGTGTCGTACGTGAAGCCGTGCTGCGTGAATTCAAACGCGGCGGACAAGTCTATTTCCTGCACAACGAAGTCGACACCATCGAAAACATGCGCAATTCGCTCACTGAATTGCTGCCCGAAGCGCGCATCGTGGTCGGCCACGGCCAGATGAACGAGCGCGAGCTGGAACGCGTGATGAAGGATTTCACCACCCAGCGCGCCAACCTGCTGCTGTGCACGACCATCATCGAGACCGGCATCAACATTCCCACCGCCAACACCATTGTCATCAACCGGGCGGATCGCTTCGGCCTCGCGCAATTGCACCAGCTGCGCGGTCGCGTCGGTCGCTCGCACCACCAGGCCTATGCCTATCTGCTCACCGATGCCGGCGCCAAGCCGACCGCCAACGCGCAGAAGCGTCTCGAAGCCATCACCATGATGGACGAGCTGGGCTCGGGCTTCTTCCTTGCCATGCACGATCTGGAAATCCGGGGCGCCGGCGAAGTGCTGGGCGAATCGCAAAGCGGGGAAATCCAGCAAGTCGGTTTCTCGCTGTATTCCGAAATGCTCAAGCGCGCCGTCAAGGCGCTGCAATCGGGCAAGGAAGTCGATCTGGCGCAGCCGCTGGACGTGGCCTCCGAAATCAACCTGCATACGCCCGCGCTGCTGCCGGACGCCTATTGCAGCGACATCCAGGAGCGCCTCACGCTCTATAAGCGCATGGCCAACTGCGAAGATGCTGACGAACTGCAAGGCATCCAGGAAGAGCTGATCGACCGCTTCGGCGAAATGCCCCCGCAAACCCAGGCCCTGCTCGAAACCCACCGCCTGCGCCTGTCCGCAAAGACACTCGGCATCATCAAGATCGACGTCAGCGATTCACGCATCCAGCTCCAGTTCGAACCAAACCCGCCCATCGAACCGATCAGGATCATCAAGCTCATCCAGAACAACCGCAACTGGAAGCTCGCCGGGCAAGACAAACTCACCGTCAACATCACCGCCGAATCCTTGCAGGAGCGCGCCAGCAAGGTGCGCAACGTGCTCAAGCAGTTGGCGGGGTGAGCGAGCTCAGGAATCTGTAGCCTGGATGCCGCGCAGCGAAATCCGGGACAGTTATCGCGAATTCCCGGATTCCGGCCTGCGGCCTTCATCCAGGCTACGAGCTGGGTGCGCAGGATTGGTAGGAGCGGCCATTGGCCGCGAAGCCTTTTCACCGGCCCTACGTCGCTGCAGTGCCTTCAGGCTGCTGATCTCTCCCGCATTGTGCCGTAGCCTGGATTAGCCGCAACGCGGCGTAATCCGGGTCGCCGCAGGCGATTCAGGAGCCTGGATAGATCGCGTCGACTGAGAATGCCAAACATGCGGTGCAGTTCGCATTGCTCGTTGATGCCTACATCTGCAGCCCAACCTGCCCAGCAACAACTGAGTATCAGATCCACCGCGAGGAAACGCGGGCAGGTATCGATGTATTTGTAGCGTGCCATCAGAAAGTCTCCTACGCCGACACGGGTTGGAGACTTGCCATGACAAATCGTTCACGGCACGATGCAGACTTCTGTAGATTTCTCTACACCCTTGTTAGCGCTCAAATGTCACCTGACGAAGTAACTCAATTGCTCAGCTATTTCGGTACCCTAGGTCTTGGTTTCGTTCTAGGCACGGGCGTTGTTTTTCTGCTCTTGAAGTTTTTTATACCCAACTATCTTGCTAAAAAAGCAGAAAACCTAGCAACGAAAGAAGATATTGGTGCGATTACCAGCATAGTCGCGAAAGTAAATTCAAAATATTCCGAACTATTGGAGAATCTGAAAGTACAACACCAGCTCCGGCTAGCCGCTATTGATAAGAGATTGCAGGCGCATCAAGAGGCATTCACAAAATGGCGAAAACTATATGGTGCGATTTACTCTCCAGATATTATGAATGTCGTTATCGAATGCCAAATATGGTGGGATGAGAACTGCCTATATCTAGAGCCAGAGATACGGCGAGCGTTTGCAGATGCATTTTCTGCTGCAAGTATGCACGAAAGTTACATTACTGGAGGAGATGACGTGGTGATCAAAAACAACTGGAAAACGATCACCGACTTCCCGAACTTGCTATTTCTGGCAGTGCAACTTCCAAAGTTAACATCTACCGAAAGTCGGGTTATATATGGCAACAAAACCGGTGACCGCCATCGCGCTAACAATTCCTCCATAAACCAAAGCTGATCGATTTTTGGTTTTTGCGGGGCAAATCATCTGCAGCCATATAGGGCAGGTCAATAACCCGCACCGACAAATTTTCAGAACGGGTCGGTTTCACCTTTTCCGCGCGGGTTACGCCTACGGCTAACCCGCCCTACACCTAGCATTCTCGAAGAACCGCCCCTAACACTCGCTCCGTTTGCCCGCACACGCCCGCCGCCCTAAATTCTTAAGGCATATTCTCACCCAACATGAAAGCAACCCCATGCTGATCCGCAATTATCTCGACACGCCAGCCATCGAAAAGACCATCCATGACGGTGAAGGGCTGATAAAGAGTCGCAAGCTTTTCGGTGCGGAGGATTTCGCGACGAACTTGCGCTACGTGGCGCAGACCGAGCTGCCGCCCGGCGCGTCCATCGGCTTTCACGCCCATGCAGACGCGCGCGAAGAGGTGTACGTGATCCAGTACGGTACAGGCCGGGTGCGGATTGACGATCAGGAGCGGCCTGTCCGTACGGGCGACGTGATCGTTACCCATGTTGGTGAAAGCCATGGCCTGTTCAACGACTCGGCCGCGCCGCTGGGCGTGTTCGTGTTCTGGGTGGCGAAGCAGGCAGAGCCGTCTTGCGGCTGAGCTGCCTTGCGTTCAGACCAGTTCATCCACGTTAGTGCCCAGCGTAGTGCTGGTCGACTTGCTCGTCGTGCTGCTGCTTTGGGAAGTCTGCTCGGTGTTCTTTTTCAGTTCGGCCGCTTGTTGCGCCTGGGTCAATTGCGCGATCTGGGCTTGCACTGCTGCAATCTGGGCCTGCAAGAGCTGGATCTGCTTCGAGTTGTCCTCTCCCGAAGAGGATGTGGCAAGTTTGGTAAGTTGTTTCTGCAGGGACGCCAGCTTTTTCTGAAGTTCCGCTATTTCGCTGGATGAGCTGCTGCTCGATGAACTCGAAACACTTGTCGATGAACTGACTGCCGTGACCATGATTGAACCCTCCTTCTGCCGCCGTTGGCGGACACGCGGCCCGCAATACAGACGCCTTCTCCTGTCTGCTTATCCATGCATGGGTCTACGGCCAAATACGGGGAGGACAAAGCGACAAGGGTGTAAAAAGGATTAAAAACTCCACAACAGGATTGAAGCGCTATTGCGTTCAAGCCTTCAGCAGATCAGTCCCCGCAGAATCCTTGCAAGGCGGCCACCACGTTATCCCCGATCTCGGCCACCGCGTAGCCGCCCTCCAGGACAAACAACGTGGGCAAGCCCAGCCCTTGCAGGCGTTCGCCAAGGTGCCGGTAATCCGGTGTCTGCAACTGGAACTTGCTGATCGGGTCGCCTGCAAAGGCATCCACGCCCAGTGACACGACCAGCGCCTCGGGTTTGAAGGCGCCAATCCGCTCAAGTGCTGCCTCAAGCGCCGTGAACCAGCCTGCCACCGAGGTACCGGCCGGCAGCGGTAGATTCAGGTTGCAGCCCGCGCCGGCCCCTTCGCCGGTTTCATCCGCGTGCCCCAGAAAGAACGGATATTCGGTCGCCGGATCGCCGTGAATGCTGGCGAAGAACACATCGCCGCGCCGGTAGAAAATATCCTGCGTGCCGTTGCCATGGTGAAAATCCACATCGAGGATCGCGACCCGCTTGGCGCCGCCATCACGCAGCGCTTGCGCCGCAATTGCGGCGTTGTTCAGAAAGCAGTAACCGCCGAAGAATTCCGCACCGGCATGGTGACCAGGCGGACGCGTCAGCACGAAAGCGCTGCGTTCGCCCGCCGTCAGCCAGTGGGCGGCAGTCAGGGCACAGTCGGCGCCGCTGCGTGCCGCTTGCCAGGTGCCGGCAGTCAGGGGCGAACCGGTGTCGAAGGAAAACAGCCCCATGCGTGCGGCGAAGTTGTGCGGCGTGTGGTCGCTGCGCATGCCGCGGATCGGCCATACGCATGGAAAGGCATCACCTTCGTTGCCGCTGGCCAGCCATTCGGCCCAGGCGCCCTGAAGGAAGTCCAGATAACGCTGACTGTGCACGCCCAACAAGCTTGATGCGTTCAAGGCGAGAGGCGCTTCTACCGTGAAGCCGGCCTGCTGGACCGCCTGCAGAACGTACTCCGCCCGGCTCGGCGTTTCAAAACAGGCCACCCGGCGACCGCGATAGAACTCGAACTCCGCGTGGTGCGCGGCCTGATGGGGATTCGCAACGATACGCATGAGAAGCCTTGATCAATGCAGAAGGAGGCGATGGTAGGCCCGCCTTCCGGCGCAATCAAATCCGCACGCGACCGGGCCCGGCGCCTCACGTATAATCCGCGCCTTGTCCGAAAGCCGCACACCATGAGCACCCTCAAGCAAGAACTCGCCCGCCGCCGCACCTTTGCGATCATCTCCCACCCTGATGCGGGTAAAACCACACTGACCGAAAAGCTCCTGTGGTTCGGTGGCGCCATCCAGGTTGCCGGCGAAGTGCGCGCGCGCAAGGCTGCGCGGCATGCCACGTCCGACTGGATGGAGCTGGAAAAGCAGCGCGGCATCTCGGTGACCTCCTCAGTGATGCAGTTCCCGTATCGCGACGCCATCGTCAATCTGCTCGACACCCCGGGCCACGAAGACTTCTCGGAAGACACCTACCGCACGCTCACCGCTGTGGATTCGGCAGTGATGGTGATCGACTCGGTCAACGGGGTGGAAGCCCAGACCATCAAGCTTCTGAACGTGTGCCGGCTGCGCGATACACCCATCCTGACCTTCATCAACAAGCTCGACCGCGAGGGCAAATCGCCCATCGACCTGCTCGATGAAATCGAATCCGTGCTGGACATGGAATGCGCACCGATGACCTGGCCCATCGGCATGGGCAAACGCTTTCGCGGCGTGTACCACCTGTATAACGATAGCATTGCCTTCTTCGACCCGCACGCCGAGAAAGGCACCTCCGAAATCATCGAAGGCCTGGCCAATCCGCGTCTGGATGAAGTCATCGGCGATCAGGCCGACGAACTGCGCATGGAGGTCGAGCTGGTGCGCGGCGCCTCGCACGCCTTCGACCAAGCGAAATATCTGGCCGGCAAACAGACGCCGGTATTCTTCGGCTCCGGGGTGAACAACTTCGGCGTGCAGTCGGTGCTCGATGCGCTGGTTGATTACGCTCCTGCGCCGTTGCCCCGCCCTTCGGAAAACCGCCAGGTAGAACCGGACGAAGACAAATTCTCGGGCTTCGTGTTCAAGATCCAGGCCAACATGGACCCCAAGCACCGCGACCGCATCGCCTTCCTGCGCGTGTGTTCGGGCCGCTTCGAGCGTGGCATGAAGATCAAGCAGGTCTCGCAGGGCAAGACGCTGGCCATCAACAACGCCATCACCTTCATGGCGCAGGACCGCAACACCACCGACGAAGCCTTCTCGGGTGACATCATCGGTATTCCCAACCACGGCACGATCCGCCTGGGGGATACCTTCACCGAAGGCGAAGACCTGAAATTCACGGGTATCCCCTCGTTCGCGCCGGATCTGTTCCGCCGTGCGCAGATCAAGAATCCGCTCAAGATGAAGCAGTTGCAAAAAGGTCTGCAACAATTGGCCGAAGAAGGCCAGACCCAGCTCTTCAAGCCACTGGCGTCGAACGACCTGATCCTTGGTGCGGTCGGGGTGCTGCAGTTCGAAGTCGTCGCCCACCGCCTGGAGCACGAATACGGCGTGGAATGCGTGTTCGAAGGCTGTACCTGGGCCACCGCGCGCTGGCTGCGCGGCAAGGACGAAGACATCAAGGCCCTGCTCGACAAGGCTCCGGCCAACATGGCACTCGATGGCGCGGGCGACTACGTGTATCTGGCGCCGAACCGCGTCAATCTGCAGATGGCACAGGAGCGGCACCCCAACGTGCGCTTCCTGGAAACGCGCGAGATCTATTGAACCCAGGGCTGCGGGGGAGAGAGCCACACCCCTGCCCCGCCCGGTTTCCGATTATTCAGTAATCATGCCCTGGTTCATCCTGATCATTGCCGGCCTCATGGAAGTGGGCTGGGCCGTCGGCCTCAAGTACACCGATGGTTTCAGCCGCCTGTGGCCCTCGGTCGGCACTATCGCGGCCATGATCGCCAGCGTCGTGTTGCTGGGTGTCGCGTTGCGCACCTTGCCACTGGGCACGGCCTACGCGGTGTGGACCGGCATCGGTGCCATCGGCACGGCACTGTTCGGCATCCTCGTTCTCGGCGAGAGTGCCACCACCCTGCGTCTGGTGAGTCTTGCGCTGATCTTTGCCGGCATTGTCGGACTCAAGCTGAGCCACTGACACCGGCTGTCTGTCGGGAGATTTGGATCATTTCCGCGCGGCGCATGGCGCGGGCCAGGCAGCTCACTGTCACGGACTTGTCATCCCTGCAGGGCTAAGATCTGCGGTTATGTCCAAAAACAGAAAACGAGACGCCCCATGCCCCGCACCAACGACAGTCTGGTCGATAGCCTCATCCATCAACACGCCGGTCGCGATCCCGAACGGCTCGCCCTCAAATACGCTCTCCTGCGCCGCGATCCGTTCGCTTTCCTGCGCGGCACCAATGCCCTGTTCCATGCCCGCATGCCGGACGAGAAATCGCTCTACAAGGCGCCCCTGGCGTGGACCAGCGGTGACCTGCATCTGGAAAACTTTGGCAGTTACAAGGCCGATAACCGCCTGGTGTATTTCGATCTGAACGATTTTGACGAGGCCACGCTGGCGCCCGCCAGCTGGGCTCTGGTGCGCTTTGTGGCCAGCGTCTTGCTCGCCGCGCCTGGCCTGGGTTTCAAGCGCGACGAGACCATCGAGCATGGCATGGCCTTCATCAATGCCTATGCCGATAGTCTGGCCAGTGGCAAGGCCCGCTGGCTGGAGCGTGACACCGCACAGGGTTTGATCCGGGATCAGCTGGAGAATCTGCGCGACCGCAGCCGCAAGAATTTGCTGGATAGCCGCACCCGGCGCGCTGGCAAACGGCGCAGCCTACGCGTGGATGGTGACAAGGCCTTGCCTGCCAGTGACAAGCAGTACGCCCGGGTGCAGTCCTTGATGGAGCAGTTCGCCAGTACCCAACCCCAACCCGGATTTTTCGAAGTACTCGATGTGGCCCGCCGGATCAGTGGCAACGCCAGTCTGGGGCTGGAGCGCTATGTGATTCTGGTGCGCGGCCGTGGCGGCCCGGACGATCATTATCTGCTGGACCTGAAGGAAGCCCAGCCTTCTGCGCTGACGCCCTTCCTGCGCAACCACGAACCACGCTGGCATTCGGACGCGCAACGCGTCATCGCCGTCCAGCAGATGATGCAGGTCATCCCGACGGCATTCCTGCACGCCCTGGAACTGGGCCGTCGCGCTTGCGTACTGCGCGAACTGCAGCCCTCCCAGGATCGTGTCGATCTGCGCGAAGCCGCCGGCAAGCCGCGCCTGTTCCGGGAATTGCTGTGCCAGATGGGCGAACTGACTGCCTGGGCGCAATTGCGCAGCAGTGGCCGCAAGGGCTCGGCCATCGCCGACGAGCTGGTCGAATTCGGTCTGCGCCATAAGTGGCGCAGCCGCTTGCTGAGCCTCGCCGAACAGTGTGCCGAACAGGTCGAGGCTGACTGGAAACACTACTGCGTGGCCTACGACGACGGCGCGTTCAAGCTCTGAGCCAGCATTCCGCCTGACCTTCCGGACAGCAGACCGCGTGCGCCACACACGATAACTTGGCGCATTTCCTCGCGGGAGACTTCCATGCGCGTTTTCTTGCGTTTGCTGCTGCTCATGCTGCTCTACCCGGCAATCGCCCGGGCCGAACCGGCGATCCTGCTTGCCGAGGTCTATCGCAATGGCATTGATCCGGCGGATTATCTGATCAGCGAAAAGCTCGATGGCGTCCGCGCGATCTGGGATGGTCAGACACTGCGTTTCCGCAGTGGCAATCCGGTTCACGCGCCGGAATGGTTTGTACGCAGCCTGCCGCCCACGCCCCTGGATGGCGAGTTGTGGGCCGGACGTGGCCGCTTCGAGCGCCTCTCCGGCATCGTACGCAAGGACGTTCCGATAGACGAAGAATGGCGCACGGTGCGTTACATGATCTTCGAGTTGCCGGATGCTCCCGGAGATTTCACGACGCGCGCCGAACGCATCCGGTACCTTACCGCAACAGCCAATGCGCCCTGGTTGCAAGCCATTGAACAGTTCCGCATCGATAACCGGGCCAGTCTGCAGCGCAAGCTTGAAGAGATTGTGCGCGGCGGTGGCGAAGGCTTGATGCTGCACCGGGCCGATGCGCCCTATCTGACCGGGCGCAGCGATGTGCTGCTCAAGCTCAAGCCCTGGGAAGACAGCGAAGCACGCGTGGTCGGCCACGTTCCCGGCAAAGGCAAGCACGCCGGCCGGCTTGGCGCCCTGCTTGTCGAACTGCCGGATGGACGTCGTTTCCGCATCGGCACCGGCTTCAGCGATGCCCAGCGCGAGGCGCCGCCCCCCATCGGCACGACCATCACCTATCGCTTCCGAGCCCTGACCGCCTCGGGCTTGCCACGTTTTCCGAGCTTTCTACGAGTCCGCGACGATCCCTGAGCCGCCGCGCGCTATCATCCGCGCATGCGTTTTCTTTGCTTGATCTCCTCATGCCCCAGCGCCTGCATCTGAGCCTCAGCGGCATCGTGCAGGGCGTGGGCTTCCGGCCTTTCGTGCACCGGCTTGCCCACGAATTGGGGCTGGGCGGCTGGGTGCAGAATCAGTCCGGCACGGTCCTGATCGAAGTGGAAGGTGAGGCGGCTACACTGGCGCAGTTCCAGCAGCGCCTGACCCAGGATGCGCCGCCCTTGGCCCGGCCAGAAATCCTTGCCGCCCGCAGCGAAGAAATACCTCTGGCGCGTAGCGGTTTCGCGATCCTGGAAAGCCATCGCGGTGATGCTGCTGACATTCACTTGCCGCCCGACACGCATTTGTGCGAAGACTGCCGGCGCGAACTTTTCGATCCGGCAGACCGGCGCTATCGCTACCCCTTCATCAACTGTACCCAGTGTGGCCCGCGCTACACGCTGATCGATGCCCTGCCTTATGACCGGGCACGCACTTCGATGGCCGGCTTCGAACTGTGCCCGGCCTGTGCGCAGGAATATGCCGATCCGGCGGATCGCCGTTTCCACGCTGAACCGGTCGCCTGCCCCGTCTGCGGTCCGCAGCTCAGCTGGGGCGATATGCACGGTGAAGCGGCCTTGCAAGCAGCCCTCGATGCCTTACGGGCGGGCCGGATCATTGCCGTGCGCGGTGTGGGCGGTTATCACCTGATGGGAGACGCGCGCAACGCTGCGACGGTAAGCCGCCTGCGCGAACGCAAGCAGCGCCCCGCGCGCCCCTTCGCGGTGCTGTTCGATGAGTCCGGACACGATGGCGCCGACATGCTCAGAGAATACCTGCACCCCACGCCCGAAGAGCTGCGTCTGTTGCGAACGCCGCAGCGCCCCATCGTGTTGGTCCATACCCATACCGCACAGACTCTCGCCGAAGGGGTGGCGCCGGGTATGCGCCGCATCGGCGCGATGCTGCCGCACAGTCCCTTGCAAGCCCTGCTGGTGCGCGACTTTGGCGGGCCGCTGATCGCCACCTCCGGCAATCTCTCCGGCGAGCCGATTGCGATTGCGCCGGACGAAGCCGAATCCCGTCTGCATGCCATTGCCGATGGTTTCCTGCATCACAACCGGCCGATCCTGCGCCCGGCGGAAGACAGCGTGTGGCAAGTCTGCGGCACACAGGCCCAGCCGATCCGCCTCGGGCGTGGCGATGCACCGCAGGAATGGCGCCTCGCCGCCGCGCTGAGCCAGCCCACCCTGGCACTCGGCGGCGAACAGAAAGTATGCATCGCGCTGGGTTGGGGAAATCGCGCCGTGGTTTCTCCCCACATCGGCGACCTTTCGCATCCCGAAAGCATGAGCTGGCTGGCGCGCACGGTGGCGGATCTGAGCCGCCTGTATCAGGTCCAGCCCACGCGTATCGTGCTTGATGCCCACCCCGATTACCACAGCCGGCGCTGGGCGGAAGGCACCGGTCTGCCGCTGCACTCAGCATGGCATCATCATGCACATGCCAGTACACTGGCTGCCGAATACCCGCACATCGACACCTGGCTGACGCTGGCCTGGGATGGTGTCGGCCTTGGTCCGGACGGCACGCTGTGGGGGGGCGAATGGTTGCTTGGCAGGCCCGGGAACTGGCAGCGTGTGGCCCGCCTGCGCCCCTTCCGCTTGCCTGGCGGAGAGGCGGCCAGCCGCGAAGGCTGGCGCAGCGCAGCAGGTCTGCTATGGGAAGCCGGGCGAACTGCACCGGCCTGGCATCCTCAGCTCGGCTTGCTGCAAGCTGCCTGGCAACGTGGTTTCAACAGCCCGCAGACCTCGGCCATCGGACGCCTGTTCGATGCCGCTGCGGCCTTGCTCGGCGTATGCACCGAAGCCAGTTTCGAAGGCGAAGGCCCCATGCGCTTGCAGGCTTTGGCGGAAACCTGCACCGGCACAACGCCGCACTGGCCGATCGCCTGGCTACAGCGCGACGGATTGTGGGAGCTGGATTGGCAAGTCTGGCTGGACGGTTTGCTCGATACGACGGTAGCGCCCGCAACGCGTGCGCGGGCATTGCATGAAGCCCTGGCCCGCGCCGTAGCCGAGCTGCCGGCACGGCTCGGTCTGCGCGATGGCATCACACTCGGCGCCACCGGCGGCGTATTCCAGAACAGCCTGCTCATCCAGTGTCTGCACGAACAGGGCACAGCATTGATCCTGCCCCGGCGCCAGAGCGTCAATGATGCCGGACTGGCGCTTGGCCAACTCATGGAATGTCTCGCCGCAGAGGCCTGAAACGCGCGGCAAATCGCCCGGGCTTGGCTTATGATGTGCATCCCTTGATGCGTTCCGGCGCGCGTTTCGCTCGCCAACGGAGATCCGAACCCATGCAGGATGGATACATACAGCTGGCCCACGGTAATGGGGGACGGCTGATGCGGGAATTGCTCGAAAGCGTGGTGTTCCCGGCGCTGGGCAGCCGCGAGTCGGGCACCGATGGCAGTGCCGTCGCGCCGGATGGCCGGGTGCCGGTGCTGGCCAGCGACAGCTTCACGGTGCAGCCCCTGTTTTTCCCCGGCGGCAATATCGGCAGTCTGGCGATTCACGGCACGCTCAATGACCTCGCCGTTTCCGGCGCGGAACCTGCCGCCCTGACCTTCAACCTGGTCATCGAAGAAGGCTTTGCCATTGCCGAGCTGCGCTCGATCCTTGAGACTGCCGGCGCCGCTGCACGCGAAGCCGGCGTAGCCATTGTCGGTGGCGACACCAAGGTGGTACCACGCGGTCAGGGCAGTGGCGTGCTGATCGCCACGACCGGCCTGGGCTGGCGCAAGGCGGATTCGATGCTGGACATCCACGCGGTACAGCCCGGCGATGTCGTGCTGGTCAGTGGTCCGGTCGGCGACCACGGTGCCACCGTGATGATGGCACGCGAGGATTTTGGTCTCTCCAGCGATCTTGTTTCGGATGCCGCCTGCATTCTGCCGCTGGCACGCCTGATCCGCGAACAAACTGGTCTGCGTTTCATGCGCGATCCAACCCGGGGCGGACTGGCGACCGTACTCCATGAGATAGCCCATGCCACCGGACTGGGCGCCAGGCTGCAGGAAAGCGCCATTCCGGTGCGCCCGGAAGTCACCGGTGTCTGCCAGTTGCTGGGCTTCAATCCCCTCTTGCTGGCCTGCGAGGGACGCATCGTGGCGATTGCCGCAGAGGATGCCGCCGACGAAATTCTGGCATGCTGGCGCACGCATCCGCTCGGTTCGCAGGCTGCCCGGATCGGCACTCTGGTGCCAGGCGGAACGGTCAGTCTGGTCACCCCACTGGGCGGACAACGCTTCATCGATGAACTCGGTGAAGACCCGCTGCCCCGGATCTGTTAAAGCGCCCTGCCATGGATGAACGCCCCTTTCAGCGAATCGTCCTGACTGGCGCTGCCGGCAGGCTCGCGAGCGTCCTGCGGGCACCCTTGCGCG
>Ga0316604_10002858_pt1 | contig 12714 bp, 14 predicted proteins | sample OWC_soil_day20_C_FD_207650 | JGI IMG/M metagenome (GOLD analysis project Ga0316604, IMG submission 207650) | Wetland soil microbial communities from Old Woman Creek delta, Ohio, United States - OWC_soil_day20_CT | ecosystem: Environmental > Terrestrial > Soil > Wetlands | place: USA: Ohio... | reverse complement strand
TACGCGGCTAACAGTAAACGGCTTCACGCAACTCGGCCTGGTCGAAATGACCCGCAAACGGACCCGCGAATCGCTCGCCCATGTACTGTGTCAGCCCTGTCCGACCTGTGGCGGGCGTGGCGAAGTGAAGACGGCGCGTACCGTCGCCTACGAAATCCTGCGCGAACTGCTGCGCGAGGCGCGTCAGTTCAATGCCCGCGAATACCGCATCCTGGCCGGCCCGGCCGTCGTTGATCTCTTCCTCGACGAAGAATCGCAAGCCCTGGCCATGCTTTCGGACTTCATCGAAAAACCGGTTTCGCTGCAGTCCGAGCCGAGCTATTCGCCGGAGCAGTACGACATCGTGCTGATGTGACGCCCCGGGCGCGTCGACGCCAGGCTGTCCGCCTCGTTGGCGCCGGTGGCGGCTGCGGGGCGAGCGGCCCCGGTCTATTTTTCGCTGTCGTCGTCGCAGCCGGCGACGGCGCGTACGCCGGCTGCGGCCACATCTACCGTGGTGCCGACGACCGTGGCGCCAACCTTGACCGTGGTGGCGACCACCGTCACGGCGGCATCGGCAACCGCGACAACGGCACAGCCGGAGAGCGACAGGGAAAGCAGGGCCGTCAGTAGGATCAAACGCATGGGGTCAGTGCGGGGGATACGAAAGACAGAAAGCAAAAAGCCCCGGCTTGCGGCCGAGGCTTTTTACATATTATCTTGGTGGGGCGTCACAGATTCGAACTGTGGACCTACGGATTAAGAGTCCGCTGCTCTACCAGCTGAGCTAACGCCCCAAGATGCCTGATGTGACTGGTGGGTCGGGCGAGATTCGAACTCGCGACCAACGGATTAAAAGTCCGCTGCTCTACCGACTGAGCTACCGACCCGCCTAGGGAGCGCGCATTATATGGATGAATCAAAAAGGCGTCAACGAAATTTCTGAAATGTGAAGAATTGTTTTGGCTCCGCCGCTCGCTCGTAAAGATGAATAGAATCGGAATTTCCGGAGAGCGTATTACGTTTGCATTCGGCCCCTGTCAATTTCTGGAGAACTGAGATGACTGAACTCGATATTTCCCGCTATCAAGACCTCATCGTCACTACGGCGACCGATGTCGGTTTGAAAATCCTGGCGGCGATTACCTTCTGGGTGATCGGTCGCTGGCTGATCGGTGTGGCGCTGAGCATGGTACGGGCATCGCTGGAAAAGCAGAAGGTTGATCCAACCGTTTTGCGCTATCTGGGCTCGGTCATTACCGTCACCCTCAATGTCCTGCTGGTGGTCGGTATTCTTGGCTATTTCGGTATCCAGACAACCACCTTTGCCGCCCTGATCGCGGCGGCCGGTGTGGCAATCGGCATGGCCTGGTCCGGCCTGCTGGCGCATTTTGCGGCGGGAGCCTTTCTGGTGGTGCTGCGCCCGATGAAGGTCGGCGATTTCGTGACTATCGGCGGCGTCACCGGCACGGTGATGGAGCTGGGGCTGTTTACCACGACGATCAATACGCCGGACAACGTGCAGACCATCATCGGCAACAACAAGGTGTTCAGCGACACGATCCAGAATTTCACGGTGAACCCGTTCCGGCGGGTCGATCTGAAGTGCCAGTTGTCCGGCGCGGCCGATCATCAGGCGGCGATGGCCGTGCTGCGCGAAAAGATCGCAGCGATTCCCAATGTTTTGGCGGAACCGAAGGTTGATGTCGAGATTCTCGATTTCACGCTGGTCGGGCCCGTGCTGGCGGTACGTCCGTATTGCCATAACGACCACTATTGGCAGGTCTATTTCGAGACCAACAAGGTGATTCGCGAAGCTTTGGCCGAGGCCGGTTTCCCGGCCCCGATGCCTGCCCAGCAGGTGATCGTGACGCAAGCCGCCTGAGTATCATCGACTCGGCAAAAAGCCCGCAAAAAAGCGGGCTTTTTTTGTGGACACCGCATCAGTGGTGCGTTTAGCCGAGGCGGCGGCAGATTTCCGTGGTCAGTGCCGACTGGTTCATCGAATAGAAATGCAGACCGGGTGCGCCGCCCTTGAGCAGGCGTTCGCACAGTTCGGTGACGATATCGAGGCCGAAGGCGCGGATCGAGTCGGCATCGTCGCCGTAGCTCTCGAATTTCTTGCGCATCCAGCGCGGGATTTCGGCACCGCAAGCGTCGGAGAAACGGGCCAGCTTGGTGAAGCCGACGATGGGCATGATGCCGGGGACGATCGGCAGGTCGGCGCCGAGTGCCCGGGCTTCGTCGACAAAGCTGAAATAGGCGTCGGCGTTGTAGAAATACTGGGTGATCGCCGAGTTGGCGCCGGCCTTGACCTTGCGCACGAAGGCGTCGAGATCGTCCTTCGGGCTGCGCGCCTGAGGGTGCCATTCCGGGTAGGCGGCGACTTCGAGGCTGAACCAGTTGCCGGTTTCGGCCCGGATGAATTCGATTAGCTCGTTGGCGTAGCGGAATTCGCCGGTCTCGGCCATGCCCGAGGGCAGGTCGCCGCGCAGGGCGACGATGCGGCGGATGCCGGCCGCCTTGTAGTCGGCCAGGATGTCGCGGATGCTGGCCCGGGTGGAGCCGATGCAGGACAGGTGCGGCGCGGCATCGAAGCCTTCGGCGGCGATTTCCTTGACCACCGAGAAGGTCCGTTCGCGGGTCGAGCCGCCGGCGCCGAAGGTCACCGAAAAGAAGCTGGGTTTCAGTTTGGCCAGTTCAGCGCGCACGGTGCGCAGCTTGTCGACGCCTTCCGGGGTTTGCGGTGGGAAAAACTCGATGGAGATTTCTGTAGTCATTTCTTCAACCAGATGAAAAATTCGCGGTTGCCATCACCGCCGGTAATCGGACTGTCGAGCCAGGCGCGGACCTGCAGGCCCAGGCTGGCGGCGCATCGGCGCAATTTGGCTTGAACTTCGTCATAAAGTGCCGGGTCGCGGACGATGCCACCCTTGCCGATGTTCTCCGGGCCAACTTCGAACTGGGGTTTGACCAGCAGCAGCAGGTCGCCGTCGTTCGCTAGTAGGGCGGGGAGTTGCGGCAGGATCAGGGTGATCGAGATGAACGAGACGTCGCCGACGATCAGCGCGAAGCCTTCGGCCGGAAAGGCCGCGCCCAGATCGGCGGCGCCCAGGGTGCGGCAATTGATGCCCTCAATGGCCGTGAGCCGTGGTTCGCCAAATAGGCGGCGACTCAATTGGCCATGCCCGACATCGACGCCGACGACATGGCCGGCACCGGCCTGCAGCAGGCAGTCGCTGAAACCACCGGTGGATTGGCCGACGTCGAGGCAATGCTTGTCGGTGGCGACGATGCCGGTTTCAGCGAGCGCCCCGGCCAGTTTCAGGCCGCCGCGCGAGACAAAGCGGTCGGCTGGATCGATGGCTACGGTCAACGTCGTTTCCGGGGCCAAATCCAGCGCCGACTTCTTGATCAGGCCGCCCGACCAGCTGACCCGGCCGGCCGCGATCAGCCGCTGGGCGGCAGTGCGCGACGCGGCGAGGCCGCTTTCGACGAGCAGTTGATCGACCCGTGGCACTCAGCGCTTTCCTTGTGTAAAGAGGAGCGCGCTGAGCGCCCAGGAAATGAGGCTGTAGGCAATCGAGCCGAGCAGTGCCGGCCAGAAGCCGCCGACATTGAAACCATCGACCAGGTTGCCGGCCAGCTGGAAGAGTAGGGCGTTGATCACGAAGATGAACAGGCCCAGCGTCAGCAGCGTCACCGGCAAGGTCAGCAAAATCAGCAATGGCCGCAGCACGGCGTTGATCAGCCCGAGCACCAAGGCGACGAGCAGCGCCGTGCCGAAACTTGCCACCTGGACCGACGGCACGACATAGGGCAGCGCCAGCAGGGCGAGCGCGTTGATGATCCAGATGGCAAGCAGGCGCATGGCTTCTTAGTAGCGGTAGTGATCGGCCTTGTACGGGCCTTCCTTCGGCACGCTGATGTAGGCAGCCTGTTCGTCGGTCAGCTCGGACAATTGCGCATTCAGCGTCTTCAGTTGCAGACGGGCGACCTTTTCGTCGAGATGCTTGGGCAGAGTATAGACGCCGACCGGGTACTTGTTGGAACCCTTGACGGCCTCGGTCCACAGTTCGATCTGGGCGATGGTCTGATTCGCGAAGCTGGAACTCATCACGTAGGACGGATGGCCCGTACCGCAGCCGAGGTTAACCAAACGGCCCTTGGCGAGAAGGATGATGCGCTTGCCGTCCGGGAAGATGACGTGATCGACCTGCGGCTTGATTTCTTCCCACTGGTACTTCTCGATCGAGGCGACGTCGATTTCGTTGTCGAAGTGGCCAATGTTGCAGACGATGGCGTTGTTCTTCATCTTGACCATGTGGTCATGGGTGATGACGTGGAAGTTGCCGGTCGTGGTGACGAAGATGTCGGCCTTGTCGGCGGCGTATTCCATGGTGACGACGCGGTAGCCTTCCATGGCGGCCTGCAGGGCGCAGATCGGGTCGATTTCGGTCACCCAGACTTGTGCCGACAGGGCGCGCATGGCCTGGGCCGAGCCCTTGCCCACGTCGCCGTAGCCGGCGATGACGGCGATCTTGCCGGCGATCATCACGTCGGTGGCGCGCTTGATGCCGTCGACCAGCGATTCGCGGCAGCCGTAGAGGTTGTCGAACTTGGACTTGGTGACGGAATCGTTAACGTTGATGCCAGGGAACTTGAGTTCGCCGCGCTGGTGCATCTGGTACAGGCGATGCACGCCGGTGGTGGTTTCCTCTGTAACGCCCTTGATCTGTGCCAGGCGCACGGAGTACCAGGTCGGATCGACGGCCAGCTTGGCCTTGATGGCGGCGAAGAGGATGGTTTCTTCTTCCGAACCCGGCTTGGCGAGCACGGAAATGTCCTGTTCGGCGCGGGCACCAAGGTGCAGCAGCAGGGTGGCATCGCCGCCGTCGTCGAGGATCATGTTGGAATAGCCGCCGTCGGCCCATTCGAAGATGCGGTGGGTGTAATCCCAGTAATCGACCAGGGTTTCGCCCTTGACGGCGAAGACCGGGATGTTCTGCGCGGCGATGGCGGCAGCGGCGTGATCCTGGGTCGAGAAGATGTTGCACGAGGCCCAGCGAACTTCGGCGCCGAGCGCGGTCAGCGTCTCGATCAGCACGGCGGTCTGGATGGTCATGTGCAGCGAACCGGTGATGCGCGCACCCTTGAGCGGCTGGGTCTTCGCGAATTCCTCGCGAATGGCCATCAGGCCCGGCATTTCGGTTTCGGCAATGAGGATTTCCTTGCGACCCCAGTCGGCAAGGTTGATGTCAGCGATGACGAAGTCTTTGAATTCAGCCACAGTAAGCTCCAAATAACTGTGACGGGGAGGGGAATAACGGCGTTGATGCTCACCGGCGGCCCCCTGCGCCCGGCAGGGTTGATCAGTGAGCGCCGTTTTAAACCGAGCCTGGGAGTGTTCTCCTGCAGCGCCCCTCGGTAGGCGGAAGATTATAAACCGATTTCAGGTGTTGTCGCCGGCCCAGTAGCGGTCAATGTCCTTGATACCCCATTTTGCCGCGTCCTCGCGACCGGCGATCTTCTCCGGGCTGCGCGTCAGATCGATGACTTCGGGGCGAATGTAGGCTTGCGACTTGGTCGAGAAAAAAACCTTGATCTTGGGCTTGAGCAAGGACTGTTCGCCCTGTTCGATGACGACGCCCAGTTTGCCGGATTCCAGGCGAACCAAGGAACCGACCGGATAGATGCCCAGGCTCTTGACGAAGGCCTGGAAAATCTTGGGGTCGAAATGTCCCTTCCATTCCGCCATGCGCTTGATCGATTCGGCCGGATCCCAGCCCGCCTTGTAGGGACGGTTGGAGGTGACGGCATCGTAAACGTCGCAGACTGCCGCCATCTTGGCGAACAGGCTCATCGTTTCCCCGTTCAGGCCTTTCGGGTAACCACTGCCGTCGACCTTTTCGTGGTGATGCAGGCAAACATCCTTGCTCATCTCGCTGATCCCCGAGCCGGTCAGCAGCAATTTGTAGCCTTCGTCCGGGTGCGTCTTGACCAGATCAAATTCGGCGTCGGTCAGCTTGCCCGGCTTGTTCAGCACCTCGAGCGGGATCATCGCCTTGCCCAGGTCGTGGAGCAGGCCGGCCATGCCAGCCTCTCGGGTTTGCTGCTCATCGAGGCCCAGTTGGCGGGCCAGCGCGATCATCAGGGCGCAGACGGCAACCGAGTGCATGAAGGTGTAGTCGTCGGCGGTCTTCAGGCGGGCCAGGCTGATCAATGCCCCGGGATTGCGCAGGACTGAATTGGAAATTTCCTCGACCAGCGGCGCGGCGGCTTTGGCTTCGATGGCCTTGCCCATGCGGGCTTCCTGGAACATCGAGACAACGGCTTCCTTGCCCTTGGCGACGATGCGCGAGGCACGCTTGAACTCGTCGTTGAAGCTGGCCTTTTCCTGGATGACCGGTGCGGCGGCCGGGATTTCTTCGACCAGAACAGTTTCCGATTCGGAGACTGTGGTGCCGATTTCGAGATCCAATCCCTTGCTGACGTCGATCCAGACCTCCTTGATCGGGCTCCCCAAGATAAGGGCGATGTCGTTGGGGTCGGCGAGGACGAATTGTGTCCGCCAGAAGGGGTGATCCAGCCAGGCGCCGCAGAAAGCCTGCAGGTGCATGCCGAGGCGGAGATGGTCGACGGCAATTTTTTTGAGCATAGCTCGCAAGTTTAGCCATAAAAAAGGGAGCCGTATTGGCTCCCTGTGTAAATTTATGTCCTTCGAATTTACAGGCCAGCGTCCGATTTCAGCAAAATGGCACGGTCGGTCGCTTCCCAGGTGAACTCCGGTTCGTCGCGGCCGAAATGGCCGTAGGCGGCGGTCTTCTGGTAAATCGGGCGGAGCAGGTCGAGCATGTTGACGATGCCTTTCGGGCGCAGGTCAAAGTGCTTCTTGATCAGCGCGGTCAGCGTTTCGTTGCTGACCTTGCCGGTGCCGAAGGTGTCGACCATGACTGAAGTCGGTTCGGCGACGCCGATGGCGTAAGAGACCTGGACCAGGCAGCGCGAGGCCAAACCGGCGGCAACGATGTTCTTGGCGACGTAGCGGCCGGCATAGGCGGCCGAGCGGTCGACCTTGGACGGATCCTTGCCGGAGAAGGCGCCACCGCCGTGCGGGGCAGCCCCGCCGTAGGTGTCGACGATGATCTTGCGGCCGGTCAGGCCGCAGTCGCCCTGCGGGCCACCAACGACGAAGCGGCCGGTCGGGTTGACCAGGTACTTGATGTCGCCCTTGATCAGCTCCTTCGGGAGGACCGGTTTGATGATCTCTTCGATGGTCGCTTCGCGCAGGTCTTCCAGGCTGATGTCCGGCGAATGCTGGGTGGACAGGACGACGGTATCGATGCAGTAGGGCTTGCCGTCGACGTACTTGATGGTGACTTGCGACTTGGCGTCCGGACGTGCCCAGGGCAGGCGGCCGTCCTTGCGCAGCAGGGCCTGGCGTTCGACCAGGCGGTGCGACAGATAGATCGGCAGCGGCATCAGCGACGGGGTTTCGTCGCAGGCGTAGCCGAACATCAGGCCCTGGTCGCCGGCGCCCTGGCCGAGATCGTCGTCATAGGCCTTGTTAACGCCCTGGGCGATGTCCGGACTTTGCTTGTCGTAGGCGACGAGCACGGCACAGCCCTTGTAGTCGATACCGTAGTCGGTATTGTCGTAGCCGATGCGCTTGATCGTCTCGCGGGCGACCTGGATGTAATCGACGTTGGCGCTGGTGGTGATTTCACCGGCGAGGACGACCAGGCCGGTGTTGCACAGCGTTTCGGCGGCGACGCGGGAATGCTTGTCCTGCGACAGGATGGCATCGAGGATGGCATCGGAAATCTGGTCGGCGACCTTGTCCGGATGGCCTTCGCCGACTGATTCGGAAGTGAAGAAATATTCGCTCATGCGAAGCTCCAATGGTCCTTGGTTCCGGCGCTACCGGCTTCGGACCACGAGCAGGCGACGCTTTAGCGGTATTTATCAATCGCCCCGCAAGTTGTCTCTTTAACTCGGCGATCCCATAATGTTAATCTTTTCACGGCGGGTTTCAACCCCCGGAGCGGCATGGTTTTTCTATTCAGAGTTCTGAGCTGGCTGCCTTTATGGCTGGTACATATACTGGGAGGCTGGCTCGGTCGCCTGGTCTATCTGCTGTCGCCAACCTATCGCCGGCACGTCCGGGAAAACATGGCGCAAGCCGGCATCGATCCGGCATTGCGCGGCCAGGTCGCGGCCGAGGCCGGCAAGCAGATGCTCGAGCTGGCCCGTATCTGGTTGCTGAAACTCGAACAGGCGACCGCCCTGGTTACCGAGGTAGTCGGCTGGGAGCATGTCGAGGCCGCGCAGCGGGCCGGCAAGGGCATCGTCTTCCTGACCCCGCACCTCGGTTGCTTCGAGATCACGGCGCAGTATTACGCTGCCTTCGGCGATATCACCGTACTCTACCGCCCGCCGCGCCAGGCCTCGCTGCGCCAGATGATTCTCGAAGGCCGCAAGCGGGAGCGCCTGCATCTGGCGCCGGCCGACTTGTCCGGCGTGCGTTCGCTGATCAAGGCGCTGAAGAAGGGCGAGGCGGTCGGCATGTTGCCGGACCAGGCGCCCAAGGTCGGCGAGGGCGTCTGGCTCAAATTCTTCGGCAAGCCGGCCTACACCATGACCCTGGCCGCCCGCCTGACCGAAACCGGGGCGACGACGCTGATGGCCTGGGGCGAGCGCCTGCCGCACGGGCGCGGCTATCGCCTGCATCTGCAGCCACCGAGCCGGGCGCTCGAAGGTGCGACGGTGGACCGGGCGCAGCAGATCAATGGCGAAATCGAGGCCTTGGTGCGCCAATGTCCGAGCCAATACCTGTGGGGTTACAACCGCTACAAACAGCCGGGTGGCGCCGAAGCGCCACCGGTGGAGTGATTCGTCTTGAAACTGTTTTTTACTTACATCCTGGTTGGTTTTCTCTGGCTTTTGCACTGGTTGCCCTTGCCCTGCCTGCGCGGGCTGGGCTGGCTGCTCGGCCGTCTGCTCTATGCCCTCGGCCGCGAACGGCGCAAGGTGGCGCTGATCAATCTCCGGTTGTGCTTTCCGGAAAAAAGCGAGGCCGAGCGCGAAGCTCTGGCCCGCCGGCACTTCATCGCCTTCAGCCGGGCCGTGCTTGACCGCACCCTGGGCTGGTGGGCCTCGAAGGAGCGGCTGGAGCGCATCATCCGGATTCGGGGCGTCGAGCATCTGAATGACCCCGAAGGACGGCCGATCATCATGCTGTCGCCGCATTTTGTCGGTCTCGATGCCGGGGCGACGCGCATCTCGATGTTCGTCCGCGGCTGCAGCGTCTACTCCAACCAGAAGAATCCGGTTTTCAACAAGTTGCTTTATGATGGACGGATCAGATTCACCGAAGCGGTGCTGCTTTCACGGCAGGATGGCATGCGCAAGATCATCAAGGCGATGAAGGACGGTTACAAGTTCTACTACCTGCCGGACATGGATTTTGGTCCGAAGGAGTCGATCTTCGTGCCCTTTTTCGGTGTGCCGGCGGCGACCATCCCCGGGGTTTCCCGCCTGGCGCGCCTGACCGGGGCCAAGGTGGTGGCCTGCATCACGCGACAGGTGGCGGATGGTTACGAAGTCGAGGTGATGCCGGCCTGGGAAAATTTCCCCGGCGCCAGCGTCGAAGAAGACACCGCCTATGTGAATCGTTTTATCGAGAGTCAGGTGCTGCGCATGCCGGAACAGTACTTCTGGCTGCACAAGCGCTTCAAGACCCGGCCGCCCGGAGAACAGAGGTTTTATAAATGAACAGCCTGAACATCGAAATTCGTCCCGTCACGCCGCCCGACGTGCCGGCCATCTCGGCGCTGGCCCGCGAAATCTGGCAGGCGACCTACCCGGGCATCATCACCCAGGAACAGATCGACTTCATGCTCGAACAGCGTTACGGCCACGAACGGCTCTATGACGATATCGAGGATGCCGACAAGTGGCTCGATCAGGCCTTTCACAATGGCCGTCGCGTCGGTTTCGCCTTCAGCGAACTCTACAAGGGCGAGTTCAAGCTCGACAAGCTCTACATTCACCCCGATGTACAGCGTCAGGGCGTCGGTGGTCAGCTGATCGAGCACGTCGCCCGCCGGGCCGCAAAGCTGGGTTACCCGTGCGTGATCCTGGCGGTGAACAAGCGCAACGAAAAAGCCATTGCCTCCTACAAGAAATACGGCTTTGCCGTGCGCGAGACGGTGGTCGACGATATCGGCCGGGGCTTCGTGATGGATGATTTCATCATGGAGAAGAAACTTTAGGAATTTGAGGTAACCCCCTGCCTCTGCTATCCTTTTTTAATTAACAAGCGGAGCAGGATGTGAAGCTCAAATTCTCGAAAATGCATGGCCTGGGCAACGATTTCGTTGTCCTGGACGGCATCCGCCAGGCCGTGGCCCTGACCCCGGAGCAGTTGCGCTATCTGGCGGATCGCCATTTCGGCGTTGGTTGCGACCAGATTCTGCTGGTCGAAAAGGCCAGTCAGGCGGGCGTCGATTTTCGCTACCGGATTTTCAATGCCGATGGCAGCGAGGTCGAGCAGTGCGGCAATGGCGCACGCTGCTTCGTGCGCTTCGTGCACGAGCAGGGCCTGACCGACAAGCGCGAAATTCGCGTCGAAACGCAGAAGGGCATCATTGCGCCACGCCTCGAAGGCGACGGCAATGTCACGGTCGACATGGGCATTCCGCGGTTTTTGCCGGCAGAGATTCCCTTCCTGCACGACGACGATGTCGTCGTCTACAACCTCGATGTCGCCGATGAAACGCTGGAAATCAGCGTCGTCTCGATGGGCAATCCGCATGCCGTGCAGGTCGTGGCCAGCGTCGACACGGCGCCGGTCGGTGAGCATGGCCCGCTGATCGAGAAGCACGCGCAATTTCCGCAGCGGGTGAACGCCGGCTTCATGCAGGTCGTCGATCGCCATGCCATCAAGTTGCGGGTGTACGAGCGCGGCTCCGGCGAGACGCTGGCCTGCGGCACCGGCGCTTGCGCTGCCGTGGTCGCCGGCATCCGGCGTGGCCTGCTTGATTCGCCGGTGCGCGTCACGACGCGCGGCGGCGACCTGAATATTGCCTGGGGCGGTGTTGACCGCCCGGTTTTGATGACCGGTCCGGCGATGACGGTCTTCTCTGGAGAGATTGAATTATGAGCGCCCTGTTTCCCGAAGATGTCGCGGATTACCTGAAGAATAATCCGGGTTTCTTCGAGCAATACGCCGACCTGATGGCGCAGATTTTCCTGCCGCATCCGCATGGCGGCCGCGCGGTATCGCTGGCCGAGCGCCAGATGCTGACCCTGCGCGAGAAGAACCGGCAGACCGAAGGCAAGCTGGCCGAACTGATCGCCTTCGGCGAAGAGAACGACGCGATCAGCGAAAAGGTGCACCGCCTGTCGGTCGCCCTGATTGCCGCCGAAACCTTCCAGGCCGTCATTCATCTGCTCAACTTTCACCTGCGCGACGACTTTGCCGTACCGCATGTTGCCTTGCGCCTGTGGCACAAGCCGGCCGGGATCGAGGATCTGCCGGAATTCGCCGCGGTCAGCGAGGAACTGCAGGTCTTTGCCGAAACGCTCGGTCGCCCGTACTGCGGCTCGACCGCCGGCTTCGGCACGGCCTCGTGGTTCGGCGAACATGCCGGCCATATCCGTTCGCAGGCTTTGATTGCGCTGCGCAACGGCGGCGGCACGATCGGCATGATCGCGCTGGGTAGCGAGGAAGCGCAGCGTTTCTACGCCGACATGGGCACCTTGTACCTGGAGCGGATGGGGGAAATGGTTTCCGCGGCGCTGGCCCGGGTAACCAAGAGCGTGCTCTAGCCGGTGAGCACGGCGAGCGCGGCGCTGGCTGGTTATCTGGCCGAACTGGCCGAGCAGCGCCGGCTGTCGCCGCATACCGTCAGCAATTACCGGCGCGATCTGGAAAAATTGCTGGCTGCGGCCGGGGACACCCCGCTCGGCCAACTGCAGGTGCACCAGATTCGCCGCTATGTCGCCCAGTTGCACGGTCAGGGTCTGTCCGGGCGCAGCCTGGCACGGACGCTGTCGGCCTGGCGCGGCTTTTTTGCCTGGCTGGGCGAGCATGGTGCGGTGCCGGCCAATCCCTGCGAAGGCGTCCGTTCGCCGAAGGCGCCGCGGCTGTTGCCGAAGGCCTTGGCGGTCGATGAGGCGGCCCGCTTGCTGGCACCGGTCGACGGCGACGATCCCCGCTTGGCCGCCCGCGATATGGCGATATTCGAACTGTTTTATTCCTCCGGCTTGCGGCTGGCCGAACTGGCGGCGCTCGATTGCGAGGCGCTGGACAGCGTGTTGCATGAAGGCGAGCTGCGTGTCCTCGGCAAGCGCAGCAAGGCCCGGCTGGTGCCGGTCGGCAGCAAGGCGCGGCAGGCGCTGGCGGCCTGGGCCGAAGTGCGCGGCGAACTGGCGGCGGCGGATGAGCCGGCGCTGTTCGTCGGTCAGCGCGGCCGCCGTCTGAGCCACCGGATGATCCAGCTCCGCCTGAGCCGGCAGGCGGTGCTGGCCGGTCTGCCGCGCCATGTCCATCCGCACATGCTGCGCCATTCCTTCGCCTCGCACGTGCTGCAGTCGTCCGGCGACCTGCGCGCCGTGCAGGAAATGCTCGGCCATGCCAGCATCGCCTCGACGCAGGTCTATACCCATCTCGATTTCCAGCATCTGGCCAAGGTTTACGATACGGCGCATCCGCGGGCCAAGCGCAAGTAG
>Ga0316604_10002856_pt1 | contig 12717 bp, 16 predicted proteins | sample OWC_soil_day20_C_FD_207650 | JGI IMG/M metagenome (GOLD analysis project Ga0316604, IMG submission 207650) | Wetland soil microbial communities from Old Woman Creek delta, Ohio, United States - OWC_soil_day20_CT | ecosystem: Environmental > Terrestrial > Soil > Wetlands | place: USA: Ohio... | reverse complement strand
CTTTTTCGTATCGGGACGCCGATATAATCGACAGCCCCGCCCGGGTGGTGAAATTGGTAGACACAAGAGACTTAAAATCTCTCGCTCTTTGAGTGTACGGGTTCGACCCCCGTCCCGGGCACCAAGTAAGCATTTAACTTCATCCAAGCAAGTCCATTGAACCCGCCTAAGTGCGGGTTTTTTATTGGGTTATTGTCCTGTTGTGTGTAATATTGTCCAACCACATCCGGCCTTTAGTGGGGGTAACACTGGGGGTAGGTTGGTTGGATTCGCTGCTGTTACCCCCGTTTTGTTACCCCCGCATAGGTCTGGTGCCTCAGTGACTCGCTGGAGCAACCGATATGCCTCTGACCGATACCGCAATCAGGAATACCAAGCCAGGCGACAAACCATTCAAATTGGCCGACGAGAAAGGCCTATTCCTTTTGGTCAATCCGAATGGCTCAAGATGGTGGCGACTCAAGTTTCGTGTTGCAGGCAAGGAAAAGCTGCTATCGCTGGGTGTCTATCCTGATGTCGGATTGAAGGAAGCTCGGCAGAAGCGGGACGACACTCGCAAGGTGCTCGCGGAAGGTGTCGACCCGGGGGCGCAGCGAAAGGCTCAGAAGGCATCACGCGCGGAGCGTTCCGCCAATAGCTTCGAAGTCATTGCACGCGAATGGTTAGAGAATCGCAAGGATTCTGTGACGTCAGGCCAGACAGACAAGACGCTGGCGATCTTTGAGAACGACGTTTTCCCGTGGATGGGGAGCACTGCAGTTGCCGACGTCGACGCCCCATTGGTTCTTTCCGTCATCAAGCGAATTGATCAGCGCGGCGCGCGCTACACAGCCCATCGGGCGAAGCAACGAATCTCCCAGGTGATGCGGTACGCGATTGCCACCGGCCGGGCGACGCGTGATCCCTGCCCAGACTTGAAGGGGGCGATTCCATCCCCTAGTTCCAGCAACTTCGCCAGCATCACAGAGCCGGACAAGGTCGCCGAAATGCTTCGGGCTTTCGACGCCTTCCGGGGCACATTTGTCGTGAAGTGCGCCTTGGATATTGCCCCACGGGTGTTCGTGCGCCCTGGTGAGTTGCGTAAAGCAGAATGGGATAGATTCGACCTTGAAAAGGCCGAATGGCGCTACCTCGTTACCAAAACGAAAACCGAGCATCTTGTTCCGCTGGCCTTTCAAGTCGTCGCCACTCTTCGCGAATTGCACGCGCTGACCGGGCATGGCCGCTACGTTTTTCCTGGGCGCGACCCACAGAAACCCATGAGCGAGGCTGCCGTGAATGCCGCGTTGCGGCGCTTGGGCTTTGACACCAAAACGGAAATCACCGGCCATGGCTTCCGGGCGATGGCCCGGACGATCCTACACGAGGAATTGCACGTCAAACCGGAAGTGATTGAGCATCAGCTAGCGCACTCCGTGCCTGACGCGCTAGGCACAGCGTACAACAGGACCAAGTTCCTGAAGGAGCGCAAAGCGATGATGCAGCTTTGGGCGGACTACTTGGACAAGCTGAAGGCTGGGGCTGAAGTCATTCCGCTACAAGGAAGTGCAGCATAGCGGATTGCTCAACTTGAAACTCTATAGAGCAGGATCAAACTTGGTTGCCGTAATGTTCGAAAACGGCAACGTGTTTTGACGAAATAAATATTTACGCAGCAATTGTGTTGCACAAATACAACGCACTCATCCTGAAAGTTGGAAATTTTCAATCTCGCTGAAATTGAACTCACTGATTCATATGGGGTTTCATTCTGGGTTATAAAATACGCATATATGTATGCCGTGTATATTAGCTACGCGACATATCGCTATCCAGCATAAATTATCGTGGCGTAATTAATACATTGTTTTAATTGATAAAAAGCTGTTGGTGGACAGTTCTGCACTCCATAGCATTGAGGCGTACAAACCCAATCTCGGAGTCGGAAATGAATCAAATACCCAAAGCAGGCTATCTGCGCGAAAAGCAGATTCTTGGCGATAAAAAAGCCAACCCACCGATACCGGCGATTATTCCCATAGCACATAGCTCCTGGTGGAACGGCATACGAGCGGGACGTTACCCCGCTCCAGTCAAGCTCGCTCCGCGTACAACTGCATGGCGAGTGGAGGATATTCTCGCCTTGATCGATAACCTTAATTCGATCGATCAAAAGCAATCAGGCTCCGTCAAGCCCAACGCATCCGAACTCGCCGGCCAGGCGTAGGCGGTCACCATGAGCGCAGCTTTTCAATGCCGCCTCGACCGGGCCGCACGGGCTATCGCAGGGACGACCGGCGAGCAGCGCCGTGAGGCAGTATCGGTCTTCCTCCGTGAAGCCATGGTCGCTCTGCTCGTCGGGTAGATCGTGTCAGTTACCACCATGGCCCGCGTGTGGGCGACTTCCAGCCACAGCGGCACCGAACTGTTGATGCTGCTCGCCATCGCTGATTTCAGCGACGACGATGGCCGCGCCTATCCCGCAGTAGGTACCTTGGCGAAGAAATGCCGGATGACAGACCGCAACGCTCGGCTGATCTTGGCCAACTTGCGGGATAGCAAAGAACTGATTGTTCGTTTCGGCGAAGGCCCAAAGGGTGCGAATCAATACCTGATCGCTAACCCCCTGAAGGGGGCTTCACCCCTGAAGAACTCTTCAGTCCTGAAGCACGCTTCCGTCACCCCTGAAGCCGGATTCCGCGAACCCCTGAAGCCGGCTTCAGCCAATACATCAGTGAACCGTCAACAACCGTCAGAGGGGAAAAAGCGCCGCTCTCGTTCGGCTGAAAAAACATTCCACGAATGGATCGACGAAGTCCGCACATCTGGCGAAAAGCCGATCAGCGACTACCTCACTGTCTGGGACTACTGCGAGAGCATCGGCTTGCCTGCCGAATTCGTTGAACTGGCCTGGCTGAAGTTTCGTGACCGCTATTCGAGCGATGAGAACTTCAAGGGGAAAAAGTACGCGGACTGGCGCCGGGCGTTCCTCAATGCCGTCAAGGAAAACTGGTTCAAGCTCTGGTATCGGAATGGCGATGCCTTCCTGCTGACCACTGCTGGCCAGCAGGCCGAACTCGAAACACGGGGTGCCGAATGAGTGCCGCCAACGTAGCATCGATGTTCAGCGTCGACGCCGAGCAGTCAGTAATCGGCGGCCTACTGCTTCAGCCTGCATCCTTCGATCTAATCGGCGACGTATTGGACGAGAAAGATTTCTACGTCGAGTCGCACCGCCTGATTTATCGCCAGATTGCGCTGATGCTGCACCAGGGGCGCCCGGTTGATGCAGTGACCGTCGCCGATGAACTCGACATGGCCGGCGAATCTGAGCGTACGGGCGGACTGGCCTGCTTGGGTGAAATCGCCAACAACACGCCGGGCGCAGCGAACATCAGGCGCTATGCCGAAGTCGTCCGCGACAAGCGCCTGATCCGCGACCTTCAGGCGGCGGCATCGGAGGTTGCCGAGCTAGCCCGTCAAGCAGGACCGGAAACGGCTGTGCAGCGGATCGAGGCTGCCCAGGAAAAATTACTGGCACTCTCGGCAAAGCAACGGGCGCAGCATGAGCCGGAAGAAATTGGCGCTGCGTTGCCTCGAATGCTGGAGGCCATCGAAAAACGCCGGGAGCGCAAAGGCCAGATTGCCGGCTTGCCTACCGGCTTCACTGACCTCGACAGGATCACGAATGGCTTGCATCGGGGCGATTTGGTCATTGTTGCGGGCCGCCCATCGATGGGTAAATCCTGTTTTGCGCTGAACATTGCCGAGAACGTTGCCATTGATGGCGGCACTGCATTGGTGTTTTCGTTGGAAATGTCGGCGGACCAGCTTACCGAACGGTCGACCGCGAGTATCGGTGGCATTTCGCTGTCGGTGCTTCGCTCAGGTGAACTCATGGAAGACGATTACACACGGCTGTCGTCCGCCTTGAGCAAGTTGCACACAGCCAAGCTCGTCATCGACGACACGCCGGCCCCGACGATAGCCCAGATGCGGGCCAGGGCGCGTCGTATTCAGCGCAAGTCCGGCCTCGATTTGCTCGTGGTCGATTACATCCAACTGATCGGATCGACCGACTTCAGAAAGGTTGGCAACCGCAATGAGGAAATCGGCCAGATCACGCGAGGCTTGAAGTTGTTGGCACGCGAACTGGGTGTGCCGGTGATTGCCTTGTCGCAACTGTCCCGCGAAGTGGAAAAGCGTCCTGACAAGCGCCCGATGATGTCTGACTTGCGCGAATCCGGCGCCATTGAGCAAGACGCTGACCTGATTTTGATGGCGTACCGCGATGAGTATTACAACCCGGCGGGACAGTTCAAAGGCTTGGCTGAAATCCTGATCCGCAAGCACCGCCAAGGCGAATTGGGTGATGTTCGCCTCGCTTTTCAGGGGGAGTTCGCCCGCTTCCGGAATGTCAGCCCTGACGCTTGGCAGCACGCAATGGTTTCTGCAAGAGAGAAAGCACAGGCAGCGAAGCCCATGGCACGACGCAGGATTGCCGGCGATTGATTTTCAATAAGGAGAAAAGCATGACCGATGCAGAACTGAAGCAACAACCCCGCAGCGTCCGCGAGGAATTCGAGCGGATCAAAGAAGGTGAAATTGACCACGATGAGCAGCTTTCTTCCTTGAAAACTCAGTTGGCCGACCTCCTGGCGAAGCAGCACGAATCGCAGGCCGTGCATGACCGCATTCGTGTTTGCCTCAAATGGCTGCCAACCGGTATCGCCAGCACAGAGAACAGGCTGCAAGAAATTAAGGTGCAGCAGGTATCGGCAATCACCATGGCCTTGGTCGACGACAAGGACGGCAGCGGATTGCCGAGAAAAATCTGCTGTTGAAGGCGACTGTGAAGGAGGCCGAGGCGATACAGCGCAGCAGGCGGTAATCACTGAAAGGTGGGCGAAAATGTCCCCCTTATTGGTATCCAAGCTGGTATCCACGAAAACGTGGTTTCCATCTATTAGTTACCACGCCATCCGCAGTTGCCAAATGGAAAGTAGCCAACAAAGTAGCCTGTGAAACCGCCAAATCGGCAGTTGCCGAAAGCATGGTTGCCTGAAAAACTGTCACGCTGTCACGGAAAATTCTGGTTCGCAAACAAGAGGTTCGCAGTCTGGTTCGCACCCAAATCATGGTGCGCAATGCCCGCTCCTGGCTGGTTGTTGCCTCATGATGCGTGAGTTGCGCTTCCTAGGCAGCTATGTGCCCAAAGCGGTAGTTGGTTGCTTGTGAAAGCGGACGTTCAACGTAGCGCTAATCGGGGCTGCACGGCCTTATCGCGCAGCGTCCAGCGACCGCAAGGAGTGGGGTTGAGCGTAGTGTTATGAGGCTTGATGACCAAGGAGTTCCCTTTCGAGCTCTAGCAAATTAAACATTCGAACGTCGATGGGGTATGCGGCACCTCGGATAGCAACTCGGACGTCTTCTTCAAATGCGCCTAGTTGATCAGGCGGGCATTCAGTTGCGATGGCTAGAACAACGGTAATTGGCTCCGAAGCTTCTAGTGGAAGTTCTGATAGCGTTCGCTGAATTTTGAGAACTGACGATCTAACGTTCTTGAGCGAGTCGCGATCCTTCAAATACTTCACCTCGATTGCAAAAACACGTTTCCCCTTCTTTGCAATTGCATCAAATAAAAATTGAGATTTCCCTGATCGCAGCATTACTTCTTTATCGACTTCGTCAAACTCCTTTGCGAGCTTGGTCACGACGAGTTCCTGCGCAAAGTAATGTGTAGATGTCGCGCTACGGCGAATTACTTCTCTGTATTTCAAGTCGGCCTGTTCCCCTCCATTGCCTGCCGGCGGAGGAGGGGCAACCTCAGCTTCATTCTCGATTTCATCGCCAAGCTTTGATAGGCGTTCTTCAGGGGTCGGTTTTGCAAACAACTTAAGAAAATTGTCCTCATCCCTGAAATCAGAAGGGGCATACAAAACCTTGTGGTTGAAATTCAAGGTTAAGAAGAACAGTACGATCAGCAGTGTCGGAAACCCCATAAGGAACCAGACATACAAGAGTTGGCTCTGATCTTTGAGTAATGGAAGGACCGCCGTTCCGCTTATCTCCGCCAAACCTGCAAAAATAGCGATGATAGTTAGTGGGTTACTGATCTTCTTTATTGATTCGAGCATGCCGACTCCATAATGCCTGCTGCCTCATAACGTCTGAATTCACCGGCCTTGCGCGGCTTTATGCGCAAGGTCCGGTGGAATGATGGGTTAGCCATTTTAGTCATCCTTCATAGCTTGATAATGGTGGTAACTACACAGGCCACCGCCATCTTGATCGTCGGGACCAAGGGACTCACCACAAATCGCGCACTCGTAATACGAAAGGCTTTCGCCGCAAGCCGCGCACATGTCTTCTTGAAGAATGAATGTCTCTCGGCCGCACTCAGGGCAGGTTCCAATCGGCGAAAGCTCAGCGTCTTTCATCGCTGAGTAAATATCACTAGCGAAGCATTCGCCGAGGGCACTCTCGGCCATATCATCAACCGAAGTCACATGCCCGCAAGATGAACACGAAAACTCGATTGAATGGATTGACCCGGAATCTGGGTCTATAGGTTTCACCAATGCAGAGTGACATTGGGGACAACGTAAATAGGCAGCCATGTTCGACATGGCGTCACTATCCCAATCAATTGCATCTGTAGCTTCCTGACACTCATCCAGTTCTCGTTGATAGACCTCCGCCACGTCAAGAAGTACGTTCCACGTTTGCTCGCCAAGCAGCACTACAGGCTCATATCCAAGCTGACTCGATACGAAGTTACGGACGATTATGAAAGAGTCGGCAATGAGTTCTTTTAAGCGGTCAGTGGATTCTGTCGTGCAGTAATGCTCAATATCATTTCTGATTCCAACTACTTTCTTGAACCTTTTCCAGTCAGTTTCGATATTGAGGGAAGAGAAGCGTTCCTCGATCTGTTGTACGTCAACGGTTTTCTTTCCATCGCCTTTGAATACGACGTCGCCATTAGCGTCAAACTCAGGCTGGACTCGCTGCTTGATCAGTACCTCATCTGAGTCCGCAGGGGATAGCTCCCGCAGCTTCTCTTTGAATAGAAGAAGTATGCCGGCGGTGATGTTTCTAATGGCGGACAGAACCCTTCGTGGATCGCTAGATTGAAAATCTTCGATTCCGATTTGGATAGATTGAACTGCGTTCGCGAGGATTGTATTCATGGCTACGGTATGAAATGGCTAACGTGCTAGGTAACCGGCCTGCTGCGGCTTTATGCGGCAGGTCCGGTTGACCGAAGGGTTGGGCGTCACTTTTCGGTGAGCGCGAGATTCGCGCCGAGACTTGCAAAGGTTGCTGCGAAGCCGCGCCGAAGCCAGCTTTGAACTTGCGGCGACTCGATGACTGCTTTGCGGAACACGTGCGCGAGAAAACCATAAATCACGAACACAATAAGTGTCATGGCCATGAAGGTAGCGCTCAGGATAAGAAGTTGCGTGAGCGGCTCAGTTGTACCTGGCTGAACAAATTGCGGTAGGAATGCCAAGAAGAAGATGGTCAGCTTCGGATTGAGAATGTTGAGCAAGAACGCCTTAACGACCAAACCAGCAGCCGTGCCTGTGGAAGGACTTCCGTCAATGGAGAAGGCTGACTTGTCACGCCAAGTGGCAATGGCAACGTAGAACAAGTAGGCGACACCTGCGTACTTCAGAACCTGGAACGCAAGCGCGCTCGTGTGCATGACCGCGGCCAAACCCAGAACAGTAGCCATGAGATGAGGCACGATGCCCGCGGTGCACCCAAGTGCCGCAAACACGCTTGCCTTCCGACCCTGGGCAAGACCGGTGGATACCGTATAGATGACTCCCGTGCCAGGGATGAGCACTACGACGAGAGACGTGATTAAGAACTCAAGGCTGAGCATTTGGTGATCCTCCTGCGTATCGGCAGCGTGATTGTGACGCCCAACGTTAAGCTTGAGGGGCGGCCCGGCGCCGCAGGCGACGGGGAACCGAGAAGCGCAACTTCTCGGCCGTCCCCTCGAAGCGTTGGTTAGGCCTCATCTTTCTTAGTTGCTGTAGCTGGAGATCCACGCTCATTTGTGTGCTCCTCGAATATCGTTGTTTTTCCCGAATCCGTTTGGTATTCGATGGCTCGACGCTGAGTGCCAAAATAGAAGCCAACAACCACTAGCGCCAGATCTTTAAGCGCTCCTACTCCTTCTGTTATTCCGCTTAGCACAGCAACCGCAAAGGCGCTAATTACGATAAGTGCGACTATTGCCTGAATGTTGAAGTCGCGACCAAGACTTGAAAAGCTACCGGCAATACCCCAACGACGAACCAACCAATCAACAATTGCAAGCACTACTGCTAATTGGAGAAGAGGTCGGGCAAAATTCCACACGCCGGCTCCAATCGCTGCAACTGTGTTACTTGCTAAGGCAATCCTCTCCTTCTCGGCACCTTCGAGAAAAGCTGGAGCAACGCTCATGGCAACGAACACAACGAAGATAAGGACAAAGACCCAGAGGGCTGTGGAAATAAGTTTTTGGAGAAGGGCGTCATCAGTATTTTTTGGGTCTGGCATCGTTCTCTCCAATGAATTTCAGGAAGCTCAACCAACACGTGGATTATCTCTGTGCGGCCTAACTAGTAGTAGACGACAGAAGTGTCCAATAAGCTGGACCTCTGTCCGATAAGTTGGAATACGCGACAGGCCGCAGTCCCTGCTTGCTGGGCGTTTTCAGAAAAAAGCATTTTTAGCAGCATGTGGGTGAGAGACTGAAACCGGACAGCTTGCCATTGTACTGATGCGCTTCATGCAATGGACATCCTGTTGAGCGTCTGCTTTGCGGAACTTTTCTGAACGGCAGCAGTTGGCCGATTGCCGCCTAATTGTTTCGTTACTCTTGGCTGGACATCGTTCACATCTAATTTTCCATCTGCCAGCGGCTCATTCCGTCGTTGACCTCCAACTTCAGGAGGTCATAACCGTAGTCTCGGGGCGAATCCACCATGACAGGAAAAAAAATTTTCTTCTTGAGCGTCGTTAAGCACTGCCACGATCTCGGAATGGCTTGCAGATAGGCTGACTCAGAGCTTTTGTTACAGGCGATTGCTGCCCGTTAAGCAGCCATTTTTAGACTTTCGTCATGCTGTAAATTTGGCATGATGGGTGTGTGCAAAGGCACAAGCGAACGCCCCGGCGGCTGCAACCGTCGAGGCGTTCTGACCAAGACCGACTATTAAGGAGTCAATCATGGGTACCACGAATTATATGGCTGCAACGGGCAACGAAGCCGCCTACGTTTCCGAAAACCAACTCGCCGAGGCTGCAATGTTTATCGGCGGCGCCATGCGTTTGATCGAGCAGAAGGATGGTGAGGCCTACTGCCTGCTGGATAAGGCCATGACCGAAATCGTCGCCGCCCAATACTACCTGGAGGCTATGGACCCGATTGAATCGCCAATCTGCGTTGAAGTCTCTGAGGTGTTGAGGCGAATTGGTCGCAAGTGCTGAAATATGAATGAACTGGGGCAAGTGGGGCTTGCCTCATCAGCCCCAGTCTCGACAGTGCCAAGTTGGAGAGCTGCATCATGGCTAATTTTGAATTCGTGTCCGTGCTTGAGGATGCAATCGTGGCTTCTGGAGGGAGTGCTGTTGGCGTCGTCGTCGATGCCAATGGGGAAATACACTCTTTTGGCGCAGGCCGAGTAGGTGTTGATCTCGCTGACCAAGCATCTAGAGCGCTTATTTTCGTGGCTTCCCGGCTAATGTTCCAGGCCTGCAATAATCTTGGGCCTGCAACTGAGCTACGCTGGCCTGTATCCGATCACCGTAGGGTGGATTCCAATATCAGGACTTTCGACGTAACGGTTGCCGCAGCCATATTGCACATGAGTCCGTATACGTTGCGCCAAATGGCCGACAAAGGGGTTATTCCTGCCGCGAAAATTGGTAAGCGATGGCTTTTCACAGACGAGGCGTTGGCGGAATACTTACGTGGTGAAATCAAAAAGCAGACGGCGGAACGTCGTAGGGAACCTGAAAAAACGGCACCCAACCCGACGCTATTCTTTCCGTCTGGTCGGCGCCGCCCAAGACCGCCACCATACATACCAGGCTTGAAACTAGGCAACAAATAGAAACGTGGCCCGATGAACGCTCGACATTGCTTGATACCGAAGTAATATTCAATCTGGTTATGGCAAGCAGGTTCATGGTGAGAAGACCAACTGGGATGTACAGAAGGGTGGAGCAATGCGTAGAGATATGGACCTGATTCGCGAGTTGATGCTAAAGATTGAAGAGTTGCCAACAGCTCATTGCAGCGAATTTCGCCTCCAACCTGGAACTGATCCAATGGTCGTTGCCGGATTTTCAGAGAACGAAATTGAATACCACCTTCGATTGATCGTTGAGGCAGGGTTAATCACGTCGAGAGGAAGGTTTGGAAATGGTGCTTTCAGACTTGATCGCATGACTTTTGCCGGTCACGATTTCGTCGACTCTGTGCGTAGCCCGGAGGTCTGGGCCAAAACGAAAAAGGGAGCGGAGGCGGCAGGCGGATTTACCGTCGATCTGCTAAAAGACCTGGCCAAGGGGTTCATCAAAAAACAGATCGAGGATCTGACAGGGGTAAAGATTTGAATAATCGGGTTGGCTTGCTCGTCGCTTGCATGCTGGCAATCGCCGGTAATGCATTTGCAGAGATTTACTCCTGTCGCGAGGGCGGTTCAACTGTATTCCGTGATAGCCCATGCGGAGGGGGGGCATTGCCCCAAGCAGTCGCACCGATTCCAAAGCAGTCCTCGCGTTTGGCTGCTCCGTCCAATGTCTCGACGATCACGGGCACGGTAGTTGGTGTTGCCGACGGCGACACAATTACAGTTCTTGATGGAGGCCGCCAGCAGTACAAGATCCGCCTTGCCGGTATCGATGCGCCAGAGAAGAAGCAGCCATTCGGCGAGCGCTCGCGACAGAACCTTTCCGCCATGGTTTTCAATCGTACGGTGACCATCGAATGGGATAAGCGGGATCGTTATGGTCGAACAGTCGGTAAGGTCATGGTCAACGGCGTCGACGTGAATCTCGAACAGATCAAGGCGGGCATGGCCTGGTGGTATGCGAAGTACAGTAGGGAGCAAAGCGAGCGAGACCAGTACATGTATTCAGCCCACGAAGCGGATGCAAAAGCGAAGCGTGCTGGGCTATGGGGTGATCGGGCACCGGTCGCGCCTTGGGACTGGCGCAATGCACAGAGTATGAGGTGAGTGCATGAATGAGGTGCCCCATCCGACGCTACTAAACCGGGATATACCGCCGGTTATTGCTAAACAGCATTTCGGTAACCAGCTATCCCTCATGCGGGATATGGTGAATTACGGTTCAAATCTAATTGTACGGGCCTACACCTCAAGCCCCAAAAAAATGGCAGACATCATTGCCTGTGGTGTTTTGTTGAGGCAGATTGTGACAATGCTAGACGCCGTCGATGTACTGATCTCAGCCGGCTGTGGGCTTCCATCTCACTTGCCGGCCAGAGCAGCCTTCGAGGCCTCACTGTACCTTGAGTGGATTCTTCATTCGGACAGCGAACGGCGTGCTACACGCTATCTGGTCGGAAATTATCGGGAAGATAGAAAGTGGGTCTCGCGAGGAGTTAAGGGCTCTCCTGAGGAAGAAGCGATGAAGTGGGTCGGCATCGATTTGCACAGTAGCAGGCCAGACTTACATAGTGATGCGTCGGCGCAACTAGCTGAAATTGAGCGTCTACTAGCTCAGCCTGAACTTGCTCTAATCAACGCGGAGTTTGACGCAGTAGAGGAAAAACAGAAGCGCGGGAAAAAACCTGTTGAGTGGTACCACCTGGACGGCCTACGCTCAGTGCGTCATATGGCAGAAAAACTCAACCGACTGAGGGAATACCAGTTCATGTATTCGAAAGGTTCGGAGGTAACCCATGTGGCACGTTACAAGGACCATCTTGCGTTCAATAACGGTCGGGTGGAGTTTAACGAAATACGGCACCTTCAAGATGCCCAGTCCGCCATCAGTTTCATTCTCGCCGTGACCATTGGAGCATACTCAAAGTGCATCGAGTACTATCGCCCAGATGAGAAGCCGGCTTTCCAGAGGAAATTTACGGAGGACTGGCGCGAAGTCTATTTGATGACGATGGGCGTTGAGTCGTCCTCACCATAGCGATCATAGATCACGTTCTTCCATAGCCGCTCGGAAGCGGCCAGCGACAAGCCTTCATTTTTCGACGCCTGGAGCAAAGGCCAGCGATGCATCATCCCGGCGCTGTTATTTGACGAATCCGGCTTGGTGATCGGGAAGAATTTGGTGGGACCGAACTACACGAATTTGCAATCCTCTGGGAAATAGCTTTTCTATCGGCAGGGTCGATGGCAATTTGACCTCTTGTACCCCATGCAAGCGCTCGGAGGACTCGAATCGCCGACCATCTGCTCCCAAAGCAGATGCGATTGCTTGATGGCAAAGGGTAGGGTGGTATGATTCGCGCCCTTACAAAACAGGTGCCAGCAACGTCCCGTCGGGGGTAACTTTGGGGGTAACTCGAAAATGTATTTTTTCGAAATCGCCTAACGGCAAGCCATTCAGCGCTTTGTTCCATCCCCGTCCCGGCACCAAGGTTAATTCATGATTATCTATGATCTAAGTTGTGACAATGACCATCGCTTTGAAGGATGGTTTCGTAGCGCCGACGAGTTTGATGCCCAGCAACATTCTCGTCTCGTA
>Ga0316604_10002855_pt1 | contig 12723 bp, 12 predicted proteins | sample OWC_soil_day20_C_FD_207650 | JGI IMG/M metagenome (GOLD analysis project Ga0316604, IMG submission 207650) | Wetland soil microbial communities from Old Woman Creek delta, Ohio, United States - OWC_soil_day20_CT | ecosystem: Environmental > Terrestrial > Soil > Wetlands | place: USA: Ohio... | reverse complement strand
GGAACGACCGAATAAGAATCAACAAACGGGCCGCCGCCAATGGCACAGCTCCCCATTGCAATCACCCATTTTGATTCAGGCATCTGCTCATAAAGACGTACCAGTGGCGGCGCCATCTTCCACGTCAAAGTGCCGGCTACGATCAGCAGATCGGCATGACGCGGCGAGGGACGGAAAACCTCGTAACCGAACCGGGCCAGATCATAACGACCAGCCCCACAGGCCATCATTTCAAGTGCACAACAGGCCAAACCAGATGTCAGCGGCCAGAATGAATGCCCCTGCGCCCAGGCCAGCACCTGCTCAACGGAAGTCACGATCACATTGTCAGGCCCCAGCAGGCCGGACAATCGGCTATGCGCTTCCGGGGTTTCCGGTGCTTGTTTTTCTGAGATTATTTCCATTCCAGAGCCCCCTTCTTCCAGGCATACCAAAGTCCCAGCAACAGTATCGCCATGAATACAAACATCGCGATAACGGCTGAGACTTCCATACTGCGAAATACAACTGCCCACGGGTACAAAAATACGGTTTCCACATCAAACGCCACAAAAGCCAGCGCGTAGAGAAAATAGCTGGTTTTGAACTGGACCCAGGAACGGCCGACTGTATCGACGCCGCACTCATAGGTCAGCAGTTTCTCCCTGGTTGGCTTCTGAACGTGGATGATTGCCGAGGCAATCAACGGAATGAAAGGAAAGATAAATGCGACACCGGCCAAAATCGCAATGGCCCCGAACTGTTCCAACATGAAAAAAACCTCCCGTTTCCCTGTAGGGATAATGATGGATAGTCATCTTATATCCAATCAACGTTAGGCATATTTCTTCAGCAGCATCAGTGTCGAAAAAACCGACATCAATAGTGCGACGATCAGCCCCACGGTAACCCAACTTATGCTCCCCCGTTGCCAGCGATCCGGTATATCCAGAAACGCCTCGGTAGAATCCGACGGATTACAAAAAGCGACCGCAAAAGTCTCCAGTTCCCGTTGCACCCGTTCCCTCTCCGATTCACGGATGGTCCAGTTAACCGGTAACAGTTTGCGGCTCCTGTGCGTACAGCCTTCTATTTGATATTCAAATAATACGGAAGCAATGCGTAAACTCTGGTTGTTGTCAAAACTTGGCCACCCGGCGCGACGAAAGCAGATGGAGCCGGGAACAACGTGCACATTTACGTGCGGCCAGAACAAAATCGACTTTTCCTTTAATCGAATTCGAAACAATACACCGGCTGCCGTCACTGACAGCACAAATCCGATCCAAAGGCCCACTGTCTCTATGTTAAAATCTCCTTCGTATATGATACCACTTAAACACGGAGGGGATTCAACTTTTTCCAGTCGAGCAAGCCCACTCCCAGTTCTGCGGCAATGACAATATGACTGATATCCGCCGCCTTCAAACCGAACAACTCCGCGCCATATGCATCGGCGGCTACCGGATCGGTGCTGAAGATAAGCTGATTGTATTCACGAATGGTTCCTGGTCCCATTGGTCCGTGCGTAGTAATGCCTTTCAATGCATCCATAATGACCAGATCAGGCTTCTTGAAAGCAGTCAGTTCGGCGATGGTCCGGTGTAGGTCGGTGCGATGAAAGAAACCACGGTCCCAGACCAATCCCATCATATTTTTGAGACCCATCGTCAAGCCGGTTCCGTTATGATGCTTGAGGATGGGGAAACTGATAAAAACATCGGCCTCCAGCACATCTTTGGAGTATTGCATCGATTGCAAAATGGACCCGCCGGCATTTACCGCCGAGTAAAACTCACCGGACAGTTTATTGGTCGTATAAACCTTGCCTCCTGCCGCTTCCACGGCGCGGCGAATGCCGGAATTCTCCAGAGCGATCTGCGCGTTCGTGAACGGATTGTCGATGACTTTTACCGTTCGGGCTCCGGCGCCAAAACATCGCTTCACCAGCGCCGCCACCAGAAACGGATTGGTCGTCGCAGCTTGGTCCGGCGTGCGTGGCACGCTGAAATTGGGTTTGATCACGACAGTCTGCCCTTGTTTAACGAAACGTCCGATGCCGCCCATCGCTTGCAGGCCTCGTTCAATCAGTTCGTCCGGATCAGTCCCGTTCGCGACAGCCATCGAAGGAGCGGCGGTGTTGGAAACAGGAGCTGTAGCGACCGGCTCCGCAGGCTTTTGCGGCAGACCGACATCGGCGCTTGTTTTATTATTTCCGCACCCTGGTAAGCCCATGAGCGCGATCGAACCTGCAACTGTCCACTTCATAAATTCTCTACGTCTCATGGTTTTCCTCCCCCTATCTCATATTAATTTGTTATGTTATCATAAATTTTTTCAGCATACGAATCGCATTGTTTTTATTCACTGCAATAATCGTGCCAATCAGACAGCGCAAGCTTTGCTTTTCGCCAACGCCTTATTTTTCAAGGGTCATCGTAATTCCCAAGATTTCGTGCTTGGTTGTTCGATTTGCAAATTTGCCTCCCCGTGTTACAACTGCAATGCAACAAAGTGACACTGCGCGCGACGAAGTGCGCTCAAAAGTTGTCTGCCCACTCAGTAAACTACTCCGTTTTTTCCTTTTCAACCGTTTCGCACTCAAAGGGCCAGGCGGCTACGCCACCCTCCAGCACTTTTACATCCGTGAAGCCTTCGCCTTCGAGAATACACTCTGCCTCATAACCCCGCAAACTAATCTTGCAGAACGCGACAATTTCATCTTCCTTGCCCAGTTCTGCCATGCGGCTGCGCAGCTGGCCAAGCGGAATATAGGTCACGTTGCGGCAGGGAGCGAGACGAACCGTCTTGCACTCTTCAGGTGTCCTGACATCCAGAAATACCGTTTTGGGCGAGGCCAGTTTTTCCTTGGCCTCAATCGCAGAAATCCCCTTAAACCTGCCGGAAATCTTGTTCATCAACGTATTGGCTGCTACCGCTGCATTGTCAATGGCATTGTTGTAGGGAGGGGAGTAGGATAGATCAATGTCGAACACATCGTCGATCGTCCCGCCAAAGGTCAGCACAGCTGCCATCACATCAATGCGCTTAGCTACTTCGCCTTCGCCAAACGCCTGTATTCCCAGCACCTTGCGAGTCCGTGCGTCGGCGATGAGTTTGATGGTGATCAGTTTGGATTCAGGCATGTAATGAGCCCTATCGTGGCCGGTCGTCAGGGTGGTGACGATCTCATATCCCGCTTCCTTTGCTTCCCGCTCGGTCAATCCAGTCTTGCCGATGTTCAAGTCCAGCAGCCGTACGACAACCGTACCGAGAACTCCACGGAACTTGACGTTGGCGCCGCAAATATTTTCACCGATGATGCGCCCGTGTTTGTTGGCGATGGAGCCAAGCGCGACAAACGCTTTCCTGCCTGTCACCATATGGGTATTCTCGACGCAGTCGCCTCCTGCATAGATGTCCGGATCGCTTGTCTGCATAAATTCGTTGACGGAAATAGTCCCGGAGACGCCCAGCAGCAGTCCGGCTTCCTGCGCCAGTTTGGAAGTCGGTTTCACGCCAACCGCCATGACGACAACATCAGCAGGCAAGGTTCCCTTATTTGTCACGACCGATTTCACGACACCTTCGCCCTCGAAGCGCTGCACTTTTTCCTGCGTGCGGATTTCGATCCCCTTTTCACCGGCGTACTTTTCAATGGCCAGCGCGGCTTCTGCGTCCAGGAACGCCGGGAACACATGGTCCTGCATCTCAACGATGGACACATGTACTCCCCAGCGATGGAAAGCTTCCGCCATCTCGATGCCTACCAGACCGGCCCCGATGATCACTGCGTTTTTGACTTGTCCTGCTTCCAGAAGAGTGCGAATATCTCGGGCATCATAAGGATGCCACATCGGGAAAATATTACCGAGATCCACGCCGGGAAATGGAATCCGCACCGGCGTTGAACCGGTGGCAATCACCAGCTTGTCATAAGGAAGGTCAGACTCTTCACCTGTTGTCAATGCTCTGATCCTGACGGTTTTGAGCGTCCGGTCGATGCGGAGGGCCTCGGTCCGCGTCAGCACATCCAGATTCTTCGTGGCTTTAAAAAAGCCGGCATTCCGCATGGAACCGGCAGGTGTCATCATTAACTGATCTATGGAAGGAATATCTCCGGCAACAACATACGGCATACCACAGGAGCCATAGGAAAGGATTTCGCCCCGTTCCACGACGGTAATGCGGGCATGAGGGTCACCGCGGCGCACTTTGGCTGCTGACTTCAGTCCAGCTGCCACTCCGCCGATCACGACTATGTTTCGGGGCATCGGTTGATTGTCCATCATTGCCTCCGTTTACCCCCCTATAAGGGGGGCTTCTATTAGATCCATTTTACTTGATAATAAGTTGCTTCGTCAATTAAAGGAATCTCGCAGCCTAACCCATAATATGGTATGATAAAAATTGAATACTCTGCAAAATTCGAGAGAGGGAGTTCTTTCCTTGATTGAATATGAAAAGATAAACAAATCTTATCAGACAGGCAGTTATGCCGTATTGGACTTTAACCTGTCCATCGCACAAGGCGAACTGCTTGCCATCATCGGCCCCAGCGGGTGCGGCAAAACTACCGTGCTGAAAATGCTCAACCGTCTCACCGATCCCACAGACGGGCGCATTCTTTTGCACGGGCAAGATATTCGCGCCCTGGATCCTATCGCGCTCCGCCGCAGGATGGGCTATGTAATCCAGCAGGTGGGCCTGTTTCCCCATATGACCGTTGCGGAAAACATTACTGTGGTTCCTGATATCCTTGGCTGGCCTGCGGTGAAAAAGCATTCCCGGGCCATTGAGCTACTTGAGCTCATCGACATGAATCCGGCAGATTTCCTCCACCGGTACCCGCATCAGCTTTCCGGCGGACAGCAGCAGCGCATCGGCGTACTCCGGGCCCTGGCGGCCGATCCGGAAGTGATTCTGATGGATGAACCTTTTGGCGCCGTCGATCCACTGACCCGGACCAAACTGCAGCAAGAATTGAAAACTCTGCACAGTCGCCTGCACAAAACCATTCTGCTTGTCACCCATGATATTGACGAAGCCTTCCGGCTTGCCGATCGGATATTGCTCATGCGGGACGGCCGGATTGTTCAACTCGGAACGCCCTCTGAACTCTTGGAAAGTCCCGTGGTTCCATTTGTCAGCGAATATATTGGCGCTACACGGCGCAAGGCTTGCCTATGAATGCGGGATTGATTTTTTCGGCCTTCCTGAGGCATCTGGAACTCTGCGCCCTGTCCGTCGGATTGGGCACGGTGACTGCCGTCAGCCTGGGGATTTACCTATATTACCGTCCCCGTGCCGCAGCTTTTTGGCTCGGAGTGACCGGCGCCCTGCAGACGATCCCGAGTCTGGCGCTTTACGGCCTGTTTCTGCCTATTCTGGGCATCGGCTTGTTCCCAGCCGTCACCGCCCTGTTTCTCTATTCGCTGACCCCTATCCTCCGGGCCACTCTGGTCAGCCTGAAGGAAGTGGACCCGGCTCTGACGGAAGCCGCGCGCGGAATGGGCATGGACCGCTGGCAGATTCTGCGCCGGGTTCTTCTGCCGTTGGCACTGCCCGGCATCCTATCTGGAATTCGCATGTCAACCATGTATATCATCAGCTGGGCAACGCTGGCCGCTTTCATCGGCGCTGGCGGTCTGGGCGACCTTGTATTGGGCGGTATCTACAATTATGACATCCGCCTGATTCTTGCCGGATCCCTGCCAGCGGTCCTGCTGGCATTTCTCTGTGGTCTCGCCTTTGACAGGCTCGCACGCCGCTTGAGCATCCCGGGAGCTGCGAATCATGAATGAAATCCTGATGATGACCCTACAACATCTCTTCCTTTCACTGCAGGGCGTGTTCTGGGCTATACTAGCCGGAATCCCGCTGGGGTGGGTTGCCTATCGTCACGAAAGCTTTCGTTCCTTTATTTTTACAGTTTCTGAATGGCTGCAGATCTTCCCGACCCTGGCGCTTCTGGCCTTGTTGCTCTTCGTTTGGGGGCTCTCAGACACCACGCTCATTGCTGCGCTGTTTTTGTATTCACTACTCCCCATCGTTACCGCCACCCATGCCGGACTCGTTGGAATCAGCCCGTCTATCCGCGAATCCGCTCTTGGCCTCGGAATGAATCCGTGGCAGTTTTTCTGGCGGGTGCAGCTGCCACTTTCCCTGCCGCATCTGCTCAGTGGAATCCGCATCGCCCTCGTTACGGCGGTCGGCATTACCACTGTTGGCGTCCTTGTCGGAGCAGGCGGACTCGGCAAGCCAATCTGGCGAGGCATCCAGACTCAGAATACGCCGATGATACTATCGGGCGCCGTACCCGCTGCCGCCTTGGCGATCTGCATCGATTGGGCTGGACAATGGCTGGAAAAGCGCAGCACTCCCTGGAAACGGGACCACGGGCAAACCTGACCACACTTTTTTTAAAAAAGGAGGGTGACCCATGAAGAATCAGTCAATGACTTCGAAACTTTTCGCCCTGATCCTCACAACGGCTCTCGTCTTTGGTGTTTCTGCCTGCGGCTCCTCTTCCGCCCCCGCCGGCAAACCGATCATCATTGGTTCCAAGCCGTTCACCGAAGGCGTATTGCTCAGCGAACTCGCAGCACAGCTCATCGAAGGAAACACCTCGCTCAAAGTGGACCGCAAATTTAACCTCGGCGGCACAATCGTCGCTTTCAACGCCCTGAAAAACGGCGATCTCGATCTTTATCCCGAATACACCGGCACTGGCCTGGTAGCAATTTTGAAGCAGCCGGTTGTCGCTGACGCCGACAAGGCCTACGAAATCGTTCAAAAAGAATTCAACAGCCAATACAAGATCAAATGGCTGAAGCCCCTGGGCTTCAACAACACATACGCCATGGCGGTACCGGAAAATTTTGCGGCACAGAACAATCTCAGGCAAACTTCCGACCTTGCCCGGATTACCGATCAACTCATTTTCGGCGCGGAGCAGGATTTTTTTGGCCGGGCGGATGGCTATGACGGATTCACTCAGGCGTACGGTTTCAAATTCAAAAACGTGAAACAGATGGAGATCGGATTGAAGTACAAAGCCATCGCCAATAAAGAAGTCAACGTCATCAACGCATTTTCGACCGATGGCCTGCTGATCACTCATAAACTGCGGGTCCTGGTCGATGATAAAAAGTATTTTCCACCCTACTATGGCGCTTTTTTGATCCGGATGGGGACGCTGGAAAAGCATCCCGAGCTGGAAGCGGTCCTTGATAAACTCGCTGGTAAGCTAAAGGATGGTGAAATGCAGAAACTGAACTTTGAAGTCGATCAGGAGAAAAAAGATCCCGCTGCAGTCGTAAATGCTTTTCTAAAAGCAAAAGGGCTAGTCAAATAGGCGGTAGCAAAAAATACGAATACAAAGAAACCGGGAATTTCCGCTTAAGGAAATCCCCGGTTTTGGTTTCATTTACTGGTGAGTTTATTTACCGCGATGCCCCAGCGCGTGATCGAGCTGGAACAGTCCGCCGACGCTCTTGTCGCCGATCATCTTGAGCTGAGCAACGATTTGGGTGGCATTGGCTTCTTCTTCAACCTGCTCGTTGATGAACCATTGCAGGAAGATCTGCGCCGCATAATCTTTTTCTTTCAGCGCCAATTCATACAGATTGTTGATCATGGCGGTGACTTTTTTCTCATGGGTCAGCACTTCTTCGAACAGTTTGAGCATGGAACCAAACTTCACAGGAGGAGCTTCCAGCGCCTTCAATTCGACTTCGCCGCCGCGTTCCTGAATATAATGAAGAATTTTCATCCCGTGGGAAGTTTCTTCTTCATATTGCACTTTCAGCCAACTGGCAATTCCCCTGAAGTTTTCTGCCTCGCTGTAAGCCGACATCGACAGATACAGCTGTGCCGAATAGAATTCAGCCTGAATTTGGTTATTCATCATGTCTTGCAGTTTTTTACCCAACATATTCATCTCTTCCTTTCTTTTATAACAATTATTAATTGGTATATATTCCTATTAATTCTCATTATAGCACATTACTGGGAAATTTCAAGACTTAGTGGTCCCAAATTCCATTTTTGCAGGAAAATAATCTGGAAGAGTCGAATTATTTTTGTATAATCAAATTACGGGAGGAGCGATATACATGGCTTACTTTATCACTGACCGTTGCAACCGCGCTGGGGCTTGTCTGCCGGTTTGCCCTGTAGAGGCCATTTCAGAAGGTGATCCCGTCTATATCATTGATCCGGATAAATGCATAGAATGCGGAGCGTGCGCCGCCGTTTGCCCGTCGAAGGCCATCGACCCGCCCAAATAAAATTTGGCATTCGGCATCCTTCCTGTTAAAATAAAAGTAACTTGTTAGTCAAGGAAAGCGAACTCCGGCAGAAAAGTTGCCGCGCAGTTGGCTTTCCCTGTTTACTGCCGTATGTTCACATTAAAGCATTGAGAAATGGAGCTATATCATGCAAAAGTATCTGCCTGTAACCCCAGAAATCCTGGCTGAGTTAAAAAACATCGTTGGCGAAAAATTCGCGTTCGCCGATCCAGAAAAAGTCGAAGCATATTCGCGCGACGAAACCCCCGACAGCAAGTATGCTTGCCTGCCAGAAGCCGTCGTTCTACCGAAGACGACCGAAGAAGTGGCGCAAATCGTCAAGCTCGCCAACCGTGAACATATCTCCATTGTGCCCCGGGGAGCCGGAACGGGTCTGGCCTGCGGCGCCATCCCGATCAACGGCGGCATCGTCGTGTCGTTGGAGCGATTCGATCAGATCCTGGAGGTCAATGCCGAAGCCATGTATATGGTCGCAGGGGCCGGAGTGCGAACCGAACTGGTCCAGCAGGCAGCCAAGGCAGCCGGGCTTTTCTATGCAGGCGATCCCTGCAGCGGAGACAGTTGCTTCATTGGCGGCAACATCGCCACCAATGCCGGTGGAAACCGCGCCGTCAAATATGGCACCACCAGGCATCAAGTCTACGAATTTGAAATGGTAACCCCGCTCGGTGATATCGTAAGCCTGGGCAGCCGGCTGAACAAAAACACCACGGGCTACTGCCTTGAGCAGCTAATCATGGGCTCCGAAGGAACTCTCGGCATCATTACGCAGGCCACACTGAAACTGAAACCGTTGCCGGCGCATACCATCGACTTGCTGGCGATTTTTCCCGACGTTGAAAAAGCCATCGCTATCGTCGGTCTCATGCTGCGATCCGGCTTAACTCCCACCTGCGTCGAATTCATGGACAACGCCACTGTCCAGAGCGTGGAGCGTTTTCTGCAGGAAGGTCTGCCACACAGTGATGTCGGCCACTATATCATTATTCAGATGGAAGCCGCCACCGAAGACGACCTGGAGAACAAGACGGTTGCCATTGACGAACTATGTTCAGGGAACGGCGCCATCGCTGTATTGGTCGCCGATTCGCAAAAAATATGGAAAGCCCGCAAAGCTTTCACAGAAGCAACCCATGTAGAAAGTACGGTTCAATCTTTCGAGGATATTGTGGTACCGGTGGAAAAAATCCCAGAGGCTGCAGCTGCCAGCAATCGGCTCGCCGCAACGCATGGTTTGATTTTTCGCATGGTAAGCCATGCCGGCGATGGCAATATCCACCTCACCATGTTCCGAAGCAATCTGTCTGAACAAGAGTGGGACAGTCGACTCAGTTCGTTTCAAAACGACCTGTACGAAGAAATTTATCGAATGGGTGGACGTCTGTCTGGTGAACACGGTATCGGTTATAAACGTAAAAATCTGATGCAGAAATTTACCGATCCTGTGGAACTGGATATGATGCGTCGGATCAAAAAAGCTCTCGATCCCAATTTGATCCTCAACCCCGGCAAAATATTTGATGTAGAATAGGGATATCGCCAAAGCATAAAAAGGACTAAAACAAAACGAATGGCCGTCAAAAGCGACGGCCATTCGTTTTTGTTTATTCAAGCAGTAAAAACCCTTTTATATTAACGTTTTTCAATTACATATATTATACAAATATAATATATGTAATTATTTATTATTTCTTTTATATTTTATTTGTCATTTCTCAGTGCCCTATGAGCTATGTCTTTGCGGTATTGCATCCCTGTGAAGTTTATTTGCTCTACAGCTGGATATACCTTCGCCACAGCAGCGGCAATATCAGAGGCGACCGCCGTCACGCCAAGAACTCGACCACCGTTTGTCACAACTTTTTCACCCGACAAAGCTGTCCCCGCATGAAAAACCACTGCATCTTTGGACGTGGCTGCCGCAAGTCCGCTGATCGGATCACCCCTTCGATATTCAGCGGGATACCCGCCTGCAGCCAGCACAACGCACACTGCTGCGCTGTTTTTCCAGCGCACGTCACAGTCTGCCAACGTTCCTTCTATACAGGCTTCGAGAACTGGAACGAGGTCGCCTTCGAGCAGCGGCAACACCACCTGTGTCTCAGGATCGCCGAACCGCGCATTGAACTCGATCACCTTCGGTCCATCGGCCGTGATCATCAGCCCGGCATAGAGGCATCCCTGATAGAGAATACCATCTTCCCGCATGCCATCGATCATCGGCTGCAGAATCGTGTCCTGAATCTGCTTCAGCAGTTCCGGCGTGACTACCGGCGCTGGTGCGTACGCCCCCATGCCGCCCGTATTCGGGCCCGTGTCACCGTCACCCACCCGTTTGTGATCCTGCGCCGCCACCATCGGGATTACGGTTGTTCCATCCGTAAATGCCAACAAGGATGCTTCTTCACCGAGCAGCAGTTCTTCCAGCACAACCTGATTGCCGGCATCTCCATGCACTCGTTTCAGCATGATTTCATCAACCGCCGCGAGGGCCTCCTCAACGGTCTGTGCTACCACTACACCCTTGCCGGCAGCCAGCCCGTCAGCCTTGACCACGATGCCGCCAGCTTGTTTCCCGATATATTCCTTAGCTTCTGCAGCCGAAGAAAATACCGCAAAATCTGCAGTCGGGACTTGATATTTTTTCATCAGTTCTTTGGCAAAAGTTTTGGAGCCTTCCAACAATGCCGCTTCCTGCGTCGGTCCAAAGACCTTCAGTCCCTGAAGCGTGAAATAATTGACGATGCCATCGGTCAGCGGTTTTTCCGGGCCGACAACCGTCAAATCAACATTGTGTTCACGGGCAAAGCCGCACAATGCTTTGATATTGTCAGCTGATATGTTGACGCATTCCGCAATCTCACCGATTCCCGGGTTGCCTGGCGCACAATAGATTTTTTCAACCCGGGGACTCATGGCCAATTTCCATACTAGTGCATGTTCGCGGCCCCCGCCGCCAACGACCAGGATTCGCATAACTAACCCTCCAGCTCTATCTCAATGTTTGAAGTGGCGCATTCCGGTGAAGATCATCGCGATGCCATGCGCATCCGCCGCTACTATTGACTCCTCATCCCGCACCGATCCACCAGGTTGGATGATCGCCGTAATTCCGGCCTTAGCTGCTGCATCCACCGTGTCCCGGAACGGGAAGAATGCATCCGATGACAGGACCGCACCCTTTGCTGCCTCGCCGGCCTGCTTCAGGGCAATCTCGGCCGACCCGACCCGGTTCATCTGCCCAGCTCCCACGCCGATGGTCCGACCCTCGCGGGCTACGACGATGGCATTGGACTTTACATGTTTCACGACTTTCCAGGCCAGTTCAAGTTCCCGTAATTCTGCTGCAGTAGGAGCGCGTTTGGTGACGGTTTTCCATTCCGCAGGCGGAGTATCCATGGTATCAGTCGTCTGAATCAGCATGCCGCCCGATACCGTCTTGATATCATAACGTTGTTTGGCATTGGTCTCAGGCAGAGCCGCTTCGATCAGGCGCACGTTTTTCTTCGCTCCAAAAATATCAAGTGCCGCTTGGTCAAAGGAAGGGGCGATTACCGCTTCCAAAAAGATCGAGGCCATCTGCCCGGCAGCCGCAGCGTCAACAGGTCGATTCAGGGCCACGATCCCGCCGTAAGCGGAAACCGGATCGGCTTCATAGGCCAGTTTATAGGCAGTGGCAATGTCATCGGCTGTTGCCGTGCCACAGGGGTTGGTGTGCTTGATGACAGCCACCGCCGGGCGATCGAATTCAGCCACGATGGACCAGGCCGACTCCAAATCGACGATGTTGTTGAAGGATAGTTCTTTTCCAGCCAGCTGCCGCGAATGGGCTACGCCGCCTTGGGCTGAGTTGTCCCGGTAAAAAGCCGCCGTCTGATGGGGATTTTCGCCATACCGCAAGTCCTGCAGCTTTTCCCAGGGCTGAATCAGTGTCGAAGGATATTCCCCCTCGCCAGTCTGTAACGAGAAGTAGCGGGAGATTGCCGCATCATACTCAGCCGTGTGTGTAAACGCCTCACGGACCAGTGCCAGCCTTGTTTCCGCTGTCACTTCACCGTACTCGGCCAGTTCTGCCACCACGTCGTCATAACGGTCCGGGTTGACGACAATCGTCACATACCGGAAATTTTTCGCCGCGCTGCGGACCATCGCCGGCCCGCCTATATCGATATTCTCAACGGCCTCTTCCTGGGTCACGCCGCTCTTGGCGATCGTCTCACGGAACGGATACAGATTCACAACCACCAGATCGATGGGACGAATGCCGTGTTCCTCCATCGCTGCCGCATGCTCCGGATTATCGCGCACCGCCAGGATACCGCCATGAATATAGGGATTCAGGGTTTTCACACGACCATCCATCATCTCAGGAAACCCGGTAACTTCGCTGATATAGATGACCGGAATCCCTGCTTCCTGCAATGTTTTCATC
>Ga0316604_10002854_pt1 | contig 12724 bp, 11 predicted proteins | sample OWC_soil_day20_C_FD_207650 | JGI IMG/M metagenome (GOLD analysis project Ga0316604, IMG submission 207650) | Wetland soil microbial communities from Old Woman Creek delta, Ohio, United States - OWC_soil_day20_CT | ecosystem: Environmental > Terrestrial > Soil > Wetlands | place: USA: Ohio... | reverse complement strand
TCGTCCAGGTCATAGAATGGTAACTCAAGATGCTCAGCCAGCTGTTTACCCCAATAGGACTTTCCGGCACCCATAAAACCTAATAAAAAGATTTTCAAGCAGTGTATATTTAAATAGTTAATGGATTAAATGGTCCAGGATAGGCACAGGCCGTCCGCAATAATGTATTGCAAAGATAGTCTGGCTTTTTTATCTGCTTTGTTAAAATTACAGTGCATAAACCCATATAATTGATATGGGAATGGCTCTAACTGCATATTTTCCTTAAAATCAACCTTTCCCAGGCCATACCACTTGAAGACCGCCTCCTTGGCACTCCAACAAATGGTCTTGTGAGCAAGAGCATCGGCCGGATCGATAAATTCCCGCTCCCTGGGTGACAGGAACTTATGGGAGACTTTCTCGATTTTATCGTTCATTCTCTCAATATCTACACCTACCGCACCTTCCTGGCTTACAATGGCGGCTACAAAATCGCCACAATGAGAGATAGAAAAGTGTAAACTATTACACATTAATATAGGTTTTTTGCTTTCCGTGATCTGGATACTATCCAAAGGAAAGCCTGGAAATAACTCCGTCAACAGGTAACGACCGGCAAAATGCTGCAGGCGTTTGTGCGGATGATGTATGGCCGGGGATATGTTCACCCTTTTCCTGAAGAAGGTTTCGTCCTCTCCGATCTGCCAAACCCCCAGCCGGCTGCCGGGAGATATTTGTATCGTACGTATTAATGGCATATCTTGCCAAATTAATACATAATAACCAAAAACAACTTACCCGATCTATGATCCTGTCAGACAAAAGGATATTGGAGGAAATTGAGAAAGGCACTATCGTCATTTCACCTTACGACCGGAAGTATCTCGGCACCAACTCTTACGACGTACATCTGGGCAAGTATCTGGCTACATATAAAGACCGTGTACTGGATGCCCGCTCGCACAACGAAATTGAACATTTTGAAATAGGACCGGATGGCTTCGTACTACAGCCGGGTACACTGTACCTGGGCGTGACAGAGGAGTATACTGAAACACATGCACATGTGCCTTTTCTGGAAGGCAAGTCAAGTACAGGACGTTTGGGTATCGATATTCATGCTACGGCAGGTAAAGGTGATGTAGGTTTTTGTAATACATGGACGCTGGAAATAAGCTGTGCACAGCCCGTGAAGATATATGCGGGAATGCCGATCGGGCAGTTGATTTATTTTGTAGTGGAAGGGGATGTGGAGACTTTCTATAATAAGAAGGGGAATGCAAAGTATAACGGGCGTACTGTAAAACCGGTGGAGAGTATGATGTGGAAGAATCAGTTCTAAACTTATTTTAAATATCAAGTAAAAAAGCTTTTGCCTTACGGCAAAAGCTTTTTTACTTGAGGGCAAAGCCTGCAGCTGGTTTAAAAGCAGTGCAGACCTTACGCTTCGAAATTATTTCAACGAATTAATCCACGCCGCTATCTTCAGCGCATCTACCTTCGGCACCTGCGGCATCGGCGGCATTTCTGTCGCATACTCCGGCCAGTTCTGTGGCTTTGGATTCGCAATCAGTTTTAAGATCTGATCACTCGTGTATTTTCTCTTTGCAATTTCTTTATATGCCGGACCTACCTGGCGCTTGTCAGGATTGTGACAGGCAAGACAAGTGTATTTGGCGAGCAAAGGTTTTACTTCTTCAAATGAAGGGATTTTCTTCCCGGCAGCAGCCGTTGCAGCATTGCCAGTTCCAGCTGTTCCTGTGGCAGATGTTCCACCAGCACCAGCTTTTCCGGCAGTACCGGTAGTTCCTTTTGCAGTGGCCGATGTACCAGCCTTTCCCGCTGTAACCGCCGCCTTTTTCACCTTCTCTGAATTGTAAGTACTCACCTGACTCATTGCCAACTTAGCCCCCTGTGGAATATGATGCAATGTATAATACCCATTATTGTGAATCAGTGAATAAAAATGTTCCTTCTCTCTCACACCATCCAGCACGATATTATGTACATAATCCAGTCGCAGACTATCCACAATAATCCTTGCTTTCAATCCATCTTCTGATACCTTCACGCCTTTTACAGGACACTGACCAAGATTCACCATAGGACTACCATACACCGCATGATACTTATACGTGAAGTTCTCTACATGATAAGACGCTACATCTTCCGCAGATTTTTTATCTACCGGCAACGTGAATTCAATCTCAAAACCATCCGGCATAGCCTTGATCGTTTTCATTTCAAACGGCATCTTTTCATTCCACACCAGTCTTTGCAAACCTTCATTCGCCTCACCGGCAGAACCCCAACCACGGTTGGTTTCACCTACAAACAAAGTATTGCCATCTTTAGCCCACGCCATTCTCAATACACCAGACTGAAATCCCTGACGGAAGTCAAAAGACACCCCCTGATATTCACCATCTACTTTCTCCATCACCACACGCATGATCTTACTCTGTCCCTGATCACCTACCAGCAACTGACCTGCAAATGGTCCAAAGCTACCTTCAGGGATCTGTACAATCTCAGAGTTGGAAATACCCTGTATACCATGTGGCAGGATCACCGCTGGCAATTGTAGATCAGGAATTTCTTTCTTTACATCCATCAACGTCACGAACTTTTCATTCACCACATTTTCTGGTTTGATATAACGACCTTCTGCATTTTTCGTACGACGGCCATCTACCAGTGAAAAGAATTGTTTCTCTGTAACCTTTACAGGAGAATTGGGTTCCTGTGACCAGCGTAAACCTGCAGGGTGGCCGATAAAAGCACCTTTCTTCACCTGCCATACACCACCTGAACCTACCCAGTCACCCTGGTTCTCAGAGTAAAACAATTCCCCATTGATCATACCCAATCCGCAGGGAGAGCGGAAACCAGTAGCATAAGGCTCCATATGTCCATCTTCAAAAATGTGCATCATCCAGCCTCTCCATGGAACACGGCTCTCCCCTCTCCACCATTCTTCATCTCCAAAAGCAACGTTGCCGGATACAAAGAAAGATCCGTCAGGCGCTAATTTAGGACCAAAACTATATTCGTGATAATGACCGGAAAGCGGCCATGCATATACAGTTTCGTATACATCTGCCTTTCCGTCCATATTGGTATCCATCAGTTTTGTGAGTTCCCCGCGCTGTGCGCAGTACAACGCACCGTCTTTGTATACGAGGCCCAGGATCTCGTGCAGTCCACTGGCAAATTTTGTCCAGTAAGGATTACGGCTATCAGGACCATGTACCACCCAAATATCACCTCTGCGGGTCGATACACCCAGGTCTCCATTTGGCAAAACACAAAGCCCGCCTACTTCGAGCAGGATCCCTTCGGGGGCTTTCATTTTTAAGATCTTAAAATAGTCTTCTTCTTTCGGCGTTTCCTGTGCCTTTGTGACCATCGAAATTACGGCCAGCATCATACCGCAGAGCACCGCCTTTTTTAATATGTTTTTCATGTGCAGGATTCAAAAGATTAAGGAACGATTAGAAAAGAATGGCATAGCTCAGTTTACCGTGGATAGGAATGATCATTTCCTTTCCTTCGGCTGCATCACGGATAATCGGCTTTTCATTGCCGGTATCTTCCAGTTGCAGGTAATAAGCTTTGCCATCTACGATGTACAGATCTTTTGAAACAGGTTCTATTTTGCTACCTGCTACAATCTTTGCATACAATCCATCTACAGGATTTGCGACGGTTATTTCGCGATGTACACCATGACCTTCGGAGAGCACACGCACTTCATCGGTTACAGCAGTGCCATAGATCAGGTATTTGAACGTTGGGCGGTCTTTGTCATCAAGCACATAACCTTTTGGGCGATAACCGGTGCCGGTAGTATCCGTCAGCCAGGCCGCCTGCGCGTTGGCGAGTTTGGCGAGGGTAAAGGAAGGTGTGCCTAAAGTCTGCACAGTGCCACGTGGGCGGGAAGTACCATTGCCTCTGTCATGCCACATAGGGGTAGCGTCGAGGAAACCACCTCTCCATACCTGTGCCAGCAGGCCTCTATCCATATCGTAAGTGTAGTGTACCTGTTCAGGGCTACCTACGTTTACAGCATGTACAATGCGGAGGTTAGGTACGTCCATAAAGCTGCGAAGAACAGTGTTTACAGGGGCGTCTACGTAGATAGGATCTACATTGTCACGACGGTTGTTGGCCACCTGTGGTTCATTGGCTGCATCTCTTTTTTTGATGCTGATGTTCCTGAAAGCAACGGCACCATGATCACCCTGCAGGCGAAGTGGACCGGTAGCGCTTTCCGCCCCCCCTTCCATGGCGCCACGGGTAGCACCGAGGAGTTCTACATCTTCATGAATCACAGCGCCATTCAGGGTAATGAGGAGCATACGGGCATTGGCGATCTTTTTGCCATTGGCATCGAAGCGGGGCGCCTGGAAGGAAACTTTCAGGTGTTGCCAGAGGCCTGGCGCACGGCTTACATTGTAGCGGGGTGCATGGCCTTCGTAACCTTGTAGTCCCGAGGGACGGCTGTCTTCCCAGCGCTCATAAATACCGCCGTTATCGCCGGCAGTAGGGTTGGTTTTGCTCCAGCTATCAAGGAGCTGGATCTCGTACCTCCCTTCGAGATATACACCTGAGTTGGAGCCGGGAGCCATCATATAGTCCAGTTCCAGGTCTATATCTCCGTATTCGGCGTTGGAAAAGAGGTCCTGGCCCGGGTGCTTTTTGTCCGGGAGGTTCAGGAGCACACCGGTACCTGGGGAAAAGCTCAGTTCATGAGGTTTGTCTAAAGCGGCGGCAGCGTCACTGACGATGCTCCAGCTTGGACCTGGGTCATGAAAAGAGGATAAGTCCTGTAGTGGCAGACTGCCGGATTGCGCGAATGCTGGATTGACAAAAGCTGTTCCCATACCCAAAAGGCAAAGGAAGCCTATCAAAGACCGGCTAGCATGATTTTTCGATCTAAGTACCATAACGTTACGATAAAATTGCGCCAAAAGAATAAAGAATATGAAATTTTAGAGTTGAGACCTTTTGACGATTATGCAATATAGAAATTGAAATTGGGAAGTACAAGTGGTTAGGGATAGGCGGAGGATAGTCTGGCTATAGTGAAGCTTTAGTGCTATAAGGGTACTATAAGGTCATCAAAAGGGCACTTCAATATCCTGGGGATATTGAGGTGCCCTATTGGTGACCTATTGGTGATATGTTGGCAGTATAGTTATACCGAAGACGCACCCTTATCAAGGTGGACTTATCCTCTTTTGATGACCTCTGGACGATATGTTAGAATGATGGCAAGGACGAAGACGCACCCTTATCAGGGTGGACTTGAGGTGGATTTATCCTCTTTTGAGGACCTTGGGGAAATATGTTAGAATGATGACAAGGACGAAGACGCACCCTTATCAAGGTGGACTTATGCCTCTCTTATTCTTTAATAATGAGCCTATCCCCTTCCTACTCCCTAATAAAGGACAAATGAATATTCCGGTAAGAAGGTTTCGCCAACTGCACTTTCAGCTTTTTGAAAGTTTCCATTGGCCCTTTGGTAGCGAAGAGATTTACCAACCAGACAGGAATAGAACCTCCGGGGTCGGTTTCCAGTGTATAGTCAATATACACCATATTATTCTGAAGCGGGGTTAGTACCCACTTCCCATAGGAATTACTAACTCTTATAATATCTTTTTTCTCAGGCACATAATTGTGCACCACAGGGCCATCGATGGTCACCACTCTTGTCTTCGCATCCTGCGTAGCAATCAGGTGCGCTACAAAATCACGATTCGTAATCGGCCATGGCAATGCTACTTCAGAGTAGTAAAATAGTTCAGCGGGACTTACCTGTTTAAGTAAGGAGGCTGATTTTGTACTGTACACCCAATCTTTTGCCGATGAAATATCGAGAATGATGGATACTAATTGACTAAGGGTAGCTTCTACTGCAACTTTAACCCGGATGGCTTTTAAGTTGGAGTTTTCGACTGTCTTCGTGTAGATCTTAATCCCGTCCTTATTGTCTTTTAGTTTCCAGTCATTCTGGGCATAACAAAAGAGGGATAACAGCATAGCCGTGCTAATAATCATTAAACTTTTCTTCATGTCTGTGCCTTGGCCAAAAGGTTGATAGCAAAATGGCCGGGTTGCTTGCAATTTACGGATTAAATGATTCAGGGAAGTTGGGAAGGCGCTTTCCTAAGTGATAGTACTACATTTTAGCAATATTATAACACTTGTACAGGAAAGCGATTTCCCGGCTATTTAGCTGATCCGGTGGGCTTACTTCCAGCTTCATAAACTCACTGCATACACTACTCTATGGCCTGCTCCCAGCTTCATGAGCTAAAAGCATATACGATCCCGTGGCCTGCTTCCAACTTCATGAACTCACTGCATACACCACCTCATGCGCCTCTGTAATATCCGGCACCTCCAGCTTATGTACCAGCCGTTGCATAACCCCAGCCGGCACGATAGCCTCCCGCGCACTATTCTGTTTAAACAATGCTTTATACGGGACTTCAACATATATGACGATTATCTCCGCCGCATATTGTATACACAACGAAATTAATTGTTCCCTCATTGAATGTGTAATATTCGTAGCATTCCACACAAAACCCTGCTGGTTTCTCAGGTGCACCCTGGCCTGTTCTTTTGCCTCCTGAATCACCCGCCCATTACCAGATTTATCCGTTGGTGCAATCTTCATACTTACCCTGATAGCATCCAGTGAAACCACCGGCCAGTTTTTGTAATACTTTTGTACGTAAGTATCCTTCCCCGCACCTGGCAAACCACTCATGATCACCACCTTTGTTTTAGGTTGTTCAAAAGGTACATAGCTACGATCTGTACCTGCTTTTTGCAGATAATTCATCCTTGCATGTGTATTTGCAAAATAAGGCGCCTGCCCCCAACACTGTTGCTCTTTGCACAACTCTTCAAAGCATTCTATTTTATACAATAAGTCGGCCTGATCCGGACAAATTCTACCCAATACATCAGCCTTTGCGAACAACGCCAGCAAGCGCATATCTACCTGCAAAGCTGCGATGATCAAAGCTTTCACAGGATCCGATTTTTCAAACACCCACAACGGCAATCCATGAAAACGCACCTGTCTGGCAATCTGTTCCCTGATTGCAAATGGCGTAGGTATTTCTTTATACAAAATCTGCCGCGTCGTCATTTCTCCTTTACGCGCATGACCGGGAGACACCACCGATCCATCAGGCAGTATTTCCGTTGTTCCCGCTTTCTCTACATCATGCAGCAATGCAGTCGCCCACATAATTTCCTGTGTTTGTGCATCAAGTGCCTGATACGCTGGTAAACTGATCAATGCATCTGTCACCATTTGCGTATGTATCGCCACATTTCCTTCTGCATGATGTCGTGCATCCTGCGGTGTATCACGCATTCGTTTTACCCAGTCATACTGTTGTTCAAGATAATCCCATGATTTATTTTCACTGATAGTCCACATGTTGACCTCCTTCAAAATTTAATCGGGCACGACGCCAGTTGCGCGTCCAGTGCACATCTGTTTTTACGTGCCCTTTTCTTACATATTTAAATACGTGTTCAGCAAATGAAGATACGCGGTAACTACCTGCATCTCTTGTGACCAAGCCTTCCATGGTGGCTGGTACACCAGTGAATGCATCGTGTGCGGCAAAGGCGCCAGGACCTTTGACAATATCCAGCAATTCACTTTCGAATGATTGTTGGGACGCAGGTGTAGTCAGTGTTTTTATCACTGGTACTACCGGCAGATCCAGCATAGCTGCATAAAAGCAGGTTTCTTCCCAACTGAGCCATTGCCCGTTTTCTCTGACTGCAAATACATAAAAATGATGATCGAGGTTGCTGTATGCGATAGAATGAATCGCATATACATTTTCCAGAAAAACTTCCAGATCCCCCAGATCGTTTTTTATTATCTGCCAGTAGCGGCGCAGACTCTCTGTCCAGGGCGATGTAGTGGGCGCTACATGAGAGCGCGCAAATACACCATGCCTGGAAAGACAATTATTTTCACCGTCCAGTTTTTCCGTATGTATAAGTGTGGGTATAGTGCTAATGTATTGCCAGTAATCATGCTGGATACGATCATCACTGGTTGTACCCGGTGAGAACGGAAAATGATAGGTACGGCCATATTTTTCTGAAATAGCCATATTAGTCAGGGTTTGGTTAAGACAAAGAATTCACAGGCCATGCCTGCAGGGGTGCAGGTGGCGGGAGCAGTGGTTAATATGCCTGTGAGATTACATGGCGCAAGGTTTGAATTGTTTTTTTTATTGGGCGCAAAGATAGACATTTTTCAGGCATGTAATTTGATTTTTTAATCGTAGAACTAAATTGTCTACAATATGAAACACAGATTCATACCATTGTTGTTGGGGATAGTATTGTGGGGCGCGAGTTGTGTGCCGCCGCATCATGGACGGCCGCCAAAACCACCCAAACCACCAGGACCACCTCATGGAGCTATTCATGTAGAAACACCGGATACAACTTTCAAAACACCGGTAGTCGCAATACTATAAAAAGAATAAGCGTGTATCAAAACCTGAAGTGCTCACAAAAAGTCAGACACTTCAATTTGATACACGCTCTTATAATTCGGATACCTGGTGAAACCAGATTCCATTTATGTAATTCTCAGGAGTTTCATTGAATTATTAATACCCCTCTTAATTACTTTGTCCTGGTTTCTTCCTGTAACTGGTGGAGGATCGCATCCAGTTTTTTAGGATCTTTCATATAAGGAGAAAGATCAAATACCTCTATTTTCCTAAAATCAGTCGGCGCACTTTCACTCTGTATAGAGATCGTACCTTCTGTCAGTAAACGCCCTTCTTTCAACAGCGCAGGATCAGCACCTGTCACATTTCCACCGCCTACCTGTGGCTTATTGTATACAATCACCGTATCGTTAAATACAATGTGTTTGATCACAGAGTCACCTAACACCAACGCACCTACTCTTACCCATTGCTCTCCATCATATGTTTTAGACGTACTGGTAATACAATGCTCTGTAATAAGCTTTCCATTCATCACAACATTGGTACCCGGTGTACATAAATTCGCGGTAGAACGAGGATCTTTACCATTACCACCTAACAACTGGTTTTCCAGAGAAATAGGAAAATCCTGGTTCAGACCCATGCTGGCAGCGCTTTGCCCATGCAGCATCAGCCCATTATTACGAAGTGCCCAGGCTGGGCCGCCGTTCACCTGTTCACCCACAAATCTATACTCTGCAATCAACAGATATGCAGAAAAATTCTTCCTATAAAACATGTGTCCATACAACTCTCCCCATTCTTTATATTGGTCATAGCGCACTTGAAGAATACCGTTTTCTACGCGGAAGGTATTGCCGAAATTATCATTCAGTTTATGACCTCTGATTTTAATATCCCAGTTTTTCAGATCTTTCCCATTAAAAAGTTGAATCCATCCTTTTTTAGGTTTTTGCTGGGCCGAGCAGGCGAGGGACAACAGCAGGCAGCCAACAGTCAACAGTTTTTTCATAACTCTGTTTTTGATTTTAGAAGTATTAAGATATGTCATGTTGACAATATTTCATAGGGGGTTGGCATGTTATTGGGGCAATACTCATAAATATATTCGCATGAAAGTACTGTTTACGCTCCTCCTTTTCCTCACCTGCCATTTTACTTTTGCCCAGAATTCCTGGCAACAACCCCTGCAAAAAGTATTGTCCCAATTGGATACAGCAAAAACCTTTGGTACATGGCAAAGTAATATTAATGCACTCGAGCCTTTGGCCAAAGCACATCCCAACGAATTCCTATTACAATATTATATTGGCTGGGCATATACCCAATCCAGTTTTCAGGCCCCAAAAGGACAAGCTGAACCATTGACAGATAAAGCTGAGTCTTATGTTAAAAAAGCATTGGATATGCAGCCAACAAATACAGAAGCACTCACATTAATGGCCTACTGGTTGTCTGCAAGGATCAATGCAAGTCCTACCAGAGGTGCGACACTGGGATCTGATAGCAAAGAATATTCTGACAAAGCGATTGCAGCAGATAGTACAAATCCACGTGCTTATCTGCTAAAAGCGTTGGTTGTGTACCATACGCCTGCCCTCTTTGGTGGTGGCAAAAAGAAAGCGGCGCCGCTGGTGGCAGAAGCTGGCCAGCGATTTGCGGCATTTAAACCGGATAATGCCTTAGCCCCTCATTGGGGAAATGACATCTATCAACAACTGGCCGCTGATTACAAAGACTAGCAGTCTGTGAATTTCAGTACTCAATAAAAAAAATTAATAACTACTGATTATCAACTACTTGAACCTTTAGCAACATTTTAGTATTACCAATTGTAAATGTGTTATTTATGAGCAAGTATAATCATCCTTTGAATGGTCATGGCGAACCCAGAGCCACAGCCTTATATGAACACTCCGATATACTGAATGTAAGTAAACCCGGGCGGATCGCTTCTATTGTAGGCGGTGCGCTGATGACTACCAGCGCTATCAGCCAGGTAAGCAAACATCCCATTCGTAGTTTGCTTAGACTGATTACCGGTGGTTATCTCTTATACAGAGGTATTTCAGGAAATTGCCCTATTTCCGCAGCAGCAGGCAGAAGCTCGTCTGATAAACACAATAGTGCGATCAACATTCGTACGAAATTCATTGTAGACAAGCCCCGTTTTGAAGTGTACAGTTTCTGGCGTGCTGTAGAAAACCTACCGCATTTTATGCGTCATCTTGCGGTTGTAACCGAAAAAGATAGTCATCATTCACACTGGGTAGCTACCGGCCCTGGCAAACTCGGCACCATAGAGTGGGATGCAGAGATTATTAAAGATGAACCCGGTGCTATGATCGGATGGCGTTCTGCTCCGGGATCAGACCTGGTAACTGCGGGCAAGATCACATTTAATGATGCGATCAGTGGCGGTACCGAAATGGAAGTGATCATAACCTATCGCCCACCAGCTGGCTATGTAGGTACAGGACTGGCGTGGATACTGAATCCTGCGTTTGAAAACATGATCAGAAAAGATATTCTGAGATTTAAAAACTATGTGGAAACAGGAGAAATTACGGCACTGTAATGCCGGGTTTCACATAATTTTCACATTCAACTGGCTGTGTCTGGCCTGATATTTGGCACACTATACATGCATTTTGTTTAACCTTATAAACTACTATTTTTATGAGCACAATGAAGTTAATATACGGCGCATTAGCAGGATTGGCAGCAGGAGTTGCAATCGGAATATTGACAGCACCAGAAAGTGGTGAAGAAACAAGGAAAAAGATCAGAAGGTCAGCTCATGATGTGAATAATCGGTTCAGACGTATAGTTGGAAAAGGTGCGGATGGCTTGTCAGAGCTGAAATTTATCTTCGAAAACGAGACGACCGGCTTGAAAGATGATGTAAAGGAACGTGTACTGAAGATCATAGATGAAAGCAATCAATCTTATACAAAATTTAAGAAAGAGGCGCTTTCCTAAGAGCACATAAACGGATGGCCACGCGAATAAAATAAAAAGGTCCTGCTGAGTGAGCAGGACCTTTTTATTTTATAGCAAGTAAAGATTATTTTATGGAAAATAAACGAGTGAACTTTTTTTATTCCGCTAATAATGAATTCACGAGTGCATTAAATTCCTTCTTAAACGCCTCATAGTGCTCTCCCGTACCAGGACCGGAAAAACCAGTATGCACTTCCTTCACATTCCCTTTCTTATCTATAAAAATAGTCGTCGGGAAACCTTTGATTCCCGTCAACTGTGGCAATGTCTTTTCTGCTTTTTGCGGATCCCCAGGTGTTACACCTGTAATCAATACAGGATAAGTCACATCGAATCTTTTCAGAAATCCTGCAAGGGATTTCTGAGATGTTGCAAAATCAGTCGTTCTTTCATAAGAAAGACCAATTACTTCTACCCCACGGGCTTTATTTTCCTTGTACCACGTACTTAAGAAACCGGTTTCATCCATACAGTTTGGACACCAGCTACCCATCAATGTGATCACCACTACTTTGCCTGCAAAACGCTGATCATTGATGCTTACTTTTTTACCATTCATATCAGGGAAGGCAAAATCGAGGCGGTTATTCCCCGGTTTGGTAGTCGCCAGTGAACGTTCATCAGGCAATGCAGCTTTATCATCTTTGCGGGCTACCCATTGTTCTTTACCTGCGCCAATGCCGGCATAGAAGGTGCCATTTTCAAGATAACCGTCTTTTACCAGTGCCGTAAAGTAGTAAGCATGAGAACCATCGAAAGTAGAGAGTTTCAGACTATCCCCGTCTACAATGCCTTCCAGGAAACGGTAGTCGCCTGTAGACGTGAGGAAGGTTCCCGTTACTTTGCTGCCGGTTTGTTTAAATTCACCAACAGCATAAGATGAATCTGGTTTATTAGCGTTAAAGAACCAGGTAGCATAGCGACCGGTTACATTGAGTGCAGGAGGTGATTGTGCATGAAAGCGTTCTTTCACATTGTGTGCAGCAGTGAATGGAATCGTCACCTCTCCGGTGGGCAAATGACGCACCCATAATCCTTCCAAACCGCCATTCCTGGTAACAGCTTTGAATTCAGAATCGAAGAACGGCATTTTGATGAATACAGAATCACCTTTCAGTTTTACATCGTCTACGAGCATGCGATCCTTCGCATTGAGGATATAGATCACTTTCTTATGCGCACTGTCCTTCACTTCAAAGTTAAACACGATATCTGCGCCA
>Ga0316604_10002853_pt1 | contig 12726 bp, 12 predicted proteins | sample OWC_soil_day20_C_FD_207650 | JGI IMG/M metagenome (GOLD analysis project Ga0316604, IMG submission 207650) | Wetland soil microbial communities from Old Woman Creek delta, Ohio, United States - OWC_soil_day20_CT | ecosystem: Environmental > Terrestrial > Soil > Wetlands | place: USA: Ohio... | reverse complement strand
GCTCGTGCTCGTCGTTGCGGAACCACACGTTGACGAGGGCGGCCCGGAGCCTCGGGCCTTCCGCGGGCGGTTCGCGCGCCGGTTCCAGGTAGTGCGCGAGCGGCAGCGCGTTGGCGAGCGCCAGGGACATGGCCGCCGCCGCGACGACCGGGCGGCGCAGCGCCAGCAGCGCGGCGCCGCAGACCGCGAGCGTCAGCGCGTACTGCGGGCGGAAGTGCGAGAAGAGCTCGAGCCACCAGGCAAGCTGGGCGAGTGAGCCCAGCAGGCCGGCGGCAGCGACGATCGCCGCCACGGCGACCCAGGCCGAACCGCGACGTCGGGTACCCGCGCTCATGAGCCCGCTATCCTAGCGTCACGCGACAGGCTGCATCGAGGCTCATCCATGAAGCGTCTCAACGTCTCCGGAACTTCTCCCTGGGAACCACGGGTCGGCTACTCACGCGCCGTGAGGGCGGGACCCCATGTCTGGGTGTCGGGCACGACGGCGACCGGTGCCGATGGACGCATCGTCGGCGGCGACGACACCGGCGCACAGGCGCGCCAGGCGTTCGCCAACATCGCGCTTGCCCTCGCAGGCGCCGGTGCCCGCCTCGACCAGGTGGTGCGCACCCGGATGTACGTGACGCGGATCGACGACTGGGAGGCGCTCGGCGCGGTCCATGCGGAGTTCTTCCGGGACATCCGGCCGGCCGCAACGATGGTGGAGGTGAGCCGCCTGATCTCGCCGGAGATCCTGGTGGAGATCGAGGCCGAGGCCTACATCGGCGACTGAGCGCTCAGGCGCAGGCGGCCTCGGCGCGTATCCGGCTCTGCGTGTACAGCAGCTCGACGTGGCGGATGCCCGACGTGCGGCGGGCGACGCGCCTGACCGCCTGGACCAGCCGCAGCAGGAGATGCTGGTCGGCGAGCGGACCGCCTGCGGCGTATTCCTCGGCCACGACGAGGTGCATCACGGTGATGCGCTCGAAACTGTCGCGGGTGTACAGGATCACGCCCACCGGCCGGCTGGCGTCGCCCTGGCGCTCGACAGCGAACAGGCACTGCACCTCGACCGGACCCGCCACGCGGACCTTGAGGCCACTGGCGGTCGCGTAGATCTCCGGGGCGCCATAGCGGCTGATCGCGTCGAGGATGCCCGGCCGCACCAGTTCCTGGCGGCGGTTGAAGAAAAGCAGCGACTCGAGCTGCAGGTGGTGTTCCTGCGGCAGGCTCGACACAAATGCGATGTCTCGCGGATTCCTGCCCTGGGCAGTCATGCGTCGTCCTCGTTCGAGTTCCCGTCCCCCCGACCCGGCGGCATGCGGTCGCCCGACAGGTACCCGGCAACCCCCCGGGGTGGCCGGAACATACGCCCGCCGCCAAACACTTGTCGAGCTTCACATATTGCCCCGGCCGGAGGCGCGCCCGGGGCCCCTGCGGCGAAATCACAACAAGGGTGCCGGAGCGGTCCGAGGGGCGCCCGATTGCGCGACTAACGTCACGAAAAACAAGGATTTTCAGGGCGTCGGCCCGGCCCTCATGACCAAAACGCGACCTGTGTCTCGTCTGCCACGTCAGAAACTGTCAAACAATCCGCGCGTGGGGCCCGGGCCGCCGGAAATCCGCCCATCGGGCGGACTTTGCGCAAGCCCCGGGACCGTCGTGGAGCAAGTCGCCTTGGCGCCGAAACCGATCACCGCAGACGTCGCGCCGCAAGGGACGGCCCCGGCCGAGGACGCGAAACCGTCACCGGCAGGCGCCGTCACCAACGTGGTCGTCCTGGCGGCTGACACCACGTTGCTCGAGTTGCTGAAGCACGCGCTGGACGGGCGCCAGCGCGTCTGGCGTGCTGACGACGCGATGCACGCGGCCGACCTGCTCGTCGCCGCCCAGTCGGGCGTATTCCTGGTCGATGCCGCGCTGACGACCCACGAGACGCCCGTGCTGATCGACAGGATCCACGAGCAGTTCCCCGACCTGCCGATCGTCGTGGCCGGCCGCCGCGACGACGAGCTCGAGCTGGGCCAGCGCATCTCGAGCGGCGTCGTGTTCCGTTTCCTGCACAAGCCGGCCTCCGCCGAACGCATCCGCAACTTCATCGACGCGGCGGCACGGCGCAGCGTCGACCGCTCCGCCGCGGAGCCCCGCAAGCCCGAAGGCAGCGCGCTCGCGGCCGTCCGCTCGATCCGGCTGCCGAAGCTGCGGCTGGATCCCGCGCTCGTCCGGCGGGCCGCGCGGCTCGCTGCGGTGCCGGTGCTGGCCGCGCTCGTGCTGTGGGCCGTGGTCGCGGTCGTGGAACAGCGCCCCTGGGAGCACGTCGCCCTGCCGAGCCTGCCGGTCGCGTCGGCACCCTCCGCGCCCGCGGCGGCGCCGCCGCCCGGCCAGGCGGAAACCGCGCGACTCCTCGGCGCGGCCGCCATTGCACTGACGCAGGGACGGCTCGCCGAGCCGGAGGGAGAGAACGCCATCGAGCTGTACCGGGCCGTGCTGATCCGCGATCCGGGCAATGCCGAGGCCCGCGACGGGCTCAGGCGCACGGCTGCCGCGCTGCTGCTGCGCGTCGAGGAGCTGCTCCTCGGGGATGACGTGCCCGGCGCCGCGGGCGCCCTCGACGCCGCCCGCAGCGCCGATCCCGCGAACCCCCGCCTGGAGTTCTTCTCGTCGCAGCTGGAGCGTGAACGCGAGCAGGCCCAGACCGCCTCGGCGGTGACGCCGGACCTCGGCGCCGCCCTCGCCGAGCAGGCCCTGACCGCGCAGATCAACGCACTGCTCGCCCAGGCCGATGCCCGCATGAAGGCCGGGCGTCTCGCCGGCGGCACTGACACGGCCGAGGCCCTCATCATGGAAGCGCGTCGCCTGCGTCCCGACGATGCCGGCGCCGCGCGGGCGATCAACGCCCTGTCCGGCCGCATGTTGCTGGCGGCCCGCGAGGCGCTGAGCGCCGGCGACGCCCCCACCGCGGACGCCTGGCTGGACCGGGCCGAGGCCCTCGGCGTGGAGACCGGCGCCGTCGCCCGCCTCCGTGCCGAGATGACCTCGATGCGGCTGGCCTCGGTGCAGGAAGACCGCTCGCGGCTGCTCGCGCTCGCGAACCAGCGTATCGCGCAGGGCCGGCTGCTCGAACCGACCTCCGACTCGGCGCGCTACTACACCGACCTGCTGCGTGCGGCCGACCCCGGCTACGCGGGACTGGCCGAGACCGAGTCGCTGCTGGCGGCCAGCCTCCTCGGCCGCGCGCAGGAACTGATCCGCGACGGGCGCCCTGCGGACGCCGAGCGCTTCATCGCGGCGGCCGATGCCGCAGGCGCCCGCGCGGCCGATCTCGCTGCCGTGCGCAACGAGGTCGCCGCCGGCCGCGCGCCCGGGCGCGCCGCCACGGAGGTGCTGCCGGAGAGCGTGTTGAAGCGCACGGTGAGCCCGCCGGTGCGCTACCCGCCCCGCGCCCGCGACCGGCGCATCGAAGGCTGGGTCGAGCTGGAGTACACCGTGGCTGCCGACGGCACCACCCGCGACGCAACCGTGCTCGCGGCCAGCCCGGTGGGCTACTTCGAGGATGCCGCGCGCGAGGCGGTCAAGGCGTGGAAGTACGAGCCGAAGGTCATCGCGGGCCAGCCCGTGGAACAGCGCGTCCGGCTGCGACTCGTGTTCCAGCTCGCCGCCGGCTGATCGGCTCCCCCCGGCGCGCGCGCTCGTGCCGGCCCCCTTGCGCGTCGACCCGGCGGCGACTACGCGCCGAGCCCGGCCTCGCCGAGCAGGAACGCGTATTCCTCGGCGATCTCGCGGAAGCGCTGGAACCGCCCCGACTTGCCGCCATGGCCCGCCTCCATGTGGGTGCGCAGCAGCAGCGGGCGGGTGTCGGTCTTCAGCCGGCGCAGCCTGGCGACCCACTTCGCAGGCTCGAAGTACTGCACCTGGCTGTCCCACAGGCCGGTGGTCACGAGCATGGCCGGATAGTCCTGCGTGGTGACGTTGTCGTAGGGCGAGTACGACAGCATGTGCTCGTAGTGCACCGCCTCGCGCGGGTCACCCCACTCCACGTACTCGAGGGTCGTGAGCGGCAGGCTCTCGTCCAGCATGGTGGTGACGATGTCCACGAACGGCACGTGGGTCACGATGCCGCGGTAGTCGCCGGGGGCGAGGTTCACGACCGCGCCCACGAGGAGCCCGCCGGCGCTGCCACCCATGGCGAACACGCGCCGCGGGTCGCAATGGCCTTCGCGCACGAGGAAGCGCGTCACGTCGATGAAGTCGGTGAAGCTGTTCTCCTTGTTGAGCAGCTTGCCGCCGTCGTACCAGCGGCGCCCGAGCTCCTGCCCGCCGCGGACGTGGGCGATCGCATAGACGAAGCCGCGGTCGAGCAGCGACAGTCGCGCCGACGAGAACCCGGGATCCATGGAGAGGCCGTAGGCGCCATAGCCGTATTGCAGCAGCGGCGCGGTGCCGTCGCGCGCGACGCGCCGGTGACGGACGATGGACACCGGCACGCGCGTGCCGTCGCGCGCCCCGGCCCAGCAATACTCGGTGACGTAGTCCGCGGGATCGAAGCGGCCGAGCACCGGCTCACGCTTGAGGAGCTTCCGCTCGCCGGTCGGGACGTCGTAATCGTAGGTGGACACCGGGGTCGTGAGCGACGTGTAGGTGTAGCGCACGACGTCGGTGTCCACCTCGAGGTTGGCATCGAGCCGGGTCGTGAAGGCGGGCTCGTCCGAGGCAACGAGCGCGTCCGCGCCACCGGCCCAGGGATGGATGCGGATCCTCAGCAGGCCGCCTGACCGCTCGTTGATCGCGAGGAATCGCCTGAAGACGCTGAAGTCCTCGACCGCCGCGTCGTCGCGGTGGCCGACGACGTCGCGCCAGGCGTTCCGGTCTCCCTCGAGCCCGACCGGCACCTCGACGATCCTGAAGTTCGGCGCCCGCCAGTTGCTGCGGATGATCCAGCGCCCGTCGAAATGGTCCGGGTAGTATTCGTGGCCGTCCTCCCTGGCGATCATCCGCGTGAAGCGCAGCGCCGGGTCCGAGGCGAGCGCATAGCGGACCTCGGTCGCGTCGTGGCCGGCGCCGACGACCAGCAGGTAGCGATCGTCTTTCGTGTGGTCCACGGACAGGTACAGGCTCTCGTCCTCGAGCTCGTAGACCAGCGGGTCGTCCAGGGCCGCGGTGCCGGGCACGTGGCGCCGGACGCGGTAAGGGAGCAGCGTCTCCGGGTGCTTCTCGACATAGAGGACCGACCCCGCGTCGGCGGTCCAGACGACACCGGGGTCGACGTTCGCGATCTCATCCGGCAGCAGCCGGCCGGTCGCGAGGTCCTTGAAGCGCAGCGTGTACTGGCGTCGCCCGACCCGGTCCTCGGTGAAGGCCAGCATCCGCTCGCCTGGCGCGACCGCCATGCCGCCGACCTCGAAGAAGTCCGATCCTTCCGCCATCAGGTTGCCGTCGAGCATCACCTCCTCCGCCGCCTCGAGGCTGCCGGGCCTGCGCGCGTATACCGGGTACTCGCGCCCCGTCTCGAAGCGCGAGTAGTACCAGTACCCCCGGTGGCGGTACGGCACGCTGGCATCGTCCTGCCTGATGCGTGCGACGATCTCCCCGTAGACGCGGTCCCCGAGGTCCTTCACCGGCGCGAGCATCGCATCGGTGTAGGCGTTCTCGGCCTGCAGGTGTGCGATCACTTCGGGCGAGCTGCGCGTGTCGTCGCGCAGCCAGTGGTACTCGTCCACCCGCGTGCCCTGCGGCGAGGTCACCGGGTGCGGCCGCAGGGGCGCGACCGGGGGGGCGGGCAGGTCCGTTCGTCGCGTCATCTCTCGCTCCCGGGTTGCGGCATCGCCGCGGCGGATCAATGGAGGGACGCCGACAGCGTCACGCGCAGGTCCTCCACTGCGGGCAGCACGCCCGACAGGTGGGGATTGATCGCCAGCGCGACCTCGAAGGCGGTCAGCGCAGCCGCCCTCTCACCGCGCCGCAGGCAGACCTGCGCGAAGCCGCAGACGGCGCCGAAGTGGCGCGGCTCGAGTTCAAGCGTGCGGCGGATGTCCTCGAAGCACTCCGCGTCGCGGCCCTCGAGGTAGGACAGCGTCGCGCGCTTGTTCCAGGCCTCGGACCAGTCCGGATACTCGTGCACCAGCGGCTCGATGAGCCGCCGGGCGCGGCCGAACTCCTCGCGCGAGATGGCGCGGCTCGCGAGCTCCAGGCGTCGCTCGACCAGCCTGTCGGGATGGCCCGACCACGTGGCCCAGATCGCAGTCTCGATCTCCTGCGGCGGGCGCGCCGGTTTCCTGGCGGTCAGCTCGCGGAACAGGCCATCGAGGCGCGCGGGCTGGGACGCGGCCGGGCGCCGGCCGCCCAGCGAGACGATCACCTTCAGGAGTTCCTCGAGCGTGACCATCCCGTCGTCAGTCGTCATTCCAGCCCTCGAGCCGCGCGCCGAGCGCGTCACCCGACAGGAACGCGGCCTCGACGCGCGCGTCCAGGCACCAGTCGCCACAGAAGCCGAGCGCGGCCCCTTCGTCGACGAGGCAGGGCTCGCCGAGCGGGCGTATGACCCGCGCATGGCGCCAGCGATGCGCCTCCGCCAGTGCGACGGGCGGCAGTTCCGCGGAGAGGCGCTCGGCAAGGCGGGCGCGCAGCGCCGCCGTCACGCGTGCGGCCTCGGCCTCGAGCCACTCGCGCGACCACTCCGCGTCGGCGTGGAGCACCCACGCGTCGAGCCCGCTGCGTCGCGGCTTGGCGGAGTTGCGCGCGATCCAGGGCAGCACCGGGTCCGGCGACCAGTCCGCGTCGAGCGGCGACTCGACGGGCCGCTCGAAGGCGAGCAGCAGCGCCCAGCAGGGCGCCATCCCGACCGCGGCGAGCCGGACGGCGGCCGTGCCGTGGCCCGCGGCGAGCGCCGCCGCCTGCGGCGCGGGCAGCCCCAGCACGACGAAGTCGAAGCCCTCGAACGTGCGGCCGGTGTCGTCCCGCAGCGTCCAGGCCCGGTGCGCGCGTTCGAGCCCGACGATCTGCGTGCCCAGCGAGAGGTCGAGGCCCTCCGCCAGCCAGCGCGGCAGCGCGTTGATGCCCGGCACGCCGACCCACAGCTCGCGCTGCTCCTGCTCGCCGCCGGGCCAGCGGGGAGACCAGGTGTCGACCTGCCCGGTCTCGCGGGCCGCGTCCACCACGGCGCGGAAGGCCGGTGTCGAGACCGTGAAGTACTGGGCGCCATGGTCCCAGGCCGCCTGCTCGACCCGCCGCGTCGCCATGCGGCCGCCCGGGGCGCGGGACTTGTCGAAGACCCGCACCGCGTGGCCGGCCGCCGCCAGCCGGCGGGCGCAGGCGAGCCCGGCAAGGCCGGCGCCGATGACGGCGAATCGCCCGGGTCTCATGGCTTGGAACTGGCGCGTCGCATGCCGCCGATTCTAAAGAACCCGTCGCGAACGCGCCGGGGTACGGGACCGCGGTCGCGTTCCAGGCGCGCCGGGACATGGTAGCCTCCCGTCCTGCGCGCGCATCGCGCGCCATACACCAGGACGCCGGATCCGCATGCGCCCCTTCCGCTGGCACCTCGCGCTCCCTGCGGCCGTCCTTGCGGGCTGCGCCGCGGCGCCATCGCCCTATCCCGCGGACCTGGAGTCACGCTTTTCACAGTACTCCGCTGCCGCGGCGTGCTGCGACGATCCGGGCGCCTTCCCCTGGGTGCCGCTGCCCGGGTCCGGGACGGTCGAGTTCGTGATCGGCAGCGAAAGCCCTGCGTTCGAGTTCCAGAGCGGCCTGAGCCGGTTCGCCGCGTTCCGGCTCCCGGAGACGCAGGAGCCTTTCAAGGTGCAGGTGAAGAGCTTCTTCGACGGACCCAGCGGGCCGGACGGGAGCGTCTTCTATCCGGTGCTCGCGATGATGGACGACGCCTTCATCGTCACGCGCGTGTCGAGCCTCGAGAACATCCGGCTCGACCAGGCACTGGCCACCCCGGGCGGCAAGGGCGGACTCGCGGTGGTGGCGCCGTTCGACCCGGGCTACAGCCGCGAGCGCTACCTCGTCGTGTTCACGCCCGCCGTGCTGCTCGGGGCGCCGCCCGCCGAGAGGCGCGAGGGCGACGTGCTGACGTCGCCGGCGCTCGAGTGGGTCGGCCGCCGCAACGAAGACGTGGTGACGCCGTCGCCCTTCGGCAGGCTGCGCATCACCGTGGCGCCCGCGAACCTCCCCGATCCGGGCTAGGCGCGGGGCCGGGTCCCGGCCCGCGCAGCACGAGGTGACGCCGGATCCAGGCCTCCCATCCCACGAACAGCGCGATGCCGCCGGCGAGCGGCACGAGTTCGTACACCAGTCGGTACGCGAGGATGGAGCCGAGCAGCGCCTCGGGCGGCACGTCGCGCAGCATCAGGAGCAGCATGGACTCGAACACGCCGAGGCCGGCGGGAACGCTCGACAGCAGGCCCACGAAGATCGCGATCACGTAGACCGCCGCGAAGGACGTGAAGGCGACGTCCGCGCCGGCCGGCAACAGCACGTAGAGCACGGCGATGCCGCAGAGCGCATCCACCAGCCCGAGCGCGTACTGGACCGCGGTCATCCGCAGGCTCGGCAGCTCCACCTGGAACCAGCGCAGGCTGATGGGCCCGCGCAGGCGCAGCACCGCCAGCAGGTAGGCGACGTGGGCGAGGAGCAGCAGCGCGCCGCCGATCATGGCGGTGCGCGGCGTCACCTGCAGCAGCGCTGCCGCTTCCCGGGCGTCGAGCACGAGTGAAGCACCGCAGAGCACGCCGAGCCCGGCGGCATAGGGCATGGCGGAGAGCACGATCACCTTGCCGACGTCGAAGCTGGTCAGCCCCTCGGACGCGTAGAAGCGATAGCGCACCGCGCCTCCCGACAGCGCGCCGAAGCCCACGGCGTGCCCCACCGGGCAGGCGATCAGCGCGGTCAGCAGCGGCCGCCAGTCCGGCAGCCCGGAGGCGATGTAACGCAGCATCGCGACTTCGTAGACCGCGAGGGACAGGTAGGCCAGCGCGGTGAAGAGCGCGGCCAGCGCGAGCCCCGTGGCGGGGATGGCAGCGAACTGCCGCGCCACGTCCGCGGCGTCGATGCGGCCGAGCGTGCGGTAGAGCACGACCGCCGCGACCACGATGATGGCGCCCGAGACGACCGCCGGCAGGACGCGTGTCAGCTTGCGACGTGCCGCCATGACCAATCCTGCCGGAGCGGGGCGCGCAGCCGCTAGGGCCTGGCCGCCTCGTCCCAGGCCACGAAGACCGCGCCGCGGAGGTCGCCGACGGCGAAGCCCGTGGCCTGGTCCGCGGGATATCGCTCACCGACCGCTGCCGCGACTTCGGGCGCGAGCGCCGCGCCGTGGCAGGTCAGGCACAACGGCGCGGTCATGACCGGCTTCATCCATCGCCGCAGCGTGTGGCCGTCGACGACCAGGGTCTCGGTGAACTCCAGCGAGGCCGGCTCCGCGCCGGCGGCGAGTTGCGTGGCGAAATACTCGAGGCCGCGCTGCTGCCACTCGGTCGGCGCATTCGCCGGGTTGCGGACCCGTGCCGCCGTGCGCCCGACGGTCGCGCCCGTCGCCGCCGAAACCTCGGCCGCAATGGCCGGCGCCCGCTCGCTGCAGACGCGGATCGCCGCGGCCGGGGACTCCGCCAGGGCCTGCGTGAGTTCCGTGATCAGCCGCCCGGCCAGCTGCTGGGCCGTCGCGCGACTGTCGAGCACCCAGCCGGCTGGCTCCTCCGCGACCGCCTGCGGCGGCATCGAGGAGAGGGCGACGACGAAAATGGACGGGAGCAAGGCGCGCATCGGACGACTCCTCGGGGCCGGTTGCAGCCATGTTGCGGGCGTTCCATCGAGTCGCCATCCGCGCAGCCCGCAGCGCGATCCGGCCGGTCACGCCGCGCATCATGGCCCTGCCCCTGCGGGCCCGCTACCCCGTCGAGCGACGGCGAGAGCCGTCGTCGCGGGGTGCCCGGTCCGCTGGTGGGGGCTCATCTTCCCGCGGCCATGAACTCCGCGACCGGCGCGACGACGGATGCGTCCGCAAGCAGGTCCCGATGGCCGAGCCCGGTCGTATAGAGGAAACGCGCGCCGGGCCAGGCGGTCTCGAGCAGCTCGGCTTCCGCCACGGGGATGATGTCGTCGTCCCGGTCGTGGACGACCATCGCCGCGACGCCCGGCCCAAGGCGCAGGGCCATCGGATCGAGCGTTTCCACGGCGCGTCCCGCATGCGCCTCGAACCAGAGGTCGAACGCGGCGCGTGCGGCGGGCGGCAGCCCCACCTGCTCGGCGAACGCCGCGATCATCCGGCTCGGGCGTGACGGGCTGCCGATCATCACCAGGCGCCGTGCGGGCAGGCCGAACTCCAGCGCGAGCGCCGCGGCCGCGCCGCCGAGGGAGTGGCCGATGATGCCGTGCACGTCGCCCAGCGAATCCGCCGCGGCGATGAGGGTGTCGGCCAGCAGCCGCGGGGTGGCGTGCACGCCCGGCGAAAGGCCGTGTCCCGGCGCGTCGGTGGCGACCACCCGGAATCCTGCGGGCACCAGCGCCTCGGCGAACCGCCTGAACTGCGTCGGACGTCCCCGCCAGCCGTGCTGTGCGAGCACCACCGGGCCGGCGTCACCCCATGCGAGCGCGTGCAGGCCGCCGGGCAGCCGGATGTCCCGCGGGAGCAGCGGTGACGGCCCGAGTTCCCAGGACTGGGGCGGGTTGCGGCCACGGGGCCGGATCATGAGTTCGGCAGCGACGCGGGCGGCCAGCGCGGGCGAGAGGCGGCCGGACAGGCCGAAGGCCGCGCGCATCCAGGCAGGAACGGTGTCAGTCATGGCCCGCCCGCGGGAGGCTCGCGCGGTGGCCGCACCGGCCGGCACGAAGAAGGGCCGGCACGGTCGCCCGTGCCGGCCCCTGGGTTCCTTCCAGCGCGCGCGTCGGTCTCAATTGCCCGCGGGGGCTCCGCCTTGCGCAGCCGGTGCCGCGTCACCTTCGGCCGCGGGCGCGTCCGCGCCTTCGGCCGGCGCTTCCCCGGACTCCGGCGTGGCCGCCGTGTCTTCCGCAGGCGCCGGGACCACACCGCTGCAGCCCTCGACGCCGTCGATGAAGGGAATGGTCAGGTCGCCGCCGGCCTGGATGTCGCGCTCGCACTTGGAGGTGTCGGAGCGCAGCGGCGCGCTGAACTCCCACACGCCCGGCGCGAGCGGCAGGGTCTCGGCGCTGCCATTGCACATCGGCGCCCCGTTCTCGTCCGTCGGACCGGTGGTCGCGACCTCGACGACCATCATGTTGTCGTTGGCGTACTTGTTGGCCACGCCGCTGAGCGCCTTCGGCGTGAGGCGCACGGGCACGGTCTCGCAGGTGCCGCCCAGGGACACCGTCTTGACGGTCACCGTCGCGCGGATCAGCGGCAGTTCGTCGTTCTTGCTGCCGCCGCATCCCGCAACCGCCAGCGCGGCGACGGCCGCGACGAGAATGCCACTGCGGGACCTGGTCGAAATGTTCATGTCGGACTGCTCCCCCTGTTGAGCTCCAAGCAAACGGCGGGGGTGAACGCCCCCGCCGCAGCGGTAAATCCGCTCAGGTTTTGCCAGCCCGGCAGCGATCCGTCAAGTGGAGCGCGGTTTTTCGTCCCGCGGTTCGGACGAACAGGACCGCAGCAACGCCTGCTTCGCGCCTGGCGCGGCGATTTGTGCAGCCCGGGACCGGTCGTCGGTGCAGCAAAGTGCAGGTCTTGTATCTATTTGAATCAGTCACTTAACGAACTACAGCCGATTTTCTGCAGCATTTTTCGACGATCGTGCCGCACGGTCTCGCGCGGTCGTCGCCTGACCGCCGGGCCAGGCGCGCTCCAGCTCCCAGAGGACCGGCGAAAAGCCGCGGCGCACCAGCAGGCCGGCGCCGACGGGCCTGAAATGACGGCCCAGGCGGCGGCGATACCAGTCGGCGGGCCGCAGGTGGACACCGCCATCGCTCTTCGACCGGTCGGCCACCGTCCGCCAGTCCTCGAGGGTCAGCGCGCTCAGGTACAGCGTGCCGCGGCTCAACCGCCCGAGGTTGGCAAGGGCCCGGGCGGCGGCACGGTCGTCGAGGTACTGCAGCACGTCGTGGCAGATGACCAGGTCGAACGGCGCGGCCGGCCGGTAGTCCTCCAGCCCCCCGTGGATCCAGCCATAGCGGGCGGCCAGGTAGTCGCTGGGCTCGAGCCCGACGTAGCGGGCGCGGGGGAAGAACCGCAGGACCGTGTCACGCATGTGGCCGAGGCCGCACCCGGCATCCAGCACCCGACGGACCCGAAAGCCCAGGTAGCCCGTATAGGCGCAGGCCAGGGCCGCGAGCCGCGCCTGCTCGGCGCGGGTCGACACCCGCGTGGCCGGGTCCCGGTAGTAACGGCGATAGAACTCGGCGTCGAACCTCATCCGCCGATGATATCGGTGCCGGCACCGGGATTCGGGGCTTTCGGGCCCCCGGGGCAACCTGAGGCGAGCGTACAACGACTGCGGGCAGTCGCTAGGTAAATCCCCGGTTTTGCAGAGATTTTCTGTCGCCGAACATAGCTGCTGCGGCGCGCCATGCACCGGCTCGCGGCGGGAAGCCATGCCCGACTCATCCGACATGCCCGACAGACCCGACGAACGCGCTGCAACGCCCGGCAGCGTTGCCGCCGCCATGAACCGGGTGCTCGAGGCCGAGCGCGAGGCGCTGGCCGAGCTCGAGGCCTGTCGTGCGCAGGCCGACAGGACGCTCGAGGCGGCCCGTCGGGAAGCGCGCGCCATCCTCGATCGCGCAGAGCGCATGTCG
>Ga0316604_10002852_pt1 | contig 12728 bp, 13 predicted proteins | sample OWC_soil_day20_C_FD_207650 | JGI IMG/M metagenome (GOLD analysis project Ga0316604, IMG submission 207650) | Wetland soil microbial communities from Old Woman Creek delta, Ohio, United States - OWC_soil_day20_CT | ecosystem: Environmental > Terrestrial > Soil > Wetlands | place: USA: Ohio... | reverse complement strand
TATTTTTCAAATGGTGGGGCATACTGGTTTCGAACCAGTGACCTCTTGAATGTGAATTAGGAATTAGGGCTAATTGGGGTATATGACAATAAGCAAAACCTAGCACCTACGCCTATTTTGCTATATATCCATATATGTTAATATATGTTTTCGTTAGAACATGGTTAGAAATATGTTAGAAATAAATCAACTCTCCAGCCCCCCATTTTGTCAACCATTGCAGGAAAATTGTGTAATTTGTTGTAGTTTATTAATTACAATAAATTGGGGAGTTGAAACGATGATGTTTTGTTCTGCTTGCGGTACTAAATTACGGGAAGACTTTGTATTCTGCTGCAATTGTGGCGTGGAATTAAACAAAACAGTACCTGATAATGAATCGCCTAACACAGTAAATTACCAGATTCGTAAACCAGTTGTAAACCAACCTCCTTCCATATTAAAACCAGGCGGCTTTTTATCCGGGAATAAATTTGAAATAAACAACAATACTTTTAAATATACTGGTGTTTACGGAAAATTTTCTACAGTACCGTTAAATTCTATAAAATCGGTGACTCTATCCCCCGGAGGCTGGGGTAAAGTTCTCCTAAATATCATAGGAGAGGGCACAACATTAGCAAGCATAGAATTACCGAGAAATTGGGCTGAAAAAGCAATGGACTGGATTTTTGACGAACTACGTGCTCGAGGTAAAAACATATAACCAATCAACCGCCCAATAAAGGACGGTTTTCTTATAAAAAACACCACCCCCTTCAACCGCAAAAGTTGAGGGATTGCCATTTACCGCATAAAAAAATAACCCTATCAACGATAGGGTATAAGGTGTATTTTAACGACCAGCGCGTGGCACGAACAGAAAGCCAACGCCGATCAGCCTCATTGATTATACCGCATATTTTTGCATGAGGCTACATGATTATTATGGTAAAGGGAGCCGCCCGCAATGGGTAGCTCCTTCTTTTATGCTGTCAATCTATCAACGGCAATGCTCCAATATCCTTTTTCCTTCTCAATCCCAATGTAATCCCTGCCAGTATTCTTAGCAGCCACCAACGTTGTGCCCGATCCAGCGAACGGGTCTAAAATTAAACTGCCGGGAGGTACCACTTCCACCAGCTTTTCCATTAACGGCGTGGGCTTGCCGGTTAAATGGTGCTTATCGGATTGTTTTACCGAGAACCTAAAACACCCAGGGAACGGGCCTGCATGAGTCGCCTTTGGACATGCCCCTTTGGTTCCCCATACTATGTATTCACATTGATGCCGGAAATATCCCTTATGTGGCGCTCTCGAACCTTCTGTTTTATCCCAGGCGATTGTACCGCGCCAGATGAAATTGCCAAACTGAATAGCGTCGCTAGCTGCCGGAGCTTGCCGCCAATCCGAAAACATAAGGAAATACCCACCGGGTTTCACTATTCGATAGCACTCCGATATCCATAGAGTACACCAGTGTAGCCATGAACGTGCATCCCGATTATCGCCCACGAATGATGGGCGGTGTACTATTTTATTTGTTGTCTGCTGATACTTTTCTACTGGATCACGTGACCTGTCTGAGTGAGCTTGGCCACCGGATGAATAAGGCGGATCAGTTATTACCGCGTCAACGCTATTGTTTGGTAGCTGTTTTAGTATTTCTAGGCTGTCACCATTTAGAATTTGATTGATGTAGTTTTGCATATTGCCCTCCGATATATAGAACATTTGTTCTAGTATATCATGGGTTATAAGAGACAGCAAGGTCTCGTATAAACAAGCGAAGCCCCTCCACCTATGCTAGACTACCCCCAGACATTGCAGTGTTTTTTTCACTGTCCTATCTGGAGGTAACATAGCACTAAACAGTGCTATGGGCTTCACATTTATCGCCATGAAAAAACAACCCCACCACCAGGCAGGGTATGAGGTGTATTTTAACGATCAGCGCGATGCACGAACAGATAGCCACACCGATCGGATGGGTTTTGTTATACCGCATATTTTTATAAGATAATACATGATTATTATGGAAAAGGAGCCGTCCACAACAGGTAGCTCCTTTGTTCTGCCTTACAGATGAAAACGACTTACCTTAGCTTCTCTCCTTTTGTCAACCTATAGTAGCCCCACGTAGCAAGTGGAAACCATAACATAAAGGGTATTATTGAATCCCATATTCCGTGCGCCAGTTGTAAGACACCCATCTTGGTAATCATTTGGCAAAATAACATGCTATAGAAAATTGCCGCAATCACATATACGTATACATATTTAGTCTTTTCTGGCAAAAAATAAAAATACATAACGAAAAAAATCGACCATGATATAGGTGCTAAGAAATGAATCCCCATTAAACCAAATGGCTCATAATTTATATACCGAAATTCGCCGATAAAGTTTGTGATACTTAATAAAATAACATCAAAAACCCCGCCAAAAATAATTCCATATATCAATAACCTTCTTATATCGTTTCTAGGAACAAGTATAAAAAGTAGAACTGCAAAAATTGCCGTATATACAAAAGGTATTAAATTAATTGTCACGATGCCCCACCTCCGGCGTTTTATTATTATCACTTTTACATTTTTATAATCATAATTATCCGCAAAAAAAATAGCCCCAGCACATGCCAGGGCTATTTTTATGCCGTCAACCTATCGACAACAATGCTCTTTATTATAAAAAAGATGCCTTATATTAATAAGGCGCGAAATGAAAAATATAACTTTGACACTTACATTTTATCATATTACCATAATAACGCAATAAAGTTTTTGATATTTCTAAATAATTCTTTATTTATACCCAAACCATTTTCTCAACAGCGGCAGTATATTCACAGTAAGTTTAAAATCTGGTATTTTCATGCCGCCACCGCCATTGGCTCCAACGCCCTGAGTAAATCTGCTGGTGTCACATCATCAGCATAAACCCCCGGCAGGACATCCAGACCGCCAGCCCTAAGTATCCTGCATACAGCCTCAGAGCAATTGACCGTTATTTCGCCATCACCAGGAACATTTTTGCCAGTTAAATCATGTAGCCCACCGTTAACACAATCAATATATCCGTAACGTTTGCCAAGTAACGCCTTCGCTTTGGCTTCTGCCGCCTCCATATTTGGAACATCAACCGTAATTATTTTAGTGTCTAGCCCATCATATGTAGTAGCAGACGACTTAACAAACCCTTCTTTTACTGCCTCCAACAACGAACCGAACATAAATATACCTGTATGACTTGGGTCTTTTCCTTTACCCTCTACAGCATCAATAACCTTGCCTATCCAGTCATGACCAAAATAAAATAAGACGTTTACTTTCATTATATATAGCACTCTCCCATTATAAAAAATAAGGCCCGATCATAAGACCGGGCCAATAGTGTTTATTAGGATATTTTCTCTTTGAGTTTGCTAACAAGCAAGGCAACCGCAGCGACTTCTCCGGCCTTGCCAGCGGCAATTAACGCCCGTAACGATACGGCCTCGATTTTGTCTCTGCAAGCAACAAAGAAATCAGTTGTAGTTGTTATTTCGGCTTCCAATCTGGTTGCCTCCGTATCGGCTAAGGTAAATAACCTTTCTAAAAATTCCGTTGCTCCGCTCGTTACAGAACTAATCACGCTAGTAATTGCCGCGGTTTCAGCCGCCGAAGATACATCAGTAGTTGAAGTTGACACAGTAGATTCCTCCTCAGTAGTTTCTTTAGTCATTGTAATTTCCCCGGTTGCCGTTGCCCCTTCCGTTACGGTAACATCAACTGAACCACTAGCATAACCGGAAAGAGTAGCGGCAAAGCTGTAAGTCCCTACCGGCAGATCAGTAACAGTAAGCTGGCCGTTTGCATCGGTTGTGCCGTCACAAGCTGACGAATTCACCGTGTAGGCCAGAGCTACACCTTCCAACGCATTACCGTCGCTATCCTTGACGGTGATTGTTGCGCTGCCGGTAGCTGTGGATTCAGTTTCTGCACTTTCAGTGTCGGCGGTGCCTTCTGTCGTGGTCGCTACTTCCTCCGCAACAGAATCATCAGCAAATCTCTGTAATTCAAATTTCATTTTCATAGTTAAATACGCCCCTTTTATTTTTTTATATATCCACCGCATTACGCGGGCGATGGTCCTTAAACCCAACGGTACGGCTTTGGCCGCCTCCGCTTCGATAATATTAATAATCGCCACCCTTGCGGCCTGTATTTCGGCCTGCACTGGTGGCGATTCTGCAAGTTCTATGAGGTACGGTAGTACCTGCTTTTCAATTTCCAGTAGATCCATAATCAGTCACACCTCTTGCAATAGCTCGGGCAAATTTTTCTTGCCATTGAGCATCGCCAAGTTTCGCGGCATCTTCAGGATTTGAAATAAACGCTAATTCGGTTAAAACTGCTGGAGCGTCAGTATGCTTCGTAACATATAAAGGTGCAACCTTTAACCCACGATTTACTAATCCTCCAAGGCCCACAAGTTGAGTCTGGACACAATTCGCCAGCCGTTCCCCTCTAATACTGCCATCAGCGTAAATAGTTTCTACTCCTGACGGACTAGGATCGGCAATTGAATTACAATGTATGGATACAAATACATCTGCCCCAAAGTTATTGGCTATATCACACCGGGCCTGCAGTTCCTCTGTGGCTGAGTCTCCGGCATAACCTACGTCTTTATCGGTTTCGCGGGTCATAATTACCTCACATCCGGCAGCGGTCAAATAGTCCCTTACCTGTAACGCAACAATTAAAGCAATGTCTTTTTCCTTTAGGCCATTCCCGCAGGCCCCCGGATCCGAGCCGCCATGGCCGGGATCAATAGAAACTTTCATGACTAAATTCCCTCCATTCCGTCGATTCGCTTGTGCGCGGACTTTGTGCTTTCCTCTACTGCAACAAGACGTTTGTCGATGCTTTTTTGTTCTTCCGACAAGTTATTAAGCATTGTTTCCATTTTATCAATGGCCTTTTGCAGCGTTTCGATTGCTCCTTGCAATGGCTTCACTATCAGCAATTTGACTATGCCCGCCGCAAATCCAATGACCGCTATGATCTGAACGGTATTATTTAGATTTAACTCCACACCGTCACCTCCCCATAAAAAATAAGCCTCACGGGCTTAGCTCGATGTAGTCTCAGTTGTCGCTGCTTCCTCCCTAGCTGCCTGATTTTCCAACAAAGTGTCCAGTGCAGCTATATAAGTATCGCCGTCTGTCCAGGGAATAGTTTTGGCCACTTCGTTAGTGCCATCACTAAGAACATGCCGCGTTTCAGGAATATATATCCGACTAATATAACCATCAGGTAAGCCTTCGTAAGCCCCTCCTAAATCGGTAGCAAAATTAGCGGGCGTATCACAATAAGTTTCTGATTCCCCTCGTACATAGACCCACCCGTCGGGATGATGCTGAAACATTACAGTCATAAACGCCCTCCTTAATATTTAATAATATAATTTAGTACAATATACGGTGGCATATTATTGTGTGCACCTCCACCACCTGTTGAAGCAGAGGTTACTGTACCGGCTGAAGAAGTAGCTGAAAGAGCCATCGCACCAGCAGCAAGTGTCGTTGTGCCTTTTGTAACAGTGTGAGTATGCGCAGGCATCTCACTAGTAGTCAAGGTGTGTGTAGTTTCCCCACCCGTTGCCGCTAATGTGGAATATGTTGAGCCTTTGCCCAATACAAATTTATCCACTAAACTCGGAAGATTAAAAGTTGCTGACCCGTCACCACTCCCATAAACTGTTCCTATTACACTATATAAGTCTGCATATGTTGTACGCGATACTGCCGAACCATCACACAGCAGATACCCAGTAGGGGCAGAGCTTCCAGAGTATTGCAATATGGCCCCAGGAGGATTACCTGCTTCGGTCGATACTACTTTAAAATAGGATGATTCAAAGCTAGTTCCCGAAGTATGTGCTGTGGTACATCTATACAAAACTTCGTTATACATAACCATTTGGTATAAGGCATACACCGTATCACTAACCCAGTCCGGTGCCATATTCGCCCCTGGGCCAGTTGCCCCATCATCGCCTTTAGGTATTTCAAAGTCTAATACGGCAGCACTCTCAGTCCCGCTGTTTATGACGCTGGCACTTGAGCCTGCTGCACCTGTTGTAACTGTTCCGACCGCGATCGTGGCGGAAGTCCCATCTGTACCATTACTTCCGTCGGCTCCTATTGCTCCTGTTGCCCCTGTAGCACCTGTAGCACCTGTGGCGCCAGTTTCTCCAGTATCTCCTTTTACATAGCCAACATCTAATTCCGCTCCATCAGATAAGGTAATGATTAAATGGTTACTTGAATTAACAGTAGCACTTGTAATGCTAACCCCTTCGGCCCCAGTAGCGCCGGTCGGTAACGTAAAATTTAAAACAGCTTCATATTTTGTTCCACCGTTGGTTACAGAGGCTGATGATCCGACAGCGCCGGTGGTCACCGTTCCTATTTCAACAGTCGCCGCTTCCCCAGTTGCTCCGGTTTCACCTATTTCGCCTTGTGGCCCAGTCGGCCCCGGTGCTCCCTGTTGAACAACTACCTCAATCTCATTCGTCTCAACCGTTACTACCATATTATCACTCATTTTGTCACCTCCGGGGATACATAGCATGGGCCATTAAAGAGCCGCCACACGGTTCCTGCCGAATCTTCAAGTTTAACGTCATAGTAATATTCCGTAACATCGCTATAGGTATCGCCGGTCGCCGAAATTGCGGCTGTCTCCTCTTCTGTTAATTCAAACTGAATCGTTTTATCGCTTGTGCTGGTAATGGTTCCAGTTGGCTCTGCGATGATGGTAGAAGATTGGGCGCTATCGCGGATCTGCATTCGCGCAGAATATCCATCCAAATCCTCAGACCAATTGGATAACGTGAGTCCTAACGTCCATGTCGCCCCCTGATCAATGTATATTGGTAATGTTTTTGCCATACGCCCCTCCTGTTCTAAAATTTATCAGAGCCATCTTACCGAATAGCTCATGGTAATGGTACATGTCCCACCCGTCCACGTGAATAGATTATCTCCGGCAAGTAAAGTTAAGAATGTGCCAGAAAATTTATTTATGGTACTGCTTCCATTTAGTTTCACAGTACCATCCGCACTAGACACAACAAGCGACTTACCAGAGGTAAAGTTTGCATCACTATAAGATATGGTCCGGTCATTATCCGTCGTATTCACTAGCGATATACTACTTAGTGTACTGCTAGCAGCAATGGTAATCTCAATGGGTGTATCGATATTACCAGGGTTATTAATATAAAATTGTTGCCCGGTAACTGTGATAGTAACGCTTTGCTGTTGATCAAAGGCATCATACGTAAAGGGATCAAGAGCCATCAGAGTAATAGTCAAAGTACCTTTTGTTAGATAAAAACCTGATTCAAACTCCTCTTCAATACTGCTTACACTCGAAATATTAATATATCGGTCTTCCGTGATATACAGCTTCTGATCTTGCCTAAACATGTACCTCTTTAATTCATCTACCTGGGAAAAATAATCCCGCTGGTTTTTGCCATTAATAAAGGTTGAAATTTCAATCTCCCGATAATCTACCTTATTGTCGGAAGTGTTCACACCGCCATGCAGGAAATTCTTCGACTCAGCCGAATTCCGAGTGGTCACAGATAACCCGGTAAGGGCGGAGTACTTTGGCAGATCATATCTTTCATTATCTTTTATTACATACATCCTTAGCTCTCCTTACCATTCCACTAAGACAAAACCCGCAGAACCAGCGCCACCGGAATTCCCATTATTCCCTCCCGCACCACCTGCACCATATCCACTGGCAGCTTGAGAGTTTGTGCTTCCACCTGCCCCAAAAATCCCGCTTCCGCCTGCCCCACCTAAACCGCCTGTGGGAAAATTAGCGTTTCCTTTTAGTCCGCTTGCGCCGCTACTCCCTCCCGACCCTCCAGCAGAACCAGCAGAGCCAGGAGAGGCATACGATGAAGCGCTTCCTCCATTTGTTCCACCAGAGCAAGTAAGTAGAGAACCAAAAGATGATGCACCACCAGAACTTCCAGCAGAGCCAGCAGAACCTACGGTAATTGTATAAGTTGTATTAGGGGTTACGGTAACTTCTGAAGCTAGACAACATGCACCCGCACCCCCACCACCGCCACCAGAGCTAAAGGAGTCGCTGTATGCGCCTGTTCCACCACCCGCACCGCCGCCGCACATTGAGATGTAAACGGTTTTAATACTAGCGGAAACAGTAAAAGTGCCGGACTCCGTGAACATTTGCCGACCGTGGCTAGTCTTCCTAGCGTCAACCAATGAGCCCATCCCCGTATAATCAACGGACACTGTTTTCCCACCATCCGCTTCATTAAAGAGGATGGTCCCTGTGTTCCAATTGTCGTCATCATCTGCGCAGGTCGAATAGTCCGGCCAAAATTGCCCGGTAGTAGGTGTTGTACTAACCTCAGTCATACTATCTTCAATATAAATAGAGGTTGCCGCCGTGTGTGTGGTTGCAACGGTACTGTTATATCCACGGGTCACGGTCAAGTCGCTTGTTCCCACCGCAGATACATACAGTTGCTCACTATCGATCGTTAACACGTCGCCTTCTGAATACCAAGAAATATTGGTAGGCGTGATGGATGTTGCCGAGGAGCTAATCGCTGCTGACAATGTATCACAAACCCGGATCGATACTGTGGAAGGTGATGCCTTTTCCGGTACTTCGTCTAATCGGATTGTGAACGGGCTTGATGTTGGTATGGTCAATTGCTCATCTGTTATAGAAACGAAATCACTTGAGTCTGTAAATGGGTCATAACGATAATCCGTAAATGACATTCTAATCCTCCTCACTACTTGTTGCTTCCAGAACGCTGGCCTGTCGTACCATTGCCGCAACGAAGTTATCAAGAGCATCGTTAGGTAGTGCCCCTAATGATAAGCTAACTTTAATTCCATCACTAGCTGATACATTATAAGTAGTTTCGACAATGGCCAAATCATATGTGTTTTCCCCATCCGCAGACGTTACTCGGGCATATCCCTCAGCCTTAATTAACGTCTGGGACGGATTAACATATTCCAGTTCAGCCGTTACCGTTGGGTCTTTCAAGGATTGCAGTTTGTAATCGCCCCAGCGCTGGGCGTCATCCTCAGCCATGGCCGAAGGAATTGTCAGTACATCTTCTCTACGACCATAAGTGGAAATACTCTCCGAATCTGAACATGTATAAATGATTCGGTTCGAAGTGGAGGTGTTAGTTGTATCCTCCACTGTTACCCCACTACTGTGCGTTGCCGCCGTTGTACTATTGTATCCTCGGGTAACCGTTAGCGTCGTACCTGAAATGGCGGAAATGTACATCTTTTCGCTGTCGATTGAAAGGGTATCTCCGACCAACATCCAGTTGTTTTTAGCAACATATATAGTCGTATCCGAGGTACTGGTTATCGCCGCGCTCAGTGTTGTTTCATAATTATTGGCTACTAAAGCCCCGCTGTCGTGCGTGGCCGCCGTGGTATCATTGTAAGCGCGAGTTACCGTTAACACCGTGCCGGAAATAGCTGAAACATATACTTCTTCATCGTCAATGGTTAGGGTATCACCCACGGCAATTTTACTAACCGACTTAACGTTCATTGACGTTGCCGAAGTACTGCTTACAGCGGCGCTTAATGCCGTTACGTAAGTACTGGAAGCTTTTATATACAGATAATTTTTTAGGTCTTCTATAGATTCTTCCGGCTCAAAAGTATTGGTGTTTTTACCAACAAAAAAATAGCAATTGCTATTTATGTCGGTATCTACCGGCTTAAAATACAATTGCCTATATTCATCTACACCACAAACATAGCTTGTCGCATAATCGGCCAAATCTTCTATTGCTGATTTGGCCGTCACATGCTTAAACTTTAGCTTAGATACTATATAGCTGGTATCATAAAGCTTGCTTTCCTTGTAGACGATATCCGTGTACGGCTCAACAGTATTAGTCATTATGCTGCCAACAATATCTGAAATTTCCATGCTGGTATATGTCTCATTAATAATTACATTGGCTAATTGATCGTAATATCCATACCCCTCATAGGTAAATGTGGTTGCGGTTGTCCCAGCCTTCGGAATCACAGTAATATAGCCCGAATACCAAGGATTTGAATCACCATAGAGGTGAATGTCTATCCGCGTATTATAAGTAAGCGTAACATTGGTTGGTATTTCAGAAAATGACAAGCTGAAGGAGCTACACCCCGTATCAGCATACTTAAATTCAAGCTCTATAAGAGGGTTATTCTCTATTTCACTACTGAATATGGCCAATAGTTCACCCGAAGTGTTGTATACCATAACAGCATAGCCACTTTCCAATAGGGGATAAGTTATTTCGGCCTCAGTGCTGCCAGCATGGCCAACTAATATATATTTACCAAGTCGCCAACGGCCTGATAGAATATTCATCGTCTTGTCGCCTGCCTTATCGCCCGTCCCAATGATTTATTCACAGCACTAATGTCAGTCTGCGTATTATAATCGCCGTAATTATTTTGAGTTACAACCACACCACTTCCACCCGAGCTACTACCGGCGGTCGCATAATCTAACCGACTGGCTGACACCCGGCTATAGCTTACACTAGCCAAGCTGGCACCAGTAACAAGGCCTCCGGTGGCAAAATGTAATGTTTTTCCACTGTTCAAAACATTAATTGCATTTGCACCTAAACGCTTAGTTGCTTTAGCGTTTAATACCGCCTCGCCATCAGACAGCATAGCCGGGATACTATCAGATGTCGAAGTTCCTGGACCGGATATAACACCGCCCGAAGCCAATCCGATCACGGAAGCTACGGAAGATAATATGCTACTACCGCTCGACGTCGCACTGGATACTGCACTAGAAGCAGCCACCGCCGCTAATGCCGCTGAAGCAGAAACAGCAGCAGCCGTAAAGGAAGCCAAAGCGGCGGTTCCAGCCACAACCGCTGCCGTTTCCGATGCTGTTGCTGCAATTGAGGCAGTTGTCGCAGCAGATTCCACCGGCTTGGTCGCATTTGTCACGGCCTGAACAGCGTTATACACACCTAATGCCGTTGTTACCCCTTGCGTAGTGGTCCCTAACGCAGACAAACCCGAGGTCACACTGGTAAGGGCTGACGTCGTCGCATCAGTACTCCCAGAAGTCATTGAGCTAACAGTCGTTGCCCCAGTTGTTAACAGATTAGAAGAGGTTCCTGTAGAACCTGTACCACTTGACGGACTCAAACCAGTAAGCAATAATTCCTTTAACCCTGACGAGATATAACCAGCAACAATATCTGCAAACACTTTTCGAATATTTTGCCCCAACGCTTTCCATGTGTCTGATAGAGAATCCGCCCCGCTGATGCTATCCGAAATAAATGTATTCACGCTGTCCGAAACACCACTTATGGTATCCAGAATATACTGCATAGACGACTTACTGGCCGCTTTTGTTGCATCAGTCCATGCATCAAGATACGTCTGATTGTCTGACAAGGCTTTCGTCTGCATGGTTTGGTGTTCGTTATATAATTTCTGATATTCCGCAATATTGCCCGAGGTGTATGCCTTGTCTAAATCCTCTTTATATAAAGTTTCTTCCTTTTTAAGCTTCTTAAGCTTGTCAGCGGTTTCCGAATTAAGCAATACAACCTGTTTACCGGTTTCTTCGGTCATGCTAATGGTGGTGTTTTTCATGTCCATCGTTCCTGCATTAACACCCGCCGCAAGCTCTTTGGCGTCGACTAGCACACCATTTTTATACACCGTAAAAGCGACTCCAGCAGCTGTCCACGCTTGGATTTTTTGCAACTTATCTTCCTGGTCGGTCGAAGCGGCAAAGGCTTCTTCTAAATCTCGGGCAGCATTTTTAATTTTCATAATTTCGGCAGCCGCGTTCGACTTTATATTGAATTCCTCTAACCGTACGCCGGTAAGACCTAACGAGGCAACCCGGTCGCTGTAACTCTTGGCGTCAGAGTAAGCTTGATCCCAAACTGCGTTTGTGTTCTTTTGCTGTTCTTGCAAGATTTTCGCGGCCTTTGCGGCCTTAATCTCATCCAGCATAGCCAAATCATTGGTATAATTTTTGTTGGCACTCTGTGATTCGTCCAGCTTTGTTTTTTCTTCATCGTACCAATTATTAAGGCTGGACATTTTGGTATCGGTTAAAGATAGGTATTCTTTTCTAATAGAGTCGTCAACTTTTTCCGCCTGATCTTCTAACTTTTCATAAGCTTTGGCCGCTTTGTCAGTTCCCGCCTTAGCGCCTCCACCAAGGTTTCCCGTGGCATTCGCCAGCCGCTGCATCATGGCTTCAGTTTCCGCTATGGCCTTCTGTTTTTCTTCTTCAGCCTTTGCCTGAGCTGTAGCTTCCTCAGCAGCTTGCGCGGCTGCTTCTTCCTGTGCCGATGAGTCAACCACCTTGCCGTTTTCGACAGTCGGCAGAGCCGACTGTATCATGTACCCGCCCAAATTACCGCCGTACTGCGGTTGAAGATACTTTACATCTAGTCCCTGTTTTTCATATTGCTTAGCCTCTGTTTTTTCACGCGTTGCCCAGGCTTTCGTAATTTGAACGGCAGCATAAGCCGCGGCAATTCCAACCCCAACCCATCCGCCAATCAACGTAAAAACGGCAGTTGCCAGCGATTTTACGCCGGTAGTAGCTACCGTCATAGCTCCGACCGTTTCCACCCCGGCAGCCGTTGCCGCAGTGCCTACTCCGGCCACAGCGACA
>Ga0316604_10002851_pt1 | contig 12729 bp, 12 predicted proteins | sample OWC_soil_day20_C_FD_207650 | JGI IMG/M metagenome (GOLD analysis project Ga0316604, IMG submission 207650) | Wetland soil microbial communities from Old Woman Creek delta, Ohio, United States - OWC_soil_day20_CT | ecosystem: Environmental > Terrestrial > Soil > Wetlands | place: USA: Ohio... | reverse complement strand
TTGAAACCAATCCATCAGTAGATGTATCTTATAATGATGCGATCACGGGTTCCAAGCAGATACAGTTATTAGGGCTGAGTGGGAATTATACACAGTTGACAGTGGAAAACCTGCCTGGTCCAAGAGGGTTGGCTACGCCACTGGGATTGAATTCAATTGCGGGTCCGTGGGTAGAATCTATCCAGCTGACCAAAGGGATTGGTTCTGTAGCGAATGGGTATGAAAGCATAGCCGGACAGATCAATGTGGAGTTAAAGAAACCTGAGAGTAGTGAACAATTATATGCCAATGTGTATGTGAATGACTTTGGCAAGACGGATGTGAATGTGAATCTGGCACAGAAGATCAATTCAAAATGGTCAGTAGGTTTGTTATTGCATGACGACTTCCTGGCGAATAAGAAAGTAGATTTCACCAAGGATGGTTTTAGAGATGTGCCGACGGGCAATCTGTTCAGTGCTGTGAACAGGTGGAAGTATGATAATGGTAAAGGGTTCATGACCATCTTTGGTGTGAAGGTGTTGAAAGATGAAAAGAAGGGAGGACAGATCGATTATAAATCCGGTTCTTCTTTGTATGGACTGGGCATCAACACTGACAGGTATGAAGCGTTCGCAAAGATCGGGTATACCTTTCCGGCAAAGCCTTACAAAAGTGTGGGTTTGCAGTTAGCCGGAATTAGTCATACACAGAATTCCTTCTTTGGATTGACGAAGTATGATGGTGATCAGAAGAGTGTATATGCGAACCTGATCTATCAATCTATTATTGGTAGTACAATCCATAAATTCAGAACAGGTTTCAGCTTTTTGAATGATGATTATAATGAGTCATACAATGCGCTGAAGTATAAAAGAACGGAAGTGGTACCGGGGGCATTTTTTGAATACACTTTTGCGCCGGTGGAGAAATTCAGTGTGGTAGCTGGTTTGCGTGGAGATAATAACAGCCTGTTTGGTTTTTTTCTGACACCCCGTATCCATGTGAGATATGAGCCTATTCCGGGTACAACAGTACGTGTAAGTGGGGGTAGAGGTCAGCGAACAGCGAATATACTGGCGGAGAATATGAGTGTGATGGCGAGTGCGAGAACGTTACAGATCTTAGGGGCGACAGATGGAAAGGCGTATGGATTGAATCCGGAAGTAGCGTGGAATAAAGGGGTGAGTATAGATCAGAGACTAACGTTATTTGGTCGTGATGCGATGGTGAGTGTGGATTATTTCAGGAATGATTTTAATAGCCAGGTGGTAGTAGATGTAGAAAACCCTACGGAGGTGAAGTTTTATAACCTGGATGGGAAGTCTTATTCCAATAGTATGCAGGCGGAGATAACAGCAGAGCCGTTGCCTAAGCTGGATGTGCGGGTAGCTTACCGTTATTTTGATGTAAAGACGACTTATAGTGGTACCTTAAAACAGCGACCGCTGACAGCTAAGCATCGTGTATTTGCAAATCTGGCCTATGGGGTGAAGACCTGGAAATTTGATTATACAGTGAATTACAATGGGCCAAAGCGTATACCAATGACGGCGGTGAGTCCGGAGGCGTATTCTCAGAGTTATGTGACGATGAATGCACAGGTGAGTAAGACATTTGCGAAGAAGCTGGATATTTATGTTGGGGCAGAGAACCTGACTAATTTTTACCAGAAGGATCCGGTGATCAATGCGGGGCAGCCGTTTAGTGCTGGTTTTGATGCGAGTATGGTGTGGGGACCGGTGATTGGAAGAATGTTTTATGGAGGACTGAGATATAAAATTTAATGATTGAATAATGGGGGCATAGGTTGCTAAAATTATTTATATAATTTGGCGCCGTAAAACCTAGCCCCCATTACTACATGAAGAAGAAAATCATTTATAAGGACGAGCATTCGCACAAATTTTGGGACATTGAGATTAACCTAACCAGCCTGACTGTAATATTTAGAAAATACGGCACAACGGGACAAGCTCAGACAAAATTATTTACTTCAGTAGAAGACTGTATCAAGGCAGCAGAAAACTGATTGCAGAAAAGACTAAGAAGGGTTATCAGCCTGTGGTGGAAGACCTGCCTCCCAAAGAGTTATACAATGATTTAATAGCAGTAGCCAGGTTGCTGGAAGCGCAGTTTCCTGATAAGGTGAAAATTGTGCCTGTTTCGGCGGAGAACATCAAAGAGATGGAAGTGGCTGTGGGGTGTATGAGGGTGATTTACATGTGGATAAAGATCTGGATAATGCAGGGAGGGATAGTGGGGTGCTTTGAGGTATCAGCGGAGTTTATGTTCTGAAAGTAAGCGGGGCAGCAGCTGTTTGTTTTTTGAAATAATTAGAGAAGTGAGATACTTCATCAAAGCCTAATACATATGCAATATCAGCAACACTCCAGCTAGTTTGCTTCAGCAGGATCTTAGCTTCCTCTACCAGGCGTTTGCTGATGAGTTCTGAAGTAGTACGACCTGTAGATTCTTTCAATACTTTATTCAGATGGTTTACATGTACAGCCAACCGGTCTGCGTATTCTTTTGGGGTACGCAGATTTAGTCTTTGTTCAGGCGATTCCAGTGGGAACTGTCTTTCCAGTAGTTCCAGGAACAACATCGAAATACGTTGAGAGGCGTTTTGTGTGGTATTGAGCGCTGTGAGTGGTTGTAACTTCTGACCATAATGGATAAGCTCCATAACGAGGTTACGGAGCAAGTCGAATTTGAATTTGTAATCTGAAGCCAGCTCTTTCTGCATCTTTTTAAAGATATAAGCTATTTCCTGGGCTTCATCTTCACTTAAATGAAATAATGGCACATGACCGGGTTGGAATAATGGTAGTTCTTCCAATACGACACCTGATTTGCGGGGCATGAGAAAATCCGCTGTAAAGATGCAAAAGAGGCCATGCTGGTTGCTATCGGCAGGGATCCAGTGATAAGGTATCTTTGGAGTGGCGAAGAGGAGGGCGTTTTGTTCCACTTCGATCACTTTGTCAGCATATTCTGCGCGGCTTTTGCCATTAAGCCAGCTGATCTTATAGTAAGCTCTGCGGCTGTAGGGCATGATGCGGTTACCGGTCGCTTTGTCAAAGAGTTTTTGGGGATCAAAGACATTGAAGTGCCCGGTATCCTTTGTAATGCCGGCAGGAAAGGTGGCGGCATTACGTTTGTAAAAGTCTTCGAGAGAGGTATTGGTAAGCATATAATAAAGGTAGTAATTAGTTAAATGTCTGCCGTATACAGTACGGCAGACATTTTTATTATACAAGCATCCCGCCGGAAGCTTCTATTCTTTGTCCATTCACCCAACGAGCATCCTCTGTACACAGGAAAGCTATTGCGCCACCGATATCTTCTGCTGTTCCTACTCTGCCTAAGGCAGTAACCCCGGCGACTGTTTTTTGTGTATCTGCACTGTTTCGCAGGTGTGCACCGCCGAAATCGGTCATAGTAGCACCTGGTGCGACTACATTTGCCCTGATACCTCTACTGCCAAGTTCCTTCGCGAGGTAGCGGGTAAAGGTTTCAACTGCACTTTTGAAAGATGCATAAACAGAAGATCCAGGGAATGATACACGTGTCAAACCAGATGAGATATTTACGATACCACCGCCGTCATTCAGAAGTGGGAGGAGTTTTTGTGTTAAGAAATACACGCCTTTGTAATGAACATTCAGCAGGTCGTCGAAGAAGGCTTCGGTGACTTTGGTAATGGCGCTGTATCCACCCTGACCAGCGTTGTTGATCAGGTAATCGAAGTGGTCTGTACCGAAGTGGGTAGTTAAGGTGTTTTTTAGCTGTGTGGCGAAGTCTTCGAAGGTGCTGATCATGCCGGTGTTCAGTTGGAGAGTAGCGGCTTTTTGGCCCTTTGCTTCGATTTCAGAGACTACGGATTGTGCATCTTCGATGCGGGTATTGTAAGTGATGATGATATCCAGTCCTTTATCAGCAAGATTTAAAGCTGAGTCGCGGCCTATGCCGCGGCTGCCGCCGGTGATGAGTGCTATTTTGTTTGCCATTGTTTGTAATGTTTACAGCAAAGTTAACGGCGGATGGGCGGGTGGTGTTTAAAGGAATCAATCTGTTTTTTGCAAAAATCAAATCATTCTGGAAAATGATTTGATTTTTGCTTCAGTTATTGGAGGTAGAATTAAATAGTTTTTTGAGAATGGTCTGAATGTAACAGCAGTTCATGGCATTCATTCACTCATTTCCTGGGAATGGCCTGGATGCAGCAGCCGTTCATGGTATTCATTCAATCATTTCCTGAGAATGGTCTGGATACAGCAGCCGTTCATGGTATTCATTCAATCATTTCCTGAGAATGGTCTGGATGCAGCAGCCGTTCATGGTATTCATTCAATCATTTCCTGAGAATGGCTTCGATACAGCAGCAGTCAGTACTATTTCTTGTGAATACTATACAACCTGCCCCCATCTGTAATCGCATACAAAGCTCCATCTTTCCCTTCAGTAATATCCCGGAATCGCTGTTGCTCATCAGCCAGCAACCTTTCCTCTCCTACTACTTTATTATCTTTAATCACCAAACGGGCAATGTGCATACCACTCAGTGCGCCAATGAAGAGGTTATTTTTCCACTCAGGAATCGCGCTGCCGGAATAGAAAGTAATACCACTTGGACTGATCACCGGATCGTAATAATAAACGGGTTGTTCCAGACCAGCTTTCTGCTGAATACCTTCGCCTACTTTTTCACCAGAATATTCAATACCGTACGTGATCGTTGCCCAACCATAGTTTTTACCTGGTTCGATGCGGTTTACTTCATCCCCGCCACGTGGACCAAATTCAGTTTCCCACAGATCGCCGGTTTCAGGATGGAAAGCTAATCCCTGTACATTCCTATGTCCATAGCTCCATATTTCCGCACGTTTATCAGTCTGACCGGCAAATGGATTGCCTTCTACAGCCTGACCATCTTTCGTTATGTGTAAAACTTTGCCAAGGGCGGAATTCAGTTGTTGAGCCTGTGGTCTGGTCTGAAGGTCAGAGCGCTCACCGGTGCTGATGAAGAGGTTACCGTTTTTATCAAAAACGATTCTACCGCCATAGTGGAGGGTGCCATTGTAGGCAGGTGTCGCTTTGTAAATAACGGTGGCACCTTCGATGGTTTTTTCATCGGCGGAGAGTTTGCCTTTGGCTACGGCGGTCAGGTTACCTTCTGGCAGTGGATCAGAAAATACCCAGTACACCATTCTGTTTTTGCTGAAATCAGGGTCTACCCGGATGCCTAAGAGACCTCCCTGGCCAGCAGAATTCACAGCTGGCAGACCAGTGATGGGAGCGCTAAGTTCACCGGTGGTGGTGGCTATGCGGAGATCGCCTTTTTTCTCTGTGATGAGGAAACGGCCATCTGGTAGTTGGGTGATGCCCCATGGATTCTCGAGTCCGGTAGTAAGGACTTTGAATTCGTAAGGGATTTGGGTTTTTACACCACCAATACGGGTTTGGCCTTTGAAGGCGGGTTTGTAATCGGAATTGGGTGCTTTGGTTTCCACAGGTGCGAGGAGGCTGTCGGTACCTGTACTGTCAGTTGGGTTATTGACATGCTCGCCACCTGAAGAGGAGCACGACACAAAGGTAAAAGCCAGTAGAGTCGCACAGAGTTGAATAGGTCTGATCATATTGATGGAATTTAAGTATGAAGTGTAGCAAAAATCGGGCTTATCCAATTACCCCCAAAATCTCCTCCGTCCAATTCAAATTATCTTCACTCACGATTATAGTCCGAAAATTAAAATGATTGCCTTCCATCTCCACTCCTTTTGAATCATCTATATGCAAATCAATATTAAACGCAGGTGGATATTTGGATGGCTTCGCCGGCATACGTACAAATTTATTATGCACCTGCTGATTAATCACCCTGTCCAGTTTGATCCCATATAAGTAAAACATCCACCAGATCCTGCGCGGTGACCGGTAAGATGTTGTGTATACATATACCTTATGCCCTTTGGCCTGACAGGTTTTCATCAACTCAATCGTACCAATACGCAGCCTCTCTGCTTTAAAGAGTTTCTGTAAAAATGTACGCTCCTGTGTATCGAATTGCTTATTACCGGGTATCAGCGTATCATCAAGGTCAAATGAGATAATCATATTGGGTCACCAGCTTTTATAGGGATGTGTGGTCAGGTTAGCGTTGTAGTATTTCTCCTCTCCTGTTACTTCTTTTGTTACCCATGCTGGCAGGTCGAATGCCTCGTCTTCACTTTGCAGTTCTATTTCTGCAACGAGTAATCCTTCGTTGGCACCAAGGAATTCATCTACTTCCCATATTTTATTGTGGTAATTGATGGTATATCGGATCTTGGAGAGTTCAGAAACAGCGAAATTATCCAGCAGCTCTTTGGCTTCGGTGAGTGGAATTTCGTATTCATATTCCAGTCGGGTGGCGCCAACAGAAATCCCTTTGATAGTGAGATAACCGGAGGTATCTGTCAGTCTAACCCGGATCGTTTTTTGCGGGTCGGTGACCAGGTAACCTTGTCTGAAATGCTCTCCCTTTGGCTTTTCAACTTGTTGCCATAGGGAGAGGTTGAGAAGGAATTTTCTTTCTATTTCTTGTGCCATGCTTACAAAGATAGGGCATCTTTGAAGAAGAAATCCCAGATAATGACTGGGACATCTATGTCTTTATTGATGTGTCCTAACTTGCTGATAGGAATGCGGAAATGCTTGTTTGGAATGTTATGACCACCGTCTTTTATAGTGACGAAACTTACTTTTTTGTTGTTAGCCTTGTTGTAGTAATTCGTTTGAACAGCGTTGTCACCATAGTGTATGGTTGATAGCTGCGATGCATTGCTGGCAGCGCGCCAGTGTTCGGCGGTGAATGGCGCACTTTCTGAGTAGCCGAAGCTTTTGCCATCGAGGGTGACTTCGCCGCCATCATAAGGGACAATGTTGTCTTGCTGACCGTTGATCAGGATGATAGAGACGGGTTGTTGTGTGATGTCTGCGCAAAGGTTGTTTGCTGGTACAGGTAAGGTGGCGCCTATCGTGGCAAAGCCTGTGAATAGATCCGGAACGGTAGCAGCGAGTCTGAAGGCCATTTGTCCACCGTTGGAGAAGCCGATGGCGTAGACCTCGTTGATGTGGTATTGTTCTTTGAAGTAGTGAATAATTTGTTTTGTGAAAGAGATGTCATCTATGTTGAGTTGTTTGGCGGGGAAAGGAGCGGTTTTCCTACTATCATTCCAGTTATTCAAATAGCCTTGTGGGTAAACGATGATGGCATCCTGGGTTTTCTCTGCTAAGAGATCGAATTCATGGCCGGTCAGGATTTGCATCATGAAGGATTTGAGGCGGGAGCCGTGGTAGACGATGATGAGTTTGGGATTGGGTTTTAGATGTTTGGGTACATGGTAGATGAATGTACGATCACCCAGGGTGTGAGATTTGTTGGGATGTAAGAGGTTCCATCTGTATGAATAGAGAAACATGGCCGCGATGGCGGTAATTAATAGTAATAAAGCACCTAAGATCATTTTTTTCATGATTTTATAGGGATAGACGGGGAGCGGGGGAAAAAGACGCAGGATTTTGGAGATAATTTTTGGAGTGGGAGATTAAATTTTTTTTACGGGGTATAATTGAAGGGATTGCCTGGATTTATTGGTATTAAATAATTGCATTTTAATACGGAATCTTTGAAAGCTTTAGATGAGATATAATGGAGTAGATTGCCTGGATTTATTGGTATTAAATAATTGCTGTTTAATACGGAATCTTTAAAATCTTTAGATGAGATATAATGGAGTAGATTGCCTGGATTTATTGGTTTTAAATAATTACTGTTTATTACGGATTCTTTAAAATCCTTAAATGAGATATAATGGATTAAATTGCCTGGATTTATTGGTTTTAAACAATTACAGTTTAATACGGATTCTTTAAATTCCTTTTGGCGGATTATAATCAGTCACATTCCCGAATTTATCCATTCTTAAATAACAGCTACTCATCACCGTTTCTTTGATTTTCTTTCTGGCCCTTTGTATACGGGATTTCACCGTACTGAGGGGAAGATTATATTGCTCAGCATATTGCACCTGGGATATACCTGTAACTTCTATCGCTTCCATAACGTGCTTTTGCTCGTCAGGGAGGCTTTTAATGAGCAGGGAGATGCATTTGATAAGGGATTCATTTCCTTCATTCAGGGTGTTTTCTGTATCGATAACAGGGGTAGCGCGATTCGTTTTTCTAAAATGATCGATAACGGCATTGTAGGTGATGACCTGCAGCCAGGAGATGATTTTGTTATGATCTTTGAGAGTGTCAATAGAATCATGGGCTTTGAGAAAGATATCCTGACGGATGTCTTTCAGGATGTTTTCCTCTACTTTTAATTTTTGAAGATAAAAGGTGATGTGATCGTATAGTGCTATTTGAATCTCGTTCGTCATAAGATAATCTTTTAAGTCACTAGGACCTTCAAAGCAGATAATCATTTTTAGGTAAGTTGTATACGAAATTATGTCGGTTTGGTTGATCAGGGTAAGCCATATCTATTTCTGCTACTTTAATTGCACCAAGACGGGTTACAGCTATCTGCGAACGGAAATTTTGTGCGCCTACATGGAAGCCTACGTTATCTACAAATTGAAAGGCATAATCCAGCATGAGTTTCTTTACTGATTTATTAAAGCCGGTTCCCCAGTATTTGGTAGCGTAAAAAGTGTAGCCGATATGAATGATACTTTGGGCAGGATCGAATTCATAGTAACGGGTACTACCAGCTATTTCGCCAGTGGTTTTGTCTATGATTTTGAAAGCGCCGTGGCTTTTGATGGCTGTATCAAAAAAGTCACGGAAGACATCTTCTTTCCAACGGTCGTTTTGTGGGTGTTGTGCCCAGATTGCGGGGTCGGCAGCTACGGCGTATAAGGCGTCGTAGTCAGTTGGCTGCAAAGGTGCCAATAGCATCTGATCGTTTTCTAAGGTGGGTTGGATATTGAAACTCATGGGACAAATTTAATACTTGACTGCATGATTCATGTAGTCCATTTGTAATAATGGGCGTAGTCCAGATAGGAGATTGCTTTAGTTGTGCATGACAGATTTGGCTAAATTGTCCAGGTAGGTCGTCCAGACTAGAGATTGTATTAGTGGTGAATAGTGGATTTGGCTAAAAGTTTCAGGTAAGTCTTCCAGGTTAGAGATTATAATAATGGTGCATGGTGGATTTGGCTAAAGGTTCCAGGTAGGTCATCCAGGTTAGAGATTATAATAATGGTGCATGGTGGATTTGGCTAAAGGTTCCAGGTAAGTCGTCCAGGTTAGAGAATTCTATAAGTTCTATTTAGCGGATAAGGATTTCAATCTAAATAGTCCAGCTTAGTGAGATTGTTTCAGTTGGGCATGGCGGATTCTACTGAGGGTTTCTCTTGATACGCCGAGGAAAGAAGCGATCAGATGAAGCGGTACCCTATTAAGTAAATCAGGAAACTTATTCACAAACTCCTGGTATTTCTCTTCGGAAGTTGCACTGATATTACTCAGGATCCTTTCATAACTGGAATAGAGGCTTCGGCTGATGAGATCTTGCGTATAGGCTTTTAACCCCGAAATGGTGTTGACCAAATGGCTGATGTGCTCATGTGTCCATAATAAAACAACGGAATCTTCCATGGCTTCAATATTCAGCCTGGACACCGTTTGGTTCTTAAGACTTTGGCCGTCAGTAGTCCAGCTGCCTTCGTTGGCGAATCCGAGAATATGTTCGGAACCGTCGTCCTTTATATAATATGTCTTGAGCAGGCCTTCGGCCACAAACATTTTATAAAGACATATCTCTCCTTCCTGGAGCAGGAGTTGTTTTCTGCGTACTTTTCTGACCAATGTACGCGAATTGATTTCCTGCAACTCTTCAGGTGTAAAGGAATGTTGCGCAGTTAATAATGCTTCCAGACGATCAAACATACCTTGAAAGTAGTAAAATTGTGTCAAATGACCTTGTTTTGAGCACCTATTCTGTGTCAAATTTGTTGCATAAAATCAAAATTTTATGCGGGTATTTTTGACCGGGGCTACGGGCTTTATTGGCTCAGCCATTGTAAAGGAATTATTAAAGGCAGGGCATTATCCTATTGGATTGGCACGTACCGATGCCGCTGCGCAGAAACTGGAAGCTGCAGGGGTGGAGGTACATAGCGGACATCTGGAAGATCTGGAAAGTATTAAGCGTGGAGCGGCAAAGGCGGATGCTGTGATACATACCGGGTTTATTCATGACTTTGCTAATTTCAAGAAATATTGTGAGCTGGACCGGCAGGTGATTGAGGCGATAGGGGAAGTTGTAAAAGGGCCTATAGTTGTGGCTTCAGGAACGGCTTTGATAGCCCGGGGAACCGTGACTACAGAGCAGGACCAGCCACTGGTGAGTACAGATGTAATACCCCGAATTGCTACGGAAGAGGCGGTTGCTGCTGTGGTGGCCCGTGGAGGGAATGCTTCTCTCGTGAGATTGACACCGACTGTGCATGCTGCTGGTGATCAGGGATTTATTCCAATTATTATCAATGCCGCAAAGACAGGTGGTGCAGCTTTTTATATAGGTGAAGGGCAGAATAGGTGGCCGGCGGTACATCGGAATGACGCGGCGAGGTTGTTTGTATTGGCGATGGAGCAATCTACCCCAGGGGCGATATATCATGCAGTGGCAGAGGAAGGTATTACAACGAAGGAACTGGCGGGTGTGATGGCGAAGCACCTGGATATTCCTTCAAAGAGTATTCCAGCCGAAGAGGCAGGTGCGAGCATGGGATTTTTGGGGATGATGTGGTCTATGGATCAGCCAAGTTCAGGTAAGGTGACGCAGGAGAAATTGGGATGGCAGCCGAAGGAGGTGGGACTGATTGAGGATATGGAGGAGAATTATTTTAAGTAAAAGAAGCGGTAGGGACCTTTTAGGCAAATGAAGAGATAAAATCCTTTAACTAAAAGGGCTTTTTGAGAATAAAAGTGAAAATTCTGTTTCAGTACATGCAAGGCCGTCTTTTATTTTAGACGGCCTTTTTTCTTCCTGCAAATCTTATTACTGTTCCCTCCCCATTGTGATATTTCCCTTCTTCCAATCCAACCACTTCTTCTTTCAACAGTAATATTTCATAACCAGGAAAATCCTGTTTTATTTCCTCTTCTGAGAAAAGCCATGCTATTTCTGTAGGGCCTCCTACCTGTGCATTCGCTTTGTGGTTTTTACTGAATGCTTCAAAGATGATCGTACCACCGGGTTTTAAATAAGTATCTAACTGCTGGTGTAAAAGTGATTTCTTTTCAGGAAGAAAATGTGCATAAATCAAACCGATGGCATCAAATGATGCGGGTTCAAATTTGATAGTTTCGAGATCACCTACGATGTAGGTAAGATTCGTATTTAATTCACCGGCTAGTTGTAATGCTTTGATTTTCCCTTCCGGACTCAGGTCTGTAGAGGTTACCTGCCAGCCATTTGCAGCTGCGTATACACCATTTCTGCCTTCGCCATCTGCGGGCATGAGGAGGCTGCCTTTTTCAAGGCGATCTAACCATTCTTTGAAGAATAGATTCGGTGTTTTGCCATAGGCGAAATCAGCTTCGCGATAGCGGTTATCCCACCTGGTTTTGTATTGCTCGTTTGTCATGACACAAAATTACCCTTTGATGAGCGCTTGCTGATAGGACAAAAATGAAATTGAATCGGATCTATTTAAAGTTTTGGCGGAAGGATTCGGGGGTATGACCTGTATGTTTTTTGAAGAAACGAATAAAGTAGGAAACGTCTTCGTAACCTAGTGCCCAGGAAATTTCATTGACAAGGTTAGTCGTGGCGAGGAGTTGGCGTTTTGCTTCGAGGACGATGTGGTCATTGATCAGGGCAGAGCAGGTTTTGCCGAGGGATGATTTGGTAATGGCGTTGAGTTGATATGGGGATAAATGGAGCATGGTGGCGTAGTCTGCTACCTGTTTATGTGTAGTGATATTAGTTGCAATGAGCGTCTGTAAGGTTTGTAACTGATCATTGGTAGTGGGGGCTTTTTGTGTGCGAAGCAGGTGGATGAAAAATATATGTAGTAATGATTTGATGACATCTTCGTATTTTTCTTTAGCATGGGTAAATTCTTCAAAGATTTGTGTGCATACAACAAGTGTATTTTCCAGTTGATAAAAGTTTTGCTGTGCAGCAGTGTGCAATAAAGGACTGGGATCGAAGCTTTGATTGAATTGTAATAGATACCCTGTGCTGCTGGAATGAAGGTGGATGGCATGCACCTGGCCGGGGCGAAGGAGGAAGATGGAATGGTCGGTAATCGTATAATCTGTGAAGTCAATACTATGTGTACCTGCACCTTTTTCCAGCACTAACAAATAGTAAAAATCATGACGATGGAGCGATTGAATCATATCCTGACCGGACATATACTCGTTGATATCCCGGATGCTAAAGCTTGTATTTGTCCTGATGGGGATGTGTTGCATGATGAGATAAAGATAGGAGAAATTTCACCTATCTTATATATTCGTGGAGAACGCCAGCTCTTTCTATGCAACCAGTACTTCGGGGCTGGCCGGATTGTCCATGCACTCATTCCATTTGTCCATGTACTGGTTGTGGTTATCGTTGCAACTTTGTAGCATGAAATTTACATTAGAAACAGCCTTACAAAAGGTACAGAAAGCAGAAGACGCCTGGAATTCAAAAGATCCTGAACGCATAAGTTTAGCTTATACCGTGGATACTGA
>Ga0316604_10002850_pt1 | contig 12731 bp, 11 predicted proteins | sample OWC_soil_day20_C_FD_207650 | JGI IMG/M metagenome (GOLD analysis project Ga0316604, IMG submission 207650) | Wetland soil microbial communities from Old Woman Creek delta, Ohio, United States - OWC_soil_day20_CT | ecosystem: Environmental > Terrestrial > Soil > Wetlands | place: USA: Ohio... | reverse complement strand
TTCCTCCAATAGACGAACGGTAGCCTTCATAGAATCATAAGAAACTGTCAGAAGCCCGGTAAGGCAAAGAATTGGAGCACCCGTTTGCTGTATCATTTCGATAAATTTTTCAGGATCAACATTTACTCCCATATCGATTACGTTAAAACCATAGGTTTCCATAACACTAATGGCCATACTCTTACCGATGTCATGAATGTCACGTTTAACGGTACCAAATACAATATCAACAGGTTTTGTTACGTTATAGGTTTGAGTTTTCGCCTGTACCATCTCATGCACTTGTTTAAACGCTTCAGCAGCAATTAATAGATCAGCTAGAAAATACCTTCCTTCGCAATATAACTTGTGAACGGTTTCAAGGCCAATTCTCATTTCATTCATAATGATGTGGTAATCTACTCCCAGATCTAGACTGCACTTTGCCAATTCCAGTACTTTTTCATCATCAATACGCGCCATGGCAGCCACTAGCATTTGTTTTGTTGCCAAAAGCATTCTTCTCACACCTTTCCAGAATAAGATTGAGCAACTCCAGATACCTTGTACCGGTCACTGCGGCACACCATCCTTGACCAGCCCATGGGTTTACCATTAACGTCATACAATATCTGCTCTACACACAAACCCAAAGCGCCAGGTGAAGTTTCAAGAGCATTGGCTTCGGTTTCATTCAAATGAACAGCTTCAATCGAAAAAGTGCTTTTGATCACAACCGAGTTTGTGTGACGGGCAACGATTTGCGGGAAATCAGCATACTGGAGTTCATTCTCCAACTGAGGTTCACCTTTGCGGTATGATATATACCTGTAATCCAGGGCCACTGGAGCGTCGCCTAAAGCCAAAGTTAACTGAGTCCGAATAACCTTAGAACCTAACATAACAGCCAGTTTATCTGCGATTTCCTGATCAGCACGAAGAATATCGACTTCGTTCATCGTTGGGGTGAAGTCTTGCCCAAAGAAGTTTCTACCCGGTAAGTTAATAATACCGGTTTCTAAAGTGGGTTCCGCGACAAAATAACCTTTTCCCCATACAGAATAAATATAGCCATCTTCCACTAAAGTCCCTAGACCTTGCCGTACCGTCATTTGGGTAACACCATATGTCTCGGCAAGTTGAGATTGTGAAGGCAACATTTCTCCAGGGGACAAGTTACCTTGCATGATTTTATTTTTTAAGTCATCTGATATTTGGTTATAAATAGCTTTAACTCGAGCTTTCAAAGTCGGTCCTCCTTTATAATTTTTCCCCGCTACAGCACGTAAGGGATGTAACTACTTCTTTACTTCAATTTTTTAAGAAGATGAGTTGCTAAAATGGGTGGAATAAAGAAATGACACATATATACTTATATATACTTATATAGATGAGTTGATTTAAGTAGAATATATCATGTTAGGAATAGTCTGTCAAAACAAATTTTACCTAATATAAAAAAATATCTAAAGAAACCGAATTTTAAAATTACAATATAGAGCAAGTAATTCATTTGACAACGGTTTGTACATAGGAACGCAGATATCTGAAAATTGCCATTTAGTATTTTCATTTTAATCAGCCTATGCTATAATAGTTAATGTAAAGTTAACTAATTGAGGCGATATTATAATGCTACCACCAGAAACTTTTGTAAAGCTTCGCGACGTTTTCATAAAAATGGTGAAAAGCTATAGAGAAACATACCGGGGAGCCGTTCTTGAAGAGTTGGAATTGCCAGAAATGACTTTTAAACAATTCGTATATCTTGATGCGATTATTAAGATGAATAATCCCACTTATGGAGATTTGGCCAAAAAGTTCCGGGTAACCAAACCAGCGGTCACTGCCACTGTGAACAAATTAATTAACTTGGGGTATCTTGATAGAGTGCAGTCAATTGAGGATCGCCGGGTTTATCATATTATGATCAGTAATAAAGGAAAAAGAATGTTGGCAATCGAAGATAGTGCTGCCACGGACTATGTCAAGCATGTTGAATCTTGCATCACAACATACGAAGCAGAGCAATATATCGCAATAGCGGAAAAGATAATCGCCCATTCTATTCAGAAAAGAGAGTAATGGTTGCATCAATTAGTTAATTCATTTTTAACTAACTAATTAGCGTGAGGAGTGATATTTTTGTATACTATTGGATTATATTGTGTAGTTTGTACAGTATTATTAATCTCCTATACAAAAGATAAGACGAAGACAATGATAGCGCTAAAGAAAGCTTGGAAGTCTTTCGAAAATATCCTGCCACAGTTTCTGTCTATCATTATTATTATCGGGATTGTACTTGCTATATTGAGTCCAGATGAAATATCAGCACTAATTGGGCAGCAATCGGGGTGGTTAGGGATATTTGTTGCTGCTATTATTGGATCTATTACTTTAATACCCGGTTTTGTTACTTTTCCTCTGGCCGCAGCCTTATTAAAAAGCGGCGCAGGTTTTATGCAAATAGTAGTTTTTATTTCAACTTCGATGATGGTTGGCGTAGTTACAGCACCGGTCGAAATACAATATTTTGGCCGAAAGGTTACATACATTAGAAATTTATTGGCTCTACTTTTTTCCTTTATCGTCGCAGCCATAATAGGGGTGATACTTATATGATGCAGATAGTAAGAAGATACAAATGGTTTTTATGTGTTTTGTTCATCAATCTTCTTTTATTACTGCTAAAGCCTTCAATAGGATTAGATTCTATCATGATATCAGTTGACAATTTAAAACAGATGCTACTAGTCATTCCGCCGATTTTTATTTTACTTGGCCTTTTGGATGTTTGGGTTCCCAGGGAAACTATGCTTAAGCTTATGGGGAAGGATTCAGGCCTAATCGGTATAACTATTGCATTTGTATTAGGTGCCGCTAGTGCAGGTCCACTTTATGCCGCTTTTCCAATTGCAGGAGTTTTAATGAAAAAAGGTAGCCGACTTTTCAATGTGTTAATATTTATTGGTGCATGGTCTACTACTAAAATACCGCTATTACTTTTTGAAGCATCAACGATGGGGTGGAGATTTATGTTTACTCGACTAATTATTGATATATTTGTAATTGTGTTAATTGCCTATATTACAGAAAAAATAATAACCATCCGAGAACGGAAAATGATTTATCAAAACATTGAAAAACTGTAGAAATAGTTATTGCCGCAGTAGTCGTTGAAGTACGACGTAAAGGTGTTAACTTATCAATAAGAGGAGCCACGGGTTTAGTACTGGACATGCTTACGTCAACGGGATTATATCGATTACCTTCGTGGAGTGATGATAACTTTGGGGTGTGAAATGCAACGTATTTTAATTGTTGACGACACAAAAGGTAAATGCTTTGTCCAAGAAGTTCAGAGGTAAGTTGCTTTATTACATCAAGGAAAACCAGCACAAACTGAATATATGTTAGGTGCGTGATGGTGATAGAGCCGAAGTAGTCTAATGTCAAAGGGTATCTGGGTTTTGGGTTGGGTAAAATATGTGTGTTTATGTTCGCTTAGATGATGTCTAAGCGATTTTTTGTTGGGGGCGCTTCTACGGATAAATGCGATAACATAAGTGAACACGTATGTATTAGTAGAAAATGGTTGACATGATAAAATTATTAGACTATTATAAAAATAGGTCAATCGAACGACCTGGAATTTTTAATGCTGATTAACTTGCTGTAACAGGGATCAGTTATTTGTTATCGCAGTATAGCTAAAAGTTGCTTAGTACGTTAAATATTTATCGCACAAAGTATTATGGAGATGTTTATATATGTTTTTATAATTAATCCATTGGTCGATTGAAGTTAATAAACTAAATTCCTCAAACACAGACAGGGAATCATGCAGTCCGCTTTCCAGCCAGCAGGTGTTTTTGAATGTGGGGACGGAGGATTTATTAATCTTGGTTCCTACGGAAAGACAGCTTACAATAACGTATTAAAAGGCTTTGGCATCGACTCGAAGAAGTAAGTACTCCTACGAAGAATGCAGCAGCTCACCTGAAACAGTTGCCAGTCAGCTGGGCCGTGAACTGGATGGCATTTTCAAAAAATTCTTTAAGGACCATAAGGCACAGGGAGCAATAAATATCTGCATTGACAACAAGATCTCAGCAGCACATATTAAAACCGCTGAGGAGGTTTACAATGAACCGCACTGGCGCATGAGAGGCGACTGGGTAAAATACACCGATCAGACTCTAAACAAGGAAGTGGAAGCCTTTGGTGTTATGCCTAAGCTCTCGGAAACTCCGGGACAGGTATGGCGTGGGGCTCCGACTCTAGGACAGGATACGAATAAGATTCTTACCGGACTCCTTGGATACAGCGAAAGCGAAATTGAGGCATTTAAAGGCAAGGGTGTTATTGATTAAGCCGCTCGTCGTAGAATTGCCAAATGATCTCATGGGTTCATCCAAAAGGGCAAAAAATTTAGTCTAACGTGAGAAACGTTAAAGAATACCAGCCACGGATAGTCCAACAATTTGGATAAATGGGGGTATTAAAATGGAAACAAAATATAATCGTTGGTTAATACTTGGCGCGACAATTATTGTTAATGTTTGTATCGGATCACAATATGCCTGGAGCGTTTTCGCAATGCCGCTGGGAAAATTGTTTGGTTGGAGCGGACTGGTTCTTGCTTTAGCTTTTACGCTTACTTTTATCACCGGGCCGATTGTCATGACTGCAGGTGGTATGCTGCAAGACCGTAAGGGAGCAAAGTTTAACATAGAAGTAAACTCCTTAGCACTAATCATATTACATGATGAGACAGTAGTAGCATATAAAGAATATTATTAGTGCGGAGGGGTTAGTATCATGACTACGAGACCGGTAGCACCGCATAGTCCGCTCAATAAGCAGCCCTATCTGCAGGGTAGACAGTTAGAATTTGAGAGTATAGCGCAAATGCTTACGGTACGGTCAAGGGAAAATCCGGCTGCGCCGCATGTATATTATTATGATCAGAAATTAACTTACAAGGATACCAATGACCGGGCGAATAAGGTAGCCAATTTTCTCAAGGCAAAGGGCGTGAAAAAGGGAGACGTTGTCGCAGTTATGGTTCAGAATTCTCCTGAAGTTTACTATGCCATGTGGGGAGCCCAAAAACTAGGGGCGATAGCTATGGTAGTTCATTATATGTTGAAAGGTACAGAGATTGCCTATCTTCTTAATGACGCCCGGCCTAAGGTAGCATTTGTCGGCAGTGATTTTATGACTGAATTCACCAAGGGTTTTAACAAGGCGGGTTGCCATCCTTATGTAATAGAGGTGGCGACTGAATCTGAACATTCTTCAAAATTAGCACGGGAAAAGATGGCTGACATCTTAGCAAGGTATCAGGCTGATGAATGTTTAGTTCCACAAAGTCCGGACGATAATTTTTTGCTGCTATATTCGTCTGGCACAACTGGGCGGCCGAAGGGAGTACTGCTTCCCAATAAAGCAGGCCTTTCGGTCTGTCGGGATGTTAACCGCAGCGGTATTGTAACCGGCGACGATGTAATGTTGCTGATGTTACCAATGTTTCACGCCTGTCCGTTATGTGTGTTTACTTATCCCTTAAGTTATGCCGGGCAAGCCCTGTGTATCAGCACTCGTTTCTCTGTCAGTGATTTTTGGCGGGATGTTATCAAATATGGGATTACTATTATTATGGGTGTACCGACTATGTATGACTATATTCTGAACAAAATTGACCCGCAAAGTGTTGATATGACCAAAATAAAAATAAAGTATGCAAATACCGGCGCAGCTCCACTTTCAGTGGAAACGCGCCGGAGGTTTAAAGATTGTTACAATATTGACTTTCTTGTCGGCTATGGTCTAACCGAGGCTTGTAGCGGAACCAGTGTCGAGCCGCCGCTGGGACACTTTAAGGAAGGTTCATGCGGTATGCCTTATACCGAACAAAAAGTTGAAATAATGGATGAGCAGGGTAATATTCTGCCCAATAATGTAATCGGTGAAATTTGCATTCAAGGCGATTGCGTGATGTCTGGATATTTGAATAAGCCGGAGCAGTTTGCCGAGGTGATGCGGGGCGGATTTTTGCATACTGGGGATTTAGGCTATTTTGATAATGAAGGGTACCTTTTTATTACTGATCGTAAAAGGGATATGATTATTCGCGGTGGAGAGAATATTTATCCCCGGGAAATAGAGATTGTTCTGGAAGCCCATCCACTCGTGCGTGAGGTTGCCATAATTGGCATTTCTGACAAAATGTTAGGTGAGCGGGTCAAAGCGTTTATAGTTCCCAAAGTCAAAGGCTTATTGTGCGCCGCCGAGCTGAAAGCGTGGTTGACTGAGCGGATTGCCATTTGTAAAGTTCCCGATTCATATGAGTTTTTGGATAAACTGCCTAGGACAACTACCGGTAAAGTACAAAAATTTGCATTGCGGAGTGGATAGCGATTTTTCACTATTTACCGAGGCAGAACAGAGTTGAACTACCATCGACAAAAACGTTATTCTGGGCAATGATGGCTTTAATGCCCCCAACCAGATATTCATGAATATAGCTGATAATCAAATCATTTTGATCTAAGGAATCGGCTGTTTGAATTACGGCCTTTAACTTAACAAAAAAATTTGTATTACTGTCACCTGAATCTGATGAGTCGGTTGTTTGAATTACGTTTTTCAATAACAGTGGGTGTTCAGCGAAGGTAAGTATTGAGCCGTTAATGGTACGGCTGATGACTGCCGCCCAGAAGAAATCATCACGCCCTGACACGGTGACAATTAAACGGGTTAGAGGGCCCTCAATCTTTTCAAAAATAATTTTAGAAAGGATGCCAGCAATTTGTGGCGGGAAGCTGGACTCACGGAGCACGAGACCTATGATATTTCTGTTCTTTTGATTAAAGGAATAATGAATTTGATGCAGCAAAAGTTTATTGACGTAAGACCAGGCCAGGTCTTTAGTTATCACGCTGTCTTGGTAAGCTTGTTCAATTTCATGGCACATTGAGTCATATGCTGCGGCAATCTGACATGCCGTGTATTCAACAACGCATTTGCAGAGGTTTTCTTTAGTTGTAAAGTGAAAAGAAATTGCTGATTGCGAAATTCCAGTTTTTTTGGCAATCATTCTGGTAGTGGTTGCATCATATCCCAGTTCGGCAAATAATTTGCGGGCCTCATGAATGAGGCGGTCTTTGGTGGAATTATCGTTACTTTTATTATTTTGAATATGCATTATCGGTTCCTCACCTGGTTTTCTAAATCATTCTATAAGTTTGTCAATTGGTAATATTATCTAAAAGATATCATACTTAGGTAAAGAATGCAAGGTTACGACAAATATTGATATTGCCGATAGAGAGTGATTGTAAAGGATTGAGTTTCTAAAGCGGCTCTACCTAAATTATTAAATAGTGAAACCGCTTTTGATGAAAGGATGTGAGCAACTATGGCTTATATAACTTAGGGATACAAAAAAAATTTGCACCTTAATAGGTCGGCCGAACTACCTAATTATATTACACTCCTTTTGTGTTCAAAGTATTCGTTAACGAATACTTGCAATTAAATCAAAAAAGAACGGAGGAAAAGCATGGAAAAGCAATATGTCACATTGAAAGTTAATGGCAAAGAATATGAATTCCCTGTTGGAACAAGAATTGGTGAGATTCCAGATTCAGAGACACTTTCCCAGACATTGCGCAACCGTTTGGAACTTACAGGTTCTAAAGAGTCCTGCGGTGAGGGCGCCTGCGGTTGCTGTACTGTGATCATGGATGGCGATGCGGTGACTTCCTGTATGCTGTTGACAGTCGAATGCGAGGGAAAGGATATTATCACGATTGAGGGTTTAGCGGATCCAATTACGGGAGAGCTTGATCCAATTCAACAAGCATTTATTGATTACTATTCGTTCCAGTGCGGTTATTGCACCCCTGGAATCATCATGGCGTCAAAAGCCCTTCTTGACAAGAATCCTCATCCAACGCAGGAAGAGCTTGCAGAGGCACTATCTGGCAATTACTGCAGATGCATAAGTCACTATACGGTAATGGAAGCATTGAATAGCATTGCCGGAAATAAGGAGGCGTAATTAATGGCAGAGTATCGTTATATAGGGAAATATACCAAACGGTTGGAAGCAAACGATATTGTTACCGGAAAGGCGACATTTCTTGATGATTTCAAGGTTCCACAAATGATTTTTGGCAAGGCACTCCGTAGCCCATATCCCCATGCTCGGATCACTTTTATAGATACCACTGAAGCAAAGAAGCTCAAGGGTGTCCATGCGGTTATCACCCATAAGGAGATGCCGAAGGGGTGGGAACTTGGCTGGCCTGTTCATAAGAAACTGATGGATGAAATAGTTTTCTTTGCAGGAGATCTTGTCGCTATTGTTGCAGCAGACACCGTAGAAATCGCGGAGGAAGCCGTTGATCTTATTAAAGTAGAATACGAGGAATTGCCTGCTATCTTCGATGCAGCAGTGGCTCTTGCCGAAGGTGCTCCTCAGATTTATGAACGTTTTAAAAATAATCTGGTTGATCCAGGCGTTCCCCACTTCCAGCCTGATGGCCCGCACTGGCAGGTTATGTATGGTGACGTGGAAAAGGGGTTTGCGGAAGCGGCATTTGTTGCAGAGGATCTCGTAGAGTTCAATAAAATGCCGGCGCCACTAGCTCCCGAACCCCCTGGAGCCATCGTTCGTTGGGAAGGAGGCCCTGACTATACAATATGGGCGACCTCACAGAGCCCATATATACTCAAATTGTTTAATTCTCCCCGTATTCCTGGCTCTAATCTTCGTGTGAAGACCTTTAATGTGGGCGGAAGCTATGGCAACAAGCAGACCTTAAGCGTGACGGTATTATGCGCGGCGTTGCTGGCCAAGACCACTAATCGTCCGGTTAAGTTCTTTTTGACCAAATGTGAGCAGCTCATGGCGCATGAAGTGCGTCTGGGTAGCAAAATTAAAGCAAAGATAGGAATGGACAAAGAAGGCGTTGTCTGTGCTGTTGAAGGGGATTGGATGGTTGATACCGGTGCACTTGCCGATTCGGTGCAAGGCCAGGTCGGTGTTGGTCTAGGTGAAGCACAGTTGGTTATGGCCAAGTGCAGAAACTGGAACCTGGACAGCCACATTGCCGTAACTAACAAATGTCCTGCGGGTATTGTTCGTGGCTATGGCGGCCAGGAACTCAACAGTTGTTTGGCATTGTTAATGGCGCGGACAATGCGCGCTGGCGGTTTTGATCCTATCGAATGTTATAAAAAGAACTATGTTTCTCCTGGGGATCGTTATATTTGGCGTGATGGCCGCTGGTGGCAAAGTAGGGTACCAACCAAGTTTCCCGAGGCTATGCAAAAAGCTGCTGACAAGTTTGGGTGGAAAGACAAATGGAAAGGTTGGGGTGTTCCTACATCAGTTAATGGTAGTAAAGCTCGAGGCATCGGCGCTGCTGTTATCGGAAACGCCGATATTGGAGAAGACAACACTGAAGCTTATGTACGATTAATTTCTGATATTAAAGGCAAAGGATCTACTGTCGTGGTTCAGTGTGATATCACCGAGTCAGGCATGGGTCAACGAAGCAATGTGGCGAAGATGGTTGCTGAGGTGCTTAATGTACCGATAGAAAAGGTAAAGGTAACTGAGCCGGATTCTATGAATAACCCGACAAATTTTGGACTTTGCGGTTCAAGGGGAACCATCACATCTGGAAAGGCTTGTTCACTTGCGGCAGCTGACGCTAAGAAAAAGGTTTTTGAATTGGGAGCGCTTCACTTTGGAGTTTCAGAAGAACAACTTGAAATGAAAGACTTCATGGTCTATGTTCGTGATAACCCTGAGAAGAAAATCCCAATTAAGAAGCTAGGACCAAAGGATCTCAATATTACGGGTTATGGCAGACATATCGAGCAGTTTGACATTCCAAGCTGCATGATATTCATTGTTGAAGTCGAGGTTGATATTGACACCGGATTTACCAAGATCATTAAGATTACAGGAGGTACCGATATCGGGCAAATTATAGATTCTAGGGCTGTTCTAATGCAACTGCAGGGTGGTATCGGTTCAGCATGTGTTGACACTGCACTTTTTGAAGAATGCATTTATGACCCAAATACCGGCAGACCATTGACTACTAACTTAATTGATTACAAGTGGCGTCCTTTCAATGAGTTCCCGCTTTATGAGGCAGTAATCATGGAGTCGCAGGTTGATTCTTTCATGTTCAAGGCTTTAGGCATAGGCGAAATTTCCGGTGCAGCGGGTGCCAGTGCAGTAATGATGGCCATTTCCAACGCAATCGGAGTAGAGGTTGCAGAGTATCCTGCTACGCCAGCTGTTGTTCTAAAAGCATTGAAGAAGGCTTAAGGGAGGAGAACATAAATGAAATATTTTAAACATGAAAGTGCAACCTCATTCGATCAGGCAGGAGAAAGCCTCGCCAGTGTGAAGAAAGGCAAAAAGGTTGTTATCGCTGGCGGGACCGATCTCATCGGTGTTCTCAAAGATAAAATCCTTACTACTTACCCTGAAACAGTTATCGATCTTAAAACAATTGACAATTCTGCCTATATCAAGCTTGACGGCGATAAGATAGCCATTGGTGCGTTAACTAAGCTTAAGGATTTAGTCGATTCGCCTGAGTTGCAGGCAAAACTGCCTATCGTTTTTCAAGCTGCAAAATCAGTTGCTACTCCGCTGATTCGTAACGTCGCCACCATTGGCGGAAATATTTGTCAGGATGTACGTTGCTGGTTTTATCGCTATCCGCATGAGGCCGGAAGAAGAATGAACTGTAAACGCAAGGGTGGCGAGGAGTGTTATGCTATTCACGGCGATAACCGTTATCATTCGATTTATGGAGGAATGAAGGTAGGCCAAAGCTCATGCTCTGCTGAGTGCCCTGCAGGTACGGATATTCCTAGTTATATGGAAAAATTGCGTAAAAATGATTTTGACAGCGCGGCTGAGATTCTTATGCGGGTCAATCCGATGCCAATGATTACCTCTCGGGTATGCGCTCACACGTGCCAGGAAAAATGCAATAAATGTAGCAATGGCGATAGCGTTGCTATTAGCAGCGTTGAGCGTTCTGTCGGCGACTATATTTTGGCTCACACCGATAAATTTTATGCCAAGCCTACTACTAACACCGGTAAAAAAGTGGCAATAATCGGTTCTGGTCCCTCTGGTCTGACAGCAGCCTATTTTTTAAGAAAGTACGGTCATTCTGTCACCGTTTATGACAAAATGGAGGAAGCAGGCGGTCTTTTAACGTACGCCATTCCTAATTATCGTTTGCCGAAGCAATATGTTCGCAGCCTTGTCGCCGCCCTCGAAGGTATGGGAATCAACTTTGTTCTCAAAACAGCTGTCGGTGAAGACATTCCGATTAGCGAGATCGAAGGTAAATTTGACAGCGTATTTTTTGACACCGGCGCGTGGAAGCGTCCAATTCTCGGCTTTGATGGCGAAGAATTAACAGAGTTCGGTCTGGATTTTCTGATAGAGGTTAATAAATGGATGGCTGGCAAAGTTGGTAAGAATGTACTGGTTACTGGAGGCGGAAACGTTGCAATGGACGTTGCGTTGACCGCAAAACGACTTGGCGCTGCATCGGTTACGCTAGCTTGTCTCGAATCGGAGCCGGAGATGCCTGCTAGCAAGGAAGAAATTGCCCGCGTCAAAGCAGAGGGCATTACTATTCTTTCTTCTTTCGGAATTTCTAAGGTTGTGCGTGACAATAGCGATAAGATAACCGGTATGGAGCTTGTTCGTTGCATTACAGTGCGCGACGATAAAGGCGCTTTTAATCCTCAGTATGACGATAACGAAAAGCAGGTGGTTAATGCTGATTCCATTTTGATGGCTATTGGTCAGAAAGTAGATCTTTCCTTCCTGGGTGAGAAATATGAAATGCAACTGCAGCGAGGACTTATCCAGGTGAGTGAAGAGACTAATATGACCAGCAGACCCGGCGTTTACGCTGGCGGTGACGTAACATCGGGGCCTTCCACAGTTATCAAAGCAATCAAGGCAGGCGGAATTGCGGCAAAGTCAATAACTGGGTATCTTGGCGTAAAAGCTGTTCCAGTTACTGAGGATAAGGGCTTCTTAACCTATGACGTCAACGGCGTTAAGATTAAAGAAGCAGCCAAGCTGACGGAGCTTCCCATTGAAAAGCGGAGCATAGAGGCTGAAGATACCCAGAGCCTAGACTTAGCGACAACGCTCAAGGAGGCTTCCCGGTGCATGAATTGCGGCTGTTACTCAGTCAATGCCTCAGACCTATCCCCGGTTCTAATTGCACTTGATGCAAAAATTAAAACTAACAAAAAGTTGATAAAAGCTGGCGATTTCTTCACCACCAAGCTCAAGGCGTATGACATGCTCGAAGATGGTGAATTAGTAACTGAAATTGAAATTCCAATTTATGAGGGCTATAAAACCGCGTACGATAAATACAGAATCAGAGAAGCGGTTGACTTTGCGATGGTAAGCATGGCTTCCATTTATAAGATTGATAATGGCGGTATCGCTGATGTGAGAATTGTGATGGGCGGTGTTGCTCCTATTCCACTTCGCCTTACCAATGTAGAGCAATTTCTAATTGGCAAAACGCCTACAGATCAGTTAGCAGAAAAAGCTTCTGAGCTTGCAGGCGCAGGGGCAGAGGGAATCGGTCATAACTCGTATAAGGTGCAGGAAGTTAAGACACTCGTCAAACGATTGGTTTTAAGCATGTAATTTAAAATAAAAT
>Ga0316604_10002849_pt1 | contig 12734 bp, 15 predicted proteins | sample OWC_soil_day20_C_FD_207650 | JGI IMG/M metagenome (GOLD analysis project Ga0316604, IMG submission 207650) | Wetland soil microbial communities from Old Woman Creek delta, Ohio, United States - OWC_soil_day20_CT | ecosystem: Environmental > Terrestrial > Soil > Wetlands | place: USA: Ohio... | reverse complement strand
AAAGTATGAATGATAAAGATCTGCTTGCCCTCATGATGGTTTGCGAAGAGCGTAGTATCACTAAAGCCGCCGCACGACTTTATGTATCACAACCATCACTAACTTATCGCTTGAAAAATCTCGAAAAGGAATTTGGCGTAAAAATACTCAGCCGTCATCCTGGGGGCTCTTTTTTGACCGCTCAGGGTGAATATATAATGAAGTATGCTGAAGAAACCCTTGAGAGGCTTTCTTCCACAAAGGAATATGTCCGAAATATGGAGTCAACCGTTCAAGGCACTCTTCGTCTAGGTGTTTCTCACATTTTTGCACAATACAAGCTATCACCGATACTCAGGAAATTTAAAGCGAGTTTTCCCAATATAGAAATCGATTTAAAAACTGAATTAAGCTCGAAACTAGTATCACTACTACAACAAAACGAAGTAAATGTGGCAATATCCCGCGAAAATCGTTCTTGGCCGGAAAAAGTACATGCGTTGCAAGAGGAAGCGGTTTGCCTGATCTCATTGCATTCAATTGATATTGATGAATTGCCGTCTCATCCTTGGATTCAGTATAAAACCAGCATAGACACGACAATAGAGTGGGAAAATTGGTGGGGAGAATATTTTTCCGTCCAGCCAAAGCTTATTGAAGTGCATAACAGAGAAACCTGCATTCAGATGGTACTGAATGGGTTGGGCTGGGCACTCATACCAGTGATTTGCTTAAAAAATCACCGTTCTTTATTCATTCGTCCTGTAACCTCGAAATACGGCAAGCCTTTATTGCGAACTACCTGTTTGCTTTACAAAGACATATCTTTAGAACGACCGGTTGTTAACGCCTTCGTCAAATACATCTTAGATTTATATAGAAATTCTGATTCCATCGACACTTTTCCCAAAACATCAAATCAAGTGTCAACGGCGACAAAATGTACAAGGCCGGTGGGTCAAGAATATTGAAACGACACAGTCTGAATCCCGCATCCAGCGTGAGGTTTTTTCATACAAAGAAGGGACTGTCTCACAATAGATTTTAAAAATCTATTGTGAGACAGTCCCTTCTTTGTTAGTTTGAAACGTTAAAACCGGAAGTCGCGTTTTCCGTCTGTAAGCTCCAGCAAGTGCTCTATGGCAATGGCACGAACCTTTTCATTAGGAATACGGGGTATTTCGTCGGCGATGACCGCCTCACCCTTGGCTTTGGTATCTGCCGAAGCATAGTCCTCCAAGTATTCCTTGAGGGTCATAAGTGCATTGGGCTGACAGCAGTTCGCGATCTGACCGGATTTTACCAGTTTCATAAAACGATCCCCGGTACGCCCTTCACGATAACACGCCGTGCAGAAACTTGGAATGTATCCCATGCTCAACAGCCAATCCACAATTTCATCCAGGGTGCGTGTATCATTCACATCAAACTGCGCGGAATTTTCGTCTTCCGCTTCCTGTTCCACATATCCGCCGACACTGGTCTTGGACCCGCCGCTAATTTGGGATATCCCCAATTGAAGCACACGCTCGCGAGATTTCTGGGATTCGCGGGTAGAGACGATCATCCCCGTGTAAGGAACCGAGATACGGAGCACCGTCACTATTTTGGCGAATATATCATCAGAAATCGCATTGCTAAAACTTTCCGGATCGATGTCATCCGCCGGACGAATGCGGGGAACGCTAATAGTATGGGGTCCCACGCCCATTGCCGCCTCCAAATGTTCCGCATGCATAAGCAACCCGACAAAGTCGTAGCGATACAACGTCAGCCCAAACAAAACACCGATACCCACATCATCGATTCCACCTTCCATTGCCCGGTCCATGGCTTCGGTGTGATAGGCATAATTGTGCTTGGGTCCGGTTGGATGCAGCTCCTCATAATTCTTTTTGTTATAAGTTTCCTGAAAAAGAATGTAGGTGCCAATCCCCGCTTCCTTCAATTTGCGGTAATTTTCCACAGTCGTGGCAGCAATGTTGACATTGACGCGTCGAATTGCCCCATTCTTGTGTTTAATGCTGTAGATAGTCTTGATGCTTTCCAATACATATTCGATCGGGTTATTCACCGGGTCTTCTCCCGTCTCCAACGCCAGGCGCTTATGCCCCATGTCCTGTAAGGCAACCACCTCACGGGCTATGTCTTCCTGGGAAAGTTTTTTGCGTGAAATATTGTGGTTGCCGTGGTGATAGGGACAATATACACAGCCATTGATACAGTAGTTTGAGAGATACAGCGGCGCAAACATTACAATGCGATTTCCGTAAAATTTTTGCTTGATTTCCTTAGCCAGCGCCATCATTTTTTCGTTCTCATCTTCCAAATCACATTCCAGCAGTACCGCCGCTTCCCTGTGTGTCAGCCCTTTGCAGTCTTTGGCCCGCTCCAGAATACTGTCGATAAGCTCTCGATTGCTTTTATTTTCCTGCGCAAAAGCCAGCGTATCCAAAATTTCCTGGTCGTCAATAAATTCAGTGGCTTGCTTTGATTTACAGTTATACATTATCAGGACTCCTTCATTATGATTTCTTATCGGGGAAACACACGTTCCTTGTCGTTATTCCTCTGGTGGTGAAGAAGTTTTGGAATACACCGTTTTAATATTGACCTGCGGAATCATTCCCAGCTTGCCGGAAAGCGCGCTAATAATATCGTTGGGCGCATCCAGAACAATACTGATGACGGCGATATTGCGTTTTGGGTAGGGGATTCCCATCCTGCCGATAACGTATTCCCCATATTCATGGAGAATATCATTTAGCTTGCGGGTGGAATCCTTGTTTTCAACAACAATCCCCATGAGCGCAATCCTTGTTTCCATTACAACAACCCCTTTCATTTCCACAAAAAAAGTCCTTGGGCCCAAACAGGCGCAAGGACAAATAGAAGCTACTTCCATCGCCTTCCCATTCGGGACGAACCCTCATGCACTCAGTACGACACATCGGCTTATTCAGATTTCCGGAACTTACTCACGAATATATGTTTAAATTAATAGTAGTATATTTCCTGACAGAAAACAACTTAAATCCACTCTGTAATCATTAATAATCCTTGTTGATACCTCCGGGGTTGGCCGTCTTGTTGATCAAGGCATTAACCGTCTCGTCAAGATAGGCAATGTATACTCGGAACGGATGGGTCAGGGCTGGATCTGTTCCCGCTATAATTTTTATGGTGTTTTTTCTGATCTGCACACTCACAGAGTATTTACTCCCTAGGTCCCAGACCGCTACCGAATCCAGATATTTTCCCTTCTCGGTAGCGGGAGCGCCGTACCGCTGCGTCAGCCCTGTTTTGACGGCATTGAACCGTTCCAGCACCTGGTCTTCCTTTAGCGGCCAGGAAACTTGCACCAACCACATCTTGTTCTGATAAAAGTAAACATAAATCCACGCGTCGGGAAAGTCGGCGAAAGGACCACCATAGCCCTTCCACTGGGTGAGAGCATCTTTCCCATTCATGAACGAATAGGCTTTGGTATTGGGCCTTTGCAGAAGGATACTTGCCGCCGCGTCTTCGGATGCACCCCAAGGAATGCCGAGAACTTTGTCTGCTTTCAGCGGAATCAACGGCTCGCCGTCTTTCCATTCTCCGTCATGAACAATTTTACCCGCAGCGTCTTTTCCTATTCCGAATCCATGCGGTACGCTTTTTTTGAAGTCGCCTTCATACAGCCTACCGTCCGAATATTTCATTTTCCCTTTTCCATCCATTTCCCCATTTAGCCAATCACCTTCGTAGATTTTCCCGCTGGTAAACTTGTACGTCCCCACGCCTTCACGCAAGCCAGCTTTGTAGTAACCGTCATACTCGTCTCCATCAGAGTATTTCAGCGTCGCCTTGCCGTCGAACAGACCCGCGCGCAGTTCAGCTTCGCCCTTCCCCTGATAGGATTTTCCATCCTTACTACGGACAGTAAATTCAATATTCCCTTTTCCTTCCGCCTTGCCGTCTACCGCTGGCCCGGACCAACTAACGCCATCCACCGTGACAGCATCCGATGGCACAATGATCCCGATCTTGACTCCCGTTTTGCCGTCAGTCACCCAGGATATGCCCGCCCAAACTGTACCGCACGCCAACAGTACCCCTACCAATGCCAGTGTAATGACCACTCCGCAGCGATTCGCTTTCATATTAATCCTCCTTTGCGCTATTCCTTGGGGTTAGGAACATTGTTCAAAAGAATGGATGAGATCAGAAATCTTTGCTGGAGTTCGCGCCTAACGCCTTGTTAACAATATCAAGCGTTTGAGCGGATTCTTTCTTAAATTGATTGATTCGTCAAAATCTTTGCTACTTCCTGCTAAATATAATAAAAGCAGCGCCCCCTTTGGGATGCTGCTCCGCCATATCATCCGTTGTTATTTAGGTAACTGCCACAGCACGAGTAGCTTGTAGACTGATATAAACCATCCTACATCTCATTGCATTGACAGCAGAAAAAAAGCACAGTACAATATCTTTAATTCAAGATAATTTGCGAAGAAAGATAGGTAATGTGATGAAAACTGATTCAGCCCAGGAAAACAAACAAGCCTTGCGACTCTATATTGTTTTGACAAGAACATACAAGAGTTTACTGGATAAGGATCAGCGCAATATCCGCAGCTACGGACTCAATACCTCAGAGTTTGGGGTACTGGAACTTTTGTATAGTAAAGGACCTCATCCTCTTCAGCAGATTGGTGATAAAATCCTTATTACAAGCGGCACAATGACCTATGTCATTGATAAACTAGAGAAAAAGGGACTGATTATAAGGCGACCTTGTGACAATGATCGGCGTATCATTTATGCGGAACTTACTGAAGCCGGTCAGAACAAAATGTCTGAAATTCTGCCAGATCATTACCAAGCTTTAGGTGAATCATTAAAAGGCCTCACTTCTGTTGAACAAGAACTGGCTATCGCGTTGTTAAAAAAAATCAGCTTTTCCGAACGCGAATAACACACATTTTTTTACACCAACATCTTTAAATCAAGAATCTTTAATTAAGAATTGGAGGGATTTTCGTGAACAAATTAGTTCAAACGTTGAACGGTCTGGAAAATTACAAACATGAGGTGCTTTTATTCGTAAGGATCGGCCTTTGCTTCATGTTTGTTTTTGTCCACGGCGGACCCAAACTTTTCGGTGGTCCGGCGAAGTGGGTGGAAGTGGGCTCAATGCTCAAAGTTCTCGGTGTTACGGCAATGCCGTTGCAGCTGGGCTTTATCGCGGCTGTTTGTGAATTTTTCGGCGGTTTGTTCATCGGATTGGGACTCTTGACCCGTCTGGGCGCCGCGATGATTTTATCAACTCTGATTATCGCCACAGCCGTTATGTTTACATCGAAAGGTCTTTTTGCCGCCGCGCCAGCGATTGAAGATTCCTTGTTCATGCTTGTGCTGATGGTGGTTGGCGCCGGGAAATACAGCATTGACGCCAAATGGAATTGAGACCGTCTTCGAGAATGAATTGTCAAGGAGGGTTTGTTACCAATGAGTGATATAAGGGCTATTCGTAAAATTGTGACGGGAAAACAGACTATGGATGGCGCCGGAGTAAAGCTGGTAAGGGTTATCGGTCATGATGATACAAAAGAATTTGATCCATTTCTTATGTTGGATGCTTTTGATTCTCTAAACCCCGACGACTATGTCAAAGGCTTCCCATGGCACCCGCACCGAGGAATCGAAACGATTACGTATTTGATCCAAGGAGACATCGAACACGGCGACAGCCTTGGAAATCAAGGGAGCATTTTAGATGGAGAATGCCAATGGATGACGGCAGGATCCGGGATTATTCATCAGGAAATGCCCAGACCCAGCGACAGAATGCTCGGAGTTCAGCTATGGCTCAATTTGCCTGCAAAAAACAAAATGACTGCGCCAAAATATCATGGCCTAACTACGGCGGATATCCCGGTGGTCGATGAGGGAACCCGAAAGATACACATTATCGCTGGAACCTATAATGGGAAAACCGGAGCAATGGAAGGCGACTATGTCAAACCCTTGTATCTGGATGTGGAAGTAAGTCCGGGAGCTGAATGGTCATTGGATACGGACAGAGAAGCAACTTTGTTTGTTTATATTTTGCAGGGAGATGGATTCTTTGGTCCTGCCGTCGATGACATTATTTCGGCCAAGCATGCCCTACTATTTGACGAAGGACTGACATTCAAAGTCAAAGCATCTTCGAACGGATTACGTTTTTTGCTTATGTCCGGGAACCCTCTTCGGGAACCTATTGCATGGGGTGGTCCAATCGTTATGAACACCAGAGAAGAACTAAATTTAGCATTTAAAGAGCTGGAGGAAAACAAATTTATAAAGTAGACATCCCTCTATGCCGATACGTTGCCGTTCCCAACGGCCGCCCCCAGCTCGAACACTTCTTTTTCCTTTAAGACACGTGTGATCATCAGCGTCAGATGCTCCGTCAGATCGATTTCTTCCTGCTCCTTAAGCAGTACCCCTGTTTTGTCGGTTAATAGACGAATACACGGTCGCGCCTGTAATTTCGGCGTTACCTTAGTAACTACCCCAAACTGGCCATTGTCGAGTTGCACTACCGCCCCCACAGGATAGATCGCCACGTGAGTCAGAAAAAGCTGCAAAATTTCGCGATCAACATATGTATTGCCCAGCATCATCATTACTTCGTAGGCTTCATGCGGAACCATGCCTTTGCGATATGGACGATCGGAAACCAAAGCATCAAACAGATCCGCCACACTCGCCACTTTGGCGTATTCCAAAATTTTGTCTGCGGTCAATTGGCGCGGATAGCCCTTCCCATCGACCCGCTCGTGATGTTGAAATGCAACATGCGTCGCTGTGATCGGAATTTCCTGAACGGAGCGCAGAATATTGAACCCCTCTTCCGGATGCTGCTGAACCTTCGCCGATTCTTCCGGCGACAGATTCCCGATCTTGAGCAAAATCGGTTCCGGTAACATCATCATGCCAACATCATGAAGTATGGTTCCTAGCGCCAAGTCATTGAGTTTGTCCTCAGGGTAGTCCATATTCACCGCGATCAAAAGCGACAAGACGCAAGTATTGACGGAATGGGCATAGATATAGTCGTGGTAAGTCCGCATATCCAATTGATGAATCATCGAATCCCGGTTGCGGATAACCTCGGAAACCAGTTCCCGCAGCAATTTCTTCAGCGGTTTTACATCAAAAACTTTCGTTTTTCGATAGGTTGCAACGGCGCGCTGCAAGGCCATTTCACACTGCATGCGACTGTCTTCGGCCACGACATCCGGCACATCCATATTCTGAAATAACGGATTCCAAACATAAATCGATCCCAACGAATTTTTTTGGAGACTTGCAACCATCACATCCGTCAGAACTGTGTCGGCAGTCACGAGCAGCCTTCCTTCGGCGCTGCGAACATTTTTCGCCGCCACCATCCCCGGTTCCAAGAACTTAACAGAAAGTCTTTGCATATACCCACGCTCCCGCAATCAACAGTAACACTTCATGGATCGCACTTATTAAAAATCCACTGCAATTCCCAACTAGCGTTCTTAATTTATTTGATTCGTCAAATTCTCTGCGGCTTCCTGCCAATTTCCCAAATAACAGCCCCCCAAAAATTGGGAGGCTATTGCCACATCCAATTATACAATACTCCATTTTTATTTTCCCAGGTCTTAAGTCCCATGCTTTAGCAAAAGGTTTGAAGACATAAAAACGACCTCGCTTCCTTAGTGAAAACGAGGTCGTTTCTTGTTATAACGGTGCAACCTTCCCCATGATAGCCAAAAGTTGAAGAATCGAGCTTTCCATGGTTCCGGTGTTCTTTACGACATGATCGGCTATACGCCAATTGTCGTATTCGCCCTTGGCTTCGGCCTTGTCAATGCGGGCCCTCACATCTTCCAGCTTGTCGCCATGCATCATAAACCGACTGAATATCGTTTCTTTATCAACAAGAATGAAAATGGACTCCAGATTTTCTCCGAGCATTCTTTTTAGCTGCGCTAGCCCATCCATGTCAATGTCCACAGTACATGCAGAATTCTGATTCATTTTTTGCATTACTTCTTCTTTGGTAAGCCCAAACAGATATCCTGCATTGCTCACTTTTTCAAAAGGTTGGGCTTTGGCGAATTGAGCGCTATCCACAAAATAGTAATCTACACCCTCATGCTCACCCGGTTTTGGGGGGCGGGTCGTATGACTGACAAGCGATGGAACACCCCTTCGGCCCAGTTCCTTCGCCAGCGACGATTTCCCTGACCCGGCCGGCCCGATAAGTGCGAACACTTTATTCATTGCGCGCCCTCCTTTGTGTTATGACTTAAGTTTTCGATTTATTATAGTGTATTATTTCGTCATAAAATCCCATAATCCTCCATAAAGGTTCTGGACGAAAATGACATAAATCTTGCAATGGCTACTTTCATTTTTCGAATATGCTTTTCCTATTTGCTCGCAACTCACTTGATGATAGATGTATAAACAATTCTTCTATGGCTGAGATACTGGCAATCACACAAATTATATACACCAGCGCCTCTATTTGGATAAAAGCCAGTGAAAGCGGGAGCAAAGACAACACAAATCCTGTAATTTTATTCCCATACGTATGAAGAATTGCAAAGGTTTTATATTTTACCAATACCACCATCATGGATACTACCCTGACCATGCCAATAATTACTATCCAACTAATAATTTGGCGGGTCGGATTGATAATCGGAAATAAGATAATCGCCAAAACTACAAACATTATCAAATCTGAAACAGAATCCAATTTTTCGCCCACTTTACTTTCGGTGTGCGTTTTTCGCGCCACATATCCATCCAACATATCGCTAATTACACAAATAAGATAAATTGCGTAAAACAATACACTTAATGGCCTTACCCAAAACAACCCAAGAGCCAGAACTATCCTTACGATTGAAATAATGTTTGCCGTTGTCCTCACTACATCACCTCGAATGCTATGTGCAAATATCCGTCTGGGAAAGGGTTTGCGCTTATCTGTACCGAAACAGACATAGTATATTCGCAAAACAATATTATTTCTGAGGTGAAGAAATGGACGAAACACAGACCACAATAAAGGCTTACAATGCTAACGCACATGCTTTTGCCGACAAGTTTATGGAACACAGCCCCTACATTGCGCAAGTCTTGGAATTTGCCAAACTGCTTGTTGCAGGCGACAGCGTGCTGGATATTGGTTGTGGCCCCGGGAATGTCGCCAAACAACTGTTAACAACCAAATCACTACACATAACAGGCATTGACTTGTCAGACGAAATGGTTAAGTTGGCTTGTGAAAATGCCCCTTTGGCTACATTTTTTCGTCAAGATATTCGCGAAGCAGCATTTCCAAAGTCTGCTTTTAATGCAGCAATCCTATCTTTCTCCATTGTTCATCTGAATGATGCCGAAGCATATAGATTGCTGGACAAAGCCTTTTCGTGGCTAAAACCCAATGGCTTTTTGTATCTTAGCTTCATGGAAGGCAAACAAGCGGGGTTTGAACAGACAAGCTTTTCGAAAGAACCAATTTATTTTAATTACTTTAATAGCGCAGAAATTGAGCAATATTTAATTACACATGGCATCAAAATCCTTCGTTCAATCAGGCAAGATTATGCGGAGCCCAATGGCGACATCACGACTGATGTGTTTATTTTCGGCCAAAAGAATTAAGACTGAATAGTTCCTTCATGGGGCGGGCTTTGCGCCTGTGTCCTTGCCTTCTTTAGCATATCGAAGGGATATCAATATTTTTCGTTCAAATTGCGATCCTTTTTGGTATTTTAGCCATCCCGATAGTTCTGTATCACGTGACGTTTCTTTACCACTAGAATCATACCCATAGGACTCAATCACTCTTGCTTTTAGCAGGGATAGATTCACTTCATTCTTGGTTAACATCGTTTCACCCGAATCTTCATCTTGCTGTTTGTTCCAAAAAATAAGATTATCGCCATCTTTCCTCACAGTATTTTTATCAATATATTCATTGTAAGTTGATCCACTAAGATTAAGGTCGTTTACCTTGCTGGTTCTCGCAACAAAGCTCCAGTTTGCCGCCAATGCTGTGTTTGTGAAGAAAATCATAGCGAGAAGCACAAGCCAAATAGTTTTACGTTTCATGCCAATACCCCCTCCATCAAAAGCTGAGTACGAATATAACTGGAGTATTTATTTTTCACATGCCCGGACAAATGCTTCAAACAGCTTAAAGCTCTTGTTATCCAATTTATAATCAAGTTCCGGGTGCCATTGAACAGCTACGATATATTTTTTTGCGGGCATAATAACCGCTTCTACCAGCCCATCTTCAGTGTGCGCAATCGCCGTTAATTTTTCGGCAAGCAGCTTAATGCCTTGATGATGGTAGCTGTTTACTTCCAGAGACTCCGTGTTGATAATATGATAAAGCGGGTTTCCTCTTTCTATGTGGATGCGGTGAACAGCCTTGCTGCCTTGCGGTTCTTGTGCATGTTTCACTTTATTTTCTGTGCTTAGCTGCGTTGGAATATCTTGATATAGCGTTCCACCTGACACGACATTAAACAATTGGATGCCACGACAAATTCCAAACGCCGGCTTATCTAATTCTACTACTTGTTTAAATAGAATACTTTCCATATTGTCTCTTTCACTGCATAGCTCGCCACAAAAAGGTTCTACTTTCTCGCCATACATTTCGGGGTTAATATCATGACCGCCTGTAAATAGAAACCCCTCAAATGAATTTGCCATTGTTTTTATTATTTCAACATCCGAGGTCAGTGGCAACATTATGGGGATTCCACCGGCATCTTCAATCCCTTTCATGTATCCCGGCGCCATCCAATAGCTTTCTTCTTTCTTATCATATAAAGGTAATACACCGATCAGCGGCTTTTTCATTTCGAATTCCTCCCCACGTTTTCAATCGAAAAACTGAGACTATTTTCTATAACAACGCAAAATGGTCACTCTCGATAATTGATTTCATTTGACATAAGCAAAAAGGGTGTCCGGCGGGGTCAAGCATAACTCGCCAATTATTAGAAAATTGCTCAGCTGCGATTGTTGCTCCACAATGGATTGCATATTGAACTGCTTTTTCTAAATCATTAACGGCGAAGTCCATATGCGCCATTTGCTGTTGAGCTTCAGGCGCTGCCGGCCACACAGGCGGTTTATACTCAGGATTCCGTTGAAACAATATACTAGGATATGTTCCCTGATTGGTTCCTGGAGCGTAGACACATGCCCAGTCTTCATCGATAAACATTATTTCCCACTTGAACAACGCCGCATAAAATTTTGCTAATTCATGCGGTTCTTTGCAATCCACCGTAAATGAGTACATTTTGATTTTCAATTCATCATCCATAACGCTAATACCTCCTACTATAAATAATCTGCTCTACAAATTCCTATCTCTTAATTACAGGCATGCTCAATCGTTTTGGCGTCTCGGTAGCAGCCGCTTCGGGCATTGGATTAAAAGTAAATACTTTCGCAGGTATGCCGGGCGCTTGGTCAAACGGTTACGACTTAGGACAGGCACTTTCTCCAATATTGCCGGCTGTCGTTGGTGCAATCTATTTTTATCGAAAAGGCTGGAGACATAAAACGTTTTTACATACTTAATCAGTTTGATTTAGGATCACAATTCATGCTTGCCCAAAGTTTGATATCCGCTTGAAAAAATGCGTCAATGACGTATAATACGATTATGAAGCAATTAATCACCGTCGTAGAATTAACTCCTTTTATCCATGCCGTGCAAGATGTTTGGGATGATGCAGACCGTGCAGCTTTTACAACGCACATTGCCGAAAACTATGCGGATGGAGACTTAATCCAAGGTACTGGAGGATTAAGAAAAATTCGTTGGAAACGCCCCGGCATCGGTAAAAGACGAGGTGACAACAATGAGAAATAAATTAAGCCCTTTTGCAGCATCGATTGCGGCCGGACTAGAAGAAGCAATTACTTATGCCAAAGTGGAACATGTTCCCGGTATTCGGGTAACTGAAGTGCCAGATGTGAAACGTATTCGTACGAAACTTGGCATGACCCAAGAACAATTCGCTGCAACATATCACATTTCTGCCGGCACCGTCAAAGGCTGGGAACAAAAAAGACGCACCATCGATTCGACTGCAGCCGCTCTATTGCGCACAATCGAAAGTTACCCTGACCAAGTCCGTGATGCGCAGAAAAATCGAGCTTAACATATTGAAAAACTGAGACTATTTTACCACCCATTATGTATATGCGTACAACCAAAAAGAAGACTCCGAAGCATCAGCCTCGGAGTCTTCTTTTTGGTCGTGGTGGCAACGCGGGGATTCGAACCCTGACCTTTTGAGTGCGAATCTCGTTGAGCTGATCCGCAGGCTTAATTAGTCTACTGTAACTACTTCGCTAGCTGCAATCGCCGCATCGGTAAGTTCTTGACCGATACCGGGCAGATCCGGCACTTCAAAATAGCCGTCTTTTGCAGCATAGTCATACTTGCACAAATCGATATTGTCCTGGATGAGTGCACTGGCATGCAACTCATGGATAACAAAATTAGGAATGACCGCCTCAAGCTGGAGTGCGGCAGCTGCGGAAATCGGTCCACCGCAGCAATGCACCTGTACGCCGATGTCGTAAACATGCGCCATATCGCAAATCTTTTTCCCTTCCGTCAGGCCGCCCGTATTGCATAGGTCTGGCTGAATGATGCCAATTGACCGATCTTCAAAGAATGGGCGATATCCCCA
>Ga0316604_10002847_pt1 | contig 12744 bp, 11 predicted proteins | sample OWC_soil_day20_C_FD_207650 | JGI IMG/M metagenome (GOLD analysis project Ga0316604, IMG submission 207650) | Wetland soil microbial communities from Old Woman Creek delta, Ohio, United States - OWC_soil_day20_CT | ecosystem: Environmental > Terrestrial > Soil > Wetlands | place: USA: Ohio... | reverse complement strand
TCCACATTCATCAACTCTAGTTTCAATACATCCATGTTACGGTTAAAGTGTTCAATGACAGGTTTTTTGTGTTCGTATCCAAAGTTTCAATACATCCATGTTACGGTTAAAGCAAGTATGAAAAGGCCAAAGAAGTCAGACAACCTTAGTTTCAATACATCCATGTTACGGTTAAAGACAGATGTGACACCTACAACTTATATAACGGCAGGAAGTTTCAATACATCCATGTTACGGTTAAAGTGGGAGTTCCTATTCGCCGTTGTGATGCCTTAGACACGTTTCAATACATCCATGTTACGGTTAAAGATTAGCTCGCTCATATTGATGCATTTTTCATTGCAAGTTTCAATACATCCATGTTACGGTTAAAGGCCGTTCGGTCAATGCAATAAAATGGATGATACCAAGTTTCAATACATCCATGTTACGGTTAAAGTCGTATGCTAGGGGTGACTGAGTAATGTTTCCTAGGTTTCAATACATCCATGTTACGGTTAAAGGTGGACGCCTAGCGACGACCCTGCTGCTGTAAATAGGTTTCAATACATCCATGTTACGGTTAAAGTAGGGAGTTGAATCTGTGCTACTAACTGGAATATAGTTTCAATACATCCATGTTACGGTTAAAGGCAAGTGAGCAAAGGCAAACTGACAAGCAGATATTGTTTCAATACATCCATGTTACGGTTAAAGTTGCTTGTCAAGTTCTTCGACTTCTTCATCAGAGGTTTCAATACATCCATGTTACGGTTAAAGGTTTTAATTACCGGATTACTATCATTGCTATCTATTGTTTCAATACATCCATGTTACGGTTAAAGGTGGTCAGTCATTGCTTATCTCCTTTCTAATCAATAGTTTCAATACATCCATGTTACGGTTAAAGAAGCTTCTCCGTTTGCAATATTGGATATATAATCTTGTTTCAATACATCCATGTTACGGTTAAAGCAGTTCCGTTGCCTTCAATTTCATTAACGTTATTAGTTTCAATACATCCATGTTACGGTTAAAGGAGGAAATCATGCCTGAACTGCAACGGCAGCAGGAGTTTCAATACATCCATGTTACGGTTAAAGGAGTTTGCCAAGCTGTTTGCTGCTGAAGATAGCGTGTTTCAATACATCCATGTTACGGTTAAAGGTTTTAGGTTGGCTTGGTTGGCAACATCGTTTACTAGTTTCAATACATCCATGTTACGGTTAAAGGCAGGTAGCGTATGCAATTGATGTGTCATATTGGATGTTTCAATACATCCATGTTACGGTTAAAGTAAAGGCCGCTTTAGGAATATAGTTCATCAATCCAGTTTCAATACATCCATGTTACGGTTAAAGGAAGCGGCGGCAAGTGCTACGGCGGCTGCTGCTAGGTTTCAATACATCCATGTTACGGTTAAAGGGCCGAGAAGCTAGAAGGTGCAAAGTCCATGAAGAAGTTTCAATACATCCATGTTACGGTTAAAGGCTAGTAAAATCAAGCTTTGCAAAAATACCTATAGCTATACAATACAATGTTTACAAGGGTTTAGCAATATTTTTCCAACCGGCGAGCAACATTTCGTCACTTGCCCCAAAATTGCTCTTCATTCCTTATATCTCTTGGGTGCAAACCTCGCCTAGAGATTATGCCGGTTGGGAAAATTATTACAGTAACATTGATTCTTGATCATGGAGACGAACTCCAATAACTTCTTCATCAAATACATAATCACCGGTCATTTTAAAAAGAGCTACAAAATCAACTTTTTTATCAATGACTTTTTGAAGTTCACTTCGAAGTTTAATTAAGTTTGCAGGAGTAATTTCGCCGCGAAAAACCGACTTTTGGAAAGGAACCAAATACTTCTTACATATCTTAAACACTTTTCCTACACGCTTCTCACCAATATCATAGACAAGAATAACATAATTATAATTTTTTGCCATAATATGCTTACCTCCGGTCTTTTTCCAGAAAAGGTGTAAATGGAGTTCCCTCAACAACATGCTTTTTCAGCTTGTAAGCATCATATTTGATCGCAGTCAGATAGCTTATTTTTCGCTTCATCGTGCCATGATCAAATACCTGTTGTAAGCGTTCTTCCATGGCGGTAATGAATATATCACGTCCCGGCTCGTTTAATAAGCAGTAATTATATTTTTTGTCAAAGTGCTTACTGACCTGAATTCTTCGATTGTTAACAACTTCAAAAATAGTACGAAAAACAATCAATGGTTTGAATGCTTCTGACAAATCCAGGCTCAACGAGAAGCGGCGGTCACTGGGCTCGTGCAGAAAGCTGATCGTCTGATCCAAATGCGTATGATAGATTTGCGATATCGTTTTTGTATACAGGATTGTGTTACCGAAACTGACCAGTGCATTGATGGGATTGTCAGGAGGCCGCTTCACTCTGCGATTCATCACAAAGTCCTCAGGCAAAATCAATTGAAAAGTTTCATAAAAGCGCCGCCAGATTTCACCCTCTAAACTTAGCAGGGTAGGAACTTTTTTTATTTTAGGCAATAAATCAGGCACGTCATTTTTTAACCAATCCAAGTAGGGTTTGATTTCTTTATTGCCATGCTTGAAGTAATGGTACAGTACCTCGTGAATGTTGGCCGCAATCGCTCCAACGAAGGCAACTGCGATCGGCAGGCGATTTTCCAAACAAGCCTTCGCCTGCAAGAGCATCACTTTACCACTCACCCGAGCTTCTTTAGGATAGAAAGTACCGCGGAATTGTCCATAATAATCGAAAAAGTGGACTGTAATATTTGCCATCGATAAAAAGGTGAACAGCTTGCTATTCAAGGATATTTCATTGAGTAAATAAAGCTCTTTCAGCCCATTTATCGGAATGTGCGTAATACCCTTTTCATTGCGAAATGTTAGTGAATTGTCTTCACGCCCTAAGGTTCCCGGCGTACGAATATAGCGCGTAGTCGGAGCTGATTTTGCCAAACTTCATCCCTCCCTTAAATATAACAATAGGCATAGTAAGCACAGCGCTCACATTTCTTGGCATAAATTGCCGGCACCGGCTTATCTTGTTGCAAATACACTTCTATTTCTTCTAATAAACTAATCAATTTTAATTCCGTAGGATTGTCCAACTCCAATTCAACAGTTTTGTGCGTTTGCTTGTTGCGCTCAATAAACTCCAGTCTCCCTTTACGTTCCAAGCCCTTTTGTTTGAGTATGTACAGATAATACAGAGTCTGCCATTTTGTAGCCTCCACATCAGCATCCGATTTTTTCAACTCTACAACATACTCTTCAGTCATTTTATCAACTTTAATACCTTCAATTTGAATCTCCGTATTAGTGCGTCCTTCGCTGCGAATTTCATGTAATATGCGCCCGATACGCACATCTTCGCTATCATCTTCGAAATTCATCTTATAAGCAAAAAGCCAGCACTGCCGCTTGCAATGGATATAGTAATTAACAATGGTGCCTGTTATTCTCATAAGAGTAGCGACATCCCCTCATCTGTATAAGCTTGACGGTTAAACTTCTTCGCCCCTGTATTTTCATCCAACTCCATGAAACGTTCACCATCCGGTACATAATATAGCGACCCGACCACCTCAGTATAGTTTTTCGGAATTGTTTGTTTAAAACTATGTTGAATCCCATAATTGAAAGTAAAATAAGCCATCTTTTCTTTGATTTGTGAGAGTTTCACTATTCGCGTTGCATATTCCATTTCCTTATCTGCCAAAAGAGACTTAAATTCTCCCCAAACTTGCGCCCCATCCAGTTGTTCTACCTCATCGTCATTATTTTTACAGGTCACCTTATGAGCAATAAACAGGGTATATTGTTTTTCCGTAATTAACTGCATGGTCTTCTCTACGTCTTTGAACTGCAATTGTTGAACACTGGCGGTAAAATAGGACCAATTTTTCGGATTGGCTTTTTGCCGTTCCGCATTGATCTTTTCCATTATCAATTGATAAAAGCCCCTAAAGTCCTTCTCCTGCAACAGCAGTTGACAGGCCTCGTCTTGCAGATCATATGCCGTACGCTGGTCGTCGCGATAGATCATCGTTGTTTTAACCATATTAAAAAAGTAAGCGTGGCAATCCGGACGCAGACAGGAACGATTGATCCGCCCCAAAAACTGTTCTTCGCTGTCAAGCATGGAAATATCCTTAAAGCCGATATCCATATCGATATCAACGCCCGCTTCAATTACCTGAGTGGCCACAACGATGGCATCAGGCCGACAAAAATTGTCTTTTTCATCCTTGCCAAGCTGTTGTAAAACTTCTTTTCTCAATAAATTACTGTCATCACCTGTCAGTTCAAATAAGGGAATGTCCAGCTTCGCTGACTGCAGGCAACGATAAAAACTTCGCGCAACACCCTTCGTAATAAATTCAAGCAATAAGCGGGTAGATTTTCCCTGCGCCTGCCGAGTTTTGAGTTTTTGAAGTACTTCGGCGAGCAAGTCCTCTTCCGTTATGACTTTCTTATCGAGAAGTTCAAAATGCAGCTGCACCCGATTGCGAAATAATGGGTTTTGAAAATATTGTTCTCGCTCAGTAACTAGAGAACATGTATCGCTTTCTCCCGCTACTAACGAATCCCAATTAGGCAAAGTGGCTGACATGATAATTATTTTCATATTCAACAGCTTGGCAAAGGACTGTAAAAAATGAATGATTTCTTTCCAGATTGCATTTTTATAGCTTTGGATCTCATCTAAAATAACAACACTGTTGCACAAATGAGTAAAAGCCAAATTTGACTCTCTTCCCATCCCAAACAGATAATTAAAAAAGTTAACATGAGAAGTCAGCATCACAGGATATTGCAACATTTGCCGCTGCAGCAATACTGACTTGTAGTCAAATTCCGGCTCTGTTTCTCCATTGCCGGTTTCAGCAGCCTCTTCCTTTTTGCTTATGATAGGTGTTATTGAATTGATTACAGGCATGGGGTATTGGTTGCGCAGTTCATCAGGAAAAATCTTATCTAAGGTCAGCTTAGTCTGCTCAATCAATGCGTTAAAGGGAAACACATAGATTAACTTATTAAGCCCTAATTCGCTGTTTAGCAATTTTAATCCTAAATTAATCGACATATACGTCTTGCCGGAGCCTGTAGGTGCCTCCAGATAATATAGCTGCTTATCCATATTGCGCAGCAGCTCTGTTTCTGTATCTAAAAACAAAGCTGACCGCAATCGATTAATAGGACTAAGCGTTGTGGTCTGCGGATTATTGCGTAATTCTTGTACACCACGATAGATTGCTGTATTTTGAAAGGTCTCAAGCACAGGCCGAAGTTCTTGCTTCTTACTAAAATACTGAAACTCCAGACTTTTTTCTGTTTCATAGGCATAGGTAGCATAAAAATCACAGGCTGCCATAGTGGAATATAACAATTTCGCTAAAACATAAAAAGGAAAAGGTGAATGTGTATCAGTAAAGCGTTGATATCTGCTCTTCAACATCTCTGCCATGATTTCTCTAGAACACAGCCGCTCTTTATACCGGTAGTAATGTACATAGCAAGGATAGCGCTGAATTTTTTTCTGCAACAACTGCAGCTGTTTTTCAAAACTGGTTTCTTCACCATCCGGTTCTTCTATATTCGCCAAATACGTATGGTGTCGCGAAATAACATAGGCAAATACGTATAGCACTTGCTTCATAAAATTGCCCACCAACGAATTAGCCCCGGGGAACTCAACTGTATCAAGCTCGGCAATATGAATATCCAGGTACAGCAGCGCAGATAGGAGTGCGTGATTAGAATCCCCTGGCAGGGATAGCTTTTCTATTTGCTGATTACACATTTTTTTCTTTTGAAAGACAGGATTGATTTTACCCAAATCATGCAGATATATTGCTTGCCTAAAACATTTGACAACCCAATACTGGGCTGCAAGAGTCAGGGGCTCGTCCTGCACGGTCAGGTTTGCTACAGCTCTTTGAATAGCCGCTGATAATCCGTTGTGCTCCGAAAGCTTATCCACATAGTGAAGCACCAAATTAGAATGCTCGACAAGTGATTCCGGTTTTTTTCCGATTCCCTTCTTCGCCGTGTGAGCCAATAATATCTCAGTGTCGTCAATCAGATAGTCTCCGATTCCCATAGAAAAAAACTCCTTTCTAAAGTAATATCCGGGATGGCGTTACATCCCGGATAACTGTTAGATAAAATACAATACGCGCTCCCCGTCACAATACAAATTGCGATAATCGTCTTCACTCATGGAAGCTTGATCAATCTCATGATTTGATACTACCAGGGGATGGAAAACATACCCGTTGTTTTCTGCATTAAGTGCAACAGGCATAAATTCTTTGAAAAAGCTTTTGCCCTGCCCAGGCTTAATTTTTCCTCTCGCCTTATAAGAAAGAGTGTCACTGCGATGCAGTGAGTCAATAAACTCCACCTGCTCAACCTGACTAACCTCTACCAGCGCCGGATTAGTTATTGCTGCCGGGTGATCGTTTTTTCCCAGATACGGCATATATACACTTTGCGAATGGAGTAAGGATTTCGCTAACTTCTCAAAAACACCGGCTTCCAACCCATCATCATCTGCCACATAAATTGTCCAATGTGGTTTTTCCAACCATTGTTCCCGTACATTTAGAACTTTACCTTCTTCCTGACTGGCATAACCGACCGTATTATTGAAAATCTGAAGCTTTTTAGCAAAATATCCGCGATCGCCATGGGGTATGATACTGACCCTGGCCTGCTGAAATACTTCGTAAAATTCGGGAAACACTTGAACTTCTTTTGCCTTTTTGCGATTAGTAGTCAACGGATAATTAACATCATATTGCTGCATATAACCACCATGACCGAGTATTGCCCCAAGCATCCCGAACAAGGCTATTTTATGAATATGGCTATACGTAAAATAGGCATAACTATTGACGTCTGGTTTCTTAAAAAATGCCGTTTCGCCTTTTAATTCAAACCGAAGTGCACGCATGGTTACAGCGCCGCCCTCGTAATAATATTGTAACACTTGAGGCCATCAAGCTCTAAACGGACTTCTGCTACATAAGGATTGATGTAGAGTTCAATTTGTTCAACCTGCTCCTGAATGCCTGCCACCATCGGGGCAATTGCCGAGAGATCATAAATTGTTTTATTCTCTTTCTTATATATCGTAACGTAAGGGTCTAGATTAGGCAGATAGGCTAGTGCATTCTCCTTTAATACAATAAACAGACTAAAAGCATTTTCGCTGCCGGACTTACTGTTTGTCTGTAGGGCAGTGGCCCCAAGCAAAGCGCCCTCTTTGAAGGCGGCATAAGCTTCCTGTGTATAGCCTTGAAACTCATCTAAACCTGGCAACCCAATATAACTTTCATAGTGGTTCGGGTTTACGGTGAAAGGATAAATATAATGCGCTTCATCTACCATGATTTTCTTGCCAATAGAAGTGGCATCTTTTTCTTGACTCTTCTCATTGGAGTTGCGAAAAGGGGATAAGATATCCTGTACTTCTATATTGGTCTCATCATACTTGTTGAAGCCTTGCCCAATTTGTACTGCACCGGTTAAACCAATGTTCTGTCCTTCAACCGCAAAAGTAGCTCCGAAGTTCATAACGTCAACGCATGCGAATAATCGTTTCAATACAATCGTCGAATCTTTGGACACACTTTCACCAAACAATTGCTGATATCGCTCCTGCAAATCCCGGGGCTGCAATTTTTCACCTTCTTTGCCCTTCCCCAATTTATAGGAACGAATGTACAGCACTTTTTCTCCGTTCAATTCCCACAAACGCTTTATACTATATTTCAATGCTTTATCGCTGCCAAAAATATTCCCGTCACTCGTTGTCTTCGGCAATCCCGTAAAATCAGCATTCCAATTGGCCATTCTGCTAACAATGCCTATTAAGCCAATAACACGCTGCTTCATTTTTGTCATCTCATTCCACTCCTTTAGCGTTTTTTTCAAATAACAAATTATCTGCGAAAATCCCTGCCAATAAAAGTTCACGGGCACTGCCTTGATTATCGGTCTCCGGCACATAACCCAGCACTAGGGAAAAGGCCTGATTGAATCGGCGATAACCGGAAAAAATCTCATGCTTATAAAGCATATACGCTTCTTCCAGGCGTTTCTTCAACTGGTGCCCATTTTTTGCTCTCAGAAAAGGCTCATACATCTCGCCTGTTATTTTCTGCGTTCTGGACTGATTGATTAAGTAGTACGCCAATTGCCCGGCCATAAAATAAAACTCTTCATCATTTGCACATACAACAAGCCCTTCACTTACCAGCTTGTCGCGCAAAGAATTTACTGTTTCTTTAATGCGATCTGCCATTCTTTTGCCTCCCTTATCATCTATTGCCATTTGGATAGATAAACGCAGATTGAAAGCATCGGCAAGCTCGGCTATGCGCGACGTTTCCACATGAATGAATTGTTCCACCAGCAATCGAAAAGTCACTTTAGCAAAAATCCCCCGTAGTGAAACAGTTGTCCCTTTATAAAACCAATCATGAAAAGCCTGCCTGCTTTGCAAATACAAAGCTACCATCAGAGCGGTAAATTCCCCGGCTTTGACATCCGGTTCATTCAATATAAATGAATGATTCATCCGGCCACGAAAGAATTTACTGCTAATCGTTTTTTGCAAGGCTTCCGAATTTTGAATGGTTCCGTAATATTTTTCATCACCAGCAGGATCTTTTAGCTGCAAAATATTTAACCACTCTACTTGTACAGTGGTCGTTGGCGGAAAAGGAACATTCTCAAAGCCATAGAGTTCATTATATTTGCCATCCATATAAACATGAAAGGTGCCTTCCGGTGGTAAATGACCGGTTGGCGGAATAAACCCTGATTCATATCCGATTTTATTAGTAACATAGGAGGGCTTAGCCGCTGCCAGCCATTCGGTAGTTTGCTTGGCCAGCATTGCCTGCTGCAGGGTAACCCGTTCCGGAGCCTGACTGCGCATTGTTTTGTGTTCCAGAAAGGGCTTTTTACTGTTCATTGTCATATCAATGTTTGGCAGCCCGACGAGTTCTGCAACTACCAACTGGTTATAGTCATTGCTGTTAAAAATCTTGGGGATGGTATACAGTACATATTCAAAGGCATATATTTGCTTGCATGTAAGGCCTGAAGTCGGCGAATCCAAGGTAAAAAACAATTTCACATAATTTTTAAAAGGAAGTTGTCCGATATACGCCGTTAGCGCTGTAAGGTTGTTGTGATACCACTCTGTAATCTTTTCGATCAACTGAAGCCGTTCATCACTATCCAAATAACTCAGCATCACTCCATATTCAGAAGCCTGGAAGAATTGACTATTATCTTTTCCGTTCTTGTTTCCGGGTATCATTTCCAACCATTTTTGACGCACCGGGTCGCTGCCGGTGGCCAGTAAGTAGCGTTTTATATTTTCTTGTGAAGTATATTTGCCGCCCTGTTTTTCTCCCAGAAAAACCTCCTTTTTCATGAAAAGAGTAAAGGGGTTATTACTATGTACTTGCTTCTTGGGATCAACCGACTTATTCATTTCTAGCAAAGAAGACAGATAATCCCGGCATTTAAACCAATTGAGCAGCTCAACATTTTGCGGTTCTTCCTCTTTACGAACAATGATTACATGGTTTTGCTCGAATGCGGCTGACTGACTTTCCCAGTCCTGCTCCAGCTTCAACCGGATATAAACGCCCTCTTTTAGCTTATAGTTATCCTGAATGATCGAGGGAAACTTCTCCTGCGCTTTTTGAAAGCCCACTGTCAAATCTCTGATCAAAAAAATTCACCTCCTGCTGCTTCATTTGAGATATTTTGCCAGGCAAAAGCCACCTCCAATTGATGAATTCTTTTCAGCTAAACCGGAGCCCATAACTACGTTGGCTAATTTTTGTGCATATTCGCCCTCGTGAATATGCAGATGCAGCTTATTGCCTAACAATTTGCGCCCTTTGTAAGCAGTCGCCAGTGGCTTGCGGTTTTCAATAGTAATGCCTTGAATAAAGGTCTGCCCCGCTTGTACCAGGACGTCAGGATAAAGTGATTTAAATTTCTTTTCCGCATTAGCCTCAAGCCGCTGTATCAGTAATTCAATATTGTCTTCCGGTGTCCAGGGCTTTTGATTCTCAATTGTCACAATCGCCGGTGTAATCGTAAGCAGTTCTGTAATGTGCCCTAGCCGTCTCCTTCGCTGTTCACAGGCAACAAGCTGAAAATAGTCGCTTTCCCGGCATTTTTTTAGGCATTGATGAATACGATTTAAGGTATCTTCAGTTGAACTGCGAATCGTCAGGACATATATCCGCCCTTGCTGGTAGATCCCGTCTTTTTCAGTAGGATACAGGTTACTAAATACAAAATGTTTATATGTTTTATCATAATGGCTTTGTTTGAAAAGAGGATCGGATAGTTGTGCCTGACTAATCCAGTCTCCTATGGGCGCCTGCATTTGCAGGTGATGTGTAGATCTTTTAAGCAGTACCGTTAGTTTTAATTCGTAATACAAATTCTTCCCTCCTTAATTTTTAATTTCATTATATGTGGATTTTTAAATGTATATTATTAAATAGATAAGCATATTTTCATTATAGCACACATGTTTTGATAATATAACCATAATTGTTAACTTTTTCTATAATAATAGACGTAAAAAAACCTATATAGACAAGAGCACTACATAGGAGTTTTTACGTCTATTAGCATTCAAAATAATACACCCTGTGTTACAGTTAATAGCAACAATATTACCTTGTCCAAATCCACTTATAAGTTTCAATACATCCATGTTACGGTTCATTAAAATGTACTACCTGAGGCGCTCCAGCCTCACTATTTACACCAATCTTACCAAAACCGCGTTGTAATGTAAATGGGACGAGTGCTTACTCGTCCCAAACCGGATAAGGAGATGAATACCGTGTGGGTTTCTCCGCGAGTGATTGTCTGGTTAATTATCGGCATAACAATAATTTTACTTAAACCATTGGCCATCACGATTTGGCTCAAATAGCCTCCTTATTCCAAAGGCCAAGCGCTCCGGCCACCATCAGAGGCCCTGCCGGCCTGCCGATCCGCACTTGCAATTTACCGCAAACAGGCTATAATTAGAAATAGGTGGGAATTAAAAAGTCGCCGTGACCTGAAAGTGTTAGCGCACTTTCAGGCCCGCGCAAGGTGCAGTGACACCTACACGTAACAGCCAAGCTGTCCACGACGACATTTCTATTATACACCGCTCTTCGGTCGCGGCACAAGCGGGGGAGCGCGGGGTTAATAGCCGTTGCCGTTGGCGTCGCCGGGCTGTGAGTGCGACCGGACGCAGCAAATGATCGAACTATCCTCAGCAGCTAAAGAGCAGCAACGGGGCAAACAGAGATGACCGGTTTGTGCCCGCCCTTGTTGTTTGTCGGGCATGCCGGCTTATTAGCGTTAAGTATGTAACAGAGATCGCAACAGAACGCATGTGTAGGGGATAAAACCTTTGCATGCGTTCTTTTTAATTTCCCCCTGTAAAAAAACTGACGGCCATACCGGCCGCAGTCTGAATATAGGGGGTATAACTATGTCTGATCAATCAACGGCAGTCGGCGCAGCTTTTGGTCCGGGGGTGGTTTCCTTTCTGCCGGCAGAGCGGGACAGGGAGCCGCAGCCGCCCGGGGCCGAGCCGGATGACCGGCTGATGCTGCAAGGCATCTTAAGCGAGGCCTTTAATGAGTATATCTTTGTCCGGGTGGACAATATCCTCAAACTGGCCGGTACCAACGATGCCGATTACAGCAAGACAATCAGCAAGGCCGGCGCCACCCTGGACCGCCTGCTGGCCCTGGCCAGGGAACTGGAGGGCCCGTATCCGGAATTGCTGGAGCTGGTCATGGATTACGAGTCGTTCACCGCCCTGGAGTCGGGCCAGTCGGCGGAAATCGCCTACAAGCAGGGCCTGCGGGACTGCAGCCATATCCACCAGGAGTTTATGACTTTCCTGCAGCAGCGCTAGATTGAACGCCAACGGCTCCGCCAGAACGCCTCGTTTATAATTCTTTTATTCGAATAATTCTTCTTCCTGCTGTAGTTTTTGTTTCGCAGAGACCGCTTTGTAACCCTTTTGGGGTATTCTTATGGAGTACGAGCAAAGCCGCCAAACAGGCGGCTTTGTTGTGTTTTTGTTTTTTAGTATAATGTAAATGTAAAATGTACCCTAAAGATTAAACAGTAGCAGTTTTCATAGGCCCTTAGTTTCGGACAAGTATGTTTTCAAAATCGCGAAATATTGTTTTAAATCTAGGTATTGATCCAAATATTCTTGGAGAGACTCGATTAAACGGACTTAAAGGGATGATTCGAAATGAAGTTAAGGCTGGAAAAGGATTTCGTGATTTAGATACCTACAATAAATATCTAGATGGTTATATAACCCCAGAGGGTAAGATTAAATATCTTGAGCAACAATTAGCATACAAGGAACAAGAGATAGCGTTTCTAAAAAAAATTGTATCTTTAGGCCGGGAGGATTCAGAATCATGAATGTACCCGCATCTGCCAAGTATGCAATTATTCGTGAGATGACTCAGCAAGATAACAATTTGCTGAAGGGATGCCACGGGGACGGGGTTGCCGACAACATATTCATACTTTTCAAACAACATTCCTATTAATAGTCGTAGTCTTTTTAGTCATCAAATTGATTTTAGTTGGATGTGTAACGAAAAACGATAGGCATGAATGTGCCTGTCCTTGAAAGCTTTAGCTAGCTGTTGTCAATAACCCCGTCTCCTG
>Ga0316604_10002846_pt1 | contig 12747 bp, 10 predicted proteins | sample OWC_soil_day20_C_FD_207650 | JGI IMG/M metagenome (GOLD analysis project Ga0316604, IMG submission 207650) | Wetland soil microbial communities from Old Woman Creek delta, Ohio, United States - OWC_soil_day20_CT | ecosystem: Environmental > Terrestrial > Soil > Wetlands | place: USA: Ohio... | reverse complement strand
TGGCGTCCCGCTGAAGGCAGGACATTAAAAGGCATGGCAATGGTTGCCCAATCTATGAAGTCATAATACTCTTCCAATGTTTGCGCCGGATTCGTTTCCTTGTCCGGATTAACCTGTTTGGCCTGTTTGATGGATTGGATGAGCATGCGTTTGATATCCGCATTGTGCTCAACAATGGTAATGAGGGCTTCGGTATCCGGTGCATGTTTTTGGATGCTTTCGGCGGCATAAACGTTGTTGATGTCGGAGAAAACCACTCCAGTACACACGGATAAAGCAATGATTACGCTTACAATGATATTAAAAAGTTTCTTAAACACAAAGTTGCCTCCTCTTTTATCCTGGAATGCCTAACTTGAGATTAAATTTCGTCGTTCTTTGACGAAACCCCTTCTACCATTCTCAAGTTTTGCAAACTGCTTTTCCAGACCACCGCATTGTTCAAATAAATGCATTGCCATACACGAAACATTCCTGCAGCAGTGCGCCAATTCTCCATATCATAGACTAACGATCAAACTCAATCTTTACCTCGAACATCCGGTTCCAGGGATGAGTAGCCCGCAAGCCTTGAATGTTATATTCAGGAAAATATTTGCCAGCGAATGCTTGTAACCCTTCTGTCGTAGCTCCTTCGATTTTGGGCCGCAAGGATCCCAAATCCACCGCACTGACGCCGCCGGGCTGCACAACGTCCCGCTTCACAGTCTGACGAACGTTGGCTTGGTACGCCCAGTCATCGAGCAAGCGGACGGAGATCAGCCGTTCCCGGTCTTGGGACGAAGTCGAGGTGGACAGCATTCCCTGGGAAATAGCGTAACCGGTACTGTTGCCAGCCGTATTCCAGCCAGCGTAAGCAGCCAGCTTGGCCAACAACTTGCGCTTTGTCACCTCCGCCATCAACGCATTATCCGCCCCATTGCTAAAAGCGGCATCATCCAAAGCCAGTCGTTTTCCCTTATCCAGATAGCTGGCCATCTCATCAACAAAAGTCTTAACTTCTGGTCGTAACATCTCCGTATTTTCAGGGACCGCGGCTTCTAAGGTCACTCCGTTGAACGGCATGCCGACCGCTATAATCAGGTCGGCCCGCTCCGGCGTCGAAGTTTTGTAGCCGCCGGCAACCAGAATATTGGCATCTATTAACTCGCCCATCGTATTGCCCTGATATGCGGGCACAGTCCGAGAACCGGTCCCCGGACTATAGAACGCGTAAACACTGGGAATTTGAAAAGTAAGATCATTGACGGCCTTGGTTAAAAGCAGCATCCCCGCCTCATCAGCGGAAGCAAAGAGAGCGAAGCGAGATTTGGGCAGATTGCCAGTTAAAGCCTCCATATCCCTTGCTTCTTTGTGGGACTGGCAATAGGGCCAGGAATCATCGCGTCCGATCATAAAATAGCGAAAAATTTCCTGGCCCATCATTTCCAGCATTTTGGTATTGGCCCGATAATTTTTCCCCCGCCGCTCCATCCAATCTTTTAGGTCGGCCTGAGGAATGGTGGCGGTCAGTTGCTGCACTTCCTGCTGCTCCGCTTTGGTAAGGCCTTTTATTTCTTTCATGTCCCACAAAGCCGTCAAACGATAAATCTGATAACCATATTTTTCATAATAAGGCGCATCCGTTCCACCGGCGCTATATTTGGGCGTCCTCATAATGGTGGAAAAGCTATAGATCGGGACACTTGGATTTTCCGCTTTGAACTCGGCAAACTTGGTCACTCGGCGGACAATTACGTCCTCGGGAATTTCATGAGTCCGAGACGGAACAAGTCCACCGTAAAGCAGGGAATCAGCCGACAATACCACGGCATCAGCTTCCCGGCCATGGGCGAAAACCCATTCCCATAATTTATCCGCATCTCCGGAACGGCCCCGAGTGGACAAGAGTTCTACCGGGGGCGTCAATACTTCATGACCTGCCGCCTGCAAAGTATCCACGGTATATTGCAGACAGACCGGCCGGTCATCGATGGGCACAAACAAAAACGTAGCGGCTGCCGCAGGGGCGACAGTGAAAAAGCTTGGCAGCAACACCAACGCCAAGCCCCATAACCGCAGTTTTTTCCATATTTTTCTCATGAGTCAGTACCTCCCCAACTTTTATCAACGTCTTTTGCGTAGATCCCACAACAGTTTTTCGGTCAACATTTTACTGACACGCCATGTGGAATCTCATTTACGCATTTTATAAAGATACGACAAACAAAAAGCATCTCTTTCTGACGACAAACAATTAATTTTACCATAAAAATACAAAGTTCCTGCAAATTGAAAAACACTTTACAGGAACTTTGTATTTTCTGTATGAGATGAAGGCTTTTGACCGGCAGGAGAAATGACGACCGCAGGCGATTCAGGATTCTTCAGTCAGTTATTTCCACAGAAGGAAACTTAGTGTGATCTGCAGAATATAATTTTGTGATACTCACGTTCATTGGCGCCAGGGAATTATTTATGAAGGAGTGGACGGAATGAAAAGAATTCTGGTGGTTGCTCTTGTATTAGCCTTTATGGTAAGCGTAGTGCCGTTCGTGGCGACCGCGTCAGCGGAAGGTCAAAAATTATCGATCGAACAACTTAACCAGATTACAACGGAAATACTCAATACGCTGCGCGATGAGCCAACCGGCGGCCAAATAATTGCCAGAAGTGAGCTTGACGCGATGCTGGCTAAATACGCCCGCGGCTTTTCCGGCGGCGGCATGATGTATACCAAGATAGCCAACGGTGATTTTGAAAAAAGAAACAACAAATGGGAACTGGGTAAAGAAGTGACCCGTATGGAAAACTGGGTGCAAATGGCAGGAGGCTCGAATCCCTCCATGCACATGGAAATTTTAACTTTGGCGGGCGGAAACAAGCCTGTGGGAAATATTGACGTGACCCTGATCAAATACGATGATAATTTCACCTATATGTACACATGGGTAAAGTGGGAAAAAGAAGGTACATTAATAAAAATTCCCAAACAATTCTTTAAGGGCCTTCCAGATCCGACGCAGCACAAAGTTCCCGAGGATAAGACTCCGGATGGAAAAGCAATTCTTTTCGACGACCAGACAGTAAACGAACAGCTTTGCAAGGTTTATAGCCGCACCGGCGCCAATCCCAAATTAGGTGATCCTCAATCAAGTTATCACTGGTTTTCCACAGATAAAGGATTTGATATTATTGACGCCTCATACCAGCGGGACGGCAACAAAATTAAGCAAAAATCAATGATTACCTTTGAACGGATTGGCAGCGGTCTGGACGCCAGTTTGTTTAATCCGCCTTCTGATGTAAACTTTAAAGAAAGTGGCCCTTCTAGTGATTCAGGCAAGCCTGAAGACAGCAATAAACCAAAAATGAAGTTTAATCCCTTTGGTTTTTAGGTGAGTGGCATATCGTCTTTTCCGGGCTGTCGGCGTTTTCCCTCACAGGGTTCTACCTTCGGACACGCATGAAATGCGAAACTCCTGCCAATTACAAAAACCTGGCAGGAGTTCACTATTTTTCACCATCACCAGAGCGCGATAAGGCACTCAGCCTTGCAATTTAGCTAATACTGAATTAAATTCTTCCTCAGTTGCTATTTCGCCAGACAGACAAGGGTACTCTTTATTTTGCCAATAGGGTAATTTTCTCATGTTTTTCCTGACTATTTTTTCTGCAAAAAGCCTAGTCATGGAAGAGTCTAAGCTCATAAAAAACTGTACTCCCCCTTCAAAGATTTCTTCACAAGATTTAACTTGTTTATCTTCGTTGACACAGTGAATACAGAACGATTCATTGTCTGTTTCTAATCCAATAACACTATCACTATCCAAGGGCATTGAGCAAGCTGCGCAGAATTTCATGCTTTTACACCGTCCTTTTTTTATTCACTTTCTTATCTTTTACGACCTGTACGACCATCGTATAGCATTCAAATATCTTACGATATCCTCTAGAATGCAGGATACCATCTAATTTTGCTGGTGATGCCTCGCAGATATGGAAGCAAGGTAAAAGTGAACGCCGCCTATAGAACTCCTCTACAACTTCCATCCATTGCCCGTACTCAGGAATTGAGCCACCTGTATACACAGAATTTGCCCGCTTTGTTACATCCATGTTTGCCCGCAACCTCCACTCTCCCAGCGTTTGCTGGATGTATGAAGGCCAACTATTGGCTGCGAGCTCTTCAATTAGCCGAATAAGCTTTATATCTTCCCTCACTGATTCCCCTCCTTTTCGGCTACAAAACTATTGACGGACGGCTATCGCATCAATTTTTTCGGCCGCTCACCAATGGTACTTCTCTCCGTATCGCCTATAACGGCGTTCTGCACAAGCACATTTGGACAGGGGGGCGATGCGGCGATCTGCGACTCTGCAACTCCACCCTTTTCTATGAGCCAAATACGAGCGCAAGCCACAATGCGAGCAACAACTCACCTTCGTTTACTTTTCGAATTATCAAATAGTGTACTTTCATAATATGTGTTTACTTCATTAATTTTCATCGCTTTCTTGGGCCTTTGAATGTATATTTTTTCGGGAGATCCAAGGGACGAATAAAATATACTTTGAGGGAGAATCAAATGATTTAATAATAGACTTTCATAAGCTGACTTTAGCTTAGGGAATTCTTCTAGAACTTTCAAATATATTTCATCACGGAATCTATATTGGTCAATTAAGTTTAGTTTTTCTTGATAACAATATTGGAAATACCTTATATGTAAGTCTGGAAGCATGGTATTCAAACTCTTGCCACGTCGTTTTAAATACCGCTCTAATGAGTAAATTGGCTCAAGCATAAAATGGGATCTGTAAGTCATTAATAAAACATCGGCCCAATTTTTAATTAATGCTTCAGGAGCCGCTCCGGCAAGTGCATTAACCAAGTTTCTCATTAATCCACAAATAAAACTAAACATCTGTCGTCCGTCGATAGGAAAATACGTCCCAAGTACAGATATTACCCCACTTCCTAAAAAAATATTTGCCACATTTAAATGTGTACCATGCAGAACTTGGGTTTCACAAGCTCCAAGTATTACTATTAAAGGCTTCCACTGCAGCTTTTCAATTTCTAACGACGAAACGTAATCATCTCTAATCAATAACTTCCCGCAATTTTCTGTTTCATCATATATTCCATGACCGTAATATATCAGTATTGTAGGTTTTTTTCTTTCAATGACAGAAAAAAACTCATTCTTATTATTTGCTTCGAAGTAATCTATTCTTTTTGAAAAGATGCCCCAAAAAACCATAACGGCTTTATTCAACTTTTTTCCTACCCGAAACAGCGGATCTGTCGGATGAAGACTGTTAATAATTAACACCTTGGTGTTTTTGATGTCCAGTAAATATTCTTGATTTATTTGATTGGCATGAGCTACCAAACTGTTTCCTGGAGTAATCGGAACTCTACTAAAAGATTTTTCTATACATAAAGGTATATTCCTTATTTTTACCCATTCCACTGGCAAGTCTGACACAATTTTAATATGTTTACCATTCTTTATAATTATTTTTGCAATTTCATCAGGTATGGATCTTTTGATTATATCCGAAATATTATTGATTCCATTGACGAAATTTGGGATTTTATTTCTTGCCTCCATATCACGACTATATCGAGATAGTGCGAAAGTGTATAAATATATTTTTTGAGATGGAACATTTCGCAAACGGACAAAAGGCAATCTTTGTCCCAGACTATAATATACATACAGAGAGCTTAAGGCAGCCATTTCTTTCCCTCTTTCATATATTAGTGAAGAAAGAGTTGAAAAGTTTTGAACTCTCTGGCCTTGGGAATTTTCAAGTAAATTGGCGTCAATATTGTAATAGTAATTGTCTGAGTCAAAAATAATACGCAGTAACTTTTGAGGAATTTTAGTATTAATAAATAATTTGTGTAGAATATAATAATTAACTGATGGAAATACAAATACCATATTGGATTCATATACTAAGTTATCAAAGTTATCAAGTATGCTCATAATAAGCTTGTCATAAGGGGTATCCGACTTGCTCCAAAAATCATTTAGTGTGTTTTGCGTTAATCCAACACTCAGACACATTGTCCTGTCTTTTTCATCAAAGCTCTCTTCTATAATAAATCCCAGCATGTAAGCCAGAAATTTTTCAGCAAGTAGGTGTTTCAAGCTTCTTTGGATTTCAGTGTCCGCTTCTTGCTCCTTTTCGTTCATTTCCTTCTTTGAAACATAACGTAAACTTCCAGAATACGAATATAATCCCCTGATTCTATCTATAGTGAAGGTCAGCGGATCAGTAAAGTGAGCTGAAATTCCCTGGAATCCTGAAAGTTTCGATTTATTATTTCTCCATATACCAACATCATCGATCATAGTTTTGCCAATTCCAAGCTTTTCGGAAACATAAATAGCTGATATTCTCCATGCATCCATAATCTCTTCAAATATAGAATCGTTTTCTAGTTTCAATGCATTGAGTGAAGTACTTCCCATGGTAACAATTGGTAGCCTCAATGATGAGGAAATGGCATTAAATTTTACGGCATCTATTCCTGGTAATACAAAAATCACACCGAAAAAGGTTTGTTGGATTAATTCAAGCGTTGATTCCTTTAGATTATGTTCGAAGACGTAATGTATTTGATAACATGTATTGCCATCGACCTTACAAGCACTTATCGGCCAATCATATCGATATTCATCTAACGTTGCCGGCAATCTTGCTATAAGTTGAATATAGGGAAGTGCATCAATAATATTTTTGTCGAACCGATTAAATAGGGTATCAGCACTAATCGTGCTCGGATGGGGCATGATGATATAGTATTGGAACATGGTCATATATTTTTGCGCTTCTTTTTCCATTTTCTTCATATATTCCTTTTTTATCATCAATAATACCCGTTATGGAAAGCACTAAACTACAGTCCTGCAAATCCACCATTTTCAATCTGGACTCTCGGTATCGCCTATAACTGCGAAATATTCAACCATCACTCTGTTGTGAAGCCGTCTCTTCTTCTTGTAGGTTCTCTTGTTTCCAATTCTTTATAAAAAGGAGTCGATTTTTCGAAAGCTGTAATACTTTACACGATTCAATAAGTTTGGCGGTATCCTTGCTATACGAACTCAATTTATCTATAGCAATGAAAATTTGTTTTTTACTCTCGCTATAAAGACCTACAATCTTTTCTAATGCAGAGTTCTCAATATTTTTAAGAAGTGGAAGATCATGAATAATTGCTGGCAAACAAGTTAATGACAACAAGGATAAATCGAAAGTTATTAAATTAGCAAAAGCAGTCCCTGTTCCAGTATCGCCATAAGTATTAAACGCGTAACTATTTCCGTGAATGTTAAGCGATGGTGCACGCCTACCATCTACATAGATTTTCATATTAAGTTCATTCATCTTGATATTGATTTGACTGCAAACTTCATTGAGTACTTTTTCCCTTATGACATCAAGATTTTCAGTTGCGCTTTTTATGTCAGCATCCAAGTTATTCTTTTTTGTGAAATACCCATTCTCGTCATTCAATTGTTTAATTTGTGCCGCTAACTCGACAATTTTCTCAATGGCAAATCTAGGTGCATCTTGTATTGTCAGCCTAGAATTTATAGTCTCATCCAAAATATAAATTTGTTTGTCAATATCAAGAATTTGAGTCTTGTTTTCTTTCTCTGCCGATTGCAGCTCTTCTTTCAAAATTTTTGTAAGAGATTCATGAAACAAATCGACTCGATTGATTTGTTCAACATTAAAATCGGGGAAATATTTTTGCAGTTGCTTAAGTTCAGGTTGAATGTTGATAATCCTATTTTGGAGATTTGTTTGTGTTCGTATCAATCTGCTTTCCAGAATATTCTTTTGCGTAACCAATGCACTCTTTTCTTTTCGAAGAGATAGCATTTCTTTTGAAACAAGTGCTTCTATATCAGTAGACGCGCTAACGATTTCATCCTTTAATAATTCCAATTGTTGATTTAGTTCTTTAATCTTTTTATCATTGCTGTTAAAGAGAGTTTTGGTAACGCGTGGAATTAAATCAGTTTTTGCTGCGTCAATTAATATCGCACGCTCAAAGCATAATTTTACGATTTGTTTCTCAAAATCTCTTATTATCTTGAATTTATCAAATAGTTTGAGTAACGCAGTAATTGATTCGGACGCTTTTTCCTTTTCAAAGTATTGTATTGGTTTTCTTTCATTGAGATTTTCCTTCCCATATATTCTGAAATATCTACCAATTAAGTTTCGGAAAGAACAATCTTCAAGTTGACAAGCATACTTTTCTTGCAAACTATTCGTAAATTCATCAACTTTAATAGTTTTTATTATTTCAAATTTTTCGGTACAGATTTTTATAAACTTATATTCACTTGTACTTCTCATGAAATACATCTTTTCTTCGCCAAATTCAAAAGAAAATTTGAATTCATGTTGACCAATATTTTCAATAACATCATGATTTTTCTTTATATAGTCTTCTCCACCAAAGACAAAATCAATAATCATCAACATTGTTGATTTCCCAATAGAATTAGATGCTATATCATCGCCTACAACGGCATTTAATCCATTTTTGAATATAATTTCTGGTTGAACAAATTTGTCACAAATTATCTGTCTTAACATATACAATCACCTGTGCCTTTTCATCAAATTCTATTTTCCCAAGAACAAAAAGTACATCTAATGCCAAAATGTACTGATTTATATCATCAAAATGATTTTTCACTTTAACGTAAAGGTTGATATTGCTTTGAGGTTCTACACTGACCTCGTCAAGAATAAAGGCAATTTTTGAAATAATGCTCTCTTGAAAACGTATCAACTTATTAGGTAGTATCATGAGAACACCTCACAATCTTGAATAAAATAGGCAATAACAATTTCGCATGCTCTTTTGGAATAGGAATCAGTCTTTTCATTGAGCCAATCAACTAGAACATAATATACATATTCTTGATTCTGATTTGTTTGCATACACTTGCAATAAAAAACATTGATTTGAGACGCTAAAGTTTCAAATTTATAAGGGGTTAACTTGTTAATTTCCACAAAAATTTTTCTAGTGTACTCAAAGTAATCCACAATATCCCGCTTAATTGACAGCTTAATTATATATGGGAGAGTGTCATTCGTTTTTTGGTCAACCTTCAATAAAATATAGCTTAATTGAACCAACTCCGATTCGCTAACAGGTGTATTGAGTTTTTCCAAAACGACCCGAATTTCAGCTTCTATGTTAAAAAGTGCATAAGTGTTTTTAATTTCTGCATCTTGAATTAATTTTCGTTTTAATCGTAACCATCCCCGATATTCTTCAATAGTACGTGGTGTGTCAAATTTTTTATGGCATTTCCGACATACTGCAAGTACGTTTTTCAAGTCATTAACATCAGAGCTCAAACGTTCTTCCATGGCTAACAATACATCTTCTTCTGGGAGGGGGTTGGCAGGATAAACATGAGCTACTTCAAACGTTTTGTAAATTTGATTATTCTTTGTATGTGTCAAAACATCACCGCAAATTGGGCATCTGCCGTTGACCTCGCTAAATAAAACCATTTTTTCGTTCTGTGAAAACTCTCTTCGATTATCCGGCATGATTTCACCCCAAATCATTTACTGGTCTCTTTCGGTAATACAATCTTCGATTTTAGTATTGGCAAACAGAAATGAAAACCAATAATGCACATTAAGCAAAGTATCCATAACCCACCAAAAGCAAGTTATGGATGCCTTCTCCACAAAAGTCACTATTCCCTGCCAATTTCCAACATTACAAAGACTTATTTTTGCCGATAGACGTGACACGGTTAGCGCATCAACTCTATCGACAAAGTCATTTGTGGTAGTTTTCTCCGTATCGGAGATAACGGCGAAAGCTCTAGCGCCGGATATTATTATATTCGTTTATTGCATAAGAATCGGTCATGCCAGCAATAAAATCAGTAATATTTCTTACAAGCACTCCATTTTTAAGACGATATTCATTTTCCACCAAATCACAGTCTTCTTTGTTTGATTTTGCATTAATGATTTTGCGCCACTCTTTTTCAATGATACTTGGATCGCCTTCTTCAAAATCAATAATATTTTTTGTGATTTTACGAAAATCTTGCAATATTCTACGAAGTGTGCCTCTATGTAATAAGCGGGGATTATTATAATATGAAGTAAAAAGAGATTCGATTACTGCCGCGCCATTACTATCAAACAAGGATACTTCTGCACTGTTAATAACTTTTTTTGAGATAATTTTTTCGAGGTAATCACAAAGTTTTTTGCCTTTAAGAGAAAACTCGATAAGCGATTCATTAACTGTATGTTCATTTTTCTCAAATCTAGATGCTCCGTCTACAGACAGATAATTACCAATTTTTTCAGTGGATTGGGTAAGCACATCGTTTATAAAAAAGTGTATAATTCTTGATGATATACGGTCTTGTAACAGTTCGGCATCGTCAGCACCAAAGCGGTTAGATTTTTTTGCGTCATTGAAAACTTCTTCTATATGTTCAATTTGCATTTTTAATTCTTGCATTTTCCCCAGAAGTAAATAATTTTTGAGTTCCTCAACTGATAATCTTTTAGCAGAAAAAGCATCTTCTAAATCGTGGCTTCGCTGAGCAATTTCGTCCGCAACTCTAACTACTTGACCTTCTAAGGTACGTGGGATACCAGCGTTACTAGGGTTACCATTCAAATACACACACAATTCATTTGATGAAACAAATTCTTTGAGGCGCACATTAGACAAGTTTGTTTTGGTGTGCTTCCAAATACCATCAAGAGTTTGAGCTGACAGATTCAATCCCTCAAACTGAATATATTTTTCTTCTAACCTAGTGGCTACTCTAAGCGAATGATAGTTATGCTTAAATCCTCCATATATAGCCCCCTCTTTTATAGCATTTTGTAATAATGGCTTTTCTCCAGTTAGTATTGCATGTAGAGTACGTTCACCCTGATGTCCAAATGGAGTATGTCCCATATCATGGCCTAAAGCAATTGCATCTGTCAAGAAGATATTCAATTTAAGGGCGTTGCTTATTCCTTTGGCAATTTGGCTTACAACAATTGAATGTGTCATTCGTGTTCTATAGTGATCGCCCTTTTTAGCTGAAAATATCTGCGCTTTATCTACCATTCGCCTAAATGCTTTTGAGTGGACAATACGTTCATAATCTCTTTGAAATTCCCCACGATTATTATCTATGCTATCAAGTGCATATTCCCGAATGCAGTATTCATTTCGCTGTGCCAAGGGATGCAATAGTTTTTCTTCATCGACAGCAGTATATGTAACGGATGGCAATGTATCAGGGTTTTTATACGAAGGATTGGCAATAAAATTCATTTGCTTAACCAGGCTTGGAGAATTCTCAATGGATACATAGGATCCATACTCGAAGTCTTGAATTAAGTCTATTTCAGAACAAGACACGAAATTTTCAACAATTGATCGATTTAAAATTTTTTGTAAAATCGATACCTTTATTGAAAGGCTCTGACCCGAACTGCATTTTGTGCCTGAACCGAGATAAAGATATTCAACGTTCTTGCCCGTATCATCTACTCCAGAAAACACTAAAACATAAACAGGATAACAATCATCCGTCAAACCATTTACTGCCGCCTTATCAGTTTCACTTGTAATGTTAAAATGTCTTTCCGCCCCACAGGCATTATAGCTTTCTTCTAAATACTGAAGAGAATATAAAGTGTTTTTCGCTTTGATCATAATAAACTTGCTCATGAAACCACCTCTGCAAATTTAGTGTAAGCTCCCGCACTTCTCTACAAACCATCTATAACATCAATCATCGCTACCCCATCATGCTATGTCATAATCCATAGCTTCAAACAACAACGCAAAAATCCTGCCCAGATACCATTAATTTGACAATATTTTCTATTATCCCGCTCACCAATGGTACTTCTCTCCCCTTGCGATCTTGAATGCCCGGTAGATCTGTTCCACGAGCAAGAGACGAATCATCTGGTGAGTGAAGGTCATGCGGGAAAAGGAAAGACGCTCCCGCGCCGCTGCGATCACCGCAGGCGACAGTCCAAAAGCGCCACCGATTAGAAACGTGATGTCGCCGTACCCGGCAGTACCGAGCGCGGCGATTTTGTATGACAGTTCTTCCGACGATAGGGGTTGCCCCGCCACATCGAGCACGACGAGGTAGGTGGATGCCGGTACTTTTTTTAGCAGCCGTTCGCCTTCCGCCGCGAGAGTTTTTCCTTTCTCTGCGAGCGAAGGATCGTCCGGCATACGCTCCTCGTCGATTTCAATAATTTCCAGCTTGCAGAGAGGCCCCAGGCGTTTAACAAATTCACGGATACCGTCCGTCAGATATTTCTCCTTGATTTTCCCAACAGCGACAATCCGAATCCTATTCACAGGCTACTCGTTCGGAACTTCACTGAGCTGCGTCTGTACCGAGAATTGCTCCCCATTGCGGAGAATCACCACAGGCACGGTAGCTCCCACTCCTTGCGCTTCGATGATCGAGCGCAGCTCCGCCAGGCTATTCGTGTCCTGTCCGGCCAGTTTCAAAACGATATCTCCCACGCGGACACCGGCTCGGTCAGCCGGAGATCGCGGCACAATGCGGAACACATAGAGTCCTTTGTCAATATTCAGCTGATAGCCATAGCGCTGCGCCGATGCCTTGTCAAACGCGACCACGCCGAGATACGGCCTGACTACGCGACCTTTTTCTATCAGCGATTGAATAATCGGTTTGGCTG
>Ga0316604_10002845_pt1 | contig 12751 bp, 14 predicted proteins | sample OWC_soil_day20_C_FD_207650 | JGI IMG/M metagenome (GOLD analysis project Ga0316604, IMG submission 207650) | Wetland soil microbial communities from Old Woman Creek delta, Ohio, United States - OWC_soil_day20_CT | ecosystem: Environmental > Terrestrial > Soil > Wetlands | place: USA: Ohio... | reverse complement strand
TGAAACGGTCAGGAAAACAATATTCCCAAAAATGGTATCTCTTTATTATATATGGTCTTCTTATCCTGATACTGCTGGTTATTTTCTTTGTATTTACTTATAGCCATTACCGCAAAAACGCCTTAAAAGATGCTTCTAAGGATCTGGAAAATATGTGCGCTTCGGTAGAAAGCTCTGTAAGAACCCAGCTAGACAACCTTTCATCGATATCCATGAATATCGTATATTCCAATGCGATTAAATTGAATTTCAGGGAATTCTCCACCTCATACCAAAAATACGCTGCGGCGCCTACAGATCAGGCAGCCTCCCGGGAAAAAGCCATGGCGATTCATGATATTGTCACAGCTATGATCGGAGCATATCAAAGTGCCTCCGGAATTAACTTATATACCATGGACGGTTCCTGCGTTGAGGCCGGCTACTGGCTTAGAACCACCTCCGTAGATCTAGAGCATCTGCCCTGGTACTCCCAGACTCTTGCATTAAACGGACATAAATACATAACTGCACCAGTGGTAAACAAAGAGCTGCCAGCAAAAGGCGAGAACCAGAAGTCTCAAAAATTCATCTCCCTGGTACGTCTTTTCCTGGACTCAGACGGCACACCGGAGGGAATTGTTGAGGTTGTACAAGACTGTGACAGGATTTTTTCTCTTTCCTCCCAGCTTGAGCATCAGAACCCGGACACCCATGTATTTATCTACAATAACAGGCAGGAGCTGGTATATCCATATGTTTCCAGTTCTTCCTACCCGGACTATTATTCTATCATTACCCAGGCTTCTGAACCGGAAAGCCAGGCAGGAGTCATAAGTACAGGAAGCAGCGGAAAGTTTCTTTATTCCTACCAGACCATCGAAGGCTACGATTGGACGGTCATCCTGGTCAGGCCCCAATCCGCTTTTTATAAGTCACTATCCCTGTTCCGCACAACGTTTTTCCTGATCGGAGCATTCTCCATCCTTGTAACCCTGTTCCTTTGTTTTTTTATTTCCAAGCGTCTGACCGTTCCTCTGGAAAAGCTGACGGCAGCCACTGGGAAGATTACTATCAACCGGGTACTTGATGAGAAAAAGGTTAATTTAACCTCCGCCGACAGCAGTATAAAAGAACTATCCCTGCTCTGTGAATCCATCCGCAGTATGTACGAGAAACTGCGTTCCACTTCACAGGAAGTTTTACTATCAAAATCCGAAGAAACCCGCGCCAAGTTTCAGGCGGCCCAGTCACTGATCAATCCCCATTTTCTTTATAACTGCCTGACAAATATCTCTGTTATGGCAGAAGAAGATATGAATGAGGACATCGTAAAAATGTGCAGCTACCTATGTGATTACTTCCGCTATATTTCATCTTCAAGAGAAATGATTGTCCCGCTGAAAGAAGAAATCCTATATACGGAATGTTACTTAAACTGCATGCAGATGCGTTACAACGAAGGTTTTACCTATACCATGAACATAGAAGAGGGAACGCAGGATTTCTATATCCCAAAACTCATTATCCAGCCAATTGTAGAAAATGCCTTCAAGTATGGATTCCAGATTGCCCCGCCATGGCAGCTGTCCATTGCATCCGATACAAAAAATGAACGGTGGTACCTAAAGGTTGAAGATAATGGAGGGCTCCTAAGTGAAGATAAGAAAGAAGAACTGTTAAGGATCTATGAGAACCTGGATATGAATAAAGAATGGAATTCATTGCAAATCGGAAATATGGGACTTAAAAATGTCTGCCTGCGTCTAAGACTTCTTTATGGAACTGAAGCAGTTTTTCAGATTGACTGTTCCAGTCCCTGCAAAACCAGTTTTATAGTGGGAGGCCCTATCTATCATTCAAGGGAGGAATATTATGAACACCATCCAGAGTTATAGTTATCTTGTGGCGGAAGACGAAAGCCTTATTCGAAAAAACCTGATCAAGAAAATCACTTCCTTAAATTTACCTCTTAAGCTGTCCGGTGAAGCTGCCAATGGACTGGAAGCTATAGAATTAACAGAAACAAACTGTCCTGATCTCATTATTACCGATATTCGTATGCCCCAGTGTGACGGAATTGAACTGGCAAGCTATTTAAAGAAAAATCATCCCAGCGTTAAGGTGATTATTATAAGCGGATATAATGATTTTTCCTACGCTCAGTCCGCTATCCGCTATGGGGTTGTGGATTATTTATTAAAACCGGTCACTGCAGAAAGCCTTTTTGAGTCACTTCAGAAGCTTCTGATTACCATGAAATCCGAGACTAACACACTGGAATCTTACTGCACCGTGAATGAAAGGCTGAGTCAGGAGTCCATCTGCGGACTTATGGAAAAATATCTTCAGGAAAATTATAAGCAGGAAGTCTTTTTTCAGGAAATGAGTGAAAGGTTCGGATTTACACCGGAATACCTTGGAAAGATATTTAAGAAGAGAACTGGAGAAACTCCTTCCAAGTACCTGACCAGACTGCGGATCAATGAGGCAAAACGGCTGCTGCAGCATAATCCGGATATGGAGGTTCAGAAGGTGGGGGAATTATCCGGTTATCCGGACAGCGCTTATTTCAGCAGAGTTTTTAAGTCCTGTGTGGGTATTCAACCCAGTGAATACAGGAATAAGACTTGAACAGATTACAACTGCATCTATTGGTTTTGCCGTTCGTATTGTGCTGACCATTTGCTGAAAACTTTCATAGCCTTGTGGATCAGGATCAAATTAACCACCATAAACACAAAAGACAAAGCAGAGTAAAAGATAACATCAATCAATGGAAACCGTTTCACCGCATTGCTAATTATGTAAAAACAGATTGGCAGGCAGATGATACTTGTAATAATAGCTGGGACATATTTTCTTAACACCAATGCCTGAAAACAGTGAATTACTAAATGTAAAGCAAAGGTTATAAATAATCCCGTCCACAGAATATACCAGTTGGTCACATAAGAAAGAACTGTAATAATACTGATTAGGATAAATTCCTCTGCCACGCCAAGCGCAAAGGCAGAGGTTGTTATCTGATCAAAATGAGAGGATAATTTTTTTAATAATGCAGGAAACCTATGGGTTAAAAAATTTCTGTTCTTACTGCTCCATGCTTGCATGAAAATTATTTCTTCAAAATCGTGAAACATAAAGAGGATTGGAAATAACCACACCATTACCTTAATATCATTCATTTTTTATCTCCCCCAAAATTTAATTGCGGTTAAATACAGGTCTTTTTAATCGGATGCCGTATGACTGTCTTCCATTTTGAGGGCTGCACCTTACGGGTATCTGAAAGATAAATTTCATGATGAAGACGTCTATCTGTCATATCATTCATATACCCATTTTCAGCCAGATACTCATCCATAATGGCAACAGCAGCAGGTTCGTCATCAAATGGTCCTATGTGCATGATTTGTACGCATAACCCCTCATCTACCATTAAAAATTCAGCCGACGAGCAATCCATCTTTTTCTTTTTTCCGGCTTCTGTCACAGCCCAGTCAAAGTCCTCTTTCGTAATAAATTCCGGCAATCGAATTACTGAAATCCAGTTAAATGTGTCCTTATTTGCATAGTCCACCCCCGCAACATCATCCTGCCACCAGAAACCTTCCAAAGGAGGAACTACATAGTCAAAAAAGCCTTCTATTTTATGTGAGCCCTTATAACTCATCTTGATGGTATAAGCTACCCCATATAAGATCCCCAATGCGTTCTGATATGCTCCGCCTTCCTGATTCGGGTCCCCTTTGCCTCTTACTGCGATATAATTAGCAACTGGAACTGTTACTATCTCAGGTGTATTCCCTGGCATATAAAATTCTTTATACTCTTTCTTATAATCAAAAGCCATTTTTTTGCCTCCGCTTCTTAATTATTGTTAAAGTCAAGTATAAACCCTCCCATTATGCAAGAGTCAATAAATTAAATTTTACAACCTATGCAATTAGCCTTCAATTAATTTTAAGACCTGCTCCATGCTTACAACCTTTGCATATCGGTTGTTCCAAATTTTGTTTTCATAATATTCTGTTAAATCTTTCCCGCTTGCAAATGCATTGTCAAATGTAGTTGTTGTTGACTGAGGTATGGTTACCTCATATTCGTGTTCAAACGCCACTTTACAGGTAACATCCAAACAGTACTCCGTCTGCATTCCACATAGAATAATGTTTTTTACACCAATCTCCTGAAGATATTCATGAAGCCCGGTTTTTCTAAATGCACTGTTATACTGTTTCTCAAATACTTTTTCATCTGGCATCGGAGCTATTTCTTTGTATATCGTCCAGCCGATGCTGCCATGCTCCAGTTCATCGCCGATTCCGCCATCGTGTTGTATGTAAATAATGGGGAGGCCTTTTTTCCTGCAGGTATTCAATAATGCCTTTATATTTTCTATCACAGTCACCCTGTTGTAAGGTTCTGCTTCTACCAAAGCCGTTTGCATATCAACTATAATTAATGCATCATAATTCATGATAAGTTCTCCTTTTATCTCGGTTTATATCAATATTCCTTTCCTTACTCACATGGAACAGCCGCATGCCATCTTCCCCCCAAGGCTTTTTAAAAGTACTAACGGATCGCTAACACTATTAAGCATGAAAATCATACTCCAGTCCATGCTCCGTCATTTCCTACACGGTACCCATCCGGTGTGGTTGTATCAGTATCCATAGCTCCGTCATCACCACAGTAATACCACTTGTCTTTCCAATTGATCCAGCCAGTCGTCATATATCCCGATTCATTGAAATAATACCATTTCCCATTAATAAGATCCCAATTACTGATCGTATATCTTTTGTCGGTATTTTTGTACTTCCAGCCTTTATCATCTTCTAACCATGATCCATTGCTGCCCCCCGGCCCTTTAATCTCAGAAGAACCACCAGAGCTTATCTTCCCGGCATCTTCTGAATTTACATGCCAGACTTCAGATTTTTTCCAGCCTCCCTCAAGTGAAGTATCAGATATTGCACGGATTTTATAGGTATAGGAACCAGCTTTTGTAATATGATCAGAAAAATCAAAGCTGGTATTTTCAGCTGTTAACACAGATGTTACTGACTGGCTTCCGCGATAAAGCTGTACCTGATATTTTTCTGCATCAGCCGCTGCATTCCAGTTGGCTACTCCTTGAATTTCATCCCATTCCAGATCATACACATTTAAGTCACACACATAGATATCGCGATTAATATTTTCATTTATATATGTGTCACTCAAAGAAATAAATACTGTTAAATCCGAATATCTGCCCTTAACGCCAGCAATTGTTCCCTGGCTTCCTTTGATGGTTATATTCTTATAAGATCCTTTAGAAAACGTATAGCCATCATCAACCGTCAGACCAACTTCCAGAATCGATTCTTCATCATTCTTCCAATCGATGTCAGATCCTTTGATTACGGATGCTTTGTCCAGGTGATACATACTGGAATCGGTGGAGACGCTCACGTCTAGATCATTCCCATTACCTGCTGAATTGATAGTAATTGAAACCTCAGAAATTGTGTTGGAAGATGCCATTGCTGGAAACGGAACTGCTGTCAACAGTATGCCCGCCCCCAATATAGCCAAAATTTTTTTACGTGAAATCATACCATTTCCCCCTTAAATATTTGTTTTGAATATAATAGATGAAACATGAATTATCATTTTTCCACCCATATGAAGCATAATAAAATTTAATAAATATGTAAAACGATATGTATTGGTTGTTTTTATATCAATATATCCTGGAATTCATATGAATGGCTTAAATATCCTGAGGAAGATGAAATTTTAGTCTGCTCAGGAATTAGATCATCAGATTAACGTAAATAAATCTATTTTTACTGCATTATCTTTCAGCAATCAGAAAAATAGGTCCTGCATAGCTCAGTAAGCAGTATATGAGAAAAGATTTTCTAATTCCAGAAACTCTCTTTTCTCAAGAGCACAAGACTGGACTTAAAACCCTCGCCCCTAGCAATGCAGTTTCTTCTTTAAATATATGATAACATAGTCGCTTTATCCATGCAAATATTATCATAGGTAATATTGCAAAACAGCGTATAATTGAATATCCGTATATACTTTCAAATCTGTCAGCTATACGATTATAGGAGTATTAAAAGAAGTTATAGTTATGAATATAGGGGATTCTTATAAAATATCTCAGCCTTGTTTTTTATAATCTTGGCTGGGCATATCCCATGCGGCATATTGACCAATTTAATGTTGTAGTTTTAATTTTATCAGATATATCCCATAAATTCTTTATAATCCGAAGTTCCACATTTCTTTTTAATAAAGCCTCAAATAAATCATTAACAATATATTTTTCAATGGGTTTTTGAGCCTCTCGGGTAATATAATACCCTGCAATCTCGTCCTGTACTTCAAAACCTTCGGGAGCAAATTCATAAAGATATAAATGTGTATTTTTCATAGTTTGAAACCAGTTGTTTTCAATAATAACAACATGCTGAATTTCAGGTGAAGAAAAAAACATCTCCTTGTCGTGCTCCGAAGTATGTTCACCTATGTGATAAGTTACTCTAGGGCAATCTCTGGGAGTCATAAAGTTTGGCAAATGTTTTTCATCTATAGCCCATACTAATCCAACATTTTTATCTAAGTCCTCTCTTTCCGGAATTCTGGGATTAAAAATATCAATACTACTATCCTCACTAACATGGAACAGCCGCATACCAAACACACCCTTCGCAGATAATCTTCTAAATAAATCATAATTTTATTTCTATATCTTAAAACTGTACAGGATAAATTGCAACAAGTAAATAAAAACCCCTGAATTACAAGTCTTTATAGACGTGATATACGCAGTTCCCAAGTAATTTTATGCACCTCTCTTGCATATAATTGAATATCTATGTATTTTTTCAAATATTAAGTTATTCCGATTATAGTAGTAATAACTTAATTTGCAGATACAGGATTAGATTATAGATATTATAATGAAAGCCTAAATCTCAGCACCAGAAATGAATAAAATTGGTCCAACAATTAAATTGATTATTAATATAGGGGATGATGCAGAATTGAACCATATAGTAAATGAGAATTATAAAATTTATTTAATTACCATGGATAAACGTGATCAGTTTTGGAGTCTTATGGATAATGGTGCCAGAGAAATGGCCTCTATGTTAGGTGTTACATATGTATGGGATGCCCCCCTGACAAGAGATGTAAATAAACAAATCGAGATATTTAACAATGCCGTAGCAGCGGGCGCGGATGCAATCATGTTAGCCGCCAGTGATCCCTTAAAGATTTCTAACTCAGTTGAAGAAGCGAAATCCAAGGGTGTAAAAATTATTTATGTTGATGCACCAGCATTTGAACAAGCAATCGTAACCTTAGCTACAGATAATTTTATAGCTGGTAAGATAGCCGGAGAAAATATGTATTACGAATTAGATGAGGCTGGGCTCACTAGTGGTTTAATAGGAATTATTGGAGTAACCCCTGAAAACAGAACGACTGTAAATCGGGATTTAGGATTTCGCGATTATTTTAAGTTGTTTAGCAAATATCAAATATTAGATACTATTTACACCAATGGTGATCCAGAATTAGCAAACCAGGCAACGAAAAAATATATAAGAGACAATCCCAATCTTGTTGGTATTTTTTCAACCAATGAAGGTTCTACGTTAGGGATGGGAAACGCTTTAAAAGAGAATAATACAAATATTATCGGTATTGGATTTGATATCACAGAGACCATTCAGGAAATGATAAAAAATAATATTATAAAAGCTGTTTTAGTACAAAGCCCATTTACAATGGGCTATTTGGGGATGGCTGAGGCAATTGCTGCATTAAGGGGGTTAGATACTGGTTCACAATTTATTAATACCGGAGTAACTGTAGTTAATAGATATACGCCCGCTTAATTAGCAATCAGGTCACGGCCCATTGAGTTATAAACTCAAAGCTACACGGATTATGTATACATATTTTATGTGAAGAAACACCTATCCAGCCAGCCCGTTATACTGCAGCGCCCCATCACTCAGCGTCGAAACCAGTATATCCCCGGTGACCATCTTACCATTAGCGTCCACGGCATAAATCTTTTCGGAATCTGCTACCAGCTGAGACTGACACATAGCCCCGTCCGGTCCCAGGTAATACCACGCGCTGTTATACTCATACCAGGTATTAGTGACCATAACCCCTGATGCATTAAACCAGTACCACTTTCCATCGGCCTGCACCCAGTCATTGCGGACCGGCAGACCGGTATCTCCGTTGTAATACATCCACCCACCCGTAACCTGTGCCCAACCGAATTTCATCTCCTCTGTCAGAACGATACCCCATTCAGGTCTACCATATCCCATAATTCTCTCGTAAGACAAGCTATAGGACTTCTGGCAGACTCCCCCTCCATTTTCAATCACACCACTGGCTCCAAAAGTATTACCTTCTATTGTCTTAACCTTGGTGCTTGTAACCTCAACAACAATGCCAGTATGATATGCTCTGGTTCCGTTCGTGAAGAAGATCACGTCCCCCGGCTCTGGCGAGGTATGCCATCTTACGGCTGCTTTAAACTGATTTGCGCCAGTGGGGCAATAATGGTACAACGCTCCGGCCAGGAGCTTCTTGGCGGCTTCCAGTCCAAACATCTGTACAAATACCTCGGATACATACATAGCACACCAGGTTTAAATCATTTAATGTATTACTCATGTGATTTTTCTCCAATCGAAAAAAGGATCCAGGATAATCCCAGATCCATAAAGTTGTAATGTCACAACCGTTGCGACGGTCGCAACAGCTTAAGTGTTATCCGGCAGCTCGTCCGTGTACTGTGTGAGAAATTTCTTCACTGTTTCCCAGAGGCGCTTTACAGGCAGACCGCACAGTGTCATGTTTTTAAGAATACTCACCAGCTCATAAGCTATGTACAGTAGTCCGAAGAACTCCGCCACTCCAATGGCATTAACCGGCAGATATGACCTGATTGCTTCCGGAATGAAGCCGATCAGGTTTAGATGTACAATTCGATCAAGCACCAGAAGGAACGCCAAGGACGCTACCATGGAGATCTTCCGGATTGCTCCATCAATTCCAAAACCGCTGTTAAACTTATGCTCCTTAATCGCTCTGATGAAACCAAAGCAGGTATCCATCACTACTACCAAAATAACTAATTTTATAATTGTGCTTCCCCATGCCAGGGCAAGCAGTTCTGTAATTCTATCCATTTCCATTATCCTCACTCTTTCTCATATTCTTTTCCGGTGATCTCCTGGTACTCAGTTGCCGTGATCCAGCGTTCCACAGCATTCTTTACCATTCCAAGAGACCATAACTTTGCATCATAAAAACCTTTTACCTTTTCAAATTTACTCATCAGCTACCTCCGTTTCAATGCCAGACATCATGGACAGATACTCTATCTGGGCATTAAGGGCCTGAATCTGAGTCTGGGAATCTTCGTACTGCTTCTGGAGCAACATAAGAGTTTGATAATCCACAAAAGGATAACATGCATATCCTTGTAAGATTTTTTCTCCACTATCATCTAATTTATAAAGTACCCCCCCGGTGGTCTCATCCCTGGCATTGCTGCCATCTTCATTAAACTCTAATTCATATTGTGGTTCATATTTATACCCCTGTATCACTGCATCACAAAGATTTCCGAACATTTCTTTTTGCGTTCGTGTTTCTTCATAGGCTTCATAATAAGTAGATGGCACAGCACTAACAGATATAATCTTGTATTCATTATCTACATAAATTGTCATTTTGTTATCCTTTCTAACTTAACCATATTCTATAAATAGCACCGACTGACTGACCAAAAAATATGTAAAAATATTTTTGCATTTGTTGATTAGTTACATCTAATGAAATAGTATAGTCTCCCGAAAAAGTCGGTTTTAAACTTGCAATTGTGTAGTACATTGAGTCTTCCTTATACCTAAGTTCCCATGTTTTTTCATTAGCATTATTTGTATATCCTTGCACATTTAAATGTGTATATCCTACCGTACTAAATGTAGCAGCTATAACTTGCGTTCCGTTTGATAGCACTGTTATCTGCCCTGCATCAAATGCGCAGGTTCCAGAAACAACTGTAAATCCCTTTATATTATTACCTCTTAAATAAAGATCAGTAGCAGTAGGAACATATCCCTCAAACGTTCCAGTGATGCCGCCCACCACTACACCTTTTTTAATATTTCCAGCAGACAGGTTGGAAACTGCATTCACCACCACATTTCCAGACATGTACTTTCCACTAGAGGAAACAGTCTGCTGTGAAGCGTTCGGGGTTATTGTTTGACCAGCCATAGTTGTGATATTTTGTGTCACCTTTCCCGATCCATTGTGATAACCTGCGGGTATCGTATAGGTACCATTGATTCCCAATGACTGACTTACCGCCCCCCGGTTTGGCATAGTTCCTGTCCTCTTAATCTTAGGGTCTGAATTGTAATAAGTCTGTCCATAAAGAACTTGCGCATCCGACACATTTCCGCTTAATGCCAGCGTCCCTGTCAGAGGATTTCCATTTTTATCAACTATCACTTTTCCAGCCAGCACATCACTTGGATCGGAAACCGTTATTACATCAAGATCAGCCCCTCCACCGCCTCCGGGCATCCATATCTTTCCCATTGCTTACACTCCTTTCAACCCAATCTTGATATCCGTTGCTGGTTTTTTATATACCTTAAAAGTAGCTGTACCAGCGCCCAGGGAAGCCGTACCACTGACCACAATTCCAAAGGCTTTAGCATAGGCTTTCTGGACATTCTCCGTTGCTCCATCCTCCAACGCGCTTAGAACTATTGCCTCCGAATCTTCAGTAACTCCAATGGCCTCTATTGTCTGCATATAAGGAGCTGAACTCCCTTCCCACCCTATAGCGGTCAGAGTTACTTCTCTCACTTTTATATAATCATTAATATCATTAATGAATTTTGTAACTTTTCCCATGAATACCTTTGCTGTCTCACCCGCTGCCGGAACCGGATACTTATCCTCTGTGGCTTCCAGTGTTTCAATTACTGTTTCCGAGATATCTCCACCGGTGGCATCCACCCGTTCTAATACCTCCTGAATGGTAGCTGTCCCAGAAGGAGCCACAACGATATTAAGCTCTGTTGCATCCTGGACTACATTCTGAATATTATAAATGTAAGAGGTTGATGCTACCCCATTATATTGTGGCATCTCATCCGGAGTTTCTGCTGTCACAATGCAGAAAAGGACCTCTTGGGTCCCATCCATTGTATATAAACCAATGTTTTGTATGTAATAGGTTGATGTTATTTCCTCATTACTAAAAAGAGCCCTTGTCTGAATCATCGTATCATTCTGTACAGTTGTTACTGGATCAGAAACTATTTGTTTCACTCCCTGCAAATCCGTCAGCGATTTATAATCTGTATCACTTGGATATACATAATTTGATGTTTTTGCTTTGGTGATAGTTAGCTGAATTTCTCCAGACAGAGCCTGTGCAATCAACTTCTCACCAACTGTTGTCAAAATTGCTTTCTTATATTGTCCCATAAAACCTCCTTATATTATTATTACCTTGGTACTGCTCACCAATGCGCCTGCCGAAAAAACGCCTTTTATATTCTTTGTATTCACTTGTTCAGCAACTATCTGAATATGAGCCGGTAAAATATCCCACAGCAGATTATAAAGTAAATTGACCGCTCCATAACGATCCGAGGTGATTTTAATACGGATTATACTGTTTTTTCCATTAACAGAGACCTCATACCACTGTGATCCGTAAAGTTCAGTCAGTTGATCTTTCAAAAAACCAATCGAAAAAGGAACAACGGTATTATATCTTTGCATAATCCTGCTTCTTCGGTATTCCAGGCTTTCACCTTGATAAGCAATACCAAACCGTTTTTCATAAAGCATAATTGTGGCTTCGTCAGCAGTCTGAATATAACAGTTATTTCTTACAGACCGGATACTGTCTTCCGCAGTCTCCAGCTCTGTCTCCTCCGTTTTTATTAACTCATTGAATTCCATTACACCCTGAAACCATTCAGGAAGAAGCATGTTCAAATCAACTGCCATTTATCGTCACCGTCCCTAATATAGGCACCTGCTGCAGAGAAGAATTTTCCGAACAAGCTACATCAGATGCAGAACCATTGATTGTTACATCCGTTACATTTACGATCTCCGAAATAGCAAGAACCGCATTAATTATCCTGGAAATATAAACCGTAACAGCGTATTCTATTTTTTGGCTTTTCAGCATAGTTCCCCAGGACTGCCTAACTGTTTCAAGGTAAGATTCTATCTTTTCCTCAATCTGACTCTTATAAGCCGTTTCTCCATTTTGCACAGTAGAAAGGAATTGAACCGTAAGCGATAGATTAAGCACCAGCTCCGTCCCAGTTCCAATAGTAACTGCTGCTCCAACCGGAGCCACGCCGTAACCATTGGCAGAAGGCTCTGTTTCCCCGTCCTCAGGCGGACAAATCGTATTTTGCACCGAAGTAATTAATTCGCTTCCTGCAGGGTTTAAGCTGCTATTTAAAATACTGCAAAGCACTGTACCGCCGCCTTGCCATGCAGGATATATCTGTACAGCACCTACCCCTTCTATCGCAAGGATGGCATTACGATAGGAAGCCAGATTTCCGCCAAAGGATGCAACATCAAAAGTTGCCAGATACCGTTCTCTCAAAGAATCATCTGTCTCCTCTTCTGTTCCTGCCGAGAGAAGCTCGGTAAGTTCCGCCGAGGTTAG
>Ga0316604_10002844_pt1 | contig 12759 bp, 11 predicted proteins | sample OWC_soil_day20_C_FD_207650 | JGI IMG/M metagenome (GOLD analysis project Ga0316604, IMG submission 207650) | Wetland soil microbial communities from Old Woman Creek delta, Ohio, United States - OWC_soil_day20_CT | ecosystem: Environmental > Terrestrial > Soil > Wetlands | place: USA: Ohio... | reverse complement strand
TGAGAAGACCTAACAAAAGAAAAATTTGTCGATAACCCCTTTAAGACCTGCAATGAAAATGCCAAGATGTATCGCACTGGGGACTTAGCTCGTTGGAATGAAAATGGTGAGCTTGAATATGTGGGCCGAATCGACAATCAAATTAAGCTCAGAGGTTTCCGCATCGAGCTTGGGGAAATCGAAAGTGCCATGGCGAAGTTTGCCGGGATTGCAGCGAGTGTAGCTGAGATTAAAGAAATTGGTAAAGTTAAGCACTTATGTGGATACTTTACCGCAAACATAGAAATTGACATAAGCCAATTAAAAGAGTATTTGAGTCAAAGTCTTACTGAATACATGGTTCCAACTGCATTCATGCAGCTAGACAAGCTTCCCCTTACCCCCAATGGCAAAATAGATAAAAAAGCTCTGCCTGCCCTGGAAGTCAAGAATTACAATGAATATATTGCACCTACAAACGAATTAGAAGAGAAGTTATGCCATATTTTTGCTGAAACGCTAGATCTTGAAAAAGTAGGTAGTACAGACAATTTCTTTGACCTTGGTGGTACTTCCCTGCTAGTGATGAAAGTCGTAGTGAAAGCAATGGCCATAGATATGGGGATGACTTATGCAAATGTCTTTAAATATCAAACGCCAAAGCAGTTAGCAGCGTTCTTATATAACAAAGTAGCAGAAGTGGTCATAACAGATGTTGATGCATATGACTATCAGGCTATTGATCAGTTGCTCCTAAATAATGTCTTAGGTAAAATAACCGAGACGTCAATGGGGGATATCCTCTTAACAGGTGTTACAGGATTTTTGGGAATTCACATCATGAAAGAATTCTTGGATAACTATTCAGGCAAAGTGTACTGCATCATGCGTTCTCAAGATGGTCAATCAGCTGATACAAGACTCAAAGTGAGACTGGCATACTACTTTGAAAATGACTATCATGAACTGTTTGGAAAACGGATATTTACCGTAGAAGGAGATATTACTCAGCTAGAATCAATCAATGTGACAGTCGATACGGTAATAAACTGCGCGGCTAATGTGAAACACTTTGCGGTAGGTGATGAACTCGAGCAGGTCAACGTCGGTGGTGTCAAAAATCTAGTGCAGTATTGTCTTGCTAACAATGCCATGTTAATACAAGTTTCAACGACCAGTGTTGCAGGAACAGGCGATGGGACCATGAAAGAAAGTAAGATAAAAGAAAGCCAACTTTACTTCGGACAAGGGTTAGACAACAAATATGCACAGACTAAATTCTTAGCAGAACGATATGTTCTAGAGGCAATTACTAAGGGCTTAAACGCTAAAATCATGCGCGTCGGAAATTTGATGCCGAGGAATACAGATGGAGAATTCCAAATTAACTTCAAAGGTAATGCCTTTATGAACAGCTTAAAAGCCTACAAATTATTAGGGAAATTTCCAGTAACCTTTATGGGAGAGGAGGTCGAATTTTCACCAATTGACAGTACGGCAAAAGCTATTTTAAAACTTACGCAAACCAATAAGGAATACACTGTATTCCACCCCTATAATAATCATGACATCTATATGGCTGATGTTATCTACGTAATGAAAGAATATGGCTTCCCCATTGATATTGTCAGTGAGGGTGAGTTTGAAAAATGCTTACAGGAAAAGATGCAAAATGACAAAATGATGTCTGCACTGACAGGGTTGTTGGCATATCAAGAAAATAACACGGGAAAACCAATCTATGCATTAGGCAGAACCAATGAATTTACGACAGAGGTTTTATACAGGCTAAACTTCAAATGGCCAATGACCTCGGAAGTCTATATTCAAAAAGTAATTGAAGCGTTAGACGGATTAGGATTTTTTGATGAGTGATAGGTAGCTTAAATCCAGCCGATCATAGAATGGTCGGAATTAATGCGTTAATCATTAACGATGTGGAAAACAAACGCATAGGTGTTTATACTGGGACTATTTATGACAAGTTTGCAGTACAGCGATTTTCATCTGCAGTAACCGTTATGTGGAGTAGCTATATTGAATATTTCACTACACCTAGAATCGTTGACAGATCTTTTGTGCTAGAGATTTTCTCAAATAATGAGCAATAATTAAAAGATTATCTTAGTCATGTAGCGAAAGCATAATAATACAGCAGAACGGTCTTTTGTACACAAACTTGAACTGGTTGGTGACTCTGATTTCAAATAAAATGAAAGGGTAATGCAAAATGCTTTATTTCGATTACAGCGCTACAACTCCTGCCGACCAACGGGTTATGAAAGCTTTCGTCAAAGCTGCAGAATCATTCGGCAATTATAACTCTTCGCACGACATCGGCCTAAAGACAAAATCAATGCTTGACACAGCATTGCAGTCATGTCGCCGTTCACTTAAGGCAGAAGAGTTCGAGCTGATTTATACCAGCGGCGCAAGTGAAAGCAACAACCTTGCCATCAAGGGCTATTGTGCGGCGAAAGGTAAAGGGAGAATCATAACAACGTGGTTTGAGCACTCATCAGTTGTTTCTCCGATTTCATATCTGCAAAAAAAAGGCTTCGGTGTTGATTTTGTCCGAACCAAGCCCAACGGGGAAATAGATCTCGAACATCTTAAGTCGCTTTTGAGCCAAGCAACTGTACTTGTTTGCCTTTCGCTTGTATCCTCTGAACTGGGATATGTCCAGCCTTTGGCAGATGTTAGGCGGCTACTGCTGGATTTCCCTAACGCAGCACTCCATGTCGATGCCACGCAAGCTGTCGGCAAGGCGGCTACTGATTTTAGCTATGCAGATACTGTCAGCATTTCCGCACATAAGTTATACGGGTTCAAAGGAATCGGAATATTGCTGAAAAAGAAGGGTATTCGGCTTGAAAAGCAGATCTGCGGCGGTCACAGCGTAAACGACTATCGCAGCGGCACTCCCGCAAACGAGCTTATCGTATCAATGGCAAAGGCGCTTGAGCTTGCCGAAAATGAAGGGCAGATTCGGAACGAAAAAGTTAAGTCTCTTCGCAAGAAACTCGAGGACGGCTTGGCAGATATGCCTGATTACTGTCTGAACAATCCCGGCTCAGTACCTCATATTGCGAATATTTCTTTACCTGGCAGGTCTTCAAAGAATATTCAGGAGTATTTAAGTCGCCAGGGGGTATGTGTTTCTGCCGGAAGTGCATGCTCAGCAAGTGATCATTCCATTGCGGTCTTAAAGCACACGGGAGAATATCTGAAAGCTGAAAGCTGTTTCCGCGTAAGCCTTTCACACCTTACCACCGAAGAAGAAATTTCTACATTGCTGAAAGTACTCCATCTACTTAGAACGGAGGTAAGCTTATGACAGAAGAACTAATTACGGTAATTGTTACGGCCTAAGTTTTGCCTGATTGCACAAGCATACGGAATTAACCTGAAAAATGAGCAGGCGGTTGCAACGCTTGAATTTATAGGAAATAAAAATGAGGAGGAATCAATACTATGAAGCTGCTATTTATAACCAAAGATGATTGCCCGTATTGTATCGAAAAAAGGGAGATGGTGTACCACCAGTTGCAGGAAAATTTTGAGGGACTTGTTATCCAAGAATATAACATTTCACATGAGGCAGAGCTTGTCAAACCGTATTATCCAGATAAGCAAACACCGGCCTTTGTTTTTCTTACAGATGAAGACAAACCGATGTTCACCGTTACCGGTGTTCCGGGTCCTAAATATATCAAAAAACTGTTTGAGTCCTATCAGTCGAACCCCGATGGTCTTCTGACCGATGATGAACTTGAGATGGTGGTTGGAGGAATTATCGGATCTACTGTGATCCCTTGTTATAAGAATAATGCGACATGTATTGAGTAGAGCTAGTATCAGCAGTTAGTTTTGGTATGGTATAACATATGCAGAGTAACTTTAACTATTTAATCCTTTATAATCGGTATCTTGATAATGGGAATAAAACCTAAAAATCACAAATGGGCAATGACCTCAGAAGTCTACATTCAAAAAGCAATTGAAGCGTTGGAGGGATTAGGATTTTTTGATCCCAAACATCAGTTAGAGTAACGAAACTCATTAAAGACTTTAGCAGGACTGAATTTTTTGAGGAGTGATTGGTCACAGTTATTTCCATAAATAAGAAAGCTGTGTCAATCGATTGAAGAATGGCACAGCTTTTTTATCAGAAAGAGTGTATTAAAATTTACAGGGGAAGGCATTTGTACAGATTTTAAAATTTAATTCGCATTACGGGGCAGGCCAGGTGCTTGTATGCAATTCACCAAACCACCGGCTACTGCGTCCAGTTCATCGTCGCTTAATTCCTCACTTACAACCTGTTCCATGTCTGCTGACGTAAATATAAAACCTTCCGTTTGTGCCAACGCCATGCGTGCTTCCTCAGTACTTTCTGCCGTAATTTTTGTTGCAAACTTCTCGTCCGTTTTCATTTTTTCTAGGAATAATTTTGCTGCCTCGATGCTCATACAAATATCTCCTTTCAAATTGGTATTACAAAGGTAATTATATCATGTTTGTCTAAAAGTGAAGTTAAAGATTTCTTTACATACTATTTTAGTTAGCCAGAATTTATCGCCAGCAACTTCTAAGCTCCTGTAAAATGCATGGGAAAATTTAGAAAAGTTAATTCTTTAGGTAGGATTTACATGAAAATTGGCGAATTATGTTAATATATTGAGCAGTTAGCAAAAATAACGATAAATGTCCTTGATATAGTTATTGATTATGAAGGTTCCATTATAGATTTTAACTGTGATAGACCCAGCCGGCAGAACTATTGGAAGATGATGATGCTCAAAAGAGACTATCTTGTTTTCTGATTCGAAGTTATTGTGATGATGTAAAATCAGGAGAAAGAGAAGGACATTGTTTCGTTCATTTTCATTATGAGCATTAAATCACTTGGTAACTATTCTTTCTCCACGTAACATAGACTCACAGATTGAAACCCTATGTTCGGCGGATCATAGTTATGTAATTTCAGCGAGTGCAAAGGTAAATGGTAGAGTTCAGCTTGGTGAATCCAACAGAATTTCTTTAGCTAATCTTTAACTTTCATCTTGGAATAATATGTTATAATGACCGTAACAAATGCAGGGAGGACACTATGATGAAAAAAATAGGCTATATAGTCATGTTACTCATGTCGCTTTTGTTAGTGAGTGGGTGCGCTAAACAGGATACTGCCAAAATGGCAACCATTAACGATGTGGAAAACAAACGTATAGGTGTTTATACCGGGACTATTTATGACAAGTTTGCAGTACAGCGATTTCCGTCTGCAACCGTTATGCAATATAATGGGCAGGCCGATCTTATACTAGCATTAAAAAGCGGCAAAGTGGATGTGGTAATCACCAATCTTTATGCGGCAAAAGATATGATGAAAACCAATGATGATGTGGGTATTTTAACAGATGATGTCTTGAACTTTCCCGTTGGTATTGGTTTTAACAAGAACAATCCTGTTTTGCGGGAAAAATTTAATGCTTTTTTAAAAGCCAGCCAAGCAGACGGCTCTGCTAATCTAATCTATAAAAAATGGTTTGAAAACGATATTGAAACCATCAAGATGCCAGATTTTCAACCAAATCTGGCAGGTGAAAAAGTGGTGCTAGGTGTTGCAGTGGGGGATTTGCCAAGTGTCGGGTATGTAAATGGCAAGTATGTTGGTCTTGATATCGAGTTAGTTCAAGCTTTTGCCCAAAAGGAAAATATGAATCTTGAAATTATATCTTCCGAGTTTGGAGGGTTGATTGCTTCCCTGTCAGCGGGGAAAATGGATATGATTGCCGATTGCATTGCCATTACCCCGGAACGCCAAAAACAGGTTGATTTTTCAGATCCGTATATGGAGGACAAATCGGCTATTCTTGCGCTAAAAAAGAACCTTGTCAATGCAGTACAAAAAGATGAGAAAAAAGAACAAGCACCTTCCTTGTTCAAAAGTGTCAGTGACAGTTTCTATAGCAATCTTATTCATGAAAACCGGTATTTACTTGTTATCGATGGATTACAGACAACAGGTATCATTTCAGTGTTTTCCATACTGTTTGGTACATTACTTGGTGCTTTAATCTGCTATATGCGGATGTCAAACCGAAAAGTATTAACTGTATTTGCCCAACTATATATATCTATTTTACGTGGTGTTCCTGTGTTAGTTCTGTTAATGGTCATTTACTATGTTATATTTGCAAAAACAAATATGTCCCCCATTTTTGTTGCAGTTATTGCCTTTGGGATGAATTTTGCTGCGTATGTGTCAGAAATGTTTCGAACGGCAATTGAAAGCATTGATAAAGGTCAGAATGAAGCTGGCATAGCTGGAGGATTTACTAGAGTACAGACATTTATGTATATTGTTATGCCACAGGCAATCAGGCAAGTTATACCTGTTTATACAGGAGAATTGATCTCCCTGGTCAAAATGACCTCAATAGTGGGGTATGTTGCGGTACAGGACTTGACTAAAGCCAGTGATATTATACGAAGCCGTACCTTTGATGCGTTTTTCCCACTGATTATGACGGCAGTATTGTATTTTGCCATCTCATGGCTACTGGTATTGCTGCTTGATATTGTGGAGGAAAAAACCGACCCCAAACAGAGAAGGCGAGAATCAGGGAAGCATGCATACTTTTCAAGGGCGGTTATGGTGATTGCTGTAGTACTGATTGGGGCGGGGGTTTTTAAGGTAGTGGGTACACCAACTATTTCCCCAAGAAATGATGACAAAAATCAGCAAATAACAAAACTTTCAGAACTAGATGGCAAGCGAATAGCTGTAATTACTGGTACTACAGGCGATTTTGTTGTGCGGGAAAAGTACCAAAAAGCACAAGTTCTAGATATGCTGTATCCTGCTGATGGGGCACTTGCTGTAAAAAGCAATAAAGCAGATGCTTTTGTATTTGACAAAAGCACCCTTCAGTATATTACTGCCAGAAGCAATGGTGAGTTCGAAATGATTCCCGAAAAGCTATCATCTGTTGAAATTGCAATTCCAATGCGCCCAAATGATAACGTCTTGCATCAAAAAATAAATGATGGGATAACAAAACTTAAAAATGATGGAACACTTGATGAAATGTATAGGAGATGGTTTTTGGAACAAAGCACAACTCCTACTATGCCTAAAATAACATTAGATGGTAAAAATGGAACAATAAAAATGGGAACATGCTTGCTTGCAGAGCCCTTTGCTTTTGTTTCCAATGGAGAAATGGTAGGGCATGATATTGAACTCGCGTATCGATTGGCCGAAATATTAGGAGTCCAGTTAGAGATTACTGATATGTCCTATGATGCCATGATAGCGGCATTAGCGACGGGTAAAATTGACATTGCTATCGCTAATTTTTACAAATTAGAGGAAAGAGAAAAAATCTTTGAATTTTCTATTCCGTATTTGCAGAATGATATATCGGCATTGGTAAGGAGGAAAAACTAATGATTACAGTAAAACACCTTTCTAAAACCTTTGGCGATTTGATGGTGCTAAAAGATATTAATACCGAAATAAAGAAGGGTGAGGTTATTTCCATAATCGGCCCTTCTGGAACGGGCAAAAGTACTTTCTTGCGCTGTCTTAATTTACTTGAGATGCCAAGTGGTGGCAGTATTGAAATTGACGGTGTTGATATTCTAGAAAAAGGGACAAATGTGCCGAAACTGAGACAAAAAATGGGAATGGTATTTCAGTCCTTTAACTTGTATGCACATTTGACGGTGCTGGAAAATTTAACAATTGGACCGATAAAACTACTTCATAAAACAAAACAGGAAGCAGAAGAACAGGCCAGTGAGCTGCTGAAAGCTGTGGGGCTCTTAGAAAAAGCAGAAAGTTTTCCGGACGAACTTTCAGGCGGGCAAAAGCAAAGAGTAGCCATTGCAAGATGCCTGGCCATGAATCCCGAGATCATTTTATTTGATGAGCCAACTTCAGCCCTTGATCCTACGATGGTTAGTGAGGTTTTGGCAGTCATTCGCCGCCTTGCCAAAGACGGTATGACCATGGCGATTGTTACCCATGAGATGGATTTTGCCAAAAGCGTTTCCACAAGGGTGTTTTATATGGATGAGGGTATTGTTTATGAAGAGGGGAGTCCTAATGAAATTTTTGATAACCCTAAAAAGGAAAAAACAAGGGCGTTTATTCAAAGAATTCGGAATTTGAAAGAAAAAATTACGAGCAAGGAGTTTGATTTATACAAGCTAAATGCCAATATTGAAATGTTCTGTGCAAAGTATACTGTTGATAAAAGAGTTGTGAGCAATATTCTGTTACTGGTTGAAGAGATTGTAATCAATATGCTAATACCAATTGAACGTCGCCAACCCCAAATTGACTTAACAATCGAATATGCCGAAAAGAAAGAGGAGTTTCGCGTTATTTTTGACTATGAAGGATCTCCAAGCAATCCTTTTATTACTGGGGACACAGACAATCTGTCACTGCGTTTAGTAAAGGGGATATCTAAAAATAGTGAATATTCATTTGTTAATGGCAAGAATCAAATTATACTCACGCCTAAGTACAGCAAGGATATCTAAAACAGCTATAATATATAAAAGAACGTCAGGCTGTGTATCTGTGAAAATCATAAGGCTAGGCTTTATAAAGAAATCTTTAAACACAAACCGAGGTAAAGTTGATATAATTACCATAGTAAGTAAAAATTACAGGAGGTATATATATGAGCATTGAATCAGCAAATGCATTCATTGAGAGAATGAAGACAGATGAGGAGTTTGCTAAAAAAATCATGGCGGAGACGACTGCGGAGTCTCGAATGGAGTTGGCTCGTGGCGAGGGATTTGATTTTACCGCAGAGGAAATGAGGCAAAGCAGTGACGATTTGACGGACGAGGAGTTGGATGCCGTTGCAGGAGGAGCACACAAGGAAGGGTGCTTACCCATGCTGATGGGCAAGACGTGGAGCACTTAGGCGCAATGATGTACATACCAAAATAACGCAGCTTACATCCGGCCAATCATAGAACGGCCGGATGTAATGCGTTATGTGATATTCCTTCGATTTGACATAGATCCCAAATGTAGTCAGACAAAAGACTCAACAAGCAGTGGAACACTACAAGTTGAATCTTTTGTCTAACTACATGTAAAGAAAACTTGCTATATCGCCCCGCCTGTGATGTGCTAGATGTCTTCATCCGTACACCCTCAAACCGCTATTAGCAGCTCCGCCATTTCCAGCTCAAATCCTTCCCTTTTCGCAAACACCATGCACGCCTCTGGGTCTTTGCATTGAGTGACTTTTTTAAAAAAATCCTCGTCGGTCTTTATCCTGTCAATAAATGCTTTTGCTGCTTCAATGCTCATCGTAATGCCTCCTAACATGCTTTTTAGTTAACGTTATTTTACCATACTGGCTGCAGGGAGAAGTTAAAGATTACTTAAAGATTTATGATTACTCAGGCAGTAGGCAAAGTGCTTGCGTTTTCTTTAGGTAATCTTTAACTAATTAATTGGAGAAATATGTTATACTTTAGATGGAATATAAAGGTGGAAGATGGGATCTGGAAAATAAAAAATCATATTAAGGAGTGAAGCTATGAAGAATAAAGTAGTTATGCTAGTGCTACTTGTTCTTATCACATTATCCTTTGCTGGGTGTAATAACGGGGGTGGAAAAGTCCCTGAGGTATCAGAAAGTACAAAACTACATACGATGGCAGATCTAAAAGATAAACGGATAGGAGTTTTACTGGGGTCTATTCACGATGGATACGCTGCCAAAACATTTCCCGATGCAACCATATTGCAGTATAAAAGTCCATCCGATATCCTTCTTGGTGTAAAGTCCGGAAAAGTTGACGCAGCCTTCTATACTCGTGAAATACTGCTGGAAGTACTGCGTAGCGATGCCGAATTGGGAGTTTTAGAAGAAAGTTTATTTACAGTTCCCATTGGTATGGGCTTTAACAAAGAAAATGACAATTTGCGAGAGCAGTTCAATGTTTTTTTACAGCAGACAAAAAAAGATGGCTCCTTTGACGATATGGTGAATCGCTGGATCATAAATGGCGCTACTGCTATGCCGGTGATAGAGAATTCTACAAAAAATGGTGTTCTTATTGTAGGAATAGTAAGTGATAAAGGCATGCCTTTTACCATAGTGAAAGACAATAAAATGGTAGGCTTTGATGTTGAAATGGCAGAGCGATTTGCCGCCTATCTTGGTAAAGAGCTTAAACTGGTGGATATGGAGTTCGGCAGCTTAATTGCCGCTGTAGCCACGAACAAGATTGATATGATTACCAGCACTTTGATGATTACAGAGGAAAGGAAGCAGAAAATAGATTTTTCCGATCCCTATTATGAATTGGGGGCAAGCGTGTTCGCTCTCAAAAAGAATATTGCAAGGTATGATGATGAGGCAAATAAGGCATCGACAAGACCATTTCTTCAAAACCTGTCTGAAAGTTTTTACAACAATATTATACGGGAAAACCGCTATTTACTTATTATTGATGGCTTAAAAACAACGGCTGTCATAAGCCTGAATTCCGTACTTTTAGGTACCCTGCTAGGCGCTTTTTTCTGTTTTATGCGAATGAGTAAAAATAAGCTTTCCGTCATTATGGCAAAGTGTTATATCTCCATTATGCGAGGAACCCCAGTTCTTGTGTTACTTATGATTATGTTCTATGTAGTGTTCGCATCAGTAAACATTGATCCTGTTCTTGTGGCTGCATTGGTATTTGGTATGAACTTTGCAGCGTATGTTTCCGAGATGTTTAGAACTGCGATAGAGAGCATTGATAAAGGGCAAGAAGAAGCGGGAATTGCAGGTGGTTTTACCAAAATACAAACTTATTTTTATATTGTCATACCACAGGCACTAAGGCAGGTTCTTCCTGTCTATAAGGGTGAATTTATCTCCCTTGTAAAGACGACTTCCATAGTCGGTTACATCGCTGTGTAGGACTTGACAAAAGCAAGCGATATTATAAGGAGCCGTACTTTTGACGCTTTCTTCCCTCTTATTATGGTGGCTGTACTTTACTTCATTGTTTCCTGGTCCCTTGCGCTTGTTCTGGACTATATTGGAGCAAAGGGTGATCCGAAAAGACATCGCAATACAGGGAGGGTCGCAAATGATTAGGATAAAACATCTCTGTAAGAGTTTTGGCGAGCTTATGGTGCTGAAAGATGTAAGCACCGAAATACAACAGGGGGAAGTTGTCTCGATAATAGGGCCCTCTGGTACATCCATAATGAAAGCATTATGGAGTAGTAAGCGTAGTATCGCACTCGCCATGTTTTTACTGGTGCTAGTCGTTCCGTTGGGAGCACTGGCGAATGAGGCAACAGCACTAAAAGAATTCGAGAGCGTGAAATATAATGAGCCCTTGTTAATAGGCTTTTTAAGAGGTATGCCCAAAGGGGCTGATTTGCATAATCATGTGAGTGGGGCGATATTTGCCGAATCCATGTTGGATGCTGCCGTAGCGTCAAATCTGAATGCCGATATGACGACAGGGGCATTTACCACGAGTACAGTGAATACCATTCCGGCTAGTCGTCTAAAAACAGATACGACGCTAATGCGGAAATTTTTAGACGTAGCTAGTATGAGGGGAGATTATCCTGACGTTAATGGCCATGATCTTTTTTTTGATGCTTTTAAAAAATTTGGACCAGCTCTGGGACAAATGGAATATTCCCGGATAATGGCAGAAGTCGTTAAGCGGGCTAAAGGACAAAATGTGCAATATATGGAATTGATGGGAGCGGTTGCCCCGCGGGAGGCGATGAATGCTGCTCAGTCTGGATTGGTGATAGGGGGTGAAGATTGGGAAAAGGCACTAAAAACCATGCAACAACGCTTTCCGGCACTTATGGATGCCTCCAAAACCTATCTAGACAAGCTGGATATGGATGTAGCCGAGCAAGTGGGTGTGCCGGGGCCGATAACGGATAGCTCTCCCATAAAAATTCGTTACATATACAGCACCTCGCGGACAGGGAAATCTACCGATGATTTCTTTGCTGCGATAGCTTGTGGAATGGCGATCATGCAAAATGACCATCGTGTAGTAGGTATCAACATTGTCTCCCCAGAGGATGACTACTATGCTCGACAGAATTTTGACACCCAGATGCGGATGATAGACTTTCTCTGGCAACGGATGGGCAAGCCCAATATTACCCTGCATGCTGGTGAACTGACACTGGAATATTCTCCCGTGGAAGTAATGAACTCTCGCATTAGAGAGAGTATTGAAATGGGTCATGCCAAACGTATTGGTCATGGCGTATCCATTGCGTGGGAAGATAATCTAGCAGAGCTACTTGGTAAGATGCACAAAGAGGGAATCGCGGTGGAAATATGCCTTACAAGTAACGCTGGCATACTGAAGGTGTCCGGCGACCAACATCCGTTACCCCTTTACCGCAAGGCTCGTGTACCTTTTACCCTCAATACGGATGACGAAGGAATAAACCGTAGCAATTTAACAATGGAGTTTGTCAAAACGGTGCGCACCTATCAACTTTCTTATGTGGAACTCAAAGACATTGTGCGTAACAGCATTGAGTATGCCTTTTTGCCAGGGGATAGTCTCTATATCGGTGGGAATTATACCGCATTACGTCCTGAATTTGCGCATATCCGAGGAAGAGACTGGCAACCAAGTAATATGGCTCAAGCGTTGATGGCAAAGTCAGAAAAACTACGGGAAGAAGTGACACTGGAGCGAGCCTTTGTTGAGTTTGAAAAAAAGTTTGATTAAAAGTTTGATTAA
>Ga0316604_10002843_pt1 | contig 12759 bp, 9 predicted proteins | sample OWC_soil_day20_C_FD_207650 | JGI IMG/M metagenome (GOLD analysis project Ga0316604, IMG submission 207650) | Wetland soil microbial communities from Old Woman Creek delta, Ohio, United States - OWC_soil_day20_CT | ecosystem: Environmental > Terrestrial > Soil > Wetlands | place: USA: Ohio... | reverse complement strand
GTCACCGCCCACCTCGCGGATGCGGACCGCAATCAGGCCGCTTTCAGTGAACTTGACGGCATTGGACAGGAAGTTGATCAGCACCTGTCGGATACGCGTCGGGTCGCCCGAATAGCGGGCACCCATGGTGATCTCCGGTGCCAGAACGGCGACGAGACCCTTCTCGCGCACCGGAGCTTCCACCATGGAGATTGCCGCCTCGGCAGTCGCCACCGGATCGAACGTTACGCAGTCGACGTCGAAGGAGCCTGCCTCGAGCTTGGAGAAATCGAGGATGTCGTTGACGAGGGCGATGAGGCCGCGGCCACAAACCTCGATGTTGGTGGCAAAGCCCTGCTGCTCGGCATCGAGTGGCGTGTCCTTCAAAAGGTTGGCCATGCCGAGCACACCGTTGATCGGCGTGCGGATCTCGTGGCTCATGGTGGCGAGGAAGGCCGACTTCGCCTGGTTTGCCGCTTCGGCCGCTGCCACGGCTTCCTTGAGTTCGGCCGCCATCGCCTCAAGGCGCACCCGTGAGTTCCAGATCTCGCGGATCTGTCGGATCAGGCTGAAGATGAAGATGCTCATGGAGAGCGTCAGTGCGCCAACCAGAACGGCCAGCACGCGGTAGAGTTTCTCGCGGAAGGTGCGCTCGTCCGACCGAGCCATCGTTTCCGCCGCCTCGGCGATGGCAGCGAGTCGGGAGGTCGTGGCAGGGAGACTGCCGAGGTGGCTTCCGAGGGTGTCGAAGATCTGCCCGTCCATCACCGGCGCGTCGGCGAGGTGGTCAAAGAGCGGCCGCAGGCCGGCAACCGTCTCCGTGATCGACCCAAGGTCGGTGCCGCTGGGCGCCGCCACCACAAGGTCGCGCGCGGCAGCGCCGAACAGCACGAAACGGGCGACGACGGTCTGCCCGGCAGCTTCAGAAGGATCCCGCCGGGCCGTCTCTACCGAGCGCAGCAGCTTTTCTGCCGCCCTGTCGAGTCGATAGGCAGCAGCCAGCGAGCGCGTCTCCTCAAGGTCAGCGGTGTCCGCCTGCTGACGGATCAGGATGGCAAAGACGGCGATGGCCGAGATGAAGAACAGAAGGCCGACAACGACATAAAACAGCGTGCCCCGGAGCGGACGGTCTTGTCCTGCTAGCTTTGCTGCAGGCTTTCCGGTGCCAAGCCCGGACGGAACGGTGGTGGCGGTGCTCACGGTGGGTCGGGTCCGGCAAGGGGCAGGCGGGGGTGGTCAGGCGGCGGAGCCGAACGGCGTGCCTGCTTGCTCCCCGATCTTCAAAATGCGGAAGTAGCGAAGCGAGAAGGCTCTCGCCACCTCCGGATCGAACTGCCGACCGGTGTTGTCGGCGATATAGCGGGCGGCATCCTCGGCGCTCCAGGCCGTCTTGTACGGGCGCTCGGAGGTCAGCGCGTCGAATACGTCGGCGACGGCAACGATACGGCCGGCCAGCGGGATTGCCCCTTCGCGGAGGCCGCGTGGATAGCCGGTGCCGTTCCAGAATTCGTGGTGTGTCTCGGCGATCTCGGCGGCGAGGCGGATGACGCGCGAACGGGAGCCCTCGAGAATCTCGCCGCCGATCAGCGTGTGCGCCTGCATGCGGCGGCGTTCATCGGCGGTATAGGGACCGCTCTTGTAGAGGAGATCATCGGAAAGGCCGATCTTGCCGATGTCGTGCATCAGTGCGGCGATGTAGAGGTCCTGGCAGTAGGGTTCGCCCTGTCCGAGTTCTTCGGCGAGCTCGCGGGCGGTGCGGGCGACGCGCACGAGATGGGCCCCGATCGACGGGTCGCGGCGCTCGACGGCGCGCGACAGGCGGAGAATGATCTCTTCCTCAAGGCCCAACCGGTCGTGGGTGGCCTTTTGCACTTCGGTCTGCAGCCAGTCGGCGCGATCGCGGAGTTTGTTCTGCATCTCGCGCAGCATGGCGAGGTTGCGGAGCCGTGCCTTGGCTTCGGCCATGTCGACCGGCTTGGTCAGGAAATCGGTGGCGCCCGCCTCAAGCGCGGCGTAGCAGATTTCCCGCTGGTCGACGGTGGTGACCATGACGATCGGCACGTCGACGTAATCGGGAAGGCTGCGCACCTCGCGGATGAGGGTAAGGCCGTCCATCCCCGGCATCATGTAATCGACGATGATCAGGTCGAAGCGGCTCCGGCGGGCTTCATCGAGCGCCTGCAGCGGGTCGCGAAACGACTGCACATCGGCGATGCCGGAACTTTGCGCCAGTTTGCCGAGCATGAAGAGATTGCTCGGATTGTCGTCGACCAGGAGGAGCTTCATGACGGTTTCCATGCGGATTTTCTGAGAGAAACCGTACTCGGGAAACATGAAGCTTCGGAAAAGGAGCATGAGAAACGGGGTGTAAACCCGACCACATGCCATTTGAACGAAAACATGAAGAAAAAATTAGCCTTGATGCCCTCTGGAGGCTGGTTTTTATGCAAATTGCCGACGGTAAGCTTGACGGCTCCTCATCGCCCTCGTCAAAAATAACAAGGGTCTGCGGGTCTCGTTCATGACTTGTCAAGACTTGGCGCTCGGCCTGCAATTGCCGCTGGCGCGCCGCCGGGGAGGGGGACATAACGTTTGCATCGAGCCGACGGAAACCCAGCTCACTTTCCGAAAGCACGCCTCTCGGTCACTGCAGCCGCAAGGCCGCAACATAACCACCCGGACTGGCCAAGGCCATGTCCGGGTTTTTTTTGCCTGTTTGCCGGCCTTAGCCGCCAAGGCGGGCGCGGACGACGTCCTCAACCTCGCGCGTCAGGTCGATGTCGACACTGCCGCGGACAGCGGCTGAGGAGGCGGCGGCGATCAAACGGTAACGCCCCTTCTCAGCGACGAAGGCGTTCCGCTCTGCGTCGAAATAGCAGAACGCGCGGGTAGAAAGCGTCATCAATGTCTCGGCCGTTTCGCCCGGCGCGAGATGAAGCTTGGCAAAGGCCCTGAGTTCTTTGGCCGGCCGCGCGACGCGCGAGGTCGGCGGCGCCACGTAGAGCTGGACGACGTCTGAGCCGGACCGCGCGCCTCGGTTGGTCACCTTGATGCGGACGCTGACCGTGCCGTCGCCATCGAAGGTCGGCCGATCCACCGTCGGCACTCCCCAGTCGAAGCTGGTGTAGCTGAGACCATGGCCGAACGGGAACAGCGGCTCGATGCTGGCTTTCTCATAGTGCCGATAGCCGACGAACACCCCCTCGCGATAGGCGACATGTCCATCCTGGCCAGGATAGGTCAATGGATCGCCGCTCTCGACCGGCGTATCCTCGATGCGCTTGGGGAAGGTCTGGGCGAGGCGACCGCCCGGCTCGGCAGCGCCGGTCAGCACGTCGGCGATGGCGTTGCCCGCCTCCTGTCCCGGATACCAGGCCTCGACCACCGCCCGGACCTTGTCGAGCCAGGGCATGGCTATAGGGCCGCCGGTCTGCAGCACGACAACCGTGTTGGCGTTGGCGGCCGCGACGGCGGCGATCAGCTCGTCCTGCCGGCCAGGCAGGTCGATGCCCGGGAGGTCGTTGCCCTCGGTGTCCCATTCGCCGGAGCGGCCGGCATAGACGATGGCAACGTCGGAGGCGCGGGCAAGCTCGACGGCGTCTGCGAAGGCCTTGTCGCCGAGCGGCACGGCGACGCCGACGCGGATGGCCTTGAGGTTGAGGGCGATGGCCTGCACGAAGCGATATTCGACGACGACGTCGACCGTCCGCCCGGCCTCGAGCGCGATGGCGCCGCGCGCTTCGCGGTTGCCACATTCGAAATAATTGTCACCCGGCGCCCAATCCTTTCGGAGGTCGACCACCGTGCGGCCGTCGACGATGAGTCGGCTCGGCCCGATGCTGACAAGACCGAACACGTGCTCGGCCGTTTCGGAGGGCGTGAAGCGGGTGGTGGCCCTCAGCGAGAAATCGGCGTCGGCGATGCCAGGTGCCACCGCATTGAACCACATCACTTCGCCGAGCGAATGGCTCTGGTGCTCAACGACGGGCCCGGTGAGATCGGGCCGGCCGTAGACGTCCACCTCGAACGGCCCCGAGATCACCGGCATCAGCCGGTTGGCAGTAACACCGGGCGCCGTCCGGAGCTGATTGTCGGAGGTGAGGGCGCGGAGGCCGTCCACCGGAGATACGGCATAATGCGGGTTGAGCTGGGCACTGCCGCCGCCCATGATTTGCGCCGACTCGGCGTTCGGACCGATAGCGGCGATCGTGCGCCCTGCCAGATCGAGGGGCAGAATGCCGTCGTTCTTGAGAAGCACGATGGCCTCTGCGCCAGCCCGGCGGATCAGCGCCCGGTGTGCCGGCTTGTCGATCGCCTGCTCGGCCGGAATATCGGGGGTGTCGAAGCCGCCGACCCGTTCGATCAGCGTCAGCACGCGCCGGGCGGCGTCGCGCACCGTGTCCGCTTTCACCTCGCCGGCCCGCACCGCGGCAACCAGCTTGTCACCGCGGTCGCGCGTCGGACCGGGCATCTCGAGGTCGAGGCCGGCCTCGACGGTCGGCGCCGTTGAGTGCGAGCCGAACCAGTCGGACATGACGATGCCCGAAAAACCCCACTCGTCCTTGAGGAGATCGGTGAGCAACGCCTTGTGCTCGGAGGTGAAGGTGCCGTTGAGGCGGTTGTAGGAGCTCATCACCGCGCAGGCGCCGGCCTTTTTCACTGCCGCTTCGAACGGTGGCAGGTAGATCTCGCGCAGAGCCCGGTCATCGACGTCCGAGCTCATGGTGGTGCGCTGGATCTCTGATTCGTTGCCGACGAAATGCTTGACGGTGGCGCCGACGCCGCCGTTCTGCAGGCCGGTGACATAGGCGGCAGCAAGTTCCGCCGTGACGCACGGGTCTTCCGAATAGCATTCGAAGTTGCGGCCATTGACGGCGGATCGCTGGATATTGACGGTGGGGGCGAGCAGCACCGAGGCGCCCTTGGAACGTGCCTCCTCGGCGAGCGCCCCGCCAATCTCCTCGACCAGCGCCGGGTTCCAGGTGGCGCCGAGGGCGATGCCGACCGGGAAACTCGCTGCCTTGACGCCGCCGATCAGCGAGCCGCCGCCGCGCGCGCCATTCGGCCCGTCCGACACCTTGATCGCCGGTATGCCGAGCCTCGGCACCGGCACCGTCGTCCAGAAATCGGCGCCCGCCAGCAAGGACACCTGCTCCTCCAGCGTCATCGCATTGAGGAGCGCCTCAATATCCCGTTCCGCCATGTCAACCTCCATCGCATGAAACGATACAATTAGCCGTTCCATAGCACGACTTGGGCAGCGTCGCGAGCCGCCGTATCAAGGACTGCCGGCCGCCTCGACCAACGGCGATGACGGCAGGACTGGCAACGCCGGATCGTGCGGGCTAGACCTGAAGCCGACAAGGCGGGGGAGGGGGCTGTGGCGGACGGCGAGTGTTTCCTGGGAATCGATATCGGTACGTCGGCGGTGAAGGCGCTCATCGTCGATGCTCGGGAGCGGCCGGTAGCTGGTGCCGAGGTGGCGCTTGCCACCAGCCGGCCAGCACCGGGCTGGTCCGAACAACATCCCGACCTCTGGTGGCAGACGGTCCGGCAGGCACTTGCCGAGATGGCCGAGGCCGTGCCGGGGGTGCTCGGGCGCGTCATTGCCGTTGGCCTCTCCGGCCAGATGCACGGTGCGGTGCTGGTTGGCCGCGATGATCGACCGCTTCGGCCGGCCATTCTCTGGAACGACGGCCGGGCGGCGGCCGAGGCAGCCGGCCTCAACGCTGCGCTGCCCGATCTCGGTCATATCGCTGGCGTGCCGGCCATGGCCGGCTTCCTCGCCCCAAAGATCGCCTGGCTCCGGACCCACGAACCGGAGGTGCTGGCCGGCACGCGGCGGGTCATCTTGCCGAAGGATTGGGTGCGCTTCCTGCTGACCGGCGAGTTCGCGACCGACATGTGCGACGCGGCCGGCAGCTTACTCCTTGATGAGGAGAAGCGGCAATGGTGGCCGACGATCATCGAAGCGGTCGGGCTTCGGCCCGAACAGTTGCCGCGCCTTCTCGAAGGGCCGGAGGTGTCTGGCCGCATCACGGCGGCGGCGGCTGTCGCCACCGGCCTTCCCGAGGGCATTCCGGTGGTGGCCGGTGCCGGCGACGCGGCCGCGGCTGGCATCGGCATCGGCGCGGTCGATGATGGCGACGCCTTCGTTTCACTCGGCACGTCAAGCCAGCTGTTCCTCACGACCGCCGAATACCGGCCCAATCCGACGGCGCTGGTGCATGCCTTTGCCCACGCCCTGCCCGGCCGTTGGTTCCAGATGGCGGCCATGCTGAATGGTGCTTCGGTCATGGCCTGGACGGCCGGCGTCATCGGGGCGCCCGACCTTGGGGTGGCGCTCGACAACGTGGCGGCGCGCGGGCATGCCATCTCGCCGGTGACCTTCCTGCCTTATCTGCAAGGTGAGCGGACGCCGCATGACGATCCAGCGGCGCGTGGCGTATTCTTCGGCATGGATGGCGGTACCGATGGGCTCGACCTTCTGCAGGCGGCCGTCGAGGGCATGGCCTTCACCCTGGTCGACGCGGTGGCGGCGCTTGAGACCGCCGGCCCGGTACCGGCGACGCTGGCCGCCGTCGGTGGCGGCAGTCGCGGCCGCTTTGTCATGGAAGTGGTGGCAAGCGCCCTTGGCCGGCCAATCCGTCGGTATGCCGGCGGCGAGCGTGGACCAGCCTTCGGCGTCGCTCGCCTCGCCCGGCTGGCGGTGACCGGTGAAACTGTCGGCGACGTCTGCGTCAAACCGGAGCTGCGCGACGTCGTCCTTCCCGATGCCAGCCGGCAGGCAGCGCTGGCTGCCCGCCTGCCGCTTTATCGCGACCTCTACCGTGCATTGAAGCCGCTGTTTCGGCGATAGCATCTGCCCGAAAAGGTGTGCGACTTTTCGGATAAGCGGATGCATGAAGAGAACCCATCTGCCCGAAAAGCTGTGAGATTTTTCTGGTAGATGGGTGAGGAGCCCCGCTCAACTCTTGAGGAAGGCCTCGATCTCGGCGGCTGTCGGCATCGAAGCGGCGGCACCGCGCCGCGTCACCGAGATACCGGCCGTTGCCGAGCCATAGCGCGCCGCTTCGACCGGGTCAGCCCCCTTGGAAAGGGCCGCCGAGAAGCCACCGAGGAAGGCGTCGCCGGCTCCGGTGGTGTCGATCACCTCGCCGGCCGCCCGCGCCGGCAGGTGCACCGATTGCGTGGCGCTGTGCAGCAGCACGCCGTTGCCACCGAGCGTGATCAGCGCGTTCTTCGCTCCCTTGGCAAGCAACGCGTCGCCGGCCTTGCGAGCGTCATCTACCGTGCCCGGCGCGATGCCCGTCAGCATGGCCGCCTCCGTCTCGTTGGGGGCGATGTAGTCGGAGAGGCGGTAGATCTCGTCGGGGAAGGCGGTGGCCGGTGCCGGGTTGAAGACGGTGATCGTACCGGCGGCACGGGCGATCTGAAGGCCGCGCAAGGCGGCATCGACCGGTTGCTCGAGCTGCGTCACGAACACCTTCGACGAGGCGATCGTCTCTGCCTCAAGATCGAGATCGGTCGGCGAGAGGGTGCCGGAGGCCCCAGCGTAAACGATGATGGCGTTCTGACCGTTGGCGTCATTGACGAAGATGAAGGCCGAACCCGTCGGGTGGCTATCGATCCGCTGAACGCGGGCAACGGCGCCGGCCTCCGCCCAAGTCTTGAGGCCGATGTCGCCGAAGGTGTCCTTGCCGATCTTGGTGATGAAGCGGACGTCACCGCCGGCCCGCGCCGCCGCCACCGCCTGGTTGGATCCCTTGCCACCTGGCCCCATGATGAAGCCGGAACCGGCCAGCGTTTCGCCGATGACCGGCAGGCGGGGGGCGAGGAAGGTCACGTCGACGGCGAAGATGCCAAGGATGGCTACACCGGATTTCTTGATATCGGTCATGTCGTTTGTCTCTTGTCGACTTGCGAAGAGGCGGCGCCGTCGCGCATCGGGGCACTCACGAATTTCCCATCTGCCTCGGAAACGCGGGAAACAAGTGAAAGGAATGTCGCGGGTCGTCGTCCACGACTGTCCGCCTTACGCCTTCGGAGGAATCACGCCCTTGGTGAGCAGGAAACAGCCATACAGGCGGCTCTCACCGGTCTGCAGCACGGCGAAAGACGTCTTGGCCGCCTCGTAGAAGGCGAAGCGTTCGATGCCGCCCAGCTTGAAGGTCGGCCCCTCGGCGTTGAAAACTTCCTGCTGGAACTCGTGCTGCACGTCGGTCCACTTTTCCGGCTCACCGACCACTTCCATGCGGAAAGCGGCCGTGGGGATGAAAGTGTCGAGCGGCAGCACCGACAGCACGGCCCGCCCCGCCCGTGGCGCCGATACACCGTCGAGGCGCAGCGGATGGCCGTAGACGGTCTCCTGGGCCACGGAGTGGATGGGGAAGTTGCTGTCGACGATGGCAATCGTGTCGCCGTGGCCCATGGAGGCCAGCACGTAGAGAAGGTCCGGATTGAGAAGCGGATCGATGGCCTTGAGCATGATTCCTCCTGATGCTTCCCCTAGAAAGCGCTGGACTTCGGGGCGAGCGGATGCGTGACAACAAACAAAATTGGTCCCGTTTTAACGGCAAGGAGCGTCGTTCGGGACTCGGTCTCGAGCGCCGAGGGGGCTCTCGTCATCCATAGGCCGTCGATGGCGTTTTGTCAGGTCCGCAAGGGTACCGCCCGACGAAAGCATCGATCTGGTATCGCTTTCATCCGCGAGTTAACCGCCCTGAAGACAATTCAGGCAATAATCACGTAAACCCATTGCATTGGTCCTTGCCGATTTGTTGTTCCGCTCCCTTCTTCCTGCCCCCCGCTCGTTGACGACGCCCGTCGTCGCCGGTGTCGCCGTCGGCGGCTCCTTGCTTGTCATCCTGTCCGTCCTCGCCACCGCCGACTGGCTGCGACTGTCATCGATCCGGCACCTTGCCAGCGAGGCGGCTGCCACCGCGGCGCTGGCGGCGGCGAAGAGTTTAGGGGCCGCAAACGCCGCTGCGCTTGCCGCCGCCCAGGCGGTGGTTGGCGGTGCCGAGATCGTCGTTACGACCGAGCGGGGCGAAGCGCGACCGGGTCCATCCGGCCTCGTCTTCACCGCCGGTCCCGGCGAGGTCACGCGCGTCACCGTGTCGACGACCGGCCGCAGTCTGCTGGGCACGCCGGTCGGCTTGGGCCAACGGACGATCACGGCCACGGCGATGGCGATGCGGTCAGGCGTCGCCGCGCTTACAGAGCGGACGACGGCCGTGCCGGAACTGCCGGCGGTGCCGGCCGCCATCGAGGCGCGCCTGTTCGGATCGGCCGGCGCACTCACGGTTGGCGAGCGGGCCATGCTCGGTCAGGTCGTATTCCGCGTCGCCGATCTCGTGGCCGCGCTCGGTCGGACTCTTTCCACTCGCGACGACGGTTCCGACGTCAATGCGGCGGCCGTGGCCGTGGCTTCGTTCAAGCCCAGCGAATTGCTGTCGGCGCTCGCCGCATTATATCGCGGCGGCGCCAGAAGCTCGGCCGAGGCTGCAGGCATAGTGGACATCATCGAACGGCTCGCTAACGCTGGTACTCCGGACGAAACGGCGCTGCCATTTGCCGGCTTGATCAGCCTTGGCGGATCGGATGCCGACCTCGCGCTCGCCGCGCCGCTCAGGCCGCTGGAATTCATCCAGGCGGTGATGCGTGCCCGCCTGGCACAGGGAGCCGTCACCCTCGAGCTGAAATCGCCCGTCACCAGCATCGACTCGGTCGCGCTGACGCTGGAGTCGGAGGGGACCGCGGCGGCGGTGCTGATTGGTGGCGAGGACGGCGTTGTCGGTATTCCCGGCATTCGCATCTCTGCTCGCTTTACTATTGGTGGCCTGGCGATTGCCGGTGCCGGCACGCTCGAGCTGCCGCTCGAGGCAATCTTGAGTTCCGGCGACGCCCGCATCCGCCGCATCGCTTGCGGTCAGGTCGGCGCCGAGGTCACCGTCACCGGCCGGCCGGTGCGGGCCAGCGTGGCGTTAGCGGAGGCAACGGCCTCGCCTGCCGGCGCCTCGGATTATGTCCGCTTGCTTACCGCCGACGGCTTGACGGCCTGGGGCAAGGGGCGGTCGTCCTTCGCCGACGATCCGCCGGTCGAACTGGTGTTCCGACCAGGTGCCGGCGACACGGTCGCCAGCCTTCGGACGCCGATTGATTTCAGCAACCGGCTGGAGCGCCTGGCCGCAGAGGCGCAGGTGCTGGTGTCGCTCGAGGGCAGGGCGCGCGACGTCATGTCGGAAGGCGGCGTTCGCGACGAGATCGCCCGACTGATCGTCGGCAGCGTCCCGTCGGTCGATGAGGTGCTGTCCAGCGTCTTCGCCACCTTCGGCATCGTGCCCGGCAAGATGGACGTGGTGGCTGCCGGCGCCGCCTGCAACAGCGCGACGTTGCTCGGCGAGGTGAATTGACTTCGCTTCGCCCCCTCTTCGAGCTATGAGAACCGGGAGCGGCGCCGCCCGCCGCGATTCCGGGATCTTTCATGACCGACGACGAGTTGATCGCCCGCATTCTTTATCGTGACGGCTCCCTCCTCATCATCGACAAGCCGGCCGGCATTCCCGTGCACGCCGGCTTTGGTGGCGGCGAGACGCTCGACCAGCATTTTCCGGCGCTGCAATTCGGCCTTCCCAACCCACCCCAGCTCGGCCATCGGCTTGACAAGGATACGTCGGGCTGTCTGGCACTCGGCCGCCACCGTCGCGCCGTCCGGGAACTTGGTGAAATCTTTGCGGGCCAGAAGGCACAGAAGACCTATCTCGCCGTTGTGCTCGGTCACCTGCCGGACGACGAGGGCCGCGTCGAGGCGCCGCTGGCCAAGGTCACCCATGAGAAGCGCTCCTGGTGGATGAAAGTCGATCCGGCTGGCCAGCCGTCGGTCACCGACTTCAGGGTGATTGCCCGAGGAGACCGCCTGACGGTGGTCGACCTGATGCCGCGGACCGGTCGCACCCATCAATTGCGCGTCCACATGGCCCACCTCGGCTGTCCCATCGTCGGCGATGGGGTTTATGGCGGCGACGCGGCGCGCGCCGTCGATCGCAACCTGCAGCTTCACGCCCGCGAGCTGGTACTGCCCTTCTATCGCAAGAAGCCGCCGATTCAGGCTCAGGCGCCGGTGCCGGCCCATATGTTGCGCCTGCTGGTCCGGCTCGGTGCCGTTGATGGCGACGGTACCCTTCTCCACCTTCCACCCGTCACCGCGCCGACTGCTGTCGGCGAGGTCGCTTCCTGACGTGGCGCCAAGGCCCTGGTAACGTCCGGGCCTTGCACGCTCCAGCACGAAAGGCCATTCCCATGACGCTACAGCTCAAGGACCCTTCGCTTCTCGTCGAAGCCTGTCTGATCGATGGCGAGTTCGTCGGCGTTCCTGCCCTCGACGTCACCGATCCCTCGACCGGCGCCGTCATTGGCCGCGTGCCGCTGATGGGGGCGAACGACACGACGCGAGCTGTCGAGGCGGCGGCCCGCGCCCTGCCGGCCTGGAAACGGCTCCTCGCCAAGGAGCGATCGCGCCTGCTGCGCCGCTGGTATGAGCTGATGATCGAGCACCGCGATGACCTCGCGCTGATCATGACTGCCGAGCAGGGCAAGCCCCTCGCCGAGGCGACGGGCGAGATCGACTATGCTGCCGGTTACATCGAGTTCTATGCCGAGGAAGCCAAGCGCATCGCTGGTGAGACATTACCCTCACCGAGAGATGGCGCCCGGGTGCTGGTCACCCGCGAGGCGGCCGGCGTGGTCGCGGCCATCACGCCATGGAACTTTCCGGCGGCGATGATCACCCGCAAGGTGGCGCCGGCTCTTGCCGCCGGTTGTACAGCGGTGGTGAAGCCCGCCTCTGAAACGCCGCTTACCGCGCTGGCGCTCGGCCGCCTTGCCGTGCGCGCCGGCCTGCCGCGGGGTGTCCTCAACGTCGTCACCGGCAAGTCGTCGGTGGTGGGGGACGTGCTGACAAGCCATCCGGCGGTGCGGGTCGTCTCCTTCACCGGCTCGACGGAGGTCGGCAAGAAGCTGATCGTCCAGTGCGCCGGCACGGTGAAGAAGGTTTACATGGAGCTCGGCGGCAACGCGCCGTTCATCGTCTTCGACGACGCCGATCTCGATGCCGCCGTTGACGGGGTGATGGCCTCGAAGTTCCGCAACATGGGGCAGACCTGTGTCTGCGCCAACCGCATCTACGCGCAGGCCAGCATCCACGACGCCTTTGTCGAAAAGCTCACGGCGGCGGTCAAGGGGTTGAAGCTCGGGGATGGCCGCGCACCAGGAGTGACCCAGGGCCCGCTCGTCAACGGCAAGGCGGTCGAGAAAATCGAGGCGCATGTCGCCGACGCCCTCGCCAAGGGGGCGAGGGTGGTGACCGGTGGTTCCCGGTCGCCGCTTGGCGGCAGCTTCTTCGAGCCGACGGTACTCACCGGCGTTACCGCCGCCATGGCGGTGGCTCGCGAGGAAACATTCGGGCCGCTCGCCCCTGTTTTCCGTTTCGACACTGAGGAAGAGGTGATCCGTCTTGCCAACGACACCGAGTTCGGCCTCGCCTCCTATTTCTACGCCCGCGACGTCGGCCGCATCTTCCGCGTCGCTGAGGGGCTCGAGGCTGGCATGGTCGGCATCAACTCGGGCGCCATCTCCTCCGAACTGGTGCCGTTCGGCGGTGTCAAGCAGAGCGGCAATGGCCGCGAGGGCTCGCACCATGGCATCGACGAATATGTTGAGAAAAAATATCTACTAATCGCTGGTCTTGACCGCTGAACAGGTGGCCGCCGCATAGACGCC
>Ga0316604_10002842_pt1 | contig 12762 bp, 9 predicted proteins | sample OWC_soil_day20_C_FD_207650 | JGI IMG/M metagenome (GOLD analysis project Ga0316604, IMG submission 207650) | Wetland soil microbial communities from Old Woman Creek delta, Ohio, United States - OWC_soil_day20_CT | ecosystem: Environmental > Terrestrial > Soil > Wetlands | place: USA: Ohio... | reverse complement strand
GTGCCATACTTTTTGATCCTATAGACCCTCATTCGATCGAAGTAGCGGCCTCACGATTGCAGACCTTCCAAAAAGTTGCGCTCATGCTCGGAGGCAGGGCCTTGAGAAAGGCTGGCCTTCATGCGGTCTCTCGTATAAAAAAAGCGATAGGTTGTGATCTTTTCAGCCAGTCCCTTCCTGGGTACATGGATCGTGGTTTGGAGCTTCCTCCTGTGGAGAGGATTCCTCTTTTTCCGGATCAGGCGACCTCTTTGCTCTCCCGCTACGGCGCGGTTCTATTAGCGGGGACTGGGGAACCGGTGACCTTCTTTGGGTACCCCGGTGTAAGGAGTCGAATTTTGAATGATGAGCAAGAGAAAATTACCCTGTGTACAGACCGGCAGGACGTGGTGGAAGCTCTCGAATGCCTTGCCGACGCCCTGGGAGCTTCTCCAAATCTCATGGGTGGCAACAGTGTATCGACGAAGCTAAGGCGACCGACATTACCAGACGGCAACCTCACCGCTGAAAAGGCATGTGTCACATTGGCGGCAGTGCAGCCCGAAAATGCCATCATCGTCGACGAAGCGGTTTCGAGCGGGCATTTTTATGACGCTCTCACAATAGGATTACCTCCCCATACCGTCCTTCCCGGCTCGGGTGGGTCGATCGGGCTAGGTATTCCGTGTGCTACCGGCGCTGCCATCGCCTGTCCGGACCGGCCGGTAATTAACCTTGAGGCAGACGGAAGCGCCCTGTATACGATACAGGCACTGTGGACACAGGCGCGCGAAGGGCTAAATGTCACGACCCTGGTCTGCTCCAACCGCAGCTACAGGATTCTCCAGACCCAGCTAAACCGCGCAGGGATTACATCTTATGGTCTCAAGACCCAGGCTCTCACCGAACTGACCCAGCCTGCAATCGATTGGGTAAGGACTGCAGAAGGGTTTGGAGTCCCCACGACGACTGTCAGCACAGCAGAGGCTCTCGTCCGAGAACTGTGCAAAGCCCTTGCAGAACCAGGGCCACATTTGATCGAAATGCTTCTGCCGTAATCGGATCCCTCGGAATAAAAATAACAAGGCGTCGGGTATAAGCTCTGGAAGATTGGAAGAGGAAAACGATGATGGAAAGGATACAAAGTATCAAACCCGAAACGAATGGCAAGAATCCATGCCCAGGGTGAACCAGGTCTCAGAGCTTCAACTTGTAGGGGGAGTAAATCATGATCACTCCCAAAACCACCTAAAAGATCGGACTTACTCTGTTTGGATTCATGGAAGTATCGTTCCTTTTTCCACAGGGGGATCGATCCTCTCCCCCAGAATGCAACTCTTCAGGGACTTGTCCAGCCGGTCAGTGCATGATAAAACCTCCGTCAATGTTAATGGCCTGACCTGTAATCCCCTTTGCTTCATCCGACGCAAGGAAGACCGCCAAGGCTGCGATTTCCTCGGGCTCTAACATGCGGGCCTGGATGTTTTGCCCCTTCAACCGCTTCTCCCAAACTTCCTCTCGGGTCTCTCCGAAGTGTCGGGCCAAGAACTCAAAAAGCCCATCCTTTCCCTCAAGGATATCTGTTCTGACAGGACCGGGGCAGATTGCGTTGACGGTAATCTCCTTGACACCTAGCATACCCATTTCGGCTGCCACCGTCTTCGTCAAACCCAGAATGCCATGTTTAGATGCTGTGTAAGAGCTGTTGAAAGGCTGAGCGCTTTTCCCGGCAATAGAAGATAGGTTAATGATCCGACCCGTCTTCCTGGGAATCATCGTTCTGAGGAAGTACTTGGTGGCCAGGTAGGTTCCGAACAGGTTGATCCGGATGACTTCCTGCCATACGTCGTCGTCATAATCAACCGTAAACGCCCTCCCCTTCGAGATGCTCGCATTGTTCACAAGGATGTCAGGAGGCCCGAATCGGTCCAGAGTCTTCTGGACAAGGTTTTCAATGTCGGTTTTCTTTGAGATATCTCCTGCCATCGTAACAGCTTCAGTACCCATTCTTGTCGCCTCTCTGCATACTTCCTCTACCTGAGCTGCTGTCCTGGCCATGAGGACCAGCTTTGCTCCCTCTCTTGCAAAAGCTAAGGCAATGGCACGACCGATTCCCTTACCGCTTCCGGTAACGACGGCAACCTTATTCTGCAACTTCATGATAAGGCCTCCTCGATTGTTTCTTCTATTTTTTCTGCTCCTCCTCCACCAAGAGCCTTCTCAAAATCTTCCCCGCAGCACTTTTCGGGAGGTCTTCTCTGAACTCGATCACCCGCGGGCGCTTGTAGGCTGCCATATTGTCCTTGCACCATTCGAGGATTTCCTGTTCCGTCACCTTGCCCGCATACTGCGGTTTCAAAATGACGAATGCCTTCGGCGTTTCTCCCCGGTAAGGATCAGTGATTCCGATAACCGCCACTTCCTTGATGGCCGGATGCCGATAAATCAAGTCTTCAACCTCGGCCGGGAAGACGCTGTACCCCGAACACTTGATCAGTTCTCTCTTCCGGCCCAGAAGCTTGACGTAACCTTCCTCATCCATCAACCCGATGTCGCTGGTATAAAGCCTTCCGTTTCGCAGCACTTCTTCTGTCTCTTCCGGTTTATTCCAGTACCCCTGCATCATCGCTGGTCCCTCAATCGTGATCTCCCCTTCTTGGTTCGGGTCCATCTCGCGCGTTCCAGTCTCAAGGTCCATGATCTTGATGTCGCTCAGTTGAGGGATGCCGACGAACCCGGGTTTATATCGATACAACGGAGTGATCGCTCCCCCCTGAGGCAATGTCTCGGACATCCCATACCCTTCACCGATAATCGCGTTCGGCGCCAGTTCCTTCAATCTCTTCTGGAGTTCGACGGATACGGGTGCTCCACCGGTCCAGAGACACCTCAGGGAGCTGAAATCGTAATTTTTGATATCGGGGAGGGAGAGAAGGGCAATGATCATGGTCGTCGCCCCGACCCAGTAGGTGCAGCGGTAATAGGTGATGGCCTTGGCTACGACATCAGGAATGAACCGGGAGAGAATGACAATGCGCCCGCCGGCAACGAGGGGCGTGCACATCAACTGTTGTTGCCCCATGGTGTGGAAGAACGGCGTTACCCCAAGGAAGATATCATCTTCCCGATGGTGATACCAGTAAGCTGTTCCCACACTCACATAGGCAAGAGTGTAATGGGAGATCATGGCTCCTTTTGGAATCCCTGTTGTCCCACCCGTATACTGGAAGAGGGCAAGGTCCCTCTTCAGATCTGTCACATGACATATCGGACGGTCCTGGGACTTTCTAAGAAAGTCTGTAAAAGCCAGGGTATCCGGAAAGAGTGGGATCTCTTCCTTTGTTTCGATTGGAAGCGGCAGCACGGGTTCCTCGGGTAGGTAATCTCGCAGCGAAGTAAGGATCACATTTTCTAGCGGTGTGTGGCTCCTCACTTTTGCCAATTCCGGGTAAAGATAATCGAGACCGATCAGCGTCTTCGCCCCGGCATCGTTGATCTCATATTCCAGCTCGGCCTGCTTGAACATGGGATTGACGGGAACGACGATGCCACCTGCCCGCTGAACTCCAAAATAGGCAATCACAAACTGGGGACAGTTCTCCATATGAATGGCGACGCGGTCCCCCTTTTTCACCCCTAGATCAACCAACCCACAAGCAGCCCGGTCGAGCATTTTATCCAATTCTCTGTAGGTCATGTCCCGTCCGTAAAAACTGAGGGCGATCTTTTCAGGTGTGACCGTTGCCCATTCCCGGATGTACTCGGACGCAGGCTTTTCCACCTCGAAATGCTTGGGGACCCACATGGGCCACACTTTATACCATCGTTTTTCCATAGTACCCTCTCCTCCATCTATTGTGGATAGAAAGAGAAATCATTGCACAGACCTTGTCTCATTAACAGGCTGCTGCTATTTTTTCCTGAAGCCAATAGATCACTTCATGGACTTGCCGCAAGATCAGTCTTTCCGGTGAAAATTGCGTATTCTTGATCTCTGTCTTCTTCTGAATCCTTCTGACAATCTAAAAAAATTCCTCTCCAGCTTCTGCGAACCCATTCCGTCTCCTTCCTCCGATTAGAAAAGATATTCTTTCTTAATCCACGGCGGAAACCAGCGATAATATTCCGGTGGGTTCGCCTTTTTCAATCCTTCGTAGGTGGCCTTCGCCAGTTCTATCCCCTTCTTTTTTCGATAGAGCTTGACGAGCTTCTTTTGCTCAAGGGAAGCCAGCAGTCCGTCCAATGTCTCATCCTCGACATCACACAACCGCTTCAGATCATCCCGGCTCATATAAAGCCCGGGGTTCACCCGGTAGTCCTCCGCGAGGATCTTCAGGAGCTTCTCTTCATTGATATGAATCTGCTTCGTAGGCTTTCCCGATACGGGAACCCCGAGCTCCGGATGGACTATTCGATGAGGCCATTCGAGGTCTTTTTCCATCTGTCTGAGCCCGAGTCGATAAATGACGAGTCTTACCGCCTCGCTGGTGCCACCTGCGATCTGATTGGTTTTCGCTTCTCTGAGAAGCCTCTCAAGGGGATAAAACTTCGTCACCCCGTCGCCTCCCATGACTTGAATTGCCTCTGACATGGCTTCTATGGATATATCCGTATTGAAGACCTTGCAGATAGAAGATGCCACTGAAGAATCCTGGTCCAGATCGAACATATAGGCCGCATAATACGTCGCAAGTCGGGACAGCTTCAGCTTCATGATCAGGTCAGCGACCTTGAACTGGTTATTCAAGAGATCGAGGGTTGGCCTGCCAAACTGGATCCGCCTCTGTCCGTATCCGACAGCCGTACGGACAGCCGTGTGAAACGCACCGAGGAGGGAAGCGGCAACAATGATCCTCTCAAAATTGAGGCCGGATGTCATGACCCTCCAACCCTCTCCCTCCTTACCTATCCGATTCTCGACGGGCACAGGGACGTCATCCAGATTCAAATAGCCGTTGGGGGTATTATCATAACCGATGATCTCGTTTACTTTCTCCACAGTGAACCCTGACATTCCTTTCTCAACAATGAAGCCTGTGAGGTGCTCGTACCGAGCCACTTGCTGAGGATCCTCGCTCGTCCTGGCGTACAGCATATAACGGTGGGCCGTTCCCAGGCCGGTGACAAACCTTTTCTTCCCATTGAGGATATACTTATTCCCCTCTCGTCTAGCCGTCGTCTCAATGGCAGAGGCATCCGTTCCAGCAAAGGGTTCGGTAATGGCAATCGCACCGAGTTCTCCCCGGGCTATCCTGGGAAGGAGCCTTTTCTGCTGTTCTTCGTTCCCATATTCTCTGATCTGATGGAGCCCTCCCATCATGGAGGCCCCGCAAATGTAGAAAGCCCCGGGGAGTAGACTCAGTACCTCCATGGCGATGGCAGAACCTGTGACCCCCAGGCCCATTCCTCCATAGATCTCCGGTATCCCGGCACCGAGATATCCTTTTTGGGCCACCTTCTGAAAGACGTCGAGGGCGATCTCTCTTTTCCACCACGCTTCCTCCGCCTCGGGCATCAGCTCCTTTACAAACGCTTCGATTTCATCGGCCAGTTTCTTCTGTTCCTCACTCCACCAAGGAAATGACTCCATTCTTCCCCCTCCGTGACAATTTCGTTCTTTCAAGAACCCTTGCTTCAGTGTAGCTCTGAACCTCCTCGAAGCTCAAAGCACCAAATCGCAAATCACAAATAATTTCCAATAACCAATATCCGAAAGGAACGTATCACCGGTCTTATAATAGAACCACCCCCCCAGAATCTCCCTCGCCCGCCTCGGCGAAAAAGGGCGGGGGTGAAGGTGGGATCGATGATCAACCCCTCACTTCAATCCTCTCCCCGGAAGGGGAAAGGAGGACTCTCTTGGCCAGTCATATTAGAAAGAGATCCTTAATATTTTGGTCATTTGAGATTGGAATTTGAGTATGATTTGGAATTTGGTATTTGAAAACTGGTGTTTCCCCAATGGTGCTTGTGATTGGGTGCTTAATGGTCTCCTTCTCTCTCAATGATGATCGCCTGGCCGTGACCGCTGCCGCCGCAGAGGGTAGCCAAACCTCTTTCCAGACCCCGTTTCTCCATTTCGTAAATAAGGCTTACCACAAGCCTGCATCCCGTATTTCCGATGGGATGCCCCAGAGCTATCCCTCCCCCGTTCACGTTCAGAATGTCCCGTCTTAGCTCCAACTCCCTTTCGACTGCGATACAGGGTGCAGCAAAGGCCTCGTTCATCTCGATCAACTGCATGTCTTTAACCCTGTAGCCGGTCTGCTTCATCAGCTTTCTGACTGCTGGAATAGGTCCGATGCCCATGATGCGCGGGTCTACGCCGATGGCGACGCATCCGGCTATTCTCCACCTTCTCCGCAGATTTAATCGATCCGCAAGCTCTCTCGATACGACGAGAACCGCGGAGGCACCATCGTTAATGCCCGACGAGTTCCCCGCCGTCACCGTGCCATCCTTCTTAAAAGCCGGGGGCAATTTTGCTAACCCCTCGAGGGTCGTCTGAGGCCGAGGATGTTCGTCCGTATCAAACCTCTTATCCGGTTCTCCGCGTTTTCCAGGGATCACGACCGGTACGATCTCATCTTTGAAGCGTCCCTCCTCAAGGGCCGTCTTGGCACGCATCTGACTGGTGAAGGCAAACTCGTCCTGGGCTTCCCTGGAGACATGATATTCCTCGGCAACGTTTTCGGCCGTCAGTCCCATAATGAGACCTGTATGCTGGTCGAAAAGACCGTCCCACACCCCGTCTGAAATCTCATGATGCCTCAATCTCAGTCCCCATCGGGCGCCCTTGATGGAGTAGCTAACATTGCTCATACTCTCGCCGCCGCCAGCTACGATGGCGTCCGCCTCTCCCAACCGGATCGCCATGGAGGCGATGCGGATAGCTTCCATGGATGAGCAGCAGGCCCGGTTCATTTGAACCGCAGACGCCTGCATAGGAAGACCTGCTTTCAGAGCTGCGCAGCGGGTAAGGCCGTTTTCATCGCTTCGGACCATCACCACGCCCCAGTAGACATCCCCAATCTCTTCTTTTGGAAAGTTTACCCGTTGACATAACTCGCCCATCACCAGACTCGCAAGGTCGGTGTGAGACACATCCCTGAGGGCGCCTCCAAAGTCCCCGATCGCCGTTCTCACCGCAGACACAATGATCGGATCTCTTTTGTCCATTCCTGTTTTCCTTTCTTGTCCATGGCATGACGTCGGATCTGTTTTCTCCCTTTTTAGAACGCGATCTCTTTCTTTTTTCCCTTATCTTCTCTGGCGACGTGGACCGGCGCTTGACAGACCCTACAGGATTCGCGCCTCCGAGTGTTGATCGCCTTGCACCGCGGACACCTGATCTCGAACTTATCCCTGATCCAGCGCGTAATCCCTTCCGGCATGAAGAGGATCATGACGATAATAATGGCCGTAAAAAGGGCCATTCTTACTTCAGGAACAATCACGAGCAGTTGCATCGAAAGGAAATAGAGCAGATAAGCCCCTACGACAGGCCCGTAAATCGTCCACGACCCTCCAAAGACCGTCCAGATCAGAGGGTAGATTGAAAAGAGAAATTCTAGGGTAGAGGGGCCGACGACCTTCATCGTGTGGGCATAGAGTCCTCCGGAAATGCCGGCGAAAAACCCGCTTAATGCGAAGGCAAGGATCTTATATCGGACGGTGTTGATGCCGCTCGTCCGAGCGGAGACCTCATCTTCTCGGATGGCAGAAAAGATGATTCCAGTCCGGATCATTTGGCTCCGGGTGTCAGTCAGTTTCCACATGACCCCGACACAAATCAACATGACCACGAGACAGACATCATAACGGATGGTAGGAGATTCGGAAATCGGGGGCAGGCCATAGAGTCCCAATTCACCTCCGGTAAAATCGGGAAAAAGAAAGACAATTCCCTGGAGGATAACAGGCACGGCTAACGTAACAATTGCCAGATAAGGACCCCTCAGCCGAAGGGCGGGAATCGCAACGACGATTCCTATGACGACTCCGGCTAGGGCGCCGAGCGGGATCGTCGCCCAGATCGGTAAGCCCACTTTAGAGCTCAGGATGGCCGAGGTATAAGCGCTCGACCCGAAGAACGCGCCATGCCCCAAATTGAGTTGTCCTGAGAAAAAGAGAAGATCCCAACTGGCCGCAAAAAGGGCGAAGATCGTACAAAGGGCAAGTACATTTTTCAAATGACCACTGATATTCAAAAAGCCTAAAAGGAAAAGGAAGAGAATTCCGATGGCCCCCATGGACCTACCGGGGATGAAGAGTATTTCTCCCTCCACGGTTTTATAGAACCGCCAAAGAGCATACCGCATTGCTATAACCTTTCTTCTTCAAAAAAGGCCCCAAACAGGCCTTCAGGTTTTTTTGATAACACCACGACCATTACCAATAAAGCGACCGCACTCTTGATGAAGGCGCCATTCGGAAGCCAGTTGACCACCGCTACTTCTGAAAAGGCCAGGAGATAGGCTGCGATAAAGCTTCCCTTGAGGCTCCCCAGACCTCCGAGGACGACGCAGGCCAGAACCATGATGATGGGATGCAACCACATCATGGGTTCTACCACATAGATCGGGGAAACGATGACGCTGGAGACCGTCACAAATCCGATCCCGATGGACATGGCGATGAGAGAAACCTTCTTTTCACTGATGCCCATCACATTGACAATCTCCCGGTCCTGAGAAGTCGCCCGGATGGCAATTCCAGTTTTCGATCTTGAGAGGAACAACCATAAGCCGATGATGAGAAGGATGCTCACGCCAAACGCGAGAAAGTGTTGATTCAAAACCCGGACGCCGAACAGTTCCCGATAGCCCGGAATAAAGGGCGGGACCCTTCTGAAAACGATTCCAAAGATGGAGATCATGATCTCTTCAAAGAAGAAAGCCAAAGAGATGCTGATCAGGACCACAACGATTTCATGGAAACGGACGGGCTCAAGCAGGAATTTATAAGTCAACACTCCGATGAGGGAGGCGGCCAGGACAGCTAGGATGGCAGATGCAAAAATATTCAGGTGGGTTAGGGAATAGAAAACGTAGAATAGGTAAGCTGCCAACATGTAAAAAGATGTATAGGCCATATTGACGATTCTGGCTGCCCCCCAGATGAGAGAGAAGCCGAGGGCTAAGACAGCATAGACCGTCCCAAGGACAATGGTACTGATCAGGACCTGCATGAAGACTCTCCCTCTTGACGTGACCGTATCGATATACGAATACCCGGTAGGGTCTGCGCATGAATAAAATGGACAACCCATCCGCCCCCCTTCGTTCGTCCTGAGGTCCTCCGGACGAACGGCAAGTCGAAGGGCTCACCACAAGCGGTCGTTGCCCTGTACAACGGTTCACGTTATTTGTGCACAGCCGTTCGGGGTCTGCCGTTCCTCACTTATTTTTCTTCCAATAGTCCACTACCCAGGGCGGTAGCTTATATTTTTCGGCCCCCTCATACTTCACGCCTTTCCATCCGACCGGCCAGACAACCTTGAGCTCTTCCGGGCCGCGCCATTGATTCACCACCCAAGTATTGTATCCCGGACCAAACATCAGACCGTGGGGAAATTGCTGATCTTTTGGATAGAAGGCCATCCTGCCATAGGCACCTTGGTAGTCTGTCTTTTCGATCTCCGCGACAACCTCATCGGAGCTGATCGTACCCGCCCTCTCTATGGCTCCCTTCAGGATGTAGATTGCGTCGTAGGTCACGGATTCATATCCGGGAAAATCATTAAACCTTTTCAGGAAACCATTCCAGAAGGGCATCGTCTTTTCAGTCAACTTCGCGGGACCTATCCCGGTCATCGACGTGTTGTACTTGCCGTATCCCCCTGTCGCTTCCCAGTAGCTTTTCACCAATCCGATGGCATCCCCTCCTATGAGCGCGGCCGGGATTTGAAGCTCGCCCCATTGCTTGCCAAGGGCAATCCCCATCGTTCCCGACGTTGCCTTAAACAGGATCTGAGCCCCCGCCCCTTTGATTGCAGCCAGTTCAGCGCTCACATCGCTGGCCATGGCGGAGGGCCTCCAGACTCCAACAACGTCGAGACCCAATTCCGGGGCCTTGGTTTCGATCAACTTCACAATCGGGTCGGCCCACTGGAGTTTGTCAACGAGGATGGCAACCTTCGGCTTCGCAATTCCTATCTCGTCTCTCACGATTTTGGCGACATCTTCGAGGTGAGCCACGAGGACCGGTCCCTGAAAGGCAGAACTAATGGTACACATGAAATAGTACTTGTACTTGTTGTAATCCTTTGCAATCCTCAAAAGAAGCTCCGGGTGAACCGCGCCGCAACCCATCAGGATTTTCTTGTACTTCATGATCACGTCCTGCATGGCGAACGTCGACTCTGACCTCTGGGTTCCAACATAAAAATCGACGTCCTCGGCCACCCGCTCCACCGCAACAACCGCGTCGGAAACGCTGGCCAACTCGTTTGTGTCAATCTTGACGAGTTTGATGGGCGCCTTTGCGCCTTTTATCGTGATCCCGCCAGCTTTGTTGATTTCATCCTGTGCCATGGTGGCGCCACGCCAGTGGTTTTCTCCGGGAATCGCTTTCATCGGGCCCGCGACTGCAATCCTAACTTCTTTTACGGCCTTCTGTGCCAGCCCCTCGCTTACCCAAGAAGAAAACAAGCACAGGCTTACCATTCCAAGGATTATTCCTTTCCTCATCATAAAGCCCTCCTTTCTGTTCGAGTTTTCTGACTTACAACGTCCTCCCATCCAAGTCATCATTGATCCTGCTTCTCTCACCCATCAAAGAGGAGGAGACCTAACCGTTTTCTTGTTGCTCTTTGATGCCATTCTAACTATAGACCCAGATAAGTTTTCCTAATCCGCTCATCGTTCTGCAATGTTTCGGATGTCCCCTCAAAGACGACCTTTCCCTGAGAAAGGACGTAATTTCTGCTAGCCAAGGCAAGGGCGAGTCCGACATCCTGTTCCACCAGGATCATTGTCACCCCTGTTTGATAAACGTCCTTGATACGCTTGAACACCTCCTCTTTAACCAGAGGGGCCAACCCGAGCGAAGGCTCATCAATTAAGAGAAGCCTCGGTTCGGACATTAAGGCTCTGCCCACAGCCAGCATGGTCCTTTCTCCGCCGGACAAGGTTCCTGACACCTGCTTTTTTCTCTCTTCCAATCTGGGGAAAAGTCTGTAGATTCCTTCCAGCCTTTGTCTTACCTTCTCTTTCTCTCTCGTCAAGAAAGCACCTGATACCAAATTCTCCAGGACCGTTAACTCCCGGAACGGTCTACCCCCTTCCGGACAGAGGGTCAATCCCTTTTCCGCCCTCTTATGAGCCGGGATTGAATTGATGGGCTCACCGTCGAACAGGATATCACCCTTGATAATGATATTGGACACCTCTTTCCGCATCCCCCTCTTCATTTCCCTTTCCCAGGTCATCAGCCCACAGATGGTACGCATCAGCGTGGTTTTCCCTGCTCCATTCGGACCCACAATGCTCAGGAGTTCTCCTTTATGGACTCCCACGCTCACTTCATCCAATATTACCGCCGTATCATAAGCGACGGTGAGATTCTTTACCTCAAGAAGCAACCTGGTCTCCTTTTGACCGATATCCGACATAGACCTGAATGACCTTTGGATTGTTTACGATTTCGAAAGGGGTCCCCTCTGCAATCATTTCTCCATAATTGAGTACAATGACGCGATTGACGATCTTCATCAGCTCCGAAAGCTTATGTTCCACAATCAACATCGCAGGTCCCTCGCTATGCAATCGTCCGAACCTTCCCCCTTTATTCAACCGCTTCAGCGATTTCGCCATTAACTCGGTCTCTTGTGGATCGAGTCCGGCAAAGGGTTCATCCAGGATGAGCAGATCGGGTTCCGTGGCGAGGGCACGAGCGATTTCCAACCTTTTCAGTCCCCCGTGAGAGAGAGTTGAAGCTTGTTCCTTGGCGAGATCGGAGATCCCGCAAAACTCCAGTGCATCCATGGCCCTGCTCTCTATTCTCTTTACCCATTCCCCTCTCTTTTTTCCTGAGCCGAGGCAGCCGATCATGGCATTGGCGATAATCGGCATCTCCCGAAATGGCCTAACGACCTGATGGGTCAACGCGATTCCCCTCTTAACGATTTCCCACGTTGGCTGACCGAGGATGTTCTCCCCTTTGAATCGAATGACGCCGGAATCGGCTTTGAGCATCCCAATAATGAGGCGCACGAAGGTGGTCTTCCCAGAGCCATTCGGACCAATGAGCCCTACCATCTCATCTCTTTCCATTTTGAAGCCAACTTCTCTAACGGCTGTCAGGCCGCCAAAAGACTTGGTCAGCTTTTCAATCTCCAGAAACGAACCCATACTAGCCCTCTCTCTCCTCCCTCAATTCCCTCCTCGAAACCTTTCCGACATCCGTCTTCGGGATCTCCCCTCGAAACTCGATGATTTTAGGGATTTTATAATGGGCCAATCTTTCCCGGCAATGGCGAAGAATCTCCTCTTCCGACAGCTTTCTTCTTGCATCGGGTTCTAATACAACCACGGCCTTAATGTTTGCACCGACTCTGGGATCCGGGACCCCGATGACGGCGGCTTCCTTAATCTTGGGATGCGTTTTCAGAACCTCTTCTATTTCTCTGGCAAAGACGGAATAACCCTTATATTTTATCATGTCTCGTTTTCGATCATAGAAATGAAAGTACCCCTCATCGTCCATCTTTCCCAAATCGCCCGTCCTCAGCCACTTTTCTCCCCCTATGTCGACGAAACTTTCTTGAGTCTCTTGCGATCT
>Ga0316604_10002841_pt1 | contig 12763 bp, 11 predicted proteins | sample OWC_soil_day20_C_FD_207650 | JGI IMG/M metagenome (GOLD analysis project Ga0316604, IMG submission 207650) | Wetland soil microbial communities from Old Woman Creek delta, Ohio, United States - OWC_soil_day20_CT | ecosystem: Environmental > Terrestrial > Soil > Wetlands | place: USA: Ohio... | reverse complement strand
TTCCTCGTCATGCTCTCTGTGAAATGCTTCTCACAGGTATCATGTTACAACATCGTAGGGTATTACCCTTCGTGGGTAGCCGGAGGTAGTTACTACATCAACAGCCCTTCGAAGATCGACTATACCAGATACACGCATATTATGTATGCATTTGCTATTCCGGGCACCGATGGTAAAATTGGTGCTGTGGACAATAGCGCTGCATTGACCGACCTGGTGACCCGGGCACATGCAGCCAATGTAAAAGTGTTGTTGTCTATCGGTGGTTGGCTGGATTCTTCTCCAGGCAACACGCCATTCGAAACCATTTCCGGTAATACCACTTATATCAATAACCTCGCCACGGCCTGCGGAAACCTGATCAGTCAGTACAACCTGGACGGCATTGACCTGGATTGGGAATACCCCACTACCAAGGCTAAGTGGAATGCACTGGCGACGGCCCTGGGTACTAAGATCCACGGCATGGGAAAACTCTTTACCGCCGCGGTTTCCGAGAGTGCAGCCAACAATGGCGATCACTATGATGACGTCTCTATGCTGGATCTTGTGAACATCATGTGCTATGGTGATTACAGCCTGGCCAGCAGTTCTATGTCTTACTGGACATCAAGGGGCGTACCGCAAAGCAAACGTATGCTGGGGGTACCATTTTATAGTTCAGACAATAATACGGCAGAGCATATCCAGAAATCCACACTGGCCAAATCCACTGCTGGTGGAATTATGATCTGGGATATTGCCTCTGAATATGGTGATATCAATTCTATTTACAGCACCTTAGGTACCATTTGTTCCGGTAACACACCAGTGCCGCAGAATCTGGCCAAAGGCAAAACTGCCATAGCTTCTTCAGTAGAAACCAGTACTACCTATGTAGCAGGTAATGCTACTGATGGCAATTACACCACCCGCTGGTCCTCCGATTATAGCGATCCGCAGTGGGTGTATGTAGACCTGGGTGCGAATTATGACATCAGCGAAGTTAAGATCACCTGGGAAACAGCATCAGCTACCGCATACCAGGTACAGGTTTCTGCGGATGCGGGTACCTGGACCACGATTAAATCTGTAAGTGGCAATACCACGCTGACCAATGATGTAACAGGTCTCAGTGGCACTGGTCGCTATGTACGCATTTATGGTACGGCCAGATCTACCACTTATGGCTACTCTATCTATGAACTGGAAGTATACGGTAATGCTGCGCAAAGCCCATATGGCGGCAGCGCGTGGACCATTCCCGGAAAGATAGAAGCAGAGAATTTTGATAATGGCGGCGAAGGGGTGGCGTATCATGACTATGATGCAGGCAATACACAGGGACAGTACAGAACTACTGAAGGGGTAGATATTGAAAGCTGTACGGATACAAACGGCGGCTATGACGTGGGGGCTGTGCACACGACTGAATACCTGGAATATACAGTGAATATTACCAAAGCGGGTGTATATACCTTCCAGGCGCGTGTGGCCACTACTGCAACCGGCAAGTCTTTCCATGCTGAACTGGATGGTCAGAACTTTACTGGTACGATCAGTGTACCTACTACCGGTGGCTGGCAGACGTGGACTACCGTGAATGTGACTACGCCGGTGCTGACAACGGGTAAAAAGGTGCTGAAAGTCTATATGGAAAGTGCTCAGTTCAACCTGAACTGGGTAAACTTCGTCTTACAGTCCGAAGATTTAGCCGCAGGTAAAAAGGCAGTTGCTTCTTCTATTGAGACAGCTGATTTTCCTGCCATTTATGCATTTGACGGAAATGATTCGACTACCAGGTGGTCATCTGCATTCAAGGATAGCCAATGGGTAAGGGTAGACCTGGATACAGTTCGTGCTGTATCAGAAGTAGTGATCAAATGGGAAGCCGCGTATGCGACCAGTTACCGGATTGAAACCTCTTTGGATACGCTTAGCTGGACAGTACAAAAAGCCGTAACGAATGGTACTGGCGGCACGGAAACTATTAGTTTCCCGGCGGTGAATGCCAGGTACGTACGTGTATTGGGATTGAAACGTGCTACGGCTTATGGCATTTCATTGTGGGAAGTTGTGATTCATGGGGGCAATGCGACTGCCGCAACGACCGCATCTGCAAAGAAAACGACAACAGCAGTTGTTGATTTTTCACTAAACGCCTCTCCAAATCCAACCACCAACATCCTCCATGTACAGGTACAAGGTATTAAATCACCTACCGTACTGCGTGTATACAGTATGAACGGACAAGCCATGTACACCACTCTCCTGAAACAGGATGTAAACCAGTTGCAACTGGACGTTTCAGGATGGCCTAAGGGGATTTATATCATATCCGCTGGCGGTCAGTCACACAAGATTGTAGTACAATAAAATTGTTTGAACATAGGTTATACCGTCCCGGTGATGATGCCGGGGCGGTTTATTATCTTAGCTCAATTGTCCTGACTGCACGTACTTCTTCCAGGAAATACTGATCGTGTGAAATGACGATCAATGTACCATCATAAGCATTGATGGCAGCTGTGAGAATGTCTACATTCTGAATATCGAGGTTGTTCGTCGGTTCATCCAGGATGATCATATCAGGCGCTTGCTGATCGATAGTCAGGCAGCAAAGCAGCAGGCGCATTTTCTCGCCACCACTAAGGGTACTGCAGGGCTTATCCCAATATTCTTTTGTAAAGAGAAAACGTGTGAGACGGATCTTTATTTCATGCTCCTGTAATGCGGAGCGATTGAATAATTGGGCCTGGTCGTATACGCTCAGGTGGTTATGGATCAATGAATAATCCTGGTCGATATACACTGTTTTACCTGTCTGACTGGTGAGTATACCGGCAGTCGGCGTCAATTGTCCCAGCATCATTTTGATCAGGGTTGTTTTCCCTGAACCATTCAATCCTTTGATGGAAAGTCTTTCTCCGCTATTGATCTGAAAACTGAGTGACTGTGACCAGAGTGGGGTATGCTGATAACCGAAATTAACACCTTGCGCATTTATGAGTGGTTTACCTTTGTGCAAATTAGCATTTTCAAATCCCAGTTTCATTTTGTCAATGTCGGGCAGCTCTTTGCGCAGGTCCTGCAGGTCCTGTGCGAGTTGGCCTACCTTTTCTTCATGCGCGCCTTTTACACGGGCAGTGCTCTTTTCTGCATTGTTACGGAAGGTATTCATGGCGATAGTCGGCAACCCTGCTTTTTCCTGTTTCTTTTTCCCCCGTGCATCAAGTTTTTGTTGTCTTTCTGCCGTTTCCCTTTCCGTTTCTTTTGCTTTGCGGAGAGCCTTTTCTTTGCTTTTTAAATCCTGAGCCAGGGCGTTATTTTCTATTTGTTTTTGTGCAAGATAGAAGTCGTAGTTACCACCATAAATGGTAATACCTTTTTTACTCAGCTCAAATACCTGGTTGGGGAGTTGCAGTAAATGCCTGTCGTGGCTGACGACTACGATGGTAGCGTTCGCATGTTCGATCAGGTCATATAGCAGGGCACGGCCATGACTATCCAGGTGATTGCTGGGCTCATCCAGCAGGATGATGTCTGGCTCATGAATGGCAATGCCGGCGAGAAAGACTTTCGTTTTCTGTCCGCCACTGAGGGTGTGCATAGGCTGTGAGAGGGGGAAGTCCTGTAACCCCCAGTGTAATATCGCTGCTGCGCATCTTTCTTCTATGGTCCAGTCATCATCCAGCAAGGTCATGTTGGATTCGGAAACATCGCCTTCCAGGATGCTGTGCAGTGCGTTTATTTTATGATCGATATGCAATGCCTGTGCAATCGTGAGGTCATTGTACTGACCGAAATGTTGTGGTATATAATATGGCTTGCCACTGGTATGAATTGTACCGGAAGCAGGTGTCAATATGCCTGCCATGAGTTTGAGCAGGGTGGACTTACCCGCACCGTTATTCCCGATCAATGCGCATTTGGCATTAGTAGGAACGGTGAGGTCAATATTGTCGAATAGCAGATCCTTATTAGGATGCAGATAGGTTACCTGTTGTAAAGTGAACATGGACTATTTTCTTCAGTAAGAATTAGTGAAGTGGGTTTGATTACTGATTATTTATAGAAAATAGATCTCACATTGGAGTAGGCGTAATTTTTTGCAAATATAGGGAAAAGGTGCTATTTTTTCAGCGTACCATACTTTATTTTTATGACACCAGAAACCTATAAAAGTTTGTTTACCGAGGACGATACTGTTGGTTGGACAGCCATTGACAATGTGTTTGATAAAATTTACCCAGGTCAGGAACCAGCACATTATGCCCCACCGTTACACTATGCAGCAGGTGGAGTAGATCCACTTGATGGCACAAGTATTTACAAAAGCAATCAGCAGGAAGAACATTTTCATATTGTGAGTTATGGTTTTTCTGAATTGTATTACAACGAAAAAGCCGCAGGTGGTGAATTCAGCAAATGGGGGTTTGAACTGACCATGCGTGTAAAACCATTTGCGGGTGATCCGGATAAGCCAACCTGGGTGATCAATATGATGAACAACCTGGCCCGCTATGTATTTACTTCAGGTAAATGGTTTGAGGAATTTCAGTACATACCAGCTAATGGGCCCATCCGTCTTGACACGGATACTGATATTACTGGTCTGGCTTTTATCAAAGACCCGGAAGCCGGTCGTATCAATACGCCGAATGGAGAGGTCACCTTCCTGCAAATAGTAGGATTGACCACAGCTGAGCTTGGGCGGATTCAAAAAGCCAATACCAGAACAGCTGTGGCGGAAGTACTGACAGCATTAGCTATTACTAATCCTTTGCTGATCACTGATTTGGAAAGACGGTCATAAATCATACGTTAATATACAAAAAAAGCGCCTGCCCCATTAGGCAGACGCTTTTTCAAAACTACAACATAATATAGGTCTCCATTATTTGATACTTACCAGTACTTTAATGACGCCTGTACCATTGCCATCAAAATTAGCCAGTGCTTTACCGATCACCTGACCAGGCTTTACCTTGTCAATATCAGCTTTCATAGCATGACCCGCTTTGCTGGAAGTTACCAGCAGATCGCCACGTTTGATAGCACCATTTTCACCACATACCTTGGTTGGTATCACGCCGATCACACCCATTGGCACTTTGTCGGTCAGTTCATCTTTTAATTCCTCGTCTTCGGTGAGTAGCACACCAGGTTTGGTGGCATACACACCAGCGACGAGCGTAGAGTATGGTTCGGAAGAAAGGGCTACAGTGCGGTCATCCTCAGTAGAGATGACGAGTACATCGCCGGCACTGTAAGACGAAATTTTACCTTCTACAGCAAAAGCCTCTGCCACGTCAGCACCACTTGTTTGTGTACCCCGATGCTACTTCATTTATTAACTGCAACTACATGCAAATATGTTACAAATGCCTGCTGGGGGCAATGTTCAATTCTTACATGGCGGAATTCATTTTTTAAATGGCAGGCCAGGGAGGACAATTGGTTTTGATGTAATAGAAACAGTGGGGCGGGATAATTGTTTTATACTAATAAAAAAACCTGCGGAATTTCGCAGGTTTTTTTATTATGATTTACGAACATATTTCGTTAGGATCACAATGGTTTGTTCATTGATCTTTCCTTCTATTTGTTCGGGATTGTCACTGACTAATCTGATTTTACGTACAATCGTTCCTTTGGGTGCCATAAAGTTGGCGCCTTTTACATTCAGTCCCTGTGTCAGTACCACGGTATCGCCGTGTTCCAGTTCAGTACCATTGCTGTCACGATGAACGGCTTTTACTTCGAATGCGCTCAGTGCCCAGTGGCTCACTGATTCATCTATTTCTACACCATTTATGATTTCGGCTGCCCATTCCTGGTCTTTGTGTTTGTAAAGCAGGCGATAACTCAGGGCCTGTACGCTAGGCTCCGGATTCCAGATACTACCAGCCAGTACATGCCAGTGCATAGCTGCAGCTGCATCTTCCATGGCGGCAGCGCAGGTGTTGCAAATCGCAACTTCATTTTCAATCGCATCATTGTTTTTGGGACTCACAGCAAAGGCTATCGAGGCATCTTCACCAGTGCACAGCTCACATGTGCCGTTACTGCGCTCTCTTAATGCAGGCGTAATAGTTGTACTCATAAATGGTTTATTTTCTATATAAAAGTTGCAAAGATAAACGCATATTCCGGATTTTCTGTAATGACAGAAATCAGGACATTTGTATTATGAAAATACAGGAGCATATCAATTATTCCCGGATCGCGGAGGCAATTGACTATATCAGGACCCATTTTCGGGAGCAACCGAACCTGGATGCGGTAGCAGAAAGTGTGCACCTGAGTCCGGCCCATTTCCAGCGGATGTTTACAGAATGGGCGGGTACAAGTCCCAAAAAATTTCTGCAATACATCAGCCTGGAATATGCCAAGGGGATGCTGAAGGAAACGACTATTTTTGATGCCGCATATGAAACCGGGCTGTCGAGTACCAGTCGTTTACATGATTTATTTATTGGGATTGAAGGTATGACCCCGGCAGAATATAAGCATGGCGGCAAAGATCTGGTGATCAATTATAGTTTTGCTGAGAGTCCGTTTGGGAGCCTGATTGTGGCGTCTACACCAAAGGGTGTTTGTTATATGGCATTTGATGCGGACGAAGTGCGGGCGTTGGAAGATCTTAAAGTGAAATTCCCGAATGCTGTTTTTGTACGCAAACTGGATTTGTTACAACAAAATGCATTGTTCATCTTTCAGCATGACTGGACTAAAATGCCGGAGATTAAACTACACCTGCGGGGAACGGATTTTCAACTAAAGGTATGGGAGAGTTTATTGAAAATACCTTTAGGGAAATTATCTACCTATGGTGCGATCGCGGCCAATATCGGTAATCCGACTGCAACGCGGGCAGTGGGAACAGCCATTGGCAATAATCCCGTAGCATATTTAATTCCCTGCCACAGGGTGATACAATCCAGTGGTACATTCGGAGAATATATGTGGGGGACTACACGAAAAACGGCGATCATTGGCTGGGAAGCCGCAAAGGCAGGGTTATAGGTGCCAGTTGTATTTCGTGAGCAGCCTGGTGATGCGTTGGCCTATGGGTTGAATGGTGGTTGGTGTTTATTGCGGATCGCATGGTAAAAGATATTATATTTATTGTGGAATGAAAAGAACTGTCACATTATTGCTGGCTTTCCTGAGTTTGAAGGCCCTGGCACAAAAGGAATTTCCTATTACCCGCTTTGGAGCAAAGTCGTCGATGAATTTTGATAACGCCAATGCTATACAACGAGCGATTGATTCTGCTACCCTTAAGGGCGGCACGGTAATCATTCCTGCGGGGATGTACCTGACCAGCCCTTTGCAATTAAAAAATAATGTCACATTACATTTGAATAAAGATGCCATTTTGTTCGGGAGTACGGAGAGGATGCACTACAGCGGTCCGGCATTGATTGTGTGTATAGGGCAGCAAAATGTGGGGATTACAGGAGAGGGGATGATTGATGGACAGGGTAGGGAACTGGTAGAAAATACCATTCAATGTCTGCGTGAGGGAAAGATCGTGGATGAGGAGTGGTTGAAAAAAAGACCTACAGAGAAAAACAGACCTAACCTGTTGTACTTTGAAAACTGTACGGGGGTACGGATAAAGGGAGTGACCTTAAAGAATTCAGCCTGTTGGGTGCAGAACTATAAAGAGTGTACCCATGTGGTGATAGATGGGATTAATGTAGAAAGTACGGCTTACTGGAACAATGATGGGGTAGATATTGTTGATTCAAAGGATGTAGTGATTAAGAACAGTTATTTCAATGCGGCAGACGATGCAATATGTCTGAAGTCAGAAAATGGGGCGCGGAGTTGTGAGGATGTGACTGTCGAAAATTGTACGCTGCGGTCCAGTGCGAATGGGTTTAAATTAGGAACTGGATCACTGGGTGGGTTTAAGAATATTGTGGTAAAGAACATTACGGTGTTTGATACTTATCGTTCAGCTATTGCTTTGGAGGCGGTAGATGGGGGATTTATAGAGAACGTGCATGTGAGTGATGTACGGGCCCTGAATACCGGCAATGCCCTTTTTATACGATTGGGGAAGCGCAATAAGGATGACAGGTATAGTACGGTCAATAATATTGTAATTGAAAAAGTAAAGGCGGAAATCCCGGCAGGCAAGCCTGACATCGGGTATCCGCAGGAAGGGCCTTTGCCAAAGATGCTGGTTCAATATGTACTACCAATGGTGATAGCAGGTTTGCCAGGGCATCCTGTGAAAAATGTGCAGTTGATAGATGTTGAAGTCATCTACCCCGGAGAGCATGTAAAAGGTGCGATCAATGAAGTACCGGATAACCCGGCCGGCTATCCGGAATTCACCATGTTTGGCGACCTACCTGCATGGGGAATGTATGTAATGCATGCGGATAGTATTCAAATGTGCAATTTTAAGGTAGACGTGCGGCACGGAGATTTCAGATCTGCATTAATGTTTACGGATGTGAAGGCGATACTTATGAAACATGTAAAAGTTCCTGAAAAGGAGGAAATAAATACATCACATAACGAAGCGAAAATGCTATCCTTTTAAAAATTATCTTTGTCCAAAATTGATACATATGTTCGAGCAATTATCATCTCTGATCCAGCAGCATAGTCAGCAAAGCGTAGCAGACAACCCCGCTATACCAAATGAACACAACCAGGGCGTTGTGGAAGAACTGAAGAATGTCATCCTCTCTAAAGTAACAGGTCTGGTAAGCAGCGGTCAGACCGACAAGATCTCTGAAATGTTATCCTCCAGTGGCGACACGCCTGAAACAAAAGACATGGAGAATAACTTTGCCACTAATATCATGCAGAAGTTTGGTATCAATAGTCAGGTAGCTACCTCCATCGCAGCTACACTAATTCCTGGTATCCTGAATGCACTGCGTGGACAGGGTGGTATCCAGGAGATCTTAGCCTCTCTTGGCGGCGGTAGCGGCCTTAGTGGCTTAAGCAGTCTAGGTGCTAAAATTGGCCTGGATAAAGATGGCGACGGAGATGTAGACCTGAATGATTTAGGCAAGATGTTTAAGTTTTAATATTTAATTAATAAAAAGGTGAAACCCGCTTCAGCGTTGAGCTGAAGCGGGTTTCACCTTTTTATTATATCGTGTTGATAGATTAAGCAGGAAGATTTTAGGCCCGAATACCAAACTGGTATCCTTCACGCAGGTGAGCTATGCGTTGGATACTGTAACGCCTGCGAAGCAGATGACAGACCTTTGTGAGGCGTTTCTTTTATAGTTTACACTTTCAATGATCCCCTAAACCCCCTTGCTGCATAATAAGATTGCGCCCCATTGTGATAAACAAACACCCGATCATATCTGCGATCCCCAAAGATCGCCCCACCTAATTTCCTGATAGCAGGTGGCGTAACCAGCCAACTGGAAGTTTTCAGATCAAACTCCCCCAGTTCCTGCAGCCCCGTATATTCTTCCTCAGTTAGTAACTCGATACCTATTGCCGCCGCCATCTCAGTAGCACTATCTGCTGGCTTTGCTTCCTTTCTTTCATCCAGCGCCTGCTGATCATAACACACACTTCTGCGGCCTTTAGGGCTTTCTGGCGAACAATCTACGAAAGTATATTCCCCTGTTTTTTTATCAAATGCAATCACATCCGGCTCTCCGCCAGTTTCTTCCATAATATCAAGAACTTTTAATTTTTTCGGACTGGCAATTAGTTTTGCTTCCACCTTTGCCCATTCAATTCCTTTGTGGCGATTTGTATGTTTCTCAAAACGGGCTTTTAATATTTTCAGCAGTTCAGTACTCATACGGTTATTTTAAATTTTTAACTACTTTCTATGATTGATTGAGTGCAATGTTTAGACCTTTTTTGAAAGGTGATTTCAGCATGCCTGGTATTGTTATTTTAATTTATCAACGACTTCCTGTAAGCGATTATGTGCCATATTTAAACCTTGTCTGAAAGGCAATTTCAATAGCTGGTCTCTCAATGCTCCCGATCTATATACAATCTGCATAGTGAGTTTGCTGTTATCTTCATCCAAAGCCTCAAATTCCAGGAATTCCAGTTGCACATCAAAAGGTGCATTCCCCATCTCAAAAGTGCGGGTGATTTTTTTATTCGGCACAAACTCATGATACACCCCACTTGCCGTGAAGACGATATTACCTTCCCCATCGCTGGTATCAAACTGCCAGCTACCGGATTTTTTATTTTCCAGTTTTACAACTTTTGTGTTCATCCATTGTGCTACAATATCAGCATCTTCATATGCTTTGAATAACAGTTCTACTGGCAGTTCAAACTCCCTCGTAATGGTGAGTTGCTGTTGACCATCTTCAGCGTGGATTTTAGTCTTCAGTTCCATTTATTTCTTTTTGTAGGTTTCGTAATGTCTTCCCGCTTATACGCTATTGTAAATACTTAAAGAATGGTTGCCCTATTTCTTTTTGTAGGTTTTCATAATATCCTCCAACTTATTGAACCTGTCATCCCATAGTTTCCGGAACGGTTCAATAAAATCTGCAATTTCTTTCATCTTATTTGGGTTCAGGTGATAATAGATCTCCCTGCCATTTTGCTGTTGCTCAAGCAAATTACATTCCGTGAGAATAGCCAGGTGTTTTGACACGGTCGGTCTCGCAGTATTAAAGTTAGCGGCAATAGATCCGGCAGTCATCGCCTGTGACGCCACCAGCATTAAAATAGCTCTTCTGGTCGGGTCCGCAATGGCCTGAAACACGTCTCTTCTGATTATCATGGGTGAAGGTATTTGTGTACAAATATATGTGTAGTCATTTAACTACGCAAATATATTTTTAATGAAAACCATTCACTACGACCGGGTTTTTCTCCATTGTCGGAAAGCCCACACGCCTAATGGTATCAGGGAAAGCAGAACAGCCAATAATTTCCAGTTTACACTGTCATTGTTATCACTGGTACTGGACACCATCCTATATTTCCCCTCCCAATTCACAAACTCTTTCAGCATTCTTTTATCCCCTTCCGTCAGGTTCTTTTTATTTTTCAGATAGCTGTAATTCTCCCGCAGCATCGAATCAATCCCTTTGATATTCTCATCTACAACACCACTATCTATCTTCATGTTCATATGAACCGGCCTTACCTTATTATTGGTAAAATCAGAATAGATCGTCACCAGGGAATCCGATATATAAAACTGCTTCTGCTCGCCCTCCTGCAAATACCCTCTATAAGGATGCTGAGAGGTCGAATCAAAAATGCTAAATGAAACAGATGCATTCACCTTACTCAGATTCATCGAGAAATTATCAAAGGCAATGACTGAGTTATCCGGTAATTTTAAACTCATATGCTTACGGTGCTTAATAGTAGAATCCATGGCGAACTTTATAGCGGCAAGGCCTCTTTCTGGTATGAGCTTCTCTGCTGTATAAGCCTCCACCGTCCGGTCCAGTAGTTTCTTATAAGGTATCCACACAAATCCTTTATTCCCCCAGTCTGCTCCCCATGAGTTCATTAGTTTGAAATACTGTTGATCGTACCCTACCACCAGCATGGCGTGGTATTCCCATTTATCCCGCTGCGCCGGGTTCCAGATAAACTTTCGGCTGGTATCCGCATTTTTCCCATCATCATACAAACTCTCCGAAGTATAGACCCCAATAATCACCGGGTACCCACTTTGCACCTGCACTTTAAAATCATATTCCGATTTCGTGATCCGCTGAAAGCGGTACCCTTTATGTTTGCTGGCACCCTCAATGCTGGCCGTCGTTACACCCCCCATACAACCATCCTGCACCGAATGATAGGGGAAGTCGGCCCATTGACAATTACCTTTGTCCATGATGATGTGAAATGCATCTTTGAAGAAAATACCCCGCTGACAGTCCGTAGGTATGACCTGCTGCTTCAGGTAATTGTAAATGAACGCGGGACTATACACTTTTCGTGGATCAGGTATGCCCTGGGAGATGCCATAATCCTTTAATCCTGCATATGCTCTTTCATAATAGCTGAACAGGTTATACCCCAATGCCCACGACACACAGGATCCCTGTTTCCCCTGATCACCTGCCGGAGGCAGCACTGGTTCCATATCCACTGCCGGCCGGAGTTCTACCCGGCGTCCGGAAGATGCAGCCAGCGGAAACTCCTTGAGTGAATCCGGTTCGGGTAGTAGTAGTCCCCCTGGTACATCGGGTGGCGTGCAGGCTACCATGTGGAATAGCAGGAGTGCAATGATCAACTTTTTCATCTGGCCGCGTTTCTGCTTCTGGCCGCTGCTCCTGGAGCGAGGCTGAGGTTAGAAAGGTTCAGCGTTTTCCTGAACCCAAGTGTGAGAATACGGTCATTAGGAAATCCTCTGAAATCATTCCTGTTTGTCAGGCATCTCCACTCCACGAATAACACATTGCTTTTGTCATTACCATCCGCATCTGTATTGGCCTCATGCGAGGTATTGAAATAAGTTTCGAATACCACCGTCACATATGAGATCCGGCTCTTCTCTGTATTGAATACCTTTCTAAAACTCTCTTCCGATTCCGACGTCAGGTTATGCCATGCCCAGGTATGTTGTATCCCTACCTGGAAATGATCATCATACCGGAACCCCATGCCACAGCGAACATTATACTGTGCGATAATCCGGCCTGAGTCCTGGAAATTAGTGTTCAGTTTTAATGCGAAATTTACGGGGAAGAGAATAAAATGCCCGTTACCATTTTCATTGAACGTAAAAAAGTTGTTGATGTTGATACCCGCAATGCCAGGCAGCATGAGGGCGGGGAGATAGTTG
>Ga0316604_10002840_pt1 | contig 12763 bp, 13 predicted proteins | sample OWC_soil_day20_C_FD_207650 | JGI IMG/M metagenome (GOLD analysis project Ga0316604, IMG submission 207650) | Wetland soil microbial communities from Old Woman Creek delta, Ohio, United States - OWC_soil_day20_CT | ecosystem: Environmental > Terrestrial > Soil > Wetlands | place: USA: Ohio... | reverse complement strand
CCTCTTACTTTGAACCTTGCAGCATTGAAATTTGCCACGTTTGAAAAATACGGATCCCTTCCTGCATATAGAATGGAGGAGATGTTCTGACCGGCGGCATTGCCATTGTCAGAGTCTGTTTCATCAATAGCAATGATGGGAATGTTGGCCTTTACATCCTCTCTGATCAGAGAATCCCGTACATAGGCTGAATCACGAACCTGTGACCTTGCACTGGAAATGAACATACAAAGGCATCCCACCGCAACTATTCTGTTGTAAATAGACATAAGGATTTACGAATGGTGTTTGTTTAAAAAATAAATGCAAAAGAATCCCCTACCCGGAAATGAATCCAGTTGTTAAAATGTATTTGCTATGTGCAATTAGTTCACGAAAAATGGATCAACAGCATGTTCACATATGTTGATAGTTACTCTAAGCTCTTGACATAATGCTTCCTCAGCTTATTTTTGTTTCATTTTACTAGCGGTCGCAAAAGTATACGATTTTTGAAATTACAAAATATTGTTAAATTCGTTTCATCGCATTTAATAATTTGTTAACATTCTTAGCGCATACTACCTAGAATGCTTATACTTTCTTTGCAGCCGTTTTTATATCAGAATACGTGAACTAAAATAATCTCAATGCTATCGAGAAGAGCTATCAACCAGTTGATTATCTTAACCTTGTGTCCTCTATTATCCCTATGGGCACAGAAAAAAGAGTACAAGGTGATCAACATCGGGTTTTACAATCTTGAAAATTTTTTCGACACAATTCATCAGGAACATGTAAACGACTATGAATTTTTACCAACTGGAAACAAGGGATATACGAGTGAGGTATATCAGGACAAAGTAAAGCACATGGCCAGTGTGATAACTGACATGGGCAAACAATTTTCCCCGGATGGCGTGGCGCTTTTAGGTGTGGCAGAGATTGAAAATGAAGGAGTTTTGAAGGATCTGATCAATACAGGCAAGCTACCTTACAAGATCGTACACTATGACTCTCCTGATAAACGCGGTATCGATGTGGCATTGTTATATAACCCTGCATACTTTACTGTTATAAGTAGTAAGTCGCTCACGGTGCAACTTCCGGACGGTTACCCAACCCGTGATGTATTGTGGGTGACAGGTAAACTGGATGGTGAAGTGTATCACATATTTGTGAATCACTGGCCTTCACGTCGTAATGGAGAAGCTGCTTCTGCGCCGGGACGTGCCATTGCAGCAGGCGTGAGCAGACATATTATGGATAGCCTGTTCCGGATAGATCCGAATACAAATGTGGTCCTGATGGGTGACCTGAATGATAATCCTACTAATGAAAGTATGACCAGGGTATTGAAAGCAAAAGGTGATGCGGAGAAATTGAAAGAGAATGAATTGTTTAATCCCTGGATGGCGTTTTTTAAGAAAGGGATTGGTACACTGGCATACCAGGATTCATGGGCATTGTTTGACCAGATTGTGATGTCTCAGCATTTATTGAATAAAGGTGATGGGCATTATCACTTTTACAAAGCGAATATTTTCAAGAGGGACGATATGATCCAGACTTCTGGCAGATATCAGGGGTATCCTAAGCGCACTTTTGATTTTGATAACTATATGGGGGGTTTTAGTGACCACTTTCCAACTTTCATTACTCTTATAAAAGCTAATTGATGCAAGCGAAAAAATTATTATTGCCAGCTGCGTTCGTACTATTGATCCTTGCTGCCTGTGAGAAACAGGGAGATGTGGCGGTAAAACCGGCTGCAAGTACACCAGACACAATTCGTTATTCAGGTGGAGAGTCTTCTTCTGCTGATACATGCGGAACTTATACTGCTAATACAAGTGACAATAGTCATATCTTATTGGGAAATCCGTCAAGTGCACAGCCTTGTATAGAGTTTCCGGCGAACTATTTAATTGACAGAGATTATTGGATAGGATCGTATAATAGTTTACGTGGCGGACCGAATTGGGTGAGCTGGCATTTGCAGGCGAGTGATGTGGGAAGTTCCGGCAGAACGGATGATTTCAGGGCGGATACAGAGTTGCCTTCTACATTTTATCAGGTACAGAGTACGAGTTTCACCAGTTCAGGATTTGACAGGGGACATAACTGCCCTTCTGGAGATAGAACGAGCTCTGTGGATGCGAATGAAGCTACTTTCCTGATGAGTAATATGATTCCGCAGGCGCCGAATAATAACCAGAAGGCGTGGGCGACGTTTGAGGATTATACAAGGAATACGCTGGCGGGTAGTGCGAATGAGTGTTTTATTATCATGGGTAGTTATGGTACTGGTGGTACTGGTTCTGCGGGTGCGGCGACTACGCTTGATGGTGGCAATGTGACTGTGCCAAGAAAGGTTTGGAAGGTGGTAGTAGTAATTCCAATTGGGGATAATGATCTGAGCCGTATCACCAGCAGTGCTACTGTTGTGGCGATTGATACGCCGAATGATAATACGACAGTATCTACGAACTGGAAGGAGTATATCACTACTGTGAAGGCGATTGAAGATTCTACAGGGTATAGTTTGTTGAGTAACTTACCGACGGATGTACAAACAGCTTTAAAGTCTAAGGTATATGTGCCGTAAATAGCGAAAGAATTGAGAATTTCCCTGCGGGAAATTCTCAATTCTTTCGGAGGAGCGAACGGTATTAAAAAACCAGGTTTAGATTTTTTTGAGGAAAATCTAAACCTGGTTTTTTAATACCGTTCTTTTTTTATAACTAACCGTTCTCTTTTTTATATAATGTTTACATCGATTACACCTTCTGCGTTTGTGAGTTTTGCGATGCAGTCATCGCTTAGATGACGGAGATGGAGTTTCTTGCCGGCTTGTTTATACCGTTCAGTTAATTTACCTAATGCCTGAATAGCACTCATATCAGTGACACGGCTACCATTGAAATCAATGATGACTTCTTCCGGATCATTTTCAAGATCGAAGCTCGCATTGAAAGTGCTGATGGCACCGAAAAACAGCGGACCATTTACTTCGTAATGTTTGATCCCTTTTGCATCGATATAGTTTTTCACCTGTAATTTATGCGCACTTTCCCATGCGAAAACAAGCGCTGAGATCACCACGCCTGCAAGTACAGCGAGGGCAAGGTTGTGCAGCCATACAGTGATAAGGGCCACGAGAATACCAATGATGACATCGTGGCGGGGCATTTTGTTGATGATGCGGATACTGATCCATTCAAAGGTACCGATAGCCACCATCATCATCACACCAACCAGCGCTGCCATGGGAACTTTTTCTATAATAGGCGCACCAAATAAGATCACCATCAATATGGTGATGGCTGCAATAATGCCGGAAAGCCGCGCTCTGGAACCTGCGGAGAGATTCACGAAAGTTTGCGCGATCATAGCACATCCACCCATGCCGGTGAAGAATCCATTTAAAATATTTGCAGAACCCTGCGCAATGCATTCTTTATTATTCCGGCCTTTGGTGCCGGTAATATCATCTACTACATTTAATGTAAGGAGCGATTCTATTAAGCCTACACCTGCCATTACCAGGGAGTACGGGAAGATGAGTTTTAATGTATCAAAAGTCCAGGAAATAGCGGGGATATGGAATGGAGGGAAACCACCACTGAGGGCTGCAATATCTTTTACAGTTTTGGTGTGTATTCCAAAACCTAATACGAGTGCAAATACGATGATGATAGCTACGAGTGATGCAGGTACTGCTTTTGTCAATTTAGGAAAGAAGAACACAATCGCGATGGTTAATAATACCAACCCTAGCATGATGTATAAAGAAGACCCTGACAACCACTCCCCACTGCCTAATTTAAATTGTTGTAATTGTGCGGTGAAGATGATGATGGCTAACCCATTTACAAATCCATACATCACCGGCTGAGGTACAAGTTTAATAAACTTCCCTAATCTAAATACCCCGACTAAGATTTGTAAAAGTCCTGCCAGCATAACAGCGGCAAATACATATTCGATACCATGGGATTGCATTAATGCAATCAATACGACCACTGTTGCTCCTGCACCACCCGATACCATACCGGGGCGCCCACCAAAAACGGCAGTAACTAAGCCCATGATAAAAGCGGCATATAAACCGGTTAATGGAGAGAAACCTGCTAAAATTGCAAAGGACAGCGATTCAGGAATCATGGTCATGGCTACCGTGAGGCCAGCCAGGATTTCGTTCTTGTAATCGACTTTTTGCTTAAAGTCAAATAAATTCAGGTAAGCCATGTTGATGTATTATACGTGCGCGGGGCGCAAAGTTACTCGATTTTCCCCGGGATTCAATTAATTTCGCATGATGCCTGCATTCTCAAATATCTTATTCAACGCCCTTAAGCACCACCGTGGGTATATTCATCAACAGATTGCACTTGCTACACCAGACACTTTGCCTGAATTATTGAAGAAACTGGGCAACTCCCAGATGGATATTTATTATGGACATTTATCACAGGAAGGGTTATTTGAAGAAGTTTTGAGTCATATTCCGGCAGCAGATGAAGCAGCATACCTTGCATGGCTACAAGGAGCATACAGAGAAATTATATTATCTGATACTTCTAAATGGATACTGCTGGAAGGCAATGTACCCGGTCAATACATTCATATACACCCGGCAAGATATTCTCCTGAAAGCATGCGGGTAAAAGCAACTATTTTAAAAACTGCCATCGCCTGTATAGTCGTTCATCCGGGGGTAACACATCCTGATTTGAATATGGTTAATCATATACGCAAAACAATACTGGGCCTGTCTCCTGTAAGAGATCTGGCCCAGTGTCAACACCTGTGGCAGGTAATGAACCTATTACTTATCTGAATGAATTTTGATATTCTTCCCCGAAAGTACAAACTGGCTATCACCCCTGTAGGCGATAGTTTCAGGAAATTTAGGCCGGGTAGCTACATGTGCCTTTACCACCTCAAAGATGAAAAAGTTATAAGTATTGATGAGCTTACGATCATGAATTTTACATTCAAAGCTGGCGAAGCATTCCTTTATTAATGGCGCTTTTACGATACTGGCTGCCTCGGCAGTGAAGCCTATTTCCGCAAACTTATCTGTATCTGCACCCGTACAGTTCCCCACAGCAACTACTTTCTTAGCGATATGAGCAGTGGGAATGTTGATCACACATTCCCCACTTTTATAGATCAGGTCGAAACTGTAATTACTCCCAGTGATCATACAGCCGATAAGGGATGGAACAAACTCCATTACAGTGTACCATCCCATCGTCATAATATTTTGTTTGCCTTTGTAAGCAGATGTAACGAGGACCGTAGGAGTGGGTTCTAAGAATCGTCTTACGTCCTCTACCGGAAAGTCTTTTTTCATTTTAGTTTGAATCTTGTCTTTGGCCAGAACCAATTACTCCTGTAGATTCATTGGTCGCATCAGGTAAATTCTCTTTTGTCAATACAGGCTCATTCGGATTGGGCCTTTCTCTATATTTACGCCCTGTGATCAGGTCCCCATCTCTCTCCCCATTATGCTGGGTAATATACTCCCGCTCATTCAAAGATGCTTCATGCTGCGGCAGTTTCTCTCCTGCTGTATTATGACTTGGCTCATTGGCCTTATGTGCATTAGATGCGGAAATCTTTGCGCCAAGGAGATCATTCATCCACACATGTAATTTAGTTTTATTACCTGAGATAATTTTGCGCTCACCTCTCATCAGGGCTTTATATCCGTCCTGTGCCACAACCTCAGGGGAAGCCAGTTGAGTTTCTCTATAAGTGACGGTATCCTCCTGCCCTGCCTTGTGGAAAAAGTCTGTATCTGTAGCTCCAGGTAATAAAGCTGTGATTGTAATATTCGTATCACGCAGCTCATCTACCAGCGCAGCACTGAATGACAGAACGAATGCTTTGGTAGCAGCATATACTGCCAACAATGGCATTGGCGTGGTCCCCGCCTCTGACCCTACCTGTAGGATCTTCCCTTCGTTGCGACGCACCATGTCACGCAAAAATAACTTGGTGAGTGACACCAGACCGATGATATTCAGATGAATGATATCAATGTCACGCTCCAGACTGGTATCTACGAATGGTCCCCACTCACCTTGCCCCGCATCATTGACCAATACATCCACTGTAATACCCATTTTCTTTGTCTGTTCGTAGATTTCTTCCGCTGCTTCCGGTGCAAATAAATTCCTTGCTATAGGTGTAACTTCCACTGTGTAACTTTTCTTCAACTCATCTGTCACGTACTTCAATCGTTCTTCATTACGTGCTATCAGGATCAGGTTGTAACCATCTTTTGCAAAGCATTTCGCCAATTCAAAGCCAATCCCACTGGTGGCGCCTGTTATAAGCGCATACTTGTTTCTATTCTCTATATTAACAGGTTCCATAAAGTTATATTTTTATCCTTAGTGAAGTACAAAGATGAGGCCACGTGATTGCTAAGACTGGTATGATATTTTAATACTGAAAATGAAAAACCGGATTAATTATGATGGACAAAATGCTTGAGAACGCTTACCACAGGAACAATTTGATGAAACAAAATTTGATCTAAACGCCAGGGGTGATCCATACATTGCGCGATGCTGGTATTAAACTGCCGGGGATGTAGCGTCATATGCTCACTTTTGTCGAAAAACATCTTAGCGCACCGATCTGTATTCATTTAAAATAAAACAGGCTGCATCATAAGTTCGATACAGCCTGTTTTCCTCGGTTACCCATAGAAACAGCTTGTCTTTTTAAACGATTCCCAGGAGGTTAATTTTTATGCGAAACAACTCCTACATCATTTTCTCCTTTACATTATTGCAAACAGTATGGAATAGATTTTCCCAATCCGCTGTAAATCGATCTATATTAAACCGCCTGAGCGCCTTCTCCCTTGCCGCTTTTCCCATCCGTGCAGCCAGCTCAGGATCATTCATCAGCAGTTTCATTTTATCAATGAGAAAATCTATATCCGTGTGGATAAAACCATTCACCCCATTTTCAATCACCGTGACCAGTTCTGTAGTAGCAAGCCCTATTACAGGTAATCCCTGCATCATCGCTTCGCATACTGCCAGTCCTAAACTGGTATGCCGTACCGGATGAAAGAGGTAACGATATTTACCCCTGAATGCAGGCAACTGCGCAAACGCTACTTCGCCCCCTCCTATCGCATCGTTGCCCATGCCTGCCAGGTCTACAGGCACCTCTTTCGTTACATGCTGAAATACATCCCAACCCAGCGCACGACCTCTTTGTGACAGGTGATTGATAACGGTGATACCTTTACCCAGTTCTCCTGTGTAAGGAATATCTGAATCTGTGACACCATGTTCTATCACGGTAACAGGCGTGCGGTTATTATCCCACATCAGTCTATTATAGTGTGTTACATGCACGAGACAGATACGACGATCATTGACCGTATGGCGGGTGCCAAAGGGGCTTTTGAGCGGGGTATTGTGTTCCAGGTATACTCTGGGTAATCTGCGCTGTGCAGGTGTCAGGATCTCGTATTGATCTACAAGATAATTCTTGACTGATTGGTACATGATGACATCAAAGTCATAACTCTTTACCATATCAGCCGGTATCTCTATTACATTGCTTCCATATGGGAATGTCCTCCCACGACCATAATAACCGGGTGTACGCTCATCATTTACCGGGATATATATATCATAGTTCCCCTGTGACAGATAATACAAATAGCTACCATGAATATGCCATGTAAAGATTTTCAATCTGGATTCAGAACCAACCCGGGTCGTCATACAATGAGAAATTTGATTTTATAGTGAGTGAATTTGTCCCAGTTTTTTTGAGTGAAAATAGCCAAGCATACAGGTAGAAAGTTCGTCAGATAGTGTTTAATGCCATTTACCAATAATAACAAGAAGCAAACCAACAGTACTCAATGGGTAAGGAAACGCCTGTAATGGGGGTATTTATTCATATGAAAGTCTCTCTCAGCAGCAGGGTTTGGGAGTAGCTGAGCAAGTTGTTCCCCATTTATAGGAACCATGGGAACAAGTGACGTAATAGCACAGATCGCCGGAATCCTTTACCTACCTTGAATAAACAGGTTGAGAAGTGAAAGTAGGGACAAGGAAAACTTACTTGCCTGATCGCTCATGATAAGCCTTTTCCCAGTCCAATAGTGCTTCTTCTACTGTATTACCTTCCCCAAATACTGACTGCTCTGTACCTGCCCCTAATACGCAATAATACCTATCGCCGTCTGTATATACGTCTGGGCGAAAATTGAGAACAGGTGCAGGTAGATTCATAGAAGTGAAATCTACCTGTACCTTTTCTTTATCAAGAGATGTGTGCTTCATATTATAATTCATTTCTGTCACCACCTACGCTGTACGAATTGTTTTCTTCATCTTCTGCACCCGTGCCTTCATTGTCATCATCCAATTCACTACCGGGTACATCCAGGTCTTCACCTGATATCTGACCGGTTTGTTCTTCCAGTAATTCACCCTCCTCATCCACATTATCCAACTGGGCGCGTTTCAGATCAGTGGCGCCTTCATCACCAGGTGTGACGTTTGCACTTTCATATAGATCCTGTCTTTCCTGACGGGATACATTGCTACGTTCATCAGTGATCAGTTGTTCATCGTCTGTTTCAATCGTATCTTTTGGACTGCCATTCAAATCGTCGAGTACGCCATATCCTTCTTCATCATCGGAGGCGGGAGTAGACACATGGCCAGCATCAGGCAGCAACGGTTCTACATTTTCCTGACCGGGTATATCATTTACCTCAGGCATGTCTATAATTGTCGTTTCTGGTTTCATACGATCCTGATCATGCTTTGAATCCTGTATATCGTTTGTAGTTTTTGTCTTGTTTGCCATAACATTGGTTTTCTTTTGAGATAACAATAATGAGGCCATGCCATTTTTTGCATGGATCCAACTTTGCATTACCTATTTAAAATATGTTCACTCTTTAAAAAATTCACTTTATGGATAAGAAAAACGAACAACCAGAAAATCCGGTAGAGAATAAGAACGAACAGGCATTTGATGATCAAAATGTGCCGGTGAGTGCGCCAGTCGCACTATGGTCAGCATTCAATGTGAGGATATAAGATTTTTCATGCTATTTAGGGCATCTGCGGATAAAAATAAATTGCTTCTTGCCCAGGAAACGATCTGTTTCTTTCCATAGTTTATAATCGTACGCTATGAGTTCATTGAGTGCATAATCCCAGATGTTGTTATCGAAGCGACATTCTCCGATAAATGTACCTCCGGGTTGTCTGCTCAGGTAAATTTTAATCCAGTAGAAATCTTTGTAATCATGATCGGGTTCAGTGATCTCTCTTTCAAAAACTTCTTTGATAGCAGGATAAAGAATATCGGGGAAAGTGTTGTCCTGGTGCCCGTCAATATCATCCATGAAGGCACCCTGCACCTGCAGGTGACTGTAGTTAAGATGGAACTCATCGCCGGTGGGACTTTTGAGTTCATAGACAGGCTCATAATAACCTAGCAGACATTGGAAGAAGCCAGTGAGGAAACCTCTGAAAAAGGTATAGGCTCCCTGTGACATGGATTCTTCCGGATCAGTGCCGATGGCCGCCATTTCTTCATACATGATATTGTCTCCCTTCAGGCGGATCATAAAGGCCAGGTGATATACTTTTACATCATTGCCGTGGTCCTGTTCGCCTAAAACGTTACAAACAATTTCAAGCTCTAGCTCCCGTAAATAAACGATATCGTTTACAGCTTCGATGGTAAGGGTAACGGGTACTTCAAAATCAAACGATTGAATAGCGTTCGCGAGATGGGTTGCCAGTGTGGGTACAAGTACATTCGTTTCCATGCGGGTTTGTAGGTTAGTTTCGACAAACTTATTAAATTTTCGGCTATTAATTGCCGTGGTTGGTGCATGGCCCCCTGCCGGAATATGCTTAAATTGTTTGTTCATTAAACCCCCATTGTTATGATTATAACTAGCAAAGCCTTCAGCGGATTTTCTGTCAATGATATTCAAAAAGCGAAAACCTTCTACCAGGATAAACTGGGGATGGAAGTGACGGATGGACCTATGGGTGTGATGGAACTGCATATAAATAACGATTCGAAAGTTCTGGTGTACCCTAAGCCAACGCATACCCCAGCTTCTTATACGGTATTGAATTTCCCGGTAGACAATATTGATCAGGCTGTGGATGAGCTGAGTAGTAAGGGTATCCGGTTTATAAAGTATGGCGGGGAGTTAAATACAGATGATAAGGGGATTTTTAGGGGCGGGGGGCCATTGATTGCCTGGTTTGAGGATCCTGCAGGAAATATATTGTCGGTGATCGAATCGCCGGGGAATGGCATGTAGAAGCCCCCGTTGGTAATTCACTGTCTGTAGGCTAATCGCCAGAGAATAGCATGTAGAAGCCCCCTCTGGTCATTCACTACCTGTAATCGCCCCCCGGGAAAAACATATAATTCCTGAAAGGCGTACCTTTGCGCCCATGGATTATTTTAAAAAGCTACTGGATCTGCTGAAGACTGAAAGAGAAGAAGATCGGCAGTCCTATATTTCACTCACGGAAAAAACATCTGTAGCCGAACGCCGCGCCAACGGCCTCTCCTGGTACCCTATTGCTATCAGGGGAACCGAAATGAGCCGCGGAGATTACCTGACCGTCGAAGTAGAACGTACCACCCACCAGGACATCTCACATCAACTGCGCTTTGGCGTATCTGCCGTGCTGTTCTCCAACCACGATCCTAAAAAAGATAATATAGAAGGTACCGTCTCCTACCAGAGCGGTAACCGCCTGAAAATCACCTTACGCACCGATGAGCTCCCGGAATGGGCAAACGACGGGAAATTAGGCATCGACCTGTCTTTTGATGACAACAGCTACGATGAGATGCAAAATGCCTTAAAACAGGCATCAGGAGCTGATAAAAATCAGCTCGTACAAATCCTGACTGGTAAAAAGTCGCCTACCTTTAATAATGAACTGCCAAAGTTCACCCATCCCCGGCTCAATGCCTCCCAACAGGATGCAGTGAACAGAATTCTGGCCGCCAATGAACTGGCTATCGTTCACGGCCCTCCGGGAACCGGTAAAACCACGACCCTCGTACAAGCTATTAAAGCCCTGTATGCTCAGGATCGTAAACAGATCCTCGTAGTCGCCCCCAGCAATACGGCTGTAGACTTACTGAGTGAAAAACTCTCAGACGAAGGCATGAATGTACTCCGGGTAGGTAACCCTGCAAGGGTGTCTGAAAGACTCATGTCGCTCACTCTCGATAGTAAAATGGCTGAACACAACAGCATGAAAGAAGTGAAGCGCCTGCGCAAACAGGCGGGTGAGTTCAGAGACATGGCGCATAAATACAAACGGAACTTTGGAAAGGCAGAACGTGAACAACGCAAGGCCCTCTTTGATGAAGCACGGAACATTATGAAGGCTGTGGAAAACACGGAATCTTATATTGCTGAAGACCTCATTCATAAAGCACAGGTGATCACGGCTACTTTAGTAGGTGCCAACCACTATACCGTGAAGCAACTGAAATACCATACCGTAGTGATTGACGAAGCCGGACAGGCACTGGAGCCTGCCTGCTGGATCCCCATTCTGAAAGCAGAGAAAGTGGTACTGGCTGGTGACCATTGTCAGCTCTCCCCTACTATCAAATCTGACGAAGCCGCGCGTAACGGTCTTGCACATACATTATTGGAGAAGTGTACGGAGTTGCATCCTGATGCAGTCGTATTGCTGGAAGAACAGTATCGTATGCATGCTACCATCATGGGCTATTCTTCTGCTATCTTCTATCACGATAAACTGAAAGCACACGCTTCTGTAGCAGCGCACCTGCTCTTCTCTGCAGATAGTCCTTTGTCTTTTGTAGATACTGCCGGTTGTGGTTTTGAGGAAAAGACGGAAGGTACCAGTACAACGAATCCTGAAGAAGCTGCGTTCCTGTTTAAACACCTCTCCCAGTTTGTTGATACATTGAACACACATTACCAACCTGCAGATTTCCCCAGTATTGCGATTATCTCTCCTTATAAACAACAGATACAACTGTTGAAAGAGCAACTGGAACATTCACCGGCACTACAGCCTTTTGGAAACAGGATCTCCGTGAATACCATCGATAGCTTCCAGGGACAGGAAAGGGATATTGTGTATATCAGTATGACGAGAAGTAATAGTGATAACAAGATCGGTTTCCTTTCTGACATCCGGCGTATGAATGTGGCGATGACCAGAGCCAGGAAGAAACTGGTGGTGATTGGAGATAGTGCTACGCTGTCCCAGCTGCCGTTCTATGCTGACTTCATTGCATATGCAGAAGGGAAGGATGCTTACCAGAGTGCGTGGGAATTTATGGATAGTTGATTGATGCCCCCACAGACATACACAAAAAAACGAGGAAAAATAAAAAAACCTTCTCAATACACATTAGGTACCCGAATAAAATGAGGCTGACCAAAAAGTAATGGTCAGCCTCATTTTATTCGGGTACCTGATGGAGCCCTGTCATCGTTTAAGCAATTGTCAGGACCTTCATTTTGCTTTTTGGTCAGCCTCGTTTTTTTATTTCAGGTTTATAGAAGTATTACCTACACAAATCACGTATTAATACGCTAGGCGTTTCTTTTGGGGACATCTACCTTTGTTTCACCACAACAAAGCTAAAGTTTCGTCACCCCAAAAAAAACGTCATGGAAAATCTGAAGATTCCCGGTCTGTCAGCGGAGCAACTATTTACCCGCCAGACCTTTTTATTGCAGTCATTC
>Ga0316604_10002839_pt1 | contig 12766 bp, 5 predicted proteins | sample OWC_soil_day20_C_FD_207650 | JGI IMG/M metagenome (GOLD analysis project Ga0316604, IMG submission 207650) | Wetland soil microbial communities from Old Woman Creek delta, Ohio, United States - OWC_soil_day20_CT | ecosystem: Environmental > Terrestrial > Soil > Wetlands | place: USA: Ohio... | reverse complement strand
GGGCGCGGTTGATCTCGCCACCCAGCACGTATTCAGTCACATCCTATGCTTATGCCATGCAGCCGGGTGACGATGTCTGGTATGCACGCATGGAGCAATTCATGCGTGACATCAAACGTGATGGCCGATTGATGGCCGCAGCCAAACGCTACAAACTCGATCCGATCATTGTTCCATGACGCCACGCACACGACAGCTGCGCAGCGCGGTTTTTGTCACGGTAAGCTTGTTCGTCTGCGGCATGCTTGCCGTGACGAGCTATACGCTGTGGCGTCTGCGTGCGACGGCGATCGACAGTGGGCTGGAAATCTCGGCGATGCATTCGCGGAGCTTCGAGGATTTCCTGACACAAAGTCTGCATGTCACCGAACTTGTGGCCGCCAACTCGCTGGAGCAGGATGTTCACGCGCTGGATCGCAACCGGATCGAGTCCGTTTTCACCAGCACGCTGCGCAATGCGCCTTTCCTGCGTTCGATATCCCTGCTTGACGAGCGGGGGCGCATCATCGCCAGCTCCAATCCGGCCAATGTCGGTGTCTCTGTCGGCACCGAGGACTATCTGCCGCCGGCCAGAAGCACGCCGGAAATCCTGCGGATCGGCCAACCCTGGGAGGGGCGTGACTTCGTAAACGGCAGGCCGACCAGTGCGAAAGCGCCTGTCGACGCGGATGCGGCCAGTTTCATTCCGATCACGCGGGCCTCCGTCATCAATGGGCGCCTCGTCACGCTGCTGGTTGCGCTGAATCCGGATTATTTCATCAACCACATCACGCAGAAGCTCGCCGTTCAGGAAGGTACGGTCGAGATCCTGCGTTACGATGGCACGCTGTTGATGAGCTCCGATCCTGAATCACGCGCGGGGTCGCAACAGGATGCGGTGACCCGCACGTTACGGCAGACCAGCATCGAGTCCGGCGCCTTCGAACAAGCGCTGCATGCCGGGGCCGCCCTCACGACTTTCCGTGCCTCGCGTCTGTATCCCTTCGTGGTCGTGACACATATCCAGCGCGCGCATGTACTGGAACACTGGAGGACGGAAGCGAGAACCCTGCTCAGCGTCGTCCTCCCTGCATTGCTGGCGACCCTCTTGCTCTCTGTCGTGTTCTATCGGCGGCAGGTGCAATTGGCGCAGCAGCGCGTCAAATCGGAACACCTGCAGCGGATCAACGCCACGGTTTTCGATTCCAGCTCCGAAGCCATTCTCATCACCGCTCCCGACAACAGGATCATGTCGATCAACCCGGCTTTTTCCCGCGTAGCGGGTTACAGCCCCGAAGACGTGATCGATCATCCCCTGATGGACCTGCTGCCGCCGGACAGTGCGGCGGTGTTCCAGGAAAGGACCTCGCAGCCCCTGATGGCAGATCCGGACGGAATCCTGTCCTACATTGCGCCGTTTGAAGTGCAGCAACGCTGCAAGGATGGCCGGCTCATCTGGGTGGAAATCCTGTCTACGCCCGAGCGTGATGCGCAAGAGAGGATTACCGGCTACTACCGGATCAGCCGCAATATCGATGAGCGCAAGCAGGCTGAGGAAAAACTCCGCCTCGCTGCTGACGTGTTCACACACGCGCATGAAGGCATCGTATTGACCACCCGTGATGGTGCCATCATCGACGTCAACCAGGCTTTCAGCCGTATCACCGGCTATTCGCGTGAAGAGGTGCTGGGGCTGAACCCGCGTTTCCTGCACTCCAGTCGTCATGATCGTGCGTTCTATGTCGGGATGTGGCACAGCCTGCTTGAGAACGGCTACTGGAAGGGTGAGATCTGGAACCTGAACAAGTCCGGTCACGAATACGCAGAAATGCTGACAATCAGTGCAGTGTTCGATCAGAACGGGATTGTCTCTAATTATGTCGGTGTCTTTTCTGATATCACCGAACGTAAAGCGAACGAGGCCGAGCTCATACAGCATCGGCATCACCTTGAAGAACTGGTTCTGTCACGCACTGCCGAATTGGCGGAAGCACGCGATGCTGCGGAAGAAGCCAGTCGGGCCAAGAGTGCCTTCCTTGCCAACATGAGTCATGAATTGCGTACGCCACTCAACGGCATCATGGGCATGACCGGGATGGCATTGCGCCGGGCAAGCGATCCGAAACAGATCGACCAGCTGAACAAGAGCCTGCAGGCCTCGCGGCATCTGCTGGCGATCATCAATGACATTCTTGATCTGGCCAAGATCGAAGCTGGCCGGATGACGCTGGACGAAGTGGATTTCTCTCCGGACCAGATCATTGACGAAGTCTTGTGCCTGGAAGACGAGGCCGCCAGGGCCAAGGGTCTGCAATTGAGCCATGAGGCCATGCCAGCGCTGCCTGCGCTGTTGCACGGGGATGCCTTGCGGCTGAAACAGATCCTGCTGAACTATGTCGGGAATGCGATCAAGTTCTCCGAGCATGGCCGGGTGAGTGTGCGCGCCAGTACCCGGGAGGAAGAGGGCGGACGCGTCCTGCTCCGGGTTGAAGTGAGCGACCAGGGCATCGGTATCAGTGCTGCGCAGCAGTCACGGCTGTTCCATGCGTTCACCCAGGTCGATGAGTCCAACACCCGGAAATACGGTGGCACCGGGCTGGGGCTGATCATTTCGCGCCGCCTGGCGAATCTGATGGGCGGCGATGTTGGCGTCGTCAGTGAAGTCGGCCTGGGCAGCACCTTCTGGTTCACGGCACGCTTGCAACGTGTCAACGAGCTCGCCGTGGCGTGTGCCCCTGCTGACGCGCCTGAATCGGTCCGGGAGATACTGGCCCGGCAATATGTCGGCGCCCGCATCCTGGTGGCTGAAGATGAACCGATGAATCAGGAAGTCATGCGCTTTCTGCTGGAAGAGGCCGGTCTGATCGCCGAAGTCGTCGATGACGGGCAGGCCGCCGTTGCCTGTGTGCAATCTGGTCGTTACGACCTGATCCTGCTGGATCTTCAGATGCCAGGCATGAACGGCCTGGAGGCCACACGTGCCATCCGCCAGTTACCTGGCATGGACACCATTCCGATTCTGGCCGTGACAGCCAATGCCTTTGATGAAGACCGGGCGCGCTGTGTGGCCGCAGGCATGAATGACCATATCGGGAAACCGGTATTGCCCGAAAATTTCTATGCCAAGGTGCTGATGTGGCTGGAAAGACTGGCGGTGCCCTGTCAGCCTGGCTAGACAAGCAGGTTGAAGAAAAAAAGAGGGCTGCCGAAGCAGCCCTGAACTCGTCGTTCGCTATCACCTCTTGCTACTTCTGGCGGGTTGCCCCGCCATTCAAACAATACCTGCAGTACCGATTTAGACACATGCAGGCAGATCGTCGAAAAGTCCCTCAAGACTTTTCTTGGAACACGGAAATTCACTGAAAAACATGGCGTCAGCCGCTCTCAGTGCAGCAGTCCATTCTGGATGAGATAGACGCCTGCACCGGAAAAGTATCCCAGCAGCGCCAGCCATCCGATTCTTTTGACATACCAGAAGAAGTGGATCTTCTCCAGGCCCATCGCAGCCACGCCTGCAGCAGAGCCGATGATGAGGATGGAGCCTCCCGTACCGGCACAATAGGCCAGAAACTCCCATAGAAAGTGGTCAGGCGGATACTGGGCCAGGTCGTACATGCCCATGGCGGCAGCGACCAGCGGCACGTTGTCTACGATGGCACTGGCTATCCCGATGATCATCACGATGAGATCTTGTTTTCCGATGGTCTGGTCAAGCCATTGGGCCAGAGAGGTCAGGATGTGGGTGTGTTCCAGGGTGGCGACAGAGAGCAGGATGCCGATGAAGAAGACCAGCGCGCTCATGTCGATCCTGGTCAAGGCCTGAACGAGGGTGAGGTGCTGTCTGGCTTCCGCATCCTTGTTGCGATGAACCAGATCCCCCACCAGCCACAGGATGCCCAGTCCGAACAGTATCCCCATGAACGGCGGTAAATGCGTGATGGTCTTGAATGCCGGGATGGCGACGAGAATGCCTAGCCCCAGGAAGAACATGAGGTTGCGCTCAGCGTTGCTTGTCTGATGCCCGGAGTCGCCAGCTTCTTGTACGGGGGCCTGGGCAAGCTGTCCGCGCAAGGAGTAGGTGGTGATCATCAAGGGAACAACCAGGCTCACCAGAGAGGGCAAGAACAGGCCTTGTATGATGGCGCCGGCCGTGATCTGGCCGCCAATCCACAGCATCGTGGTTGTGACATCGCCAATGGGCGACCAGGCGCCGCCCGAGTTTGCCGCAATGACAATGATGCCGGCAAAGACAAGCCGGTCTTCCTGTCTGGACAGGAGTTTGCGAATCAGCGAAATCATGACGATGGTTGTCGTCAGATTGTCCAGGACCGCACTGAGGAAAAAGGTGACGAATCCCACCAGCCACATCAATGCAGACAGCCGGGTTGTCTTGATGCGTGAAGTGATGACCTCGAAACCGTTGTGTGCATCCACGACCTCGACGATGGTCATTGCCCCCATCAGGAAGAAGACGATCTGGGCCGTTCCCGTGAGCGATTCACCCAGTTGTGAGCCAACCATGTGGGCATCGCCGGCAGACAAGGCGTAGATGGTCCATAGCAGACCGGCACACGTCAAAGCCGAAGCGGACTTGTTGATGCCGATGGGATGTTCCAGCGCTATTGCTGCGTAGGACAGCATGAAGACGACAACCAGTGCGGTCAGCATGGCAGGCCTTGTCCGGGAGGTGCTGTCCGGTACGTGCGACGGCGGGCTGGGCTTTCAGGGTGAAGTAAGGTCATTGGTTTGAGCTATTTTCCAGTCGGGGTGTTGCATGCGCCGACGGAGGGCGTTTGACAGACTACTCCCGTGACCCAGGTTGCGCCGGTGAGGCGCGTGCCGTTGAATCGCGTCCTGTTGATGGATGCTCCCGACAGGTTGGTCTGTTTCATGTTTGCGTATGTCATGAACGCGCCGTCCAGCTTGACGTTGCGCATGTCCGCCTGCTGAAAGTCCGTCCCGACCAGATTGGAGCGCGTCATGTCGGCGCCGCTCAGCAAAACATTGGTGGCATCCGCATCTTCCATATCGGTTTTCAGGAGATTGGCCCCGACGAAGCGGGCGCCTGCCATGACGGCGCGATGGAAGTGGGACCAGCGCAAATCCGCCTTGTCAAAATTGGCGTTTGCCAGGTTGCTGCGTTCCAGGCGTACCTGCGGCATATGCGCTTCGCGGAAGTCGGCTCCGGCAAGATTCGCTCCGGCGAGATTCGCCCCTTCCAGGTCGGCATTCCGGAAATCACTGCCCTGCAAGGGTGCATTCCGCCAGTCGATGTTGCGCAGCGCTGCGCCCTGGCACTGCGCTTTGGGTTCGGGGCGACAATCAGCCATCACGTTTGCAGAAAACAGCGCCGCGCCAATCGCCAGCGTGATGGTAAGTACCCATCCGAACGGATTCTCGCTGGATCTGGTTTGCATGACTGCATCATTCCTGGAAAAGAAGGACTGAACTTCTGATGTGAAGAGCTTATTGGAATTCCCCGCATGCGGTAATTCGGGCACAGCACTACGGGAAACCCTTAGCCGGTGAGGTTCGGATGATGCCCTCAAAATAGAGCGAAAGGGCGCAGACTTCTGCGTGTAAGGGTTGCCCTTACGCGAAGCGCTGGCGCAAAACCTCCGAAGAAAGCGGAAAATGGATGCAGACCGAATCAACCGACATGATTGCTCAAGTACAACGCCTCCTGACCGGACTCGCCTTTGTCGCTGCCTACATCCTGCTGGATTGGGCCAGCTATCTGCACCCCATGTACGGGCTCAATATCACGCCGTGGAACCCTTCGCCGGCGCTGGGGCTGGTGTATTGGCTCCGGGTGGGGAAGCGTTCGGCCTTGCCCTGGTTCGTGGCGATCCTGACGGGCGAGGTCCTGGTCCGGGGCCTGCCGGCCACATTGCCCTTGACGCTGGTGTCCTCACTGGTGCTGATGGTGGGTTACGGCTTCATGGCCGAAGCGATCCGGCGTCGTTCGGATGGCGATATCCTGCATGACCGCGGGCATTTGCTGATGTGGCTGGTGGTCGTGATCGTTGGCACCCTCATCACCAGTGCAGTCTATGTCTCGCTCCTGTTTCTGTCCCACCTGATTCCGGTGCGGGATTGGACCGTCGCGGTCCTCCGCTTCTGGGTGGGCGACTCTGTCGGGATCGTGGTGACCATGCCGTTTTTCTGGTTGCTCTTCGATGGGCGGCACCGCCTCCGAAACCTTCTCCGGCGCCGTGAAACCCTTGTGTACGTCCTGCTCGCGGCCTTCATGCTGTGGGTCTCGTTCGGTTTTGGTGCGGTCGGGGAATTCCAGTATTTCTATCTGCTGTTCCTGCCCATTGTCTGGGCCGCCGGGCGTCAAGGGGTGCTTGGCGCGGCCATCGCCGCCTTCACGTTGCAGGCCGGCATCATTGTCGCGGTGCAATGGCAGAACATGGTGGCGGTCACCGTGTTCGAATTGCAGATGCTGGGGGCCGTGCTCGCATTCGTTGGCTTGTTCATCGGCGTGGTGGTGGATGAAAAACAGCGCGTCAGCGATGAACTGAGGCAGACTCTCAGGCTTGCGGCGGCGGGAGAAATGGCGGCTGCGCTGGCACACGAGCTGAACCAGCCTTTGACGGCGCTCAGTGCCTATGGCGCAGCATGCGGCCAACTGCTTGAGCGCGGAGAAAACGGTACGCGGCTGAAGGAAAGCATTGCGCGCATGGTTGCCGAGTCCAATCGTGCGGCGGATGTCGTCAGGCGGTTGCGGGACTTCTTCCGTACGGGCGCTACGCAGCTGGAACGAATCGCCCTGGGGGAACTCATCGCCTCCTCTGTCAGTCAATTCGAGCACAAGGCCAGGCTTCAAGGGGTCGATATTGCGGTCGATCCCGTTCCGGCCTGTACCTTGCTGGTGGATTCCCTGCAGTTGCAGGTTGTGCTGCGTAATCTGCTGGATAACGCCATGGATGCGGTCCAGACCCAGGCGGATGGCAAGCGGCATGTTTCGGTCCATACGCAGGTACTTGCCACGGGCAAGGTGTGCATCCGGGTCCGGGATAGCGGGCCGGGTTTGTCTCTGGCTGCTGCCGCAGGCCTGTTTGAAGCATTCCAGTCGTCCAAGGCGAATGGCCTTGGATTGGGTCTTGTCATCAGTCGGGCGATTGCCGAGGCACACGGTGGAACCCTTGTTGCGGAGCCGATGACAACAGGGGGGCTCTTCCTGTTAACGCTTCCTGTCGAAAAGGTGGATATTGATGCCGCATAGTGGATACACGGTCTTTATCGTCGAGGACGATGCTTCCGTACGTGATGCGTTGGGGCTTCTGTTGGGCCTGCAGGGCTATCCGGTCGCGATGTTCGGCAATGCGGAGAGTTTTCTTGAATCCTTGCGGAGCGGGTGGCGGGGCTGCGCCCTGATCGATATCCGCATGCCCGGTATGGACGGGCTGACGCTGCAACGGAAGTTGAAGGAAATCGGCTGTGACATTCCGGTGATCGTGATGACCGCGCATGGCGATGTCGAGTCGGCACGCCATGCATTCCGTTCCCAGGCCGTCGATTTCCTGGAGAAACCGCTTGATCACGTACGCCTCATCGCGGCGATCGAGGAAGCATTCTCATGTCATTCGCAAACATTGCGCTCGAACGAATCCCGTGTCGAATTCGATACGCGCCTTGAGCAATTGACCCCCCGCGAACGGGAGGTCATGGACATGGTGGTGAAGGGCTTCCACAACCGGGAAATTGCCAAGGCGCTGTTCATCAGCCCGCGTACTGTCGAGGTCCATAAAGCACGCATGATGGACAAGCTTGATGTTGCCACCGTAGCGGACCTTGTCCGCTTGTCTTTGGGTCAGTGAGTGAAGCTATGCCGGGATACGGATCTCTACCTGATGCGTGCCTCCGTCGTCGTTCAGGATGATCGTCATGTCCTGCCGTTCGACACCATCGACGCGGAGGCCTGCATGGTCGGCTGAATCTGCCCGGATGCGGGTGACATTCAGGTGATAGTGGCTGCTGCCATAGCGGTAATGTAGTTTGAAGCCAGGCCAGTCTGCCGGCAGGCAAGGTGTGAGTCTGAGAGACAGGCCTTCGCGGTGCAGACCCAGCAGGGATTCGGTGATGAGCCGGTACATCCAGCCGGCCGAGCCGGTGTACCAGCTCCAGCCGCCGCGCCCGGTGTGCGGTGGCATGGCGTATACGTCCGCCGTGACCACGTAGGGTTCGACCTTGTAGGTGGCAATGCCGGCCATATCGCGGGCGTGATTGACCGGGTTGATCATGTTCATGACTTCCCAGGCACGTTCGTGTTCGCCCAGTTCGGCAAAGGCCATCGCGGTCCAGATCGCGGCATGGGTGTATTGCCCGCCATTTTCCCGTACGCCCGGTACGTAGCCCTGGATGTAGCCCGGGTCGTGTGCGGATTGGTCGAAAGGCGGGTCGAGCAGTTGAACCAGGCCGTGTTCGGGGCGCACCAGTTTTTCATGGACAGCCTCCATGGCCTGGCGCGCACGCGTGGCGTCGCCCGCACCGGAGAGCACCGCCCAGCTTTGTGAGAGGGAATCGATGCGGCATTCCGCGCTGGCGGCAGAACCCAGCGGGGTGCCGTCGTCGAACCAGGCGCGGCGATACCAGCCGCCATCCCAGGCATGGGTTTCGAGGTTTTCGCGCAAGCGGCGACGTTCTTCCTCGCACTGTCCGGCGAATACGCCGTCGCCATAGTTTTGCGCCAGTCCGGCAAACTTTCCGAGCACTTCGTAGAGGAAAAAGCCCAGCCAGACACTTTCGCCCTTGCCGTGAATCCCTACCCGGCTCATGCCGTCGTTCCAGTCGCCCGAGCCCATCAGCGGCAGGCCATGTTCGCCATAGCGCAGACCGTGGCGGATCGCCAGCACGCAGTGCTGGTAGAGGCTGGCGGCATCTGCCGAACGGACCGGCAGGTCGTAGTAGGAGTCGTCATCCGGATTGACCGGACGCCCTTCGAGGAAGTGTGACGGCGCATCCAGCACGCTGGTATCACCGGTTCCCTGCACGTAGCGGCAGACCGCCAGAGGCAGCCACAGATAGTCGTCGGAGCAGCGCGTGCGTACCCCGCGCCCTGAAGGGGGATGCCACCAATGCTGTACGTCGCCTTCACGGAATTGCCGACTCGCACAAAGCAGCAGATGTTCCCGTAATAATTCCGGGCGGGTGTGCAGCAGGGCCATCAAGTCCTGCAACTGATCGCGGAAGCCGAAAGCGCCACCGGACTGGTAATAGCCGCTGCGTGCCCAGATGCGGCAGGCCAGCGTCTGATAGGTGAGCCAGCCGTTGGCCAGCACGTTGATGGCCGGATCGGGGGTTTCCACCTGCACGGCACCCAGAGTGTCACGCCAGTGCTGGCGCACCGCTTCGAGTGCTGCACGTGCCGCCACGGCTCCGCGCCAATGCGGCACCAGCGTGGCAACGTCTTCAGCATTACGGCCAAAGCCCAGCCGGAAGATGATTTCGCGCGCTTCGCCGTCCGCCAGTTCGACACTGACCTGGATGGCTGCACAGGGATCGAGGCCCGTACCGACTTTGCCGGACAGTCGCGTGCGCTGCATGGCGGCAGGGTTTTGCAGGCTGCCGTTACGGCCGATGAATTCGGCGCGGTCGCCACTCAGGCTGCGCGTCGGGCTATCCACATCGAAGAACGCCACCTGCTCGGAAAACTCCGTGCTGTAGGGATTGCAGGCATACAGGGCGCCGGTGTGCGGATCGATCTCGGTGCGTACGTGCATGGCGGATTTTTCGCGCAAGTCACCCAGGACCCATTCGACATAACCGGTGGCGGATAGCTTGCGTGCGTGGCCGGATTCGTTGCGGAGCTTCAATGCCGAGAACTTCACGCTGGCGTTGAGTGCGACGTAGATCCAGAGTTCCGCATGGATGCCATCGACGCGGGTTTCGAAAACGCTGTAGCCAAAGCCATGGCGGATCGTGCAGGCCCCTGGCCCGCCTGCCGGCAGCAGGGTGGGCGACCAGAAATGCCCGGTCTCCTCGTCACGCAGGTAGATGGCTTCTCCGCCCGGGTCGCTGACAGGATCGTTGTGCCAGGGCGTCAAGCGGTATTCGTGGGCGTTCTCGCCCCAGGTGTAGGCGCTGCCGCTCTCCGAGATGATCGTGCCGAACTGCGGATTGGCCAGCACATTGCACCACGGCGCAGGCGTGGTTTGCCCCGGCTCCAGTCTGATGACATATTCGCTACCGTCCGGCGTGAAGCCGCCCAGCCCGTTGGCCAGGATCAGGGCCGGGCGCGGAGACGGTGTGGCGCGGGACGTTTCGGTCCGGTAAGTCTTGCCCGGGATGAAACGCGGGGCGCGTGCTTCGAGCGGGATGCGATGGTTGAGCTGCTCGGCCAGCGTGCCCTGCTGATCGGAGATGACAATGCGTGCGACCGACTGGAACAGGATGCGGTCCTCGTCGGAAATCTGATCCGCCGGGCGCACGAAGATGCCTCCCGGCCGGTCGATCACGCTGGCTTCGATGCCCGAGGCGATCAGGCGCGTGATCTGTTCCTGCAGGCGCTGACGGTAGCCGGCGTGATCCTCGTTCCAGATCACCAGATCGACGGCCAGCCCCTTCAGGCGCCAGTAGGCGTGGGCCTGGATGAGCTGGCGGGCGAGGTCGATATTGGCGCCATCGCTGAGCTGCAGCAACACGATGGGCAGATCGCCGGAGATAGCGTAACCCCAGAGGCCGGACTGGCCGCGCCGGTTCCGTACCAGGATGGTCGGATCGGCCCGCAGGAAGGCATTGGCGTGGATGACCAGGCCCGCCAGGCGTGCGTAGAGTTGTGCGTCCGCCTCGGTGGCATTGAGCTGGCGCAGGGCAACCTGGCTGTGGGTCCAGGCCAGATCGAAGACCCGATCCGAGAGGTAGCGATCCTGATATTTGTCGACCAGTCCGAGCGCCTGATCCCGCGTGTCGGCGATGCCGGTCACGATGTCGATGGTGACACTCTGCTCGGCGCCCAGCGTTAGCCGATGACGAATGGCTATGATCGGATCCAGTACCGAGCCATCCGTGTCGGAGAGTTTGCCCGCAGCTTGCAGTGCCGCCGGCGTACGCGTGGTGCGGCCACGCCCGGTGAAGCGCAGACGATCCGTTTCGTAGGAAACCTCACTGCTCTCTGTGCCATGCACTGCCATCAGGTGCAGCATCCAGGGGGCCTGCTGCTCGCTGGAGCGGGGGCGGCGCGTGCACAGGATGGCGTGCCGTTCGCGCAGGATCTCGGTCTGTACGAACAGGTTGCTGAAGGCGGGGTGAAGGGTATCTTCAATTGCCGGGGCGATGACTACTTCGGCGTAACTGGTGAGCTCGATTTCGCGACGTTGTGGCGAGCGATTGGTCAGGCGGATCCGGCGCAGTTCAATGTCATCTTCTGGCGAGACGACGATTTCCGTGTGCGTTTCGATGCTGTGGTCGTCGATGCCGAGGGTGTCGTGGCGGCGGAATTCGGCACGGCCTTCGGTAAAGACCGCAGCATATTGGGCCGGGATCGCCAGGGTCGGCTGGTAACTGCTGGACCAGAAATGGCCGCTCGAAATATCGCGGATGTAGCAGAACGCCCCACGATTGTCGCAGGTGCCGTCTTCGCGCCAGCGGGTGAGCGCCAGATCCTTCCAGCGGCTGTAGCCGCCGCCGGCATTGGTGATCATCACGTGGTAGCGGCCATTCGAGAGCAGCTGGACTTCCGGCATCGGTGTATCGGTGCGGTTGAAGATCCGGCCCTGAATTTCGGCGATGGGCATGCTTTCTGCATTGAAACGCGCGTCGGCTTGGGACAGTACTGCCGTGGTCTTGGGGATCCGCTCCTGCAACAGCAAAAGGGTCGCCTGGAACTGTCGTTCCGCTTCGAAGCGGCGCTGCATCGGCTGATCCAGCAAGTGATAGGCCAGCGCCAGCAGGCTCATGCCCTGGTGGTGGATCATGAAGGATTTGATGACCGCACTCGATTGGCCGCGGCGCTGACGGGTCGGGGTGTAATCAATGGCTTCGTAGAAACCGAACTTGCCGATGCCTTGTTCGGCCTGGATGCGTAGCAGGTTCAGGCAGGCGGCTTCCGGCGTGACCATCAGCGCCAGTACGGAGGCATACGGGGCGATGACCAGATCCTCGGCAAGGCCACGTTTGAGGCCCAGCCCCGGGACGCCAAACGCGTGATACTGGTAGTTGAGCTGCAGGTCCACGGCGTTGTAGCCGGATTCGGATATGCCCCAGGGAACGGCACGGACATGGCCGTATTCGATCTGGCGTGCCACGGCGGCCTTGCAGGTCTGATCAAGCAAGGAGTTGGTGTAGGTGGGCATCACCAGGAGCGGCATCAGGTATTCGAACATCGAGCCGCTCCATGACACCAGGGTCGGCTCGCCATGTGTGCTGACCAGCTGGCGGCCGAGCGCGAACCAGCTTGCCTGCGGCAGTTTCTCCTGTGCGATGGCGACGAAATAGCCCAGGCGGGCCTCTGACGCCAGCAAGTCATAGAAGCCCGTATCGGCACGCCGTTCCGCGACGTTGTAACCAATCGTGAGCAGGTGGCGGGTCTTGTCGAACAGGAAGTCGTAATCCATTTCTGCCAGCGAGCGGGCCTGGATGATCAGTGCTTCGGTCGCAGCGATGCGGCTGCGCGCGCGTTCGCTGGAAAGCTTGATGCCGGCCTGCAAGGCGGCCAGCCAATTGCGCTGCACCGGTGTGGTGTCGGCACTGAGTTGTTGCGCAGTGATGCCCGGGCGCCATTCGGCTTCCAGATGGGTCAGGCTGCGCAGGCTGGGTTCCTTGAATTGGGTGATGGCATGGG
>Ga0316604_10002838_pt1 | contig 12767 bp, 11 predicted proteins | sample OWC_soil_day20_C_FD_207650 | JGI IMG/M metagenome (GOLD analysis project Ga0316604, IMG submission 207650) | Wetland soil microbial communities from Old Woman Creek delta, Ohio, United States - OWC_soil_day20_CT | ecosystem: Environmental > Terrestrial > Soil > Wetlands | place: USA: Ohio... | reverse complement strand
TACTGTAGTCATCGTAATCGGGGGCGCGCCCATCATGCTTCTTTCCGTCACCCAATTTGCCGCCTATGCCAATGATGAATACAGCGCCATATTTCTTTGTGATGATGTTTTCTCTGTCTTTAGGTTCCATCTCAGGATATAGCTGCCTAAGCTCTTCGGCATGAATGAAGTGTAGCTTTTGAGGTAAACAAGGTTTAATTTGAGGATACATCTCGTACACCATATATTCTGTACGAATGATGGCGGCATAGATGCGGTTTACAATCTCTTTCAAGAAATCGATATTTCGGTCTTCAGGGGTAATCACTCTTTCCCAGTCCCATTGGTCTACATAGAGCGAATGGATATTTCCGAGTTCTTCGTCCGAACGGATGGCATTCATATCTGTGTAGATGCCATATCCCGGTTCGATGTGGTAGTCGGCGAGTGTCATTCTTTTCCATTTGGCCAAGGAATGAACTACTTCAGCTTGGGCGTCATTCAGGTCTTTAATGGGAAATGAAACTGCTCGTTCTACTCCATTCAAATCATCGTTGATGCCCATTCCTTTCAGAACAAAAAGCGGTGCTGTTACACGGCGCAGGCGCAACTCTGAAGATAGGTTCATTTGAAAAAAATCCTTGATTTGCTTGATACCGAGTTCGGTTTGTTTTAAATCAAGTAATGGCTTGTACTTTTCCGGTTTTATTAGATAACTCATAAGTTTATTGTTAGTTGGTTGTTGGCAAAGATAGAAATAATATTTATAATTGTTTTGTAATCAACTCCATTTGTAGACTCTTTGCTTGTTTATCGTCCTCCTTTGTGTCAAAATAACATTCTGTTTTGTGGTTTACACCTGCTTGTTCAGACAAAAAAGGCTGAATCATTAGGAGAATGCATAGTTTTTTTCTACTTTTGCCACGCTTTGGCTTGGTAGCTTAGTGAATAGAGCGTCAGATTCCGGTTCTGAAGGTCGTGGGTTTGAATCCCACCCAGGTCACATGTTTTTGTATTTTTACGTTCATAACAGAGAGGCATAACCAAGTGATTGGTGGTGCCTTTTTTCATTCTAAACTTTATTTATTCTTGTTCTTGCAAAGCTGCTTTGAGTCTATCCCATGCATCACAGAAGCTTAGCATAGACGGGAACAGCAGATTGGCTCCTGCATCAAGCAACACCTGTGGGTCAAGTGGTCCGGTATTAACTGCTATAGTAAAGATACCGGCTGCAACGCCGGATTCTACTCCAAGCGGAGCATTTTCTACAACGATAGCTTCATTCGCTTTTAAGCCTCCTTTCTCCAACGCCATCAGGTAGGGTTCAGGATGAGGCTTACCATATTTCACGTCGAAAGCCGTTACCATCAGTTCAGGACGAAACATTCCCGGAAAGTTTTCTTCCAATCTGTTCAGAAGTGTACCTTGTCCGGATCCTGTTACTACTGTTGGAACGATTCCGGCTTCTTTTACCTTTCTAAGTACTTCCCATGCACCATCCATGCGTTCGGCCAGGGGATGCTTGTTGAACTCCATCGTCTTTTCATGATAGATAGCTTCTATCTCTTCGGGAGTTGCGTCGCGACCGAGTTGACGGCGGCAGACAATGTTGATTGTTCCGGCACCGGTACGTCCTTCGTGCAGATAAGCCTCTTCTTTGCTTAAATGAAGCCCGCGGGCAAGCATTGTTTTGTACCAGGCATCGGCATGGTAAGGCATGGAGTTGAATAATACCCCGTCCATATCGAACAGAACGGAACATAGTTGTATGCTGTTATAATGATGTTTATCCAAATATTGGCTGATTGCTTTTTGAAACATATAAAGGCTTATTGGTGAGTTGCAAAGATACGAATTACCCGATAAATGAAGGCTAATTCTTTGAGCTTTAAAATGAATGTTTCATTGCTTTGAAGTGGCAAGAGTGCTAGTGTTGCTTAATTAGGACAAAGAATGTTTTGTGAGCTCATTCTTGTCAATAGTAAGCTTATGGATTATTAACGGAATAGAAGTTTTTAGAGGATAAATGCGCATCTACTCGACAACAATAGGAGAAAATCTGTTATCATTAGAAGTTATTTCACTAACAAATAATGAAGTGAGTGAAGAGAAACCGTCTTTTGAAGAAACACAACCGTGCAGTTGACCGAACACAACCGTCTTCTTGGAGCAACTAAACCGTTCTCTTGGTCAAAAAAAGTGATTTTCTTGATTATTTGTTGGTCTTGTTACAAAAAAAGGAAGAAGTCGAAACTTCTTCCTTTTACCGTAGTTTAATTTGAAACTACTTTATGATTACACTGACAAAGATAATACATTAACTTGCCAAAGTCAAGCCTTTGGGCAAAAAGAACTTCTGTTTATTTCAGTTCTTGCATGCAAATAGCCTAACCTTATTCAGATTGATTAAAGTTTTGCCTGAATAGCCTTAGAGTCTTCCTCATATCCCGGCTTGTTCAGCAATGCAAACATATTCTTCTTGTATGCTTCCACACCCGGTTGGTTGAATGGGTTCACTCCCAAGATATAACCACTGATGCCACAAGCCACTTCAAAGAAGTAAAGCAGTTGACCAATGTTGTATTCGTTTAGCTCAGGAATCACGATACGGATGTTAGGCACATCGCCGTCTACGTGAGCCAACTGAGTACCAAGTTCAGCCATTTTGTTTACCTCATCTACCCGTTTGCCGGCCAGGAAGTTCAATCCGTCCAAGTTTGCTTCGTCCGAAGGAACAAGCATCGTATGATTTGGCTTTTCAACAGAGATGACCGTTTCATAGATGGTGCGTTCACCTTCCTGAATCCATTGTCCCATAGAGTGCAAGTCAGTTGAGAAGTCTACAGCAGCAGGGAAGATCCCTTTGTTCTCTTTTCCTTCTGATTCTCCGTACAGTTGCTTCCACCATTCGCTTACGTAGTGTAGTTTCGGGTTAAAGTTAACCAAAATCTCTATTTTCTTTCCGTTCTTGTATAGTTCGTTGCGGGTAGCAGCATAAATGGCAGCAGGATTCTTGGCAAATGGCACATCCAAACCAGTAGCTATCTCCATATCAGAAGCACCTGCAACCAGCTTTTCTATATCAAATCCGGCTACAGCAATAGGCAGCAAGCCTACGGGAGTAAGTACAGAGAAACGTCCGCCAACATTATCGGGGATGATGAATGATTTGTATCCCTCTTTGTCGGCTGTGATGCGGGCAGCACCTTTCTTAGCATCCGTAATGGCTACGATTACTTTCTTAGCCATCTCTTTGCCGCGCTGTTGTTCGCATTGCTTCTTTAGCAAGCGGAACGCAAGAGCTGTTTCGGTAGTAGTACCCGATTTTGATATATTAATAACTCCAAACTTCTTGTCTTTCAAGAATTCAGTGAGTTCATACAGATAGTCTTCTCCGATGTTATGACCGGCATAGATGATGGCCGGAGCTGTCTTCTTATCTTGCAACCAAGTGAAGCTGTTAGATAATGCTTCAATAACCGCGCGTGCACCAAGGTAGCTACCACCGATACCCGCTACGATCACTACATCGCAGTTCTCTCTAAGTATTTGAGCTGTAGCTTTTATATCGGCCAAATGTTCTTTGCTGATAGAAGAAGGCAAGTGTAGCCATCCCAGAAAGTCGTTACCTTGTCCGGTACCATTCTCCAATGCTTTCTGCGCATCTTTAGCCAAAGTTTCGTAGGCGAAAACCTTTTCTTTGGATATGCATCCGGCAGTCTTTTCAATATTCAAACTAATCATATATTTATTATTTAAAGGGTTTATAATTGATTGCTTAACTATTTATTGCTCAGGCAGCATGTGCAGAAAAGTTTTTTGAGGGTTATCTGAATGAGTCTGTGAGCAATTTGATCTCTATCATAGGTGAAATTCGTTCGTATAAGATATTGTATACTGCATCAAGGATCGGCATGTTGACGTGGTGATGCTTGTTTATTTCTTTGATACACTTTGTCCCGTAGTATCCTTCGGCAATCATCTCCATTTCGATTTGTGCACTTTTTACAGAGTATCCTTTCCCAATCATCGTTCCGAACGTACGGTTACGGCTAAAATTAGAATAGCTGGTTACTAACAAATCTCCCAGATATACCGAATCGTCTACGTTTCTGTCCAAAGGGTATACCGTGTTGAGAAAGCGATTCATCTCCTGTACGGCATTCGACATAAGCACAGCCTGAAAGTTATCGCCGTATTTTAGTCCGCTACAAATACCCGCAGCAATAGCGTACACGTTCTTTAATACAGAACTGTACTCGATGCCGGTAACGTCGCCACTAATTGATGTTTTGATATAGCTACTGCCTAACTTACGGGCAAACACGCGAGCTTTATCTTTGTCAGGGCAAGCAATGGTGAGATAAGATAAGCGCTCCAAAGCTACCTCTTCGGCATGGCATGGACCACCTAAGACGGCGATGTTTTCTTCAGGAACTCCGTATTCTTTGGTGAAGTACTCCGATACAATCAAATTGTCATCAGGTACAATACCTTTAATGGCTGTAATGATGAATTTCTCTCTTATACGGGTTTTCAGTTTCTTTAGGTGAGTTTTTAGGTAAGGAGAAGGTGTGACAAAGACAAGCGTATCCGAATCCTTCACTATGTCATTAATGTTGGAACTAAAATTAATACGCTTGATGTCAAATTTCACACCTGTCAGGTAAGCCGGATTATGGCCCAACCTTTTGAAGTCGGCTATACGGTCGTCTCGGCGCATATACCAATTTATTGATTCTTCCTGAGCCAGTACCATTTTTGCAATGGCCGTGGCCCAGCTTCCTCCTCCCATTATAGCTATCCTACCGGGTAATTTCATTTTTTTACGAATTAAGTCTCTTAATCCATTCGGTTACATCATTCACCGATGGGTTTGCTAACTCTAATTTGTATTTTTTGTTCACCCCGCAGATATCCTGATGTAGTTTCTGTGGGTTGACGTCTTTCATGTCATCTACCAAGTTATATCCGGCCTTCTGAACAACAGGAACCCATTCTTCGGGTATTCCCAGTTCGGTATATTTACCGGTGGAATCTTTCTTTATACTCTTTTCAGGGCGCATTTGCGGGAAGAAGAGAACTTCTTGAATCGTTGTTTGTCCTGTCATTAACATCACCAGACGGTCCATGCCAATACCCATACCCGATGTAGGAGGCATACCGTACTCCAATGCACGCACAAAGTCTGTGTCGATAAACATTGCTTCATCATCTCCTTTTTCGCTTAAGCGTAGTTGATCCTGAAAACGTTCCAGCTGATCAATCGGGTCATTAAGCTCTGAATAAGCATTGCACAACTCTTTTCCGTTTACCATTAGTTCGAAACGTTCGGTTAGTTCCGGGTTGCTACGATGTTTTTTTGTCAGCGGAGACATCTCTATCGGATAATCGGTGATGAAGGTAGGTTGAATATAATTGCCTTCGCAGAACTCGCCAAATATTTCGTCAATGAGTTTTCCCTTGCCCATTGTTTCGTTGATCTCCATATTCAGCTTCTTGCATATTTCATATATTTCCTCCTCGCTTTTACCTGACAATTCGTATCCGGTAAACTCTTTAATGGCGTCGAACATGGTTACCCGCTTGAAAGGAGCTTTGAAGCTGATTGATTTGTCGCCTACTTTCACCTCCGTGGTACCGTTCACATCCATGCAAATCTTCTCGAGCATCTGCTCGGTGAAGTTCATCATCCAGTTATAATCCTTGTAAGATACGTATATCTCCATACAAGTAAACTCCGGATTATGGGTGCGGTCCATGCCTTCGTTACGGAAATTCTTTGAGAATTCGTACACTCCTTCGAACCCGCCTACAATTAAGCGTTTTAGGTAGAGCTCGTCGGCAATACGCAGATATAAAGGAATATCAAGCGCATTGTGGTGTGTCATGAAAGGTCTTGCAGCTGCTCCACCGGGGATAGCCTGCAATATAGGAGTTTCTACCTCCATGTATTCTCTTGCGTTAAAGAATTCACGCATAGAAGAATACACTTTATTTCGTTTAATGAATATGTCTTTCACGCCGTCGTTAACTACTAAGTCAACATAGCGTTGGCGATAGCGCATTTCCGGGTCTTCAAATGAATCGAAAGCCACGCCATCTTTATATTTCACTGTTGGCAGCGGTTTGATTGATTTGCTCAACACGGTAAGTTTTTGGGCGTGAATGCTTATTTCACCCATCTGCGTTTTAAACACAAACCCTTCGATACCTATAAAGTCTCCTAAGTCGAGCAAGCGCTTAAATACAGTGGTATATAAGTCTTTGTTTTCTTCCGGACAGATGTCATCTCTGGTTATATATACTTGAATGCGACCTTTCGAGTCTTGTAGTTCGATAAAAGAAGCTTTTCCCATTACGCGGCGACTCATTATACGGCCTGCAATAGATACTTGACGAGGTTCGCCCTCTTCAGCTTCTTTAAATTCAGCTTTTATATCAGTAGAGAAAGCATTGGTTATATACTCAGCGGCGGGGTAGGGCTCAATGCCCATTGCACGGAGTTCATTCAAGCTATTGCGTCGGATGATCTCCTGTTCACTTAATTCTAATATATTCATTTGTTACGTATTAACTCAATTTCGGAGGCAAAAATACGAAACATTTCTTATATTATGGCACGATTTACATGCTAATTAACGAAAGAGCCCCTTTCACTATATGCGCAGTAAGCATGACAGGCTATGTGAAAGAATGTTTTCTTTGCCGCCTATATTTCGGCTAGTGACGGGAAATGTGTACTTTTGTGAACTCAAAAAAACTATTTATGACAATTCAAAAAACTCCGACTGCTTTGGGTACCGATAATATCGGAAAACTCCTGATGCAATATTCTATTCCTGCTATTATAGCGATGACTGCATCTTCTCTTTACAACATGATTGATAGTATTTTTATTGGGCACGGAGTGGGTTCAATGGCCATTTCAGGTTTAGCGTTGACTTTCCCGCTTATGAATCTGGCAGCCGCTTTTGGCTCTTTGGTAGGTGCGGGGGCGGCAACTCTTATCTCTGTAAGGCTAGGGCAGAAGGACTACGACACTGCTCAACGGGTGTTGGGTAATGTTTTGGTTTTAAACCTTATCATTGGCTTACTCTTTACGGTTGTCTTCTTGATGTTTCTTGATCCCATTCTCTATTTCTTTGGTGCCAGTGATCAAACGATAGGATATGCGCGTGATTATATGCAAGTGATTTTACTTGGTAATGTGGTGACGCACCTTTATTTGGGCTTAAATGCAACACTTCGTGCAGCCGGGCATCCTCAGAAAGCGATGTATGCTACCATTTCTACAGTGGTTATTAATCTTTTGTTGGCTCCTTTGTTCATTTTTGGTTTTGGATGGGGAATCCAGGGTGCCGCCATTGCTACTGTGCTTGCTCAACTGATTGCATTAATATGGCAGTTGAAGTTATTTAGCAATCAGAACGAACTTTTGCATTTTCATCGGGGCATTTTTCGGTTAAAGCGAAAGATAGTTTTCGATTCGTTGGCCATCGGTCTGTCTCCTTTCTTGATGAATTTAGCCTCTTGCTTTATCGTTATTTTGATCAACCAAGGGCTGAAACGGTACGGAGGAGATTTGGCTATTGGTGCTTTTGGTATTGTCAACCGTTTGGTCTTCCTCTTTGCGATGATTGTGATGGGACTTAACCAAGGCATGCAGCCCATTGCGGGTTATAACTATGGTGCTCAATTGTATCCGCGGGTAACTCGTGTTTTAAAGTTAACGATCTATGCGGCAACGATTGTGACTACGGCAGGTTTTCTTATGGGCATGTTTATTCCGGAGCTGGTTACTTCTATCTTTACGCCTGATACAGAACTTATTCGCTTATCCTCTCAAGGGTTACGCATCATCATCATTTTTTTCCCCATCGTGGGCTTTCAGATGGTCACTTCAAATTTCTTTCAGAGCATTGGCATGGCGGGTAAGGCTATTTTTCTTTCCCTCACCCGCCAAGTGCTTTTCCTCATACCTTGTTTGCTTATTCTTCCACAGTTTTTCGGAACAGTAGGCGTTTGGGCAAGTATGCCGTGCGCCGATATCGCAGCAAGTCTTGTTTCAGGCTTTATGCTGTGGAGACAATTCCGCAAATTCAAAGCAATGCATAGGGTTGCTTAAGCTATAAAGGTATATTCCCATGCTTTTTATGTGGGTTGGTCTGCACTTTGTTTTGTGTCATCTCCAACGCTTGTATCAGCCTTATGCGTGTCTGCTTGGGCTGTATTATCTCGTCAATACTTCCAAGTTCGGCAGCTTGGTAGGGAGTGGCAAATTTTTCCCGATAAGCTTCCAATTCTTTCAGCTTGGTTTCTTCGTCTGCATTGCGATATAAGATGTTGATGGCTCCTTCTGCCCCCATAACAGCTATCTCGGCTGTAGGATATGCGAAGTTAACATCCGATCCGATGAGCTTGCTATTCATTACGATATAAGCTCCTCCATAAGCCTTACGTGTGATGACGGTTATTTTAGGAACAGTTGCTTCGGCGTAGGCATATACAATTTTAGCTCCGTGGCGAATAATGCCGTTGCTTTCTTGTGTATAACCCGGCAAGAATCCCGGCACATCTTCAAATGTAATGATGGGGATGTTGAAACAATCGCAAAAACGAATGAAGCGGGCTGCTTTATCCGAAGCATTAATATCGAGCACCCCGGCCAGATAGTTGGGCTGATTTGCTACGATGCCCACGGAACGTCCGCCTAAACGGGCAAAACCAATCACGATGTTTCTGGCAAAATCGGGCATGATTTCAAAGAAATAGCGTTCGTCTGCTACTGCTTCTATAATGCTTCTGATATCGTATGGTTGGTCCGGATCTTCGGGCACGATATGCTGCAATTCTTCATCTTCTCGTCGGCTATCATCATTGGTGTGTCGGGCGGCGGCATCTTCCATATTGTTAGATGGCAGAAAGCTGAGTAACTCCCGAATGGACATTAATAACTCTTCTTCTGTGTCACATACAAAGTGTGTAACCCCGCTTTGAGTGCTGTGTGTATGGGTTCCTCCCAGCTTCTCTTTGTCTATCTCTTCATGTGTTACAGCTTTTACTACATCGGGTCCGGTAATAAACATGTGGCTATTTCCTTTTACCATGAAGATAAAGTCTGTAAGAGCAGGAGAGTAGCATGCACCACCGGCACAAGGCCCAAGTATGGCCGATATTTGTGGTATTACTCCACTAGCCATGATGTTTTGGTGAAAGATCTCGGCATATCCGTCCAGACTTTCTATTCCTTCTTGTATGCGTGCTCCTCCCGAATCATTCAACGCAATAATAGGTGCGCCATTCTTCAGAGCCAGCTTTTGCACTTTGACAATCTTCTTGGCTGTTGTTGCTCCCAATGAGCCACCATAAGCAGTAAAGTCATAAGCATAGACAAAGACTAATCTTCCATTTATCTTTCCGTATCCGCTCATCATGGCATCTCCGGCTATCCGATTCTTCTCCATACCAAAGTTGGTGCAGTGGTTTATCATCAGCTTGTCCAGTTCCACAAATGTATCTTTATCTAACAAGACATTCACACGCTCGCGGGCTGTCATTTTGCCATTTTGATGCTGTTTCTCTATTTTCCCTATACCTCCGCCTAATTCGGCTTGTTTGTTGAGTTCTGTAAAACTGATGTATTTGTCTTTACTCATATCAATCCTTGTTTAAATCGAGTGTAATTAGAATTTGGTCACCATTGATGGTATCTCCTTCTTTGACCAATATTTTTTTTATCTCGCCATCCGAAGAGGCTTTATAATTATTTTGCATTTTCATGGCTTCAATAACAATGAGCACATCGCCGGCTTTGACCTTTTGCCCTTCGGTTACCGGTATGCTAATAACTTTGCCGGGCATAGGTGATGAGACTTTGTCCTCTGGCATCTCAGCAGTCTTTTTCTTCATTTGCAGATATTTGGCTTGTGTGTCTACAATATCTACGTTGAAGGAAGATGAGTAGGTATTAACCTTGTAGTTTTTACCATTCTCTCGGCGGATTAGTTGTGCGTTGTAAGATTGTCCGTCATGCAAGATTGAGCAAGCTCCATTCTCTGCCATCACCACATCTACCACAAATTCTTTTCCGTTAATAGAAAGAATGACGTTATTGCCTTCTTTGCTAACCAACTGTATTTCTGCAATTTTATTATCGATATGTATTTCCATTGCTCTGTTTTTAAATTCTTAATACTCCTTTGTGCAAACCGAATTCTCTCCATCGACTAATGGGCCGGGCATCGTCGGCTAACTGAGATGCGTTCTCTTCCAGATTCATTAGATAATCGATATAAGCGGCAATCATGGCAATGTTTTCTTCCTCTTCACTATGGGAGGTCACACCCTTAAGCAAACGCTTGCTGTTTTTGGCGATAAAGCCTGTGTCATATTTGCCTTTTGTAAAGTCAGGGGTATCTATTACATACCTTAAGTAGTTGATATTGGTTTTTATTCCGGTAATCTTATATTCATTGAGTACGCGGCGCATGCGCTCAATGGCATATTGACGTGTCGTGGCCCATACAATGAGTTTACCAATCATGGGATCATAATAGATCGGAATCTCATAACCTTCATAAACGTAACTGTCAACACGAACGCCAATACCATTTGGTTCTGTTAGTTGGCGAATGATTCCCGGTGATGGTCTGAAATTGAGTTCAGTGTCTTCAGCGCAGATCCTACATTCTATGGCATGTCCTCGTTGTTTGATGTCGCTCTGAGTAAGATGTAGTTTTTGTCCATCGGCTACTTTTATTTGCTCTTTCACCAAGTCAATGCCGAGTACCTCTTCGGTGATGGGGTGCTCTACTTGCAAGCGAGTGTTCATCTCCAGAAAATAGTAATTGTGATTCTTGTCTACCAGGAATTCAATCGTTCCGGCCCCTTCGTAGTTCACCGCTTTGGCTGCGGCAACCGCTTTCTGCCCCATTTCTTCTCTGAGTGGCTCATTCATGAAAGGTGAAGGGCTTTCCTCTACAATCTTTTGATTGCGGCGCTGTACAGAGCATTCACGTTCGCACAGATGAATCACATTTCCATGTTTGTCACCTAAGATTTGGAATTCGATGTGATGAGGTTCTTCGACGAACTTCTCAAGATATACGGTGTCATCTCCAAATGAAGATAGCGCTTCCGATTTGGCCATTGTGTAGGCTTCTTCCACTTCGCTTTCGTTCTGTATCAGACGCATGCCTTTTCCTCCTCCACCCATAGACGCTTTTAACATAATGGGGAATCCTATTTCTTTGCAAAGAGAGGTAGCCTCTTCAATGCTTTTCAGATTCTTTTGTGTACCTGGCACTACGGGAACTCCTGCTTCAATCATTTTTATACGGGCCGATATCTTGTCGCCCATAGCCTCCATGGTTTCAGCTTGCGGGCCAATGAAGATGATATCTTCCTCTTTGCATCGTCTGGCAAAATCTGCATTCTCCGATAAAAAACCATATCCCGGATGTATGGCATCCACCTGATGCTCTTTTGCTACTTGAATGATTTTTTCTATATTGAGATAACTGTCTTTTGACGCTGCTACACCAATACAATAGGCCTCATCGGCATACAAAGTATGACGAGCAGTTCTGTCTGCTTCAGAGTATACTGCAACGGACTTGATGCCCATTTCGTAGCAAGAGCGCATTACTCTGACTGCGATTTCTCCTCTGTTAGCAATTAGAATTTTTCTTATCATATTTACTTATTTTTAGGTAATGGATGCTTTTCTACACTCCATTTGTTCTACTTAATAATTTAAAAAGGTTTTTGCCGTTTTTTCGTGAATGTTCGTGTAGAAATGAGGATGAAAGGAAAAAGAACGTAGCTCCCCCTACGAGCAGGGACGCATTGGATTTCCTGACACAGGCTTTTATCGCGAAGCATTGTCAAAATAGCATTGAGGCAGGTATCCTGGCTAACATCATTTTGCCATCCTTCCCATCTTTTCAAGACAGTGGACATCTTCCGGCAAAATATTTTTAGTGCTTACAGTTGCGCGACAGCCCATGATTTTCACATGGTTCCCTATTCTCCTCCTTTTTATGGAGGCACCTTAATGATAATAATGAGAAAGAACTTTGTCGCTGCAAAGATATGTAATTTGGCGAGATATGGAATTAATAAATTAATTTTTTGTTTGTGCTATTTCATACTTAACTCTCGTTTCTTTCCAAAATAATCAGTAAGTTTGTGGCAAAACCAATAGATAGAAATGCTATGAATGGTAATTATGTGATCAATCTCGGGCGCCAACTAGGTAGCGGAGGTAGAGAGATCGGGGAGAAGTTAGCTGCTAATCTAGGGATCTCTTTTTATGATAAGGAATTGATTAATTTAGCATCCGAGGAGAGCGGGCTTTGCAAGGATTTCTTTGAACAGGCTGACGAAAAAGCTTCGCAACCTCTTATTGGCGGACTCTTTGGCATGCGTTTTCCCTTCTTAAATGATGGTATGATACCTTCCAGCAATTGCCTTAGTAATGACGCTCTTTTTAAAGTGCAAAGTGATGTGATTCGAAAATTGGCTACTGAACATTCGTGTTTGTTTGTGGGCAGGTGTGCCGACTATATTTTACGTGACCATCCTCGTCATGTCGATGTGTTTATATCAGCGGCATTGCCTGATCGGATAGCACGTGTGTGTAGCAATAAGCAAATAACCAAAGAAGAAGCTGAAGAGCTAATTAATAAAACGGATAAAAGGCGCTCGGAGTACTATAACTATTATAGTTATAAAACATGGGGTGCGGCTGCAACTTACCATTTGTGTATTGATTCATCAGTTCT
>Ga0316604_10002837_pt1 | contig 12770 bp, 7 predicted proteins | sample OWC_soil_day20_C_FD_207650 | JGI IMG/M metagenome (GOLD analysis project Ga0316604, IMG submission 207650) | Wetland soil microbial communities from Old Woman Creek delta, Ohio, United States - OWC_soil_day20_CT | ecosystem: Environmental > Terrestrial > Soil > Wetlands | place: USA: Ohio... | reverse complement strand
TACTGGCGGTGGTCATCGCATTGATCATCATCCGCAAGATCGTCGCACAACTCGGTGGCGAGCCGGATTACGCCGCCAGCGTAGTCAAAACCATTGCGGACGGCGATCTCTCCACCACGATCATCACCAAACAAGGTGATACCGACAGTCTGCTTGTCGCAATGAAGACCATGCAGGAAGGCCTGAAGCAGACCGTCACCGAGATTCAGGAGTTCGTCAGTGCCGCGGCCAAGGGCGACTTCACGACCAAGATCAGTCTGGCCGGCAAGAAGGGATTCAATCAGCACATCGGCAGCAATCTGAACCAGCTCTCGGAAGTCACCGATACCGCCCTGCGCGATGTACTGCGGGTAGCCGACGCACTGGCCAAGGGAGATCTGACCAAGAACATCGAGCGTGAATATCCCGGCACGTTCGGCGAAGTCAGCAGCGGCGTCAACACAACGGTGAAGAACCTCAAGGAGCTGGTCTCGCAACTCAAGGCCTCGATAGCCACAATCAATTCCGCCTCCAAGGAAATAGCCGCCGGCAATTCGGATCTCTCGCAACGCACCGAAGAGCAAGCCGCCAGCCTCGAAGAAACAGCGTCCAGCATCGAAGAGATGACGGCCACCGTGAAACAGAATGCAGAGAACTCGGCCCAGGCCAACAAGCTGGCGCGCGGCGCATCGGAAATTGCCTCCAAGGGTGGCGCGGTGGTCAGCAGTGTCGTGGATACGATGAATGGCATCAACGAAGCCTCGCGCAAGATAGTGGACATCATTTCGGTGATTGATGGCATTGCCTTCCAGACCAACATCCTGGCCCTCAACGCAGCCGTTGAAGCCGCGCGTGCCGGCGAACAGGGTCGCGGTTTCGCGGTGGTTGCCGGAGAAGTCCGTAACCTGGCACAGCGCTCCGCCGCCGCTGCGAAAGAAATCAAATCCCTCATCAATGATTCGGTTGAACGCGTGGAAGGTGGAACCCGCCAGGTTCAGGAAGCAGGCCAGACCATGGCTGAAATCGTATCGTCGGTGAAACGGGTTTCTGAAATCGTCAGCGAGATCACGAGCGCCTCTATCGAGCAAAGCACCGGCATCGAGCAGGTCAATCAGGCGGTCACCCAGATGGATCAGGTCACCCAGCAGAACGCCGCACTGGTTGAAGAAGCTGCCGCTGCAGCGGAATCCCTGGAAGATCAGACCCAGAATCTTGCAGAAGCCGTTGCGGTATTCAAGATGGATAACGCACCTGGATTGGGAGCTCCCACCATCGTCAGTGCACGTACCGCCGCGCGTCCTCTCTCGCAACCCAGCCACCCCGCCAAAGCCAGCAAGGCAGCCGCAAAACCGGCAGCCAAAGCGGCACCCAAGGCACTGCCAAACGCATCGACCGAGGAAGAGTGGAAGGAGTTCTGATCCGTTAGCACAGAGGCTGCGAGGCTTCCCGGAGGCGCCTCGCAGCCCGTCTTGAAACGGCACGAACCGCTTCGGAACTACCCGGCGGCGTGTTTCACCCATTTCCCGCAGGTCGTTCAAGCAATGGAAGATGCCACTCTCCAACACCTGTCTCCGGTGATCTATATGGATCGGTCTTTCGACATGGAGGCCGCCAAAATCAAGCCGGGAGAGTACTTCGTCACCACCCGCGACATGGTGATCGTGACTGTGCTGGGTTCATGCGTGTCGGCCTGCATCCGGGACGGCAAGACCGGCATCGGCGGCATGAACCATTTCATGCTGCCCGACAGTGATGGCAGCGACCCCCTCTCGGCATCGGCACGCTATGGCGCCTATGCGATGGAAGTACTCATCAATCACCTCTTGAAACTCGGCGCAGCACGCGAGCGACTGGAAGCCAAAACCTTCGGTGGCGGCAGGGTTCTGCACGGCTTCACCACTTCCAACATTGGCGAACAGAATGCAGAATTCGTGACGCGCTATCTTGATCGGGAAGGCATCCGTATAGTCGCCAGTGACTTGCTCGACATCTACCCGCGCAAGATCTATTTCTTTCCCAAAACAGGCAAGGTACTGGTCAGACAGCTCCGGTCTGTTCACAACAACACGATCGTCGATCGAGAACGCGAGTATGAATACCAATTGCATGCTTCGCGGATCGACGGTGAAGTAGAGATCTTCCGATGAGCAAAAGAATTCGTGTCCTTGTCGTCGATGATTCCGTGCTGATCCGGCACATGCTCACGGAAATCATCAATCGATTCGATGATCTGGAAGTGATCGGGGCCGCACCTGATCCCTTGGTCGCGCGCGAAATGATCCGCAATCTGAATCCTGACGTCCTGACTCTGGATGTCGAGATGCCCCGCATGGACGGACTGGATTTCCTTGAACGGCTGATGCGTTTGCGGCCCATGCCGGTTCTGATGATCTCGACACTGACCGAACGCGGATCCGACATCACCTTGCGGGCTCTCGAACTCGGCGCTATTGATTTCGTCACGAAACCACGCGCCAACGTTTGCGAAACACTCGAAGAATATGCCGAAGAGATAGCCGAAAAGATCCGCGCAGCGGCCCAGGCACGACTCGTTCTGCGCACTCCCGTCATCACGACCGAGAAACTTTCTGCAGATGCCATCCTGCCTGTGCAGCCCCCTCGCATGCCAGGGGAAACAGAGAAAATAATCGTCATCGGTGCCTCTACAGGAGGAACCGAAGCACTCAAGGAAGTCCTGATGCAAATGCCGGCTTCTTCGCCGGGCATTCTGATCACTCAGCACATGCCTGAAGGCTTCACGAATTCTTTTGCCAAACGACTCGATACGCTGTGCCATCTTCACGTCAAGGAAGCCGAACATGGAGAGCCCGTCCAGCCTGGCTATGCCTACATTGCCCCGGGCGGGCGAACGCATCTCCTGATCAAACGGATAGGCAACAAATACTTCATCGAACTCAACAACGGTCAGCCGGTTAACCGGCATCGGCCAGCCGTTGACGTATTGTTCCGCTCCGCAGCCAACTGCGTCGGAAGCAATTCCATTGGCGTGATCCTTACGGGGATGGGCAAGGATGGTGCCTTGGGCATGCGTGAAATGCATGACACAGGCGCCTATACCATCGCCCAGAACGAAGAAACCTGCGTCGTCTACGGCATGCCCAAAGAAGCCGTTCTGGCTGGTGGCGTCGACGAAATCCGTCCGCTTGGCCAAATCGCGGCACGCATCATAGCGGCGCTTGATCTGCAAAAACAAGCTGGTTTTCGCCCAGCGGCAGGCACTTCAGAACCGCGCTGAAACCAGGCAAGAGGCCGCACCGTGACATCCCGCTTTCCATCCAGACCCGCAGAGCTCTCTGTGTTGCATATCGTCCTGATTTACGTGACGTTTGCAGTGCTATGGATGATCATCTCCGATGAACTCGTTGCGATCAGTCGCCCGGGGCCTGCCTTCATCCGATGGTTTGACATGAGCAAGGGCGCCTTGTTTGTCTTCGTTACCGGCGGATTGCTGTATCTGCTCTTGAGAGCCTGGCGGCCTCAAAAAACAACGCTCTCCACCATCCCACCGCAAACGCTCTCCCCGCCTAGACGGCACTGGATCGCTATCTCGCTGCTGTGCATCGGTTTGATCACACTGGTTCCAGCACTGGGGTTACTCATCATCAATATCCAGGGGCCACAAATCGAGCAAGCCGCCTACACCGATCTGCAGGCGATCGCCCTGCTCAAGGCAGAACGGATAGAGAGCTGGCTGGATGAACGCCAACATGACGCACTGGGACTGAAAAACAGCACCGACAACATCCAGCGGATGGCCAATGCTCTTCGCTCCGACAATCAGAGCGATCATGAATTCGTGCATCGCCGTTTGAAAAGCTTGATCAGGCCCTATGGTTTCAGCACCGCGATGCTGCTTGATCAGCAAGGAAAACCACGGATAGTGGAAGGGTCAGATACGACCATTTCACCTGCCACACAAGCGCTGATAGATCAGGCGCTCAGCACTGGCGAAATCCAGCATGGCTCATTCTCTTGTGAGCAGGACGCCCAAACGCATCTGGATTTTGTCACGCCACTGGTCCTGCGCGACCATGGACAGCCCCAGTCACTAGGTGTGGTGGTTCTACGAATTCTTCCTAAAAAAAATCTGTTCCCACTCATCCAACATTGGCCTGGTGCACAAACTAGTGGTAAAGCCTATCTGGTTCGCCGCAACGGTACATCTGTCGAACTACTCAACGAACCATCCGATCAGAGTCACACCATAACGCTTACCAGTCATGCGCTTACCGAGCTCACTCGGGTCTCTGCAAAAGCCATCCGCGATCAAAAGCCCGGCGTAGCGGAAGGTGTCGACTATCTGGGAGTACCCGTCCTGGCAGCCTATCGCCCGATAGCAGAAACCGATTGGCATATCATCACCAAGATCAACCGCGATGAAGTTTTCGCGCCCATGAACAATCTCCTGTTCTGGGTCAGTACCGTCACCTTTCTTGGAATCATTGTGCTGGGCGTTGCCATGTTGCTGCTCTGGAGAAAGAGCCTGCAACTCGCTCACGCCGAGCTCACAGTACAGGCCAACCAGCTCTTTAAACACTTCTATGACCTGCCCTTTCTGGGCATGACCACCTGGGCACCTGACACAAACGCGCTGCTCCAGGTCAATAACCGCTTCTGCGAAATCGTTGGCTATTCACGCGAAGAACTTGTCGGTATGAACCGGCAGCTGCTCAGCCATCCTGAAGATAGCGCCCTCGAATTGCGCGAACTCGAGAAACTGCAGCGCGGTGAATCGGATGGCTATCAACTCGAGAAACGCTACATCCGGAAAGACGGCGTGATTGTCCACGGCAAACTCGATGCCCGGTGCGTGCGCAAGGAAGATGGTTCCGTGGACTTCATGGCAGCCACCATTCAGGACATCACTGCACAGAAAACAATGCAGCTGGAATTACTGGATAGCGAAGAGCGCTATCGTACCCTGGCCGATTCGGGTCAGGCGATGATCTGGACGGCAGGCGTTGACACCCTGTGCAACTACTTCAACAAGGTATGGCTCGATTTCACAGGCCGCTCACTGATTCAGGAACTCGGTAACGGTTGGGCAGAGGGCGTACATCCCGATGATCTGGCCCGCTGCCTGGAAATCTACACCATTGCGTTCAAGCACCGCGAAAAATTCAGCATGGATTACCGGCTGCGTCGCCATGATGGCGAATACCGCTGGATCCAGGACGATGGAAGCCCCTGCTATGACAGGGAGGGCGAGTTCGTCGGCTACATCGGCTATTGCCTGGACATCACGGAACGCTACCTGATCCGCCAGGCCCTGACCGAGAGCGAGACCAAGTTGCGCACCATGATCGGCAATCTGCCGATAGTCCTGTGCACCATCGACGCAGAGGGCCGGTTCACCATGTCTGAAGGCAAGGCACTGGAAAAGATCGGTTTGAAGCCGGGGGAAGTGGTCGGGCACTCTGTTTTTGATGTTTACCACGACAATCCACAATTGCTTGATTGCATCCGGCGATCCATGCAAGGCGAATACATTCATACCGAACACGATATCGGCGGAATCTGGTTCGAAAGTTTCCATCAGCCTTTCAGTGGCGCCGGGCAAGAAGCCGGAATCATGCTTACCAGCATCAATATCACGGCCAGAAAAAAGGCTGAGAGTGCAATGCAGCTAAGCGTAAAACGGATGGAGTGCCTGAATCGCATCACAGATTACCGCGCCAGCAACACCCTTGATTTGCTTGATTACGCATTGAAAGAAGTATTGGCATTCAATGGCAGTCCAGTCGGACATATTTTCAGTTTCGAAGAAAAGACACAGGAACTCTCACTCGTCAGTTCGTCACGGACAACGTCAGAAAATAAGCAGCCCGCTACGCTGGAGACTACTTGCCATGGCTTGGCCAACCCGGCGTTCTGGAATGAGGGCGCACGCCAGCGCAAGCCGATCATCAACAATGATGTTCAGGCACTAAATCCAGGCAAAGGAGACATACCGGAAGGGGATACCCCATTACGCCGCCTCATGAGTGTGCCCGTCGTTGCCAATGATCAGACTATAGGTCTGGTTGGATTTGCGAATAGACAGGATGACTATACCCAGACAGATATCGATCAGCTCTCATTATTGATCGGATCCGTATGGTACTTGGTGGAACAAAGACAGGCGGCCGAAGCGCTTCAACGCGCCACCGATCAACTCAAGATATCCCAGACACTCGCAAAAGTAGGGGCCTGGGAAATCGATACACGTGACAACTCGATATATTGGACCGATGAAACCTACCGGATCCACGAAACTGACCCTGGCAGCTTTAAACCATCGATCCAGATCGCCCTGGATTTTTATGTTCCTGATTCCCGCCAGCGGATCAGCCAAGCACTAGCCAAAACCATCGACGAAGGATGTGGTTTTGATTTCGAACTGGAACTGATCACAGCCAAGACGAATCACCGGCAAGTACGCACAAGTTGCCAAGCCCACAAAGAGAATGACAAGGTTGTACGCATCAGTGGCGCCATTCAGGACATCACAGCTTATAAAAAAATCGATGACGAATTAAGAAAATACCAGGAGCATCTTGAAGAGCTTGTGCTGCAGCGAACCTGCGAACTGGTAGATGCCCGCGACACCGCCGAACGCGCGACCAAGGCCAAGAGTGCCTTCCTCGCAAACATGAGCCATGAAATCCGGACCCCGATCAATGCAGTGCTTGGCATGGCCTACCTGGCTCAGCGCACAAACCTGACACCCAAGCAGAAGTCCTATATGGACAAGATCATGATTTCCGCCAACCTGCTTCTGGGCGTGATCAACGACATTCTGGATTTTTCAAAGATCGAAGCCGGGCGCCTGGAACTGTCTTCCAACGAATTCCTTCTCACCAACCTGCTGGACAAGGTTATTGCCGTCATCAGCCAGAAAGCCATCGAAAAACAGCTGGAGTTCCTGGTACAGATCGCTCCTGACACGCCTTTGTCCTTGGTGGGTGATGCCTCCCGGCTCGGACAGATCCTGATCAATCTTTGTTCCAATGCAGTCAAGTTCACCGACACGGGGGATGTCCTGCTCCGCATCTCGCGCACATCGAAGAAAAGTGAAGATCAGGTTGAATTGCAATTCACGGTCAAAGACACTGGCATTGGACTGACATCCGATCAGCTGGCGCAATTGTTCAAACCGTTCTCGCAGGCCGACACATCTGACACACGCCGCTTCGGCGGAACTGGCCTCGGACTTGCCATCTGCAAGGAACTGTCGGAAATGATGGGCGGACGAATCTGGGCAAACAGCCAGCACGGACATGGCAGTGAATTCCACATCACCATGCCGTTCAAGATCGGGAGCTCCGTTGTCCCTCAGACACATCAGCCCGATGCCAACTGGCATGGTTTGTTGGCATTGGTCGTAGACCGCAATACGACGGGCAGGGAAATCCTGGCCACCCTGCTTCGCGGATTCGGTTTCGAGGTCATCACGAAATCCTCGGCAGTAGCCGCTCTGGCGCAGCTTGTCTCCGACAATGTCCGTGTACCGGACCTGCTGCTGATTGATCGTCGGGAGCTTGAAGATGAAGTCTTGCTACTTGCCAAAATCCTTCGCGAACGCAATGCAAAAGCCAAGATAATCCTGATGTCATTCAGCAGCGAGCCCATCGATGAGGTGCAACATGCACAACTTGCGCCAGATGCAGAGGCTTTCAAACCCATCACTGCTTCCAGTCTGTTTGATGCGGTCATTACAGCCATGAGCGAAAAGAACGCACCAGGTTCAAGTGTGCCGCCTCGCCATCCGCGTCTGATCAAGCACGACTCATTGCTTGGCGCCCGGGTATTGCTGGTTGAAGACAACACTTTCAACCAGCAGATAGCGCGCGAATTGCTGGAAAGTGCCGGCATGGAAGTGGAAATTGCCGAAAACGGTCAGGAAGCCCTCTACCGCGCCACCACCGCACCTTTCGATATCATCCTGATGGATGTCCAGATGCCGATCATGGATGGTCTGGAGGCAACCCGCCGTTTGCGCGCCCGCCCCCAAACGGCAGACATTCCCATTCTCGCCATGACGGCGCATGCGATGATCGACGAGCAGCATCACTGCCTTGAAGCCGGCATGGATGGTTTCCTGAGCAAACCGATCAATCCGGATTTGCTGGTCGCGTCGATAGCCAGAGAACTCCATGACAAGACGCCTGGCAAACATGCTCAGAAAACAGAAGAAGCGCAAGCAGCGCCTTCTGCCCCGCCACGCCTTCCGAAAAGCATCCCGGGTATCTTCATCGAAACCGGACTGCACTTTTGCGGTGACAACGTCGATTTTTATCTGAGGATGCTGAAGGAATTCATGACCAGCAAATCCGATACGGGTCAGAAAATCCGTGAAGCACTCGCACAGGCAGACAAAACGACAGCGCAGCGCCTTGCCCACACCATGAAATCCGTTTCGGCATCAATCGGCGCTACCGATCTGTCACACATCTCCGCAGAGTTCGAACAGATGCTCCGCCAGGAGACAACTTCCGAATTTTCAGAGTGGTGCGACAGGTTTGATGCAGCGCTGGGCACAGTCATTGCAGGACTGCACAGTTACATCGATGACGGTTCTGCCAATCCCTCCCCTGCTCCGGGACCGAACAATCAAAAAACGCCGCTTGAGGTCGCTCAGAAAATCCGGAAATGTCTGAAAACCGATCTGGGCGAGGCACTTGGTTTGCTCCCAAGCTTAAGCCACGCGCTAAATACGGAGCGAGAAACCGAACTGTGCAAGCAATTCAGTGCCCGCCTCAAAGTCTTTGATCTCGACAATGCACAACCGATTCTCGATGAATTGATAGCAGAACTTCAGATAGCAGGGAGTCAAAAATGACAAACCGGCAAGAAAAGCCAAAAATCCTGATCATTGAAGACACGCCAGAGCATATCCATATCCTGATCGAATGCCTTCACGAAGAGTTCTCCATCACTGCAGCCACCGATGGTGGGCGGGCCTGGCAATTCCTGCAAGACCACATCAAGCCAGACCTCATCCTGCTTGATGTCATCATGCCTGGACTGGATGGCTACGAAATCTGCAAGAAACTGAAGGCAGATGCGCGCACACGTGACATCCCTGTCATCTTCATGTCCGCCTTGATCGAAGAACAGGATGAACGGCGCGGGCTTGAAATCGGTGGCGTTGACTATATCTCCAAGCCACTGCGCCCTGCGCTGGTCCGTGCCCGAATCCGCAATCAACTGGAGCTCAAACGCCATCGTGACCACCTTGAAGAAGTCGTCAAGGAGCGCACCCGTGAATTGCTCCTGACCCAGGACGCAGCAATCCTGGGCTTGGGTATCCTCGCCGAATTCAGAGATACAGAAACAGGCATGCACATCCGGCGGACCCAGTCCTATGTCGGCCTGCTCGCCCGGCACTTACAGAAAACCCCGAAATACGCCAGCCTCTTCACTGACGAAACACTTCATCTGCTGATCCAGTCCTCCCCGCTCCACGATATTGGCAAGGTCGGCATTCCCGACAGCATTTTGCGCAAGCCGTCCGCGCTTACGCGCGAAGAGTTCCAGTGCATCAAGCAACATACCTTGTACGGACGGGATGTACTGCAGCGTATCGAAGCCACCATGCAGGACAATGCTGCTTCAGCATTCCTGAGATTTGCCAAGGAAATCGCCTACACGCACCACGAATGCTGGGATGGATCAGGCTACCATGGCATGAAAGGTGAAGAGATACCCCTTTCGGGGCGATTGATGGCCGTGGCTGACGTCTATGACGCATTGACCAGTAAACGGGCTTACAAAGAGGCTTTCACACATGATGAAGCACTTCGGATCATGACCAAAGGAGATGGCAGGACACACCCGGATCACTTCGATCCGGACATCCTCCAGTCCTTCATAGAACTCAACGAAAGCTTCCGAGACATCTCCAAAAGATATCAGGATTGAATACTCAGGCTCTATCATGAACATCGACATCGAATCTGGAATGAATACTGAAAACCGCCCCCTCATCCTGCTCGTCGACGACGAACGCTTCATTCATGACCTGGTAATTGAGGCGCTGAAGAGCGATTACGAAATCATGTCCGTAGAAGATGGCAGTGAAGCCATCATGGCCATAGATGCACGCCCCCCAGCCTTGATCCTGCTGGATGTGGAGATGCCTGGCATCGATGGGCTGAGCCTTTGCAGGGCTTTGCGCGAAATGGAAAATACCGCAAACATTCCGGTGATTTTCCTTTCCGGACACGACGAAATCACGGACCGGATCGCAGGCTATGACGCAGGAGGTGACGATTATGTGATCAAGCCTTTCAGTCTGCGCGAGCTCAAAGCCAAAGTTGCGCGCCTGCTCAGCAGTGCGATCCAGCACCAAGAACTGCAGAACACCGCCAACTTCGCTTCCTCCACCGCCATGACGGCTATGAGCAGCATGGGCGAAATTGGTGTTTTGCTGGAAGCACTGAAGAAATTCAATGCCACGCAGGACTTCGAAAAAATCGCGGAAGCATCAATCGGTACTATCAACGAATATGGCTTGCAGGGCGCTGTTCAGGTTCGGACACCTCAACAGTCCATCACCCGCAACGCCCATGGGGAAGCCTCACCTATCGAAATCGCGGTAATCAACAAGATGATCGGGATGGACCGCATCTTCCAGTTCGGCAACCGTCTGCTCATCACCTATGATCGTGTCTCCTTGCTGATCAGCAATCTGCCAAGCGAGGAGCCTGATCGCATTGGCCGTCTGCGTGACCATCTGGCCATGCTGGCCGAGGGCGCTGACGTACGGGTCGAAGCCATCATCTCGGCCCAACAATCCGCACTCCGCGGCAATGCCATCAACCAGACCCTGGTCAGGATTACCGAGGCATTGAAAGAAATCGATTCGGCCCAACGCAACGGAAGAGTCCGGACCAACATGGTGGTCTCCGAAATGTCGGAGAACATCGGTCGTGCCCTGCTCAGCGCAGCCTTGTCGGAAGAGCAGGAAGACTATCTCACAGAGGTGATTCATGCAGGGGTGGAAAAGATTCTCGATACCCATGCCGACGACAGCTACCTTCAGGACAAGCTGTCCAGCATCATCCATGATCTGAAAACCGCAAGCGGTACCGAAGCATCGCGGCTGATGTACCACCTCAACTGGTCCGAGCTGTTCGCTGTCGACAACACGATCATCGACGAAGACCATAAGACAATGGTCGTATTGATGAACCACGTCTACGACGCGATTTCAGGCGGTAGCAAGGAACAAGTCACGCGCTCGTTTGCAAAGTTCGTGGAACATACTCATGAGCACTTCACTCGTGAAGAAGAAATGATGGCTCATTCCTCGTACCCGGGGATCAATCATCACAAGCTCGAACATGCAGCATTGGCAGAGAAACTGGTTTCCTTCCAGACCGAGCAAACCCAGCACAAAGATTCCAAGCCGGCCCAGGCAATCGATGCGCTAAAAAACTGGTTTGTTACGCATGTTGTCACCAGTGATCGCAAGCTCAGCCAGCACTTAGCCAGCAAGAAGCTGGATTAAGCCCCCGAAAATCCCTGGCTGGAATCTGGGGACTTTTCCACACCGTCTCAGTTTGAAAACGGCCCAAATGCATAGAGAGGATCGGCAGGTTCGATCCGCAGGAATGGAAGGTCTCCTTTCTTCAATCCTTTCCATTGCAGCTCTGTCGGATACTGTCCGCGGCCTTTCGCCAGGCCGCTTTCCAGCCACTTGCGCACAAGCGGCTTGTCCGCCTCACTCACAAATACCGCGATACGAGCCTGCGCACCACGACTGGCCGCAAACTCTCCGGCCAGGGTCACTGCATGCTGCAAACCCGGGCTACGCTTTTTGAGCATCGGCGGAGGAACGCCCATATTCGTACCCTTCCAGATATCGACAACCAGACTGCGCCCCTCGTCGTTTTTCTGTGCCACCCGCGATATTTCAGATGCCACCGGCACGCCTTCCTTATGGATAGCGGCATCAAAACTCCTGGCGTCAGCAACATCCCGGTCACGAAGCACCAGCCAGGGCGCAAACAGATTGCTCACCGGCTTGGCAGCATACGCCAATGGCGCACTATTTTCGGGACGGGGCGTGGCGCCCTCGTTCTTGCTGCTTTCATTGGCACATGCAGACAAGAAAATGATGCCAGCAACAACCATGATCCACTTCATTCAAGTTCTCCTGAAAAACCATTCAGTGCTGCTGTTCCAACTGGTGCCGGATCTGGCGCAAGTAGGCTTCTTCTTCACTCACTGTGCTGACGGATTTTTTGAGCGCTTTGTTAGCACCGGATTCCGGCTGCCTGTCCGTAGCCATCTTGCCTTGCTCTGCCGCCGAATCCTGTGTGACCGGCTCAGGCATTGTCATCAATGTTTCTTCCGTCACGCCTGCGGAGACCTCAGAAACAGGCGCCGATTCGATCACCACAGGGGCCGAAGCCTCAACCGAAACTGGAGGGACAGGCACTTCGCTCTGGGTCAACCACCACCACACGCTCACTGCAACGAGAACCAGTGCAGCGGCAGCCGCGAAGATCGCCACGACAACAGTCTGGCCCTTCTTTTCGATTTCCTCCGCATTGGCACGTTGCCGTTCCAGTTCCAGCGCCAGCGAGAGCGGCGGAGTGCGCGCGTGCTTCTCTGAAGACCCTCCCTGAGCGGGCGGCATGACAAGTTCATCCGCGCTCACGGCCTCCACCGGCGTTCCACATTTGCCACAAACCTTGGCATCCGCTTGCAATTCATTCTGACAGTAGGCACAAATCATCAGCATATTCTCCAGACAAGGTGACGCGTACTGCCATGTTCGT
>Ga0316604_10002836_pt1 | contig 12775 bp, 10 predicted proteins | sample OWC_soil_day20_C_FD_207650 | JGI IMG/M metagenome (GOLD analysis project Ga0316604, IMG submission 207650) | Wetland soil microbial communities from Old Woman Creek delta, Ohio, United States - OWC_soil_day20_CT | ecosystem: Environmental > Terrestrial > Soil > Wetlands | place: USA: Ohio... | reverse complement strand
CATGGAAGCCTGGGAAAACAGCGCGGAAGGCCCCAAGCCCTACACCGCCGGCACCTGGGGCCCGGCCGCCTCGTCCGCGCTGCTCTCGCGCGACGGGCTGTGCTGGCATGAGGAGGCCTGAGATGCCCGGCAGCCAGTACACCTCGTAGTACACTCATTGAAAAAGCGCGGAATGTTCTGCGCTTTTTCAGTGGGGCTTGGCCCAAAGCCACGTGGCCGTACAGACTGGCACATATGCCTGCATAGGCAAAATCACCCCAGTCCCGGTCGGATTTCAGGCGTACCCCCTTTCGCCAGAACGCATTGCCGCCAGAGCGCTCATGAGCGATGATCTGGCAGCGTTGACCCGCAACACCTTTCTGGCCCGGACCCCGTTTGCGCCTTGCGCCGAGATGAAGTCACCATGCGAATCCTGATCGTCGAAGACGACGCCGATATTTCCGCCAATCTTTACGATTATCTGGCCGCACGTGGCCACAGTGTGGATGCCGCGCCCAATGGGCTGGTTGCACTGCATCTGGCCACCAGCCAGAGCTTCGATGCCATCGTGCTGGATCTCGGACTACCCGGAATTGATGGCTTGACGCTGGCGCAGCGGCTGCGCCGCGATGCACGCCTGTCCGTGCCGATCTTGATGCTGACGGCACGCGATACGCTGGACGACAAGCTGGCCGGATTCGATGCCGGCGCCGACGACTATCTGGTCAAGCCGTTTGCCTTGAAGGAAGTCGAAGCCCGCTTGCTGGCCTTGGTCAAACGGGCGCAGGGACGCGTGGTCGATGCCTGCCTGCGCCTGGGCGAGCTGGAATACGACCCAGCCTGCGGAGAATTACGCTGGCGCAAAATCCCGTTGCTGCTGCCACCGAAAGCCATGCAGTTGCTAGTGACCATGCTGCGCCAGCCGGGCCACCTGTTCAGCCGCAACGAGCTGGAAGCGGCAGTGTGGGGCGAGGCACAGGAAACCAGCGACGCGCTGCGTACCCAGCTTTCCCAACTGCGCCGAGCGCTCACCCTGGACGATGGACGTTGCCCGCTGGTGACCGTGCATGGCCGGGGCTACAAACTGGTTGATCCCGATGACTGATACCAATCCGCCACGCCGCCGCAGCCTGCGCAAGCGCTTGATGTGGGCGTTTACCATGCTGACCACCTTTGCCGTCATTGCTCAGGCAGTCGCCTTGTTCGCGGCAAACGAAGAGCAGGAAGAAGACTTGATCGACGAGGTGGTCAACACCGCGCTCGATGGCGTGACCACCCAGCATGCAAATCAGCCGGAGCAAGCACTGGCCCGACACCTTTCGTTGTACCACGCGCCGATCGGCACGCCCCCAGCCGGCATGCCGGCCCCCTTGCTCAAGCTCCCGGCAGGAAATCATGAATGGATCACCGGCGACACCGAATACCATGTGGGCATCCGCGACCATGGCGGCGAGCGTTTTTACCTGCTCTACGATTCCAGGGAACATGAAGAACGGCTGGCCTACCTGCTCTGGGCGCTGGTGATCGGCGCGGTGATTGTTTCCCTGTTCTCGCTATGGTTGGGGTACTGGATTTCGGGGGCACTGATCCGCCAGCTCGAACAACTGGCCGCAGGCCTCGCGGGCGATGACCAGCATTTGCTGACCGCGCCGCATCAGGACCGGGAAGTAGCCTTGCTGGCCACGGCACTGGATGACTACCGGATACGCAATGCGGCCCTGATTGCGCGCGAACGCGAATTCACGGCCAATGTCAGCCATGAGTTGCGTACCCCGCTGACCGGCATCCGCACCAGCGCCGAACTGCTGGCCGGGGGCATCACGGATGGCAACCGCGCGCAACGCATTGTATTGGCCGTCGATGAACTGGAACGTCGGCTCAAGGGTCTGCTGTTCCTCGCCCGCGGCAATACCGAAGCCGATATCAAAGCCGTGGCGCTGCATGCCCTGGCAGAAAGACTGGCGGAGCATTACCGCGAAGGCTGCAGCGCCCGGGGCGTGGCACTGGAAAACCAGGTGCCGCCGGATGCCCTTGTACAAGCCGATCCGGCCCTGCTCTCGCTGTTGCTGGATAACCTGCTGCGCAATGCGGTGAGCTATACCACGGCAGGCCGGATCAGCGTGCGTTTCGAGGACGGCTGGCTGACAGTGTGCGATACCGGCGTCGGCATCCCGCGCGACAAACTGGCGCAAGTATTCGATCGGCATTTTCGCATCAGCAACTTGCCCGACGGCATGGGGCTGGGTTTGTCGATTGCCCGCGAAATCACCCAGCGCTGCGGCTGGCCGTGCGAGCTGCACAGCGAACTGGGCGTGGGGACCGAGGTTCGCATCCAGCTGCCATCCTGAACTCCTTGGAACCAGTTCTTGATCCGACACAAGTGTCGGCCTGCAATGAACGGGTTCTCACAAAACCCTCACAAATCCCCCGCAAATTCCTCACCCTGGGATAGTTAGTCTTGTCAGCCTGATCGATTCCTTTTGTGAACATCATGCTGTCGCACGCTGCCCTCCCCCGCTCCAGCCAATTTGGTTTACCCGCGCTTCGTCCGGAATGGATCACATTGGGAGCCGTCCTGTTTTTACTGGTTTTCTGCAACGTGCCGTTCTGGGGACGCTTGCTGGCCGTACAACCGCCGAATGCGTCAAACATGCTGGGGCTCGTCGCCGTTTTCACGTTCCTGCTGGCCGCACTGAACCTGCTGCTGACACTGCTGGCCTGGCCATTCGTGCTGCGTCCGGTACTGACGGTGCTGCTCATCGCCACCTCGTTCGTGGCCTACTTCATGAACCAGTACGGCGTCATGATCGATGTGGGCATGCTACGCAATGCGCTGGAAACCGATGTCGCCGAAACCCGGGATCTGCTGACGCTGAAAATGGCCGGCTATGTGCTGCTGCTGGGGGCCTTGCCAGTTTGGCTGCTCTGGCGCGTGCCGATTCGCTGGCGTCCTGCCCGGCGGGAAGTACTGAGAAAATCGGCCGTGATCGCCGTTTCGCTGGCCGTGCTGGCCATGGTGGCGTTTGCCTATTTCCAGACCTTTGCCTCGGTGGCCCGCAACCATCGCGAACTGCGCTTTCTGCTGACACCGGTCAATTATCTCCAGGCCACCTCGAGCTATTTCAAGCGCCTGAACACCAAACCGGCCACGCTGGAAAAAATCGGGACCGATGCCAGGCTGGGCGCCGCCTGGGCACAACGCACGCGCAAGTCGCTGACGGTGATCGTGGTCGGCGAAACCGCGCGTGCCGATCATTTTTCATTGAATGGCTATGCGCGTGAAACCAATCCGGCCCTGGCCAAGCAACCGGGCTTGATCAACATGAGCAATGCCTGGTCCTGCGGTACAGAAACCGCAGTCTCGGTGCCTTGCATGTTTTCCGGGCTGGGGCGCGACAATTTCAGCCGGGAAAAAACACAATACAGAGAAAGCCTGCTCGACGTGCTCCAGCGGGCCGGTCTTGCCGTGCAATGGCGCGACAACCAGTCCGGCTGCAAGGGCGTGTGTGACCGGGTACCCAACGAGAACTTGAAGGATTCCAAGGCGGCGGATCTGTGCAGTGGGGAGGAATGTTTCGACGAAGTGTTGCTCTCCGGCCTGCCCGAGAAGCTCGACAAGCTTGATCGCGACACCGTGCTGGTTCTGCACATGATGGGCAGCCACGGCCCGGCCTATTACAAGCGCCATCCTGATCGCTTCGAAGTGTTTTTGCCCACCTGCAAGACCAGCCAGCTCGATCGCTGCTCGCAACAGGAAATCGTCAATTCTTTCGACAACACCCTGCGCTACACCGATTTTGTGCTGGCCAAGCTGGTCGGCATCCTGCGCGAGCATGCCGATACGGTGGATAGCGCGATGATCTACATGTCCGATCATGGCGAATCGCTGGGCGAGCACAACCTGTATCTGCACGGCACGCCCTATATGATTGCGCCGGATACGCAAAAACATGTACCGATGCTGATGTGGTTCTCCGAGGGCTACCAGCGTGATTTCGGCGTGGACACCGCATGCCTGGCCCAAAACCAGACCAAGCCGGTTTCGCATGACAACCTGTTCCATTCAACCCTGGGACTGCTTGATGTTGCGACAACCCAGTACGATGCCAAACAGGATCTGTTCAAAACATGCCGCAGAAGCTGAGAGCGCTCCGGATGCCGACCCTGACCCTGCCTACGGTGAATCAGCATTCATGGAGTTTCTGGATCTGGCATCTGGGATTGCCATTGCTGCTCGGCCTGCTGCTGTGGCGGGTTTACCCCACGACAGGCATCGACGATCTGGTACAGCATCTGTACTACGACTCGGCCGCGCACATCTTTCCCCTGCGCGACGAACTGTGGCTGACAGCCGGCATGCATACCGGACTCAAGATGCTGGTCATTGCCGTGGGTGTTGCGGTATTTGGCGGCTGGCTCGGCTCGTTCTTCGATACAGGACTGCGAGTGGAGCGCCGGCGCCTGGCCTGGATCTGGATCGCCATGGCGCTCGGCAGCATCGAGGTCTCGACGCTCAAGCGTTTCAGCATCCACCATTGCCCGTGGGATATTGCCGATTACGGCGGCTATGCGCCGCACCTGGCGCTTTTTGACGTACTGCCAGCAGGCATGAGCCCGGGGCGTTGTTTCCCGGGCGGGCATGCGTCAGGCGGCTTTGTGCTGATGGCGCTGTATTTCGCGCTACGCGACGATCATCCGCGTACCGCGCGGGCCGCGCTGGCGGGTGCGCTTGGATTGGGTTTTGCAATGGGCTGGGCACAAACGATGCGCGGAGCGCATTTCCTGTCGCACACGCTCTGGTCGGCCTGGGTGGTCTGGATGCTGCTGCTGGCGGTTTATCTGCTGGTTCATCCGAATCCGGTGCGGGAGTGATGTCGCGTTTCGGGATAGCGATCGATTGAAGTAAAAACGGGGGCCAAAGCCCCAATGCCATTCCCATAACAACATACCGTCATTCCGGCGAAGGCCGGAATCCAGTATTTACCAAGGCTCTGGATCCCGGCCTTCGCCGGGATGACATCGATTTGCCGGATGTATTTGCTTAAGTAAACGGCATTAGGGAAGACACAGGATCGCAATTAGTCGATCTTATCTTCCAGCAGCTCCGCAGCTTCCTCGTCCGCAACCAGCACATCGTGCGCGGAACGACCCTTATTCTTGTTGTACCACCAGCCATAACCCACCACGGCGACGGTAAGCAGGATCGCAAGATACGGGGTGCCGTGCAGGAAATGCGGAAGGTAAGGCTGAACGGCCTTGTCGCCTTCGATCATTTCACCGGCGGTGTAGGCAATCAGGCCCGCACCGATGTAAACGATGACCGGGAAACGATCCATCAGCTTCATGATGATCGTGCTGCCGAATACCACCAGCGGAATCGACAGGGCCAGGCCCAGACCCAGCAGGGTGTAGTTGCCCTTGGCCACCCCGGCGATGGCCAGCGTGTTGTCCAGACTCATCACCACGTCGGCGATCAGGATGGTCTTGACCGCGCCCATCAGGTTGCCATGGCCATGATGCTCGGTGCCTTCCGCTTCTTCTTCCTCGGTCAACAGTTGGTAGGCAATCCACACCAGCAGCAGGCCGCCAACAAATTGCAGGAAGGGAATCTTCAGCAGCGCAACGGCAACGACGGTCAGGATAACCCGCAGAACAACAGCACCACCGCTACCCCACATGACGGCGATTTTTTGCTGGTGCGCCGGCAAACCGCGTGCAGCCAGGGCGATCACCACGGCGTTGTCGCCGCTGAGCACGATGTTGACCATCATGATCTGCATCAGCGCAACCCAGAATTCCATGTTCATTTGAGTTTTCCTCCATTCCTGTTAAAAAAATCTTGCACAAGCCATACGAGACTAGTTCACAGCCTTGAGCGAGCAAAAACAGTTCGGCATAACCAATGCAGGCATAAAGTAAAACAGCACCATGCCGGTGCTGTTTTAACTCTAAGTCACGCGTCGGCATTTCCCCAGGAAACTATTTACTCTTCATCCACAAATGCTTCCTGACGCTTCTTGCTGATACTCGGCAATGCAATCACGATCATCATCACCAAAGCCAGCAACAACATGACGGCGGAAATGGGGCGAGTAACAAAGACACTCCAGTCACCGCGCGCCATCAGCAAGGCACGGCGCAGATTCTCTTCCATCATCGGCCCAAGAATGAAGCCAAGGATCAGCGGTGCCGCTTCGAAGCCAAACTTGTGGGTCAGGAAACCGAACACCGCAAAGGCCGCTGCGCAATACACGTCGAAGGTGTTGTTCGACAGGGTATACACCCCGATTGCACAGAACGCCATGATCGCCGGGAACAGGAAGCGATAAGGCACGGTCAGCAGTTTGACCCAGATGCCGATCAGCGGCAGGTTCAGGATCACCAGCATGAAGTTGCCCACCCACATCGAGCAGATCAAGCCCCAGAACAGCGTTGGGTTGCTGGTCATCACCGTCGGACCGGGTTGGATACCCATGATGGTCATGGCGCCGATCATCAAGGCCATCACCGCGCTGGTCGGAATACCCAAGGTCAGCATCGGAATGAAGGAAGTCTGCGCACCGGCATTGTTGGCGGCTTCCGGCGCGGCAACGCCCTGAATTGCGCCCTTGCCAAATTCTTCCGGATGCTTGGAAAGCTTCTTTTCAACCGCATACGACGTGAACGAAGCCAGCATAGGACCGGCGCCCGGCAGCACGCCCAGGAGGCAGCCCAGCAAGGTGCCACGCACAGCCGCCGGAGAAGCATCCTTGAAATCCTTCTTGGTCGGCCACAGCCCAGTGACCTTTTTGACGAACACTTCGCGATGCTCTGCGGATTTACCCAGGTTGGCGATGATTTCACCAAAACTGAACACCCCCATGGCGATCACCACGAAGTTGATACCATCCATGAGTTCCGGGATATTGAAGCTGAAACGCGGAACAGCGGTTTGCACATCGGTATTGATCTGCCCGAGCAGCAAGCCCAGCACCACCATGGCCAAGGCCTTGACCAGGGAACCCGATGCCAGCACCACGGCGCCGATCAAGCCCAGGAACATCAGGGCAAAATATTCAGGCGCACCAAACTCGAAGGCGAGAGAAGTCAATGCCGGTGCAAAAGCCGCCACCACCAGCGTGCCGACCGTACCGGCAAAAAACGAGCCCAGCGCCGAAGTCGCCAATGCCGTACCGGCCCGCCCCTTGCGCGCCATCTGGTAGCCATCCAGCGCAGTGACTACCGAAGAGGCCTCTCCCGGCACGTTGATCAGAATGGCCGTGGTCGAACCGCCGTACTGCGCACCGTAATAAATGCCCGCCAGCATGATCAGGGCCGAAGTCGGTTGCAGCGAATACATAGTCGGCAGCAGCATCGCAATCGTCGCGATCGGCCCCAGGCCAGGCAGCACACCAATCAAGGTTCCCAGCACGCAGCCCATGAACGCATACCACAGGTTGGCAAACGTCAGCGCGGTCTGGAACCCGATATACAGGTTATGAAACAAATCCATGACTTACCTCTCGATAATAACTAGCCAACTCCTGCTCACAAGAAGGCAGGCCACAGGGGGATATTGAGTGACAAACCTGCAATGAATATCAGGTAGGACATAACAGTCAGGATGACGGCATTCAGTAGCGCATCACGCCAGGTAAACTCTTGCCCGGCCATCGACGTAAAGACGATCATTATCGGAAAAGAAATAATGAAGCCAAGCCGGGGCAGACAAAAACCAAAAAATACGATGGATCCCACCACACAGAACAGGGCGCGCCAAGGCATGCGACCGATCGGATCGCCATTTTCCGGGCCACTGCGCAAGGAGCGGAAAAATACAACACCACCCAGAATAGCCAGAATGATTCCCAGCCCGAACGGGAAATAACCGGGACCCGGCCTGATGTTGCTGCCGAAACTATAGTTGGTTGCACCAATTGCAAACGCCAAACCAATGACGATCAGCATGATGCCCGAGACGAAGTCCCGTTGACTCTTGATTTTCATGCGTAATTCCTCATGCACAGATCGTATCGGCCAAGGTAGATACCCGCCACCGAGGAGGGAGCAGCGGGCAACCTACCCTGGGTCCGAAATTCAATCCGGCCTATGAATCAGTCAGCCTTGATGTTTGCGTCTTTGATCAGCTTGCGATATTTCTCGAGCTCGGACGGAGCATACTTGGCCAATTCCGGTGCTTCGCCCGTTCCCGGCGTAACGCCCACACCGCGCAGCTTCTCGATCACATCCGGCATCTTCAGCACTTTCTGCAGTTCGGCACTCAGGCGATTGGTGATGTCCTTGGGAGTTTTCGCCGGGGCATACAGCGCGTACCAGCCGTTAACCGCGAAGTTCGGGTAACCGGATTCGGCAAACGTCGGCACATTGGGGAAATCCGGCAAACGGGAAGGACCGGAAACGGCGATCGGACGCACCTTGCCACCCTTGATCAGCGGCGTGGAGTTGGTCGAGGTATCAAAAATCACATCCAGACGGCCACCGATCAGATCAAGAATGTGCGCGCTGCCGCCCTTGTAGGGAACGTGGGTCATGTTCACGCCTGCCTGCGAGGTAAACATTTCGCCCGACATATGCAGCGGCGAGCCATTGCCGGAAGAGCCATACATCACTTCGCCCGGTTTCTTCTTGGCGGCGTCCACCACATCCTTGATGGTCTTGTACGGCGAATTCGGGTAGGTGATCAACACGGTCGGGGCAGTACCGAACATGCCGATCGGTTCAAAATCCTTGATCGGATCATATTCAGCCTTGAACAGCAGCGGGCTGACGGAATTGGAAGCGAAACCACCCACCAGAAGCGTATAGCCATCTGCCGGTGCCTTGGCCACAACGGTCGCACCGATCAGCGTGCCAGCGCCGGGACGGTTATCGATGATGATTTGTTGCTTGAGACCTTCGGACATTTTCTGGCCAATCAAACGGCCCAGCATGTCATTGGCACCACCGGCCGGATAGGGAACAACCAGGGTGATGGGCTTGCTCGGATACACATCAGCTGCATTGGCAGAGAACATGCAGCCGATGCTGGCGATTCCAGCCACCAGCAGCATCTTGGCAACATTGCGGCGCTGCGAGGACTGAAGAGATGTAACTGCTTTCATATGCTTCTCCTGTTGATTTCGCTGTTATGCGTCTTGGACGACACGTTTGCCGCCGTGACACACCTAGCTTGATTCAATGGAAACACTCTGTCAAGAACTATCATTAAGCTTCATTAGATTTCAATAAAAAATCCAAGTTCGCGCAACCAAACCACTCAAACCACGGCGCGCGCCACGCCACAAACAGCAACAACTTCACCCCCCGGCCCGCATCCAAACCAATCAATCCACTATCCACATCCATGGGCATCACCCCCCGGAACTTCACGGACGAACATCCCTTCAACCTGCCTTGACAGGTTTTGCACCCCCGAACTCAATCCCCAGCCTCTTGACCCAAGCGGCAACCGGCAGCATATAAGGAAAATCCGGGTTAACCGCCATCCAAACCCGCTCGCCAGGGCCGGCGCCCGGATGTTGAGGCCTGCAATCAACGCCTGGCTGAAATGCAATGCGCGCGGCTTTTCCCACGCACATACCCCACACCCCTGGCTCTCTCGTGCCGGATCAGGAGCATCCCGCCTGACCGGTTTACGCACTCGACCCCTCACGCAATGACAAAACCGCCAAATTGAATTGCAATACCTTCCTAAATGATCCATTATCTACCACATAAATGAAATTCATGTGCCCAATCAGCACAACCCAACCCTTCTGGATACCGGACTACAGAGAAAGCGATAACCATGGCCCTCGATACGCAAGCTGAAAAAAACGTTGAGCTAGAACCTTCACCCCTGCTGCCAATACAGCGGCGGCAACGCATCGCAGACTTTCTGCACAATCACGGCGCGGTTACGCTGCAACAGTTGACCGATGCACTGCATGTCTCGCTGTCAACCTTGCGGCGCGATCTGGACAGCCTGGCAGAGGAAGGTGTCGTGGAGCGCACGCATGGCGGGGCGATCCTGCGCCATCAGCAATACAGCACCTTCGAGCCCAACATTGCTGCCGCACGGGATTTATCCCCGCGCGAAAAAAGCCTGATCGGCGCAACGGCGGCCGAAGCCCTGCTGCCCGGGCAAAGCGTGATCTTTGACAGCGGCAGCACGGTGCTGGAAGCCGCCAAAGCCGTCGTCGCCCGCAAGATCGAAATTGTTGCCGTCACCAACGACATCGAGATCGCCCAGGTCCTCAACAGCAGCCCGTACGTGCAAGTGCATGTTCTGGGTGGCCAACTGCGGCCGGGCAGCAATACCCTGGTCGGCGAAGAGGTCCAGAATGACGCACGCGCCATTCGCGCCGATGTCCTGTTTTTCGGCGGGCATGCCATATCCGAAAATGTCATCTCGGAAACCTCGACCGAGGTGGCTTCGGTCAAGCGCACGCTGATGAAATCAGCCAACTCCTGCCGCCTGCTGGTGGATTCCTCGAAATTCCGCCCCCGTGTATTCATGACCGTCTGCGATATTTCCGAACTCGCGGAAATCATCACCGATGAAGGCGCACCGCATGAAGAGCTGGAACGGATCCGCTCCGCAGGAATCAAGCTGACCATCGCCCGGAAGCAACCATGAACCAGGGCAGCATCCGCATCCTGGCCGACGATCTGACCGGCGCACTGGATACCGCGGCGGCCTTCGCCGGGCAACTGCCGGTTTTCATTGACACCCCACCCGCAGCGGGCCAGCCCTATTTCGATGCCCCGCTGTCCGTGGTCGCCACCCCGACCCGCGACGTGGCGCCGGAAACCCTGCCGGCCTTCCTGCAGCCGGTGCTGGACTGGCTGCAATCGGGCAGCCTTGCTTTCAAGAAAGTCGACAGTCTGTTGCGCGGCAATACTTTTGCCGAGATCGCCTGGCTCGTCCGGCACGGCCGCTTCGATCACGCGTTGTTCGCTCCCGCCTTTCCAGCCCAGGGCCGCATCACCACCGAAGACCGGCAATGGGTGATCAAGCCGGGCATTCCACGCCAGGCCGCAGCCACGCCGCTGCGCGAAACGTTCACGCAATTGGACCTGCGCACCTGCGCAGCCCAGCCAACGCAGAGAGATACCGCCTCGATCTGGATACCGGAAGTCCTCACCGACACCGATCTGGATCGAGTCGTCGCCCAGGCCGATACGCCCGCCAGCGCGCCTTGTCTGTGGTGCGGCAGCGCCGGGCTGGCCCACGCCCTCGCCCGCCGTCGCAACCTGGCGCCGATCGCCGGCCTTGCCGCACCCCTGCCTCAGGGCCAAGGCCCGAGCGTGCTGGTCAGCGCCAGTTTCCAGCCCGTGCTGCGCGAACAGTGGGCACGCCTACGCGAGAGCCACCCGATTCAGGCTATCGCCGAGCAGGCGCGCGATGCGGAAATTACCTCAGTACTCGATCTGGCGCGCACAGGGGCAAGTGAACTCTGGTTCGACCTCTCGCCTATCGAACACCTCACCCCCGAACAGGCTGCCAGCCTGCTGACCGCGCAGATCGCCCGCCTCGTCGCCGAGTTGCCCAAACCGGGCCAGCTGATCGTCGTCGGCGGCGACACCCTGCTCGGCCTGTGCCGCGCCTCGGGCGCCACCGGCCTGCTGGCGCATCCCGCCATCCGCCCAGGCTGGGGTTGCGCCAAACTCATCGGTGGCACCTGGGACGGCGTGCCCTGCTATTCCCGCTCCGGCGCGTTCGGCGCGCCGGACGATCTGGTGGAAATCATTCGACTGCTAAGGCAGCCCAACAACTAGGAAGGAACGTACATGAAAAAGGCAATTCGCTTGGCCATCACCATGGGCGACCCGGCCGGGATCGGTCCGGAGATCATCGTCAAGGCCGCGCTCGCCCTGCGCGAGGAAGTGGCCGCCGGCCGCATCGAGCTGCTGGTGTTCGGCAGCGCCGCCGCGCTGGCCAAGGCCCGCCTGCAACTGGGCATCACCGAGGCCGCGCTGCCGCTGAACATGATCGATGTCGGCCCGGTCGCGGGCGAGATCGTCACCGGCACCATTTCCGCCGTCGGTGGCGAGTGGGCCTACCGCGCCGTGAAGCGCGCCGTGGAAATGATCCAGGCCGACGAAGCCGATGCCATCGTCACCGCGCCACTGTCCAAAGAAGCGCTGCACATGGCCGGGCACCACTTCGAAGGTCACACCGAACTGCTGGCCCATCTGACCGGCATGCGCGATGCCGTGATGATGCTGGCGCACGATACGATGCGCGTCAGCCACGTCACCACCCACTGCGCGATCGCCGATGTACCCAAGCGCATCACCCCGACTCGCCTGCGCCGCGTGATCGACGTCACGCTGGAAGCGCTGGAATGCCTCGGCTTCGACAAGCCGCGTCTGGGCATTGCCGCGCTGAACCCGCATTCGGGCGAAGGCGGGATTTTGGGCAAGGAAGACGACGAGATCATCGCGCCGGTGATCCAGGAATATGTCGCCAAGGGTTATGACGTCACCGGCCCGGTGCCCGGCGATACCGTGTTCATCAAGCTGCGCGCCGCGCAGTTCGACGCCGTGGTGGCGATGTTCCATGACCAGGGCCATATCCCGGTCAAGCTGCTCGGCTTCAACGTCGATCCGGCCACCGGCAAGTGGCAAGCGATCAGCGGCGTGAACGTGACGCTGGGCCTGCCGATCCTGCGCACCTCGGTCGACCACGGCACTGCGTTTGATATCGCCGGCAAGGGCATCGCCAATGCCGACAGCCTGGTCGATGCCGCCGAATACGCGGTCAAGCTGCTCGAAGGCCGGCGCAAGCATCCGAACTTCCAGCCCAAGACCG
>Ga0316604_10002835_pt1 | contig 12775 bp, 10 predicted proteins | sample OWC_soil_day20_C_FD_207650 | JGI IMG/M metagenome (GOLD analysis project Ga0316604, IMG submission 207650) | Wetland soil microbial communities from Old Woman Creek delta, Ohio, United States - OWC_soil_day20_CT | ecosystem: Environmental > Terrestrial > Soil > Wetlands | place: USA: Ohio... | reverse complement strand
AGATAAAAGCCTATTATAAGTCCCTGGCAGGCCCTGGACAGAATGCCTATAATATGGCTGTAAAGGATGCTTACAATTCTCCTGAAATCCAGCGTATTCGCTTCGAAGACGAGACTGTGGTGGTAACCGCGAAGAATGAATTCAGGGTAGCAGAAGTGGCTATTCGTATTGTAGATGCAGCAGGCAGCATACTGGAAAGAGGAAAGGCGGTATTAGGCAGGAATGGCGTGGATTGGCATTATAAGGCGACCGGTTTGCCACCGGGTGGAAAATTAATCATTGTGGCGGTAGATCTGCCTGGAAATGAAACGGTGAGAGAGGTGAGATTGGAATAAATCCGATAGTAATAAGACGTAGAATCCGATGGCAATAAGATAAGCGACATCCCCAAAAGAGGGAAAGGCATCTCATTTTATGAATGAGACACCATTCTTTTGCCTATTTCTTAATCAGCGCTTTCAATTCCTCTATTTCTTTCTGTTGCTGAATCAAATGCAGTGTCAGCTTCTCTATTTTCAATTAAAAAAGGATGCACAATGTACATCCTTTTTATCATCGTAATCCGTAAAATAATTGTTAGTCTAATACCTCACAATTAAACCCCTGCTGCTGCACAAATTTTATCATCTCATTCTCTTCCACACTCATATTCACAATCCTCAATACCTTATCACAATCTTCGAGGTCTACATGGCACTGACCTACTTCATAATTGTTCCGGATGGCATGGAGTACATTTGTTCTTTCTTCCGGTGTCGCTATATTAGTTTTGAATATGCCTGTCATAGCATTAAAAGTTGTAGATGGTTGAATGGCAAAGGAGCGCATGGCTACATTAAATATTGGTTCCTATATCTGGTTTACTTTCTTCCTGTTTAGCGTCGTGTTTAGGCTGATCCGCATTTGCGTCGATATCATCATACCAGCGGCTAAAGCGGTTATTAGGTCGGCACCAGTTCTTCAATCCTTCTTTCATTCGCTCTCTGTCTTCTGGTGTCATATTCGCATAGCGTTCTTTCAGCTTTTCATCCCAGGCTCTTCTGTTTCTTCTGAAACCACCCGGGCCGCCGCCATGCCAGCCAAAGAGCATTTTACCCAACAGGCAAAGGCCTAAACCCTGCCAGAAAGTAATAACTGGTCCATGGAATAATTCAGGTATCAGGCAATTCCACAGTTCACGGATACCGAAGCCCAGTGCGGTGACGAAAACCGCCCCCATGACAATGAACTTTAAAATATGTAAAGCCTTCGGCTTTTTGTCTCCTCTCTTAAACATATAATGTGTTTTACAATTCTTCATACAATTGTGCCAGCCGTTCGCGAAGGTGCAGTACAGCGTAGCGTTTTCTCGACAATAGGGTATTCACGGAGATGCCGGTTTCAGCAGACAATTCCTTGAAGGATTTCCCTTCCAGTTCATGCTGTATAAATGCATAGCGCTGTTCTTCCGGCAGCTCTTCTATGGCTTCCATAATCGCTTCTGCTAAAATTTTTCGTGTGAGTGGTGCATCACTTTTGGCATCCTGATCGGCTATCAGTTCGGATAGGAACAAAGTCTCTTCTCCATCTATTTCCTGTGTATGATCGCTGAAGGTAGTCTCCCGTTTCTTGCGAAACCAGTCGGTAATTTTATTGCGTGTTACGGTGAATAACCAGGCGGTAATAGAGTCAATCTGACTACCCAGCCGGGAGTATTCCGTAAACTGATACAAAACGTCCTGTAAAATATCTTCTGCATCCGCCACATTATTCACCCGTTTCCGGATAAAATGGAGTAGACGTTGCCGCTCCTTCCGCACCGTTTCCTGTATGCGCTCATTTTGTTCAGCAGCCATAGCTAGAGGCGTTTTTGTGAGGAGCAATTCTTTCATCTTATTATTGGAGACGAAGGAAAATGCAGGATATTTTAAAGTTCAGTAAAGTTTTTTTGAATTTAGCCTATAAATAATGAAAACCAATAATTTAAGAGAGGAATTATTTTTACTTATTTACCACTACTACGAATTTTTCCTTGAAGAACTCTTCAGGGAATAGCTGGTAAACGGGAGTGAGGCGGGGTCTGAGGCCACTTTCCTGTACTTCCAGGGCCAGGTCGCCGCCTTTCAGGCAGATGAGACCGGGTTCCTGGGCATGAGCAGGCGCTTTTTTAACCAATGGTTTTCCCCAGCGCCAGAGGTCCTTGAGGGGAGCTACGGCACGGGATACGATCACATCGAATTTTCTATCCCTGATATCTTCTGCGCGGGAGTGGGCAGTGGTTACGTTCTTTAATTCCAGGGCTTCGGCTACACCCTGTACGACCTTGATCTTTTTACCGATGGCATCCACGAGGTGGAACTTTACCCCCGGGAAAAAGATGGCCAGGGGGATGCCTGGGAAACCACCACCAGTACCGAGGTCGATTACCTGGTGGCCATCCGGGAAGTCAGCAATTGCAGCGATTGCCAGTGAGTGCAGGACGTGTTTTTCATATAAGGCATCAATGTCTTTACGGGAAATGACGTTGATCTTTTCGTTCCAATCCTTGTAAAGTTCGAACAGTGCTGAGAATTGTTCGACCTGAGTAGGGGTGAAGTCCCCGAAGTATTTTTGAATGATGTCCATATGTAGGCGCAAAGGTAGGATGCTATTCTGAAATAGTGAAACCGGATGTATTTAAAAAGACTGCCCGGAGAACGTCTCGTCTCCGGGCAGATAAAAGTCTTTATTTTTTAAAAAGGTTAGGTTTGGGGCCTGCTCTTTTTTGATGATTGCGTTACGCTCGAAGTCTTTTTTAACCGTTCTACTTGTGCTAAAGCTTGCGCATAAGTAATTTCGGGTTGCTGTGCAATGATCTGCTTCCTCTTCAAGGCTAAGGCCTCTAACGATATGTTCAAGTTTTCTACGGGTATCATTACTTAACATTTGTACAAAATTACAAAAAATACCCGGCCTTTGCTATTACCACCTGTTCTTCGACTTAAACAACAACGCCGGCGTAAATATCAAATAATACAAACACATAAACATATCCATAAACCAGCTGAACTTAAACAAATCCCCCTCATCCAGCTTCTTCATTGCCATAAACGTAATCACCGACTGCAACAACATCTTCCCCCCAAATATCCCCAACACATAAATCATCATCGGCTGAAAAAATAAACTCGCTATAAACAGCGGGTAAAACAGGAAATGCGTCAAACTAAACAACCCCAACAGGAATTTATGACTAAACCGGTAATGCTTACCAGTACTCATATGCCTTGTCTTCTGCAAAAACCACTTCCGCCAGCTCGTCTTCGGCTCAGAATAAGTAAATGCCTGTTTATTGATCACCACACCAACATTCCCCCTATTCGCCGCCGCATTCACAAACAGATCATCATCGCCCGAAGCAATATGATGATGCGCCGTAAACCCTTTCTGACGGTTAAACAACTCCCTCTTATAAGCCAGGTTCCGCCCCACACCCATATAAGTCACACCACTCAGCGCAAAACCCAGATATTGCAAAGCACTGAAATAAGTCTCATAACGAATCACCTTATTCAGCAACCCCGGTTTCTTTACATAAGGACTATACCCCAGCACAATCTCCTTCCCATCCGTAAAACCCTGACTCATCAGTGCTAACCAATAAGTACTGCTGGGCTTACAATCTGCATCTGTCAGCAGGATATTTTCAAATTTTGCTGACCTGATTCCCATTGAAAGTGGAAACTTCTTACCAGGAATAAACTTGGCAGGTTGTTTAATCTCAATATGGCGATAATGTGGATAACCAACTTCTATTGACCGGAGGTAATATTTTGTATCATCTTCTGAGTTGTCATTCACAACAATGACCTCAAAAGACGGATTTTTTTTATCGTGAAATCGCTGTAAAAGTACGGAAGGCAGGTTTTTCTGCAGGTTCAATTCCTCATCCTTGGCACAGATAATAACTGAGAACTGTGCTTCCGGCTCTGCATCCACGTCGAAGGTACGGCGATAAAAAGCTACCCTGGAAAAGACGATCAGGTAATAGAGAATCTGTATCCCTGCAACGGTAGCAAAACTGTAAAAGGCTACTAAGCCTAAGTTATACAACATAGCGTAGCAAATATATATGATTTCAATTATCTGTATAGTGCTGTGGAAAAAAAGATTTTTCCAGCCCTGTTCGCACCCCTTCCGGGGAAAAAATAGGTTGTACCCCATAATCCCTTATTTTTGCCCCCTGAAAATCGCCAGATGATATTTGAACTGACAACAACTGATAGTGAAAGTAAAGCCCGTGCCGGCGTCATCACCACCGGCCATGGGGTGATTGAAACGCCTATTTTCATGCCTGTAGGCACTGTAGGCAGTGTAAAAGCCCTGACACAGGAGCAGGTTAAACAGGATGTCCAGGCCCAAATCATCCTTGGCAACACCTATCACCTTTACCTGCGCCCAGGTACGGAGATCCTTTCCAAAGCCGGTGGCCTCCACAAGTTCAATGGCTGGGATCGCCCTATTCTCACAGATAGTGGTGGTTATCAGGTGTTTTCCCTCGCCGCTAACAGAAAGATCAAGGAAGAAGGTTGCCTTTTTCAAAGTCATATAGATGGATCCCGTCACCTTTTCACCCCTGAAAATGTTATGGACATCCAGCGTACCATCGGAGCCGATATCATTATGGCCTTCGATGAATGTCCGCCCTACCCATCCGAATACCGCTATGCGAAAAAGTCGATGGAGCTCACGCACCGCTGGCTGGACCGCTGTATTGCCCGGTTAAAGGAAACACAACCTGCTTATGGATATGAACAGACCCTGTTCCCTATCGTACAGGGTAGTACTTTCAAAGACCTCCGTACCATCTCCGCCACGGAAATTGCTGCCCGCGAATGTGCCGGCAATGCCATTGGTGGCCTCAGCGTAGGTGAACCGGAAGCAGATATGTACGAAATGTGCGGACTGGTATGCGACATTCTGCCAAAAGAGAAACCCCGTTACCTGATGGGCGTGGGGACTCCATGGAACATCCTGGAAAACATCGCTTTAGGTGTGGATATGTTCGACTGCGTAATGCCGACCCGCAATGGTCGTAACGGTATGCTCTTCACCTGGAACGGTGTCATCAATATCAAAAACAAAAAGTGGGCAGACGATTTTTCGCCAATTGACGAAAACAGTCCCTGCTTCGCTTCCAGCCAATATAGCAAAGCTTATCTCCGTCACCTGTTCGTAGCCGGAGAGATCCTGGGTATGACACTGGCCAGTATTCATAACCTGGCGTTTTACCTGGAGCTGGTGAAAGAAGCCCGGAAACAGATTTTAACAGGAAATTATGCCCAGTGGAAGAACAGAATGGTGCCGCAGCTGAAACAAAGACTTTAGAATTTATTATTTTGCCGCCATATGATTACTAAAATAGATTGGTATATACTACGTAAGTTCATAGGTACCTTCATTTATTCACTCTCTATCCTGCTCATCATATCTATCGTGATAGATATTACCGAGAAGATAGATGACTTCATGAACAGTAACTTATCTGTTTACCGGATCATCGTAGACTACTATTTTGGCTTTATTCCGCACATTGCAGCGCTCTTATTCCCACTTTTTATATTTATTTCCGTAATTTTCTTCACGTCCAAGATGGCATATCGTACAGAGATCGTAGCCATCCTGAGTAGTGGGGTGAGTTTCAGACGTTTCCTTCGCCCTTACTGGATGGGAGCCATCCTGTTCGGTGGTATTCTGTGGCTGGGTAACTTCTGGACCGTACCGAATGCAAATAAGGTCCGTACCAAGTTTGAAAACACATACGTAAACAAGAAGAAAGCGTCAGAAAGCATGTACGATAAGAGTATCCGTATCGATAGCTTTACTTACGTGACCTTCGGATCTTATGACCCCAACTACAAGAGTGGTGGTAACTTCGAACTGGAAGACGTTCATGGCCAGGACCTGCGTATGAAGCTGAGATCAGAAAGAATTGAATGGGATTCCATTAAAAAAGTGTGGAAACTCAACCTTGTAACGATTCGTAAAATTAATGGCCTCCATGAGACCTGGTATAAAACCAGGGATACCATACTCAAGCTGGCCCTGAATCCTGCCGAAATGCATGAAGAAAAGAACATGCAGGAAGCCATGACCACCCCGGAGCTGACCCGTTACATTGACAGGGAAAACCTGCGCGGGGCAGAAGGATTGAACGTATTCTATGTGGAAAAGTATCGTCGTACCGCATCATCCGCAGCAGTGGTGATCCTTTCCCTGATCGGAGGCATCATCGGTTCCAAAAAAGTTCGTGGAGGTAGTGGATTGCACCTGGCTGTAGGTATCGTTATCAGTGCAACCTACATCATTATGTTGCAGTTCTCCACCGTATTTTCCATCAAAGCGAACCTAAACCCATTGCTGGCAGTATGGATTCCCAATTTCGTATTCGGCGGACTGGGATTCTACCTGTATATGAAGGCACCGAAGTAAAAAATTCACATTTCTTTAATCTTTAGTGAATGTAGGATTATTTACTTGTTAGTATTTTGATAGCCAGTAGTTTACATTTTTGCGCATGAATTATCGCCTCTTTCAGGCTGATCATATTAATGTTAAGTTCATTAACAAATCATTACTTTTGACAATTGATCGTCTTTTTGTTATCATTACCAATTAACAGTTTAAAATGGGTCATATAAAAGAAAAATTTAAGGTCAAGGCCGATGAGCTGAACGTTGAGATTAAAGACCTTGTTAAAAACCACGGAACCAGAAAAATTGAGGATGTAACAGTAGCACAGGTGTACCAGGGACAACGCGGTATTACCGGTTTGGTTACAGAAACTTCGTTACTGGATGCAAATGAAGGTATCCGCTTCCGCGGCTTCAGCATTCCTGAGCTGCGCGAAAAACTGCCGAAAGTGAAAGGCGGAGAGGAGCCATTACCGGAGGGACTGTTTTATTTGATGTTAATAGGAGAGTTGCCCACCGAAGCAGATGTACAGTATTTATCCGCCCAGTTTGCACGTCGTTCGCATGTGCCTACGCACGTATTTGCTGCGATCGATGCATTGCCTGTGAGTACCCACCCAATGACCATGTTCACTGTAGGGGTGATGGCGTTGCAGACAGAATCTGCTTTTGCCAAAGCTTATGCAGAAGGTATCAATAAAAAAGATTACTGGAGCTATATGTATGACGATACAATGGATCTCATTGCCCGTCTGCCTCGTATAGCTGCTTATATATACCGTCGTAAATACAAGAACAATGTACATATTCAGCCAAATGGTCTGTTGGACTGGGCTGGTAACTTCGCACACATGCTGGGTTATGAAGATGAGGCCTTCCGTGAGCTGATGCGTTTGTACATGGTGATTCACGCTGACCACGAAGGTGGTAACGTAAGTGCGCATACCACTCACCTGGTAGGTTCTGCACTGAGCGATGCATATCTGTCATTTGCTGCAGGTATGAATGGCCTGGCAGGTCCATTGCATGGCCTGGCTAACCAGGAAGTGATTAAGTGGATCCTGAAGATGCGTGAGGAACTGGGTGTATCAAATCCTTCAAAACAACAGATTGAAGAATATGTACGCAAAACCCTTGCAGATGGTAAGGTAGTACCAGGTTATGGTCACGCCGTACTCCGTAAAACAGATCCTCGTTTCACAGCACAGATGGAGTTTGCAAAGAAACATCTGGCTGATGATGAACTGGTGAATATTGTATGGAATGTATATGAAACTGTACCACCGATCCTGGAAGATCTGGGTAAGGTAAAGAACCCATGGCCTAACGTAGATGCACATTCTGGTGCACTGTTGGTACATTATGGTTTGGTAGAGTATGAATTCTATACAGTATTGTTTGGTGTATCCCGCGCATTGGGAGTTTTAGCCTCGCTTTGTTGGGATCGTGCACTTGGTTTCTCTCTCGAAAGACCGAAGAGTGTTACAACTGAGTGGATGAAGCAGTTTGTAGAAGGGAAGGTGGAAGCTGAGTAATTCTTTAATAAGAATAAATTTTAAAGAGCGAACTAAAAGAACCTGCGAAGGGGCTTTAGTTCGCTCTTTTGTATTTCCGGCAATTTCCAGTCTTCTCCAGTCTTTTCAGGCAATTGAATTTTGCCTCTGGCAAAATTCAATTGCCGGCTCGCGAAAATCGAGGATTTGCTGAAAGCAAATCCTCGATTTTCGCCAATTGGATAAACAGCTTTTCCGCCAATTGGATAAATGGCTTTTTTAAAGGCGCGACTTCCGCTATTTTTGTATTTCATCATGGAAGCCTCCATTCGAACTGCCATATTATCCAATCCAATAGAGTACCTGAAAGGCGTCGGCCCTCAACGGGGGGAACTCCTGCGCAAAGAAGCCGGTATCCACACCTTCAGGGATCTGCTGAGTTATTTCCCCTTCCGCTACGTAGACCGTACCAAAGTGGAAAAAATCATCAGCCTCCATGCTCAAATGGATTTCGTGCAGATCAAAGGCCGCATCACCAGCATTGAAACCGTCGGCGAAAAACGTGCAAAACGCCTCGTCGCCACTTTGCGCGACGACACCGGCGAAATACCTCTCGTCTGGTTTCAGGGACACCAATGGATGGAGAAATCCCTCCAGCAACACGCCAACTACCTTGTATTCGGACGCCTCTCCGTATTCAACGGCTACCTGCAAATGTCCCACCCGGAAATGGACCTGGTCACAGAAGAAACCGTCACCGGCAAACCAACGCTGGAACCTGTCTATTCCACCACCGAAAAATTAAAAGCCAGGGGATTAACTGCAAAGGCTATTGGCAAGCTCACTAAAAATCTGCTTGAACAATTGTCCCCGCGCGAGATCCCTGAAAATATCCCACTCCCGGTCATTCACCAATACCGGCTGATGGAAAGATCAAAATCCTTCTTCAAAATTCACTTCCCAGCCAGCGAAGAGGATGCAGCACAGGCCAGAAGAAGACTGAAATTTGAAGAACTGTTCCTGGCCCAGATCCGCATCTGCCGGCTCAAGATCAGGAGGCAAGCTGCCTCACACGGATTTTTGTTCACAAGCGTAGGTGATACGTTTAATACTTTTTACAACGAACACCTCCCGTTCTCTCTGACCGGCGCACAAAAAAGAGTACTCAGGGAAATCAGGCAGGACACCGCCACCGGCCGTCAGATGAACCGGTTAGTGCAGGGAGATGTAGGTAGCGGCAAAACCATGGTAGCCCTGCTGACTATGCTCCTCGCCATCGACAACGGATTTCAGGCCTGCCTTATGGCACCCACCGAAATCCTCTCACAGCAGCACTACAAAAGCATTGCTGAACTCCTTGAAAAAATGGACCTGAAAGTCGCACTGCTCACCGGCAATGTAAAAGGCAAAGCCCGCAAGCAGATCTTAAAAGATACAGAAGAAGGAAACATACAAATTCTTATCGGCACCCACGCCCTGCTGGAAAATCAGGTGGTTTTCCGCAACCTGGGCCTCGCCATCGTAGATGAACAACATCGTTTTGGGGTAGCACAGCGCGCAAGGTTATGGCAAAAAAACACCATGCCTCCACACATCCTTGTTATGACAGCAACACCCATCCCACGTACACTGGCCATGACCGTTTACGGTGACCTGGATGTGTCTGTTATAGATGAACTACCTCCCGGTCGTAAGCCTATCACCACAGTACACCGTACAGAATGGCAGCGCCCTTCAGTAATGAATTTTATCAAAGATGAAATCAAAAAGGGCCGCCAGGCGTACATTGTGTACCCATTGATCGAAGACTCTGAAACCCTTGATTATGAGAATCTCATGAAAGGGTATGAAGAGGTCAAAGCTTTCTTCCCGGAGCCACAGTACTTTATCAGCATGATACATGGCAAGCAACCGGTGGATATGAAGGAAACCAATATGCACCGTTTCGTAACCGGCGACACCCAGATTATGGTGGCCACTACTGTGATAGAGGTAGGGGTGAACGTACCCAATGCCTCTGTAATGGTGATAGAAAGTACGGAAAGATTCGGCCTTTCCCAGCTGCACCAGCTCAGAGGCCGCGTGGGTAGGGGCGCAGAGCAGTCCTACTGTATCCTCATGACAGGCAACAAACTGGGGGCTGACTCAAAAGAACGTATCAATGTAATGGTACAAACCAACGATGGGTTCCTTATTTCAGAAAAAGATATGGAACTGAGAGGACCCGGTGATATAGAAGGTACCCGCCAAAGTGGGATACTGGATTTAAAACTGGCTGATATCGTAGCCGACAAAGCCATTCTCGAAGCCGCCCGTGCCAGCGCAGAGAAAATTTTACAGGAAGATCCCGATCTCACATTGCCTGAAAATCAGGCTTTACAGCATTATCTGGCCGTGCAGCAAGGGAAATCACAGTGGAGCAAAATCTCCTGACCCGTTACCCAGGAAAATAACTTGAGAATGCAAAATTTACTGCCGGGTTTTTACGTTTATCTATAAATGCGCCCCGGTTTACTGGTATAATAGAAAATTTAACTTAAACTCCCCCGGGATTTTTCTATCTAAGTTCCCGTAGCTGGAAGGTTGGGATAATACTATTACTAAAGGTTGGCGCTGTTATTGCGGTAACATATACACCGACGTCTGCGTTAAAGCTTAGAGACATTGATCAGAAACAAAATACTCCTTATCCATTGATATCCCAGTGGATAAAAACAAGAAATATACAATACGGATGAAATGTAGTTTCCCTATAGGCTGCTTAGCTTTTATAATTTCGCTTTTTGTAGGCGAACGTGTAATGGCACAGACGGCGACAGCGCAGGAAATGTATTATAGCAGAGCCCTGCAATTCACAGAGAATAAAGGGCAATGGACAGGCGATTTCCTATACAAAGCAGATATGGGTGGTGGCGCCGTATTCCTGAAGCGCACCAGTTTTATGTTCTTATTACAGAACAAAGACGACATGTTTGCACTGGCTGAAAAAATGCACGGTCATTCCCGCACCAACGATACCACGTGGCAATTCGTTCCGGGTACAGTGACCACCAGCACCAGCTCTGTATCCCGTTCTTCATCCTCTTCCACCAGCAGTACTTCCGATTCCCTCCCGGTGATCAGAAGCCATGCTTATGAAGTGACCTTCTTAAATGCCAACAATCCTGAGATCTCCGCAGATAAAGCAGCAGACAGCTACTCCAATTACCTGATCGGAAATGATAAGTCTAAATGGGCCTCTCATGTAAAATCTTATGGATTGGTCAATTACAAATCACTGTACACCGGTATTGATATGCAGGTGTATTCAGATGCAGGTGTTTTGAAATATGACCTGATTGTACAACCCGGTGCAGATCCATCACAGGTACAGTTACAATATTCCGGCGCCAATAAAGTGGAAGTGAAGAAAGGAAACCTGATCATCACTACCTCAGTTGGTACGGTGACAGAACAGATGCCGCTGGCTTATCAGTATATCGACAACGAACGTGTAACAGTAAAAGTATCCTACTCCCTGAGTGGCGATAAACTGAAATATAAAGTTAGCGGTGATTACAACAAGGCATATCCGCTCATCATTGATCCGAGTTATATCTTCTCTACCGTATCCGGTTCTACAGCTGACAACTGGGGCTTTACCGCTACCTACGATGGTGCGGGTAATTTTTATGGAGGCGGTATCGTGTTCGGCACAGGTTATCCTGTTACTACCGGTGCTTTTCAGACACAGTACAACCACAGTGGTACATTCGATATCGGCATCAGTAAATTCAGTTCCAATGGCCGTCAGTTAATTTATGCCACATATCTTGGTGGTAGCGGCAAGGAACAACCACATAGCTTATTCGTAGATGCAAATAATAACCTCGTTATATCAGGCAGAACGACCTCTACCGACTATCCTTATTCCAAATTGATTGGTACACAGGGTGGCTGGGATATCGTCGTGACAAAACTGAATGCAGATGGTTCAGCTTATATCGGTTCTTTGATGATTGGGTCCTCTTCTGATGATGGGGTGAATATTCGTGAAGACAGAACGCAGGGTTCAAGTTTACTACTCCGCAACTATGGCGATGATGCACGTAGTGAAGTGGTGATTGACGATGCCGGTTATATCTACGTAGCCAGCTGTACCCGCGGTAGTAATTTTCCGGTGACAACAGGCGTACTCCAACCCACTTTTGGTGGTAAACAGGATGGCGTGATTATGAAATTGAATCCTACCTGTACAGATATGGTATGGGCTACATTTATAGGTGGCAGCAATGAAGATGCAGCATTTGTATTAGCATTGAATGGCACCAGCAGTCTGTATGTAGCAGGGGGTACTGCCAGTACCGATTTTCCTATCAAAGGAAGTACACTTTATACATCCTACAAAGGTGGTGCATGTGATGGCTGGATAGCACACATCACAACAGACGGTAAGACCATCACGCAAAGTACCTACATGGGTGCTTCTACTGCCGCTGCCGATCAGGTATATGGCATACAGATGGATGACAAAGGTTTTGTGTACATCATGGGTACAACAGAAGGCACCTGGCCGGTGGTACAACCTACAGGTACGACCTCTTTCTACAATGATAATTCCAGGCAGTTCATTGCAAAACTGCAACCTGACTTGTCTGCATTTGTATACAGTACCACATTTGGTAAATCCGCTTCCACGCCTAGTATTTCGCCGGTAGCGTTTCTGGTAGATCGTTGTGAGAATGTGTATGTATCCGGATGGGGTGGTGGTATTGATGTGAGTCTGCGTTATCCTAACTCGAATACGAGTGGAATGCCGATCAAAAATCCATTGCAACGTACCACGGATAGTCAGGATTTTTACTTCTTCGT
>Ga0316604_10002834_pt1 | contig 12780 bp, 9 predicted proteins | sample OWC_soil_day20_C_FD_207650 | JGI IMG/M metagenome (GOLD analysis project Ga0316604, IMG submission 207650) | Wetland soil microbial communities from Old Woman Creek delta, Ohio, United States - OWC_soil_day20_CT | ecosystem: Environmental > Terrestrial > Soil > Wetlands | place: USA: Ohio... | reverse complement strand
GCGCGTGCTCCAACTGGAGAACAGTCTTTCGTCGAGTGCGGTGCGCAGGGCGTCAACCATTTGCGCCATTGCGGCGACCAGCGACAGCCAGAGCGTTGCAGTCACGCCGGCGGAGGCTGCGGGGAGGACAATCAGCGCGATGATGGCGGCCAGGGCCGTGGCGCGGCTCCAGCGATCGATTGTCGCGCCGGCGGCGAGCGTGGCTGCGGCCAGCAGGCATTTTTGTGCCGATGATGATGCGTGCGCTGTCATGGCGTTGCGGCCTCCAGCGCGCGCAGTACCCGATGATGCTCATCGCTCAGCACGACCTGAGGCCGGCAGGCTCGTACCCGTTCAATCGCAGCCGCAATCGACGGGCAGCGTCTTGTGCAATACAGCCAGGCGGCAACGGCGCAGGCGCTGCGCGAATAGCCCAGCGCGCAGCAGACGAGCAGCGGGCCGTGGCGGCGTGTCGATTCGATGGCCTGTGCGGCATCGGCGAGTTGCTCAGGGGTGGGGGCGACGAGGTCGAGCCACGGCAGGCTGACGCAGGTGCCGATGGTGCGCGGCGCCGCGAGTTCCGGGCACAGGTCGAGCAGTGCGGCGAACCCGCCGGAAATGGCCGTCGCAAACTCTTGCGCGTCGGGGTGGCGCCCCAGCCAGACGCCGTCCCCGATGTCGCTGGGCTGCGGCTGCCGGCGAGTCCACAACCAGGCGTTGATTCGGGCACCGATCCGGTAGGGCGCGAGTAGCACCGAGACCGCCAGGGTGTGCCGGCCGTTGCGCTTCTGGAAGCCATGCGCGGCATTGCCGCTGAAATAGATGGCGGCAATGAGCAGCAGTGCCAGGCTGATCCACAGGCCCCACAGCGCCGCTCCGCCAATTCTCAGGCTCAGCGCGGCAGTGACCGAGGCGCCGAGCAGGTAGCGCGTGGCGAGGCGCAAGTGTGATTTCCTTGGCCGGAACGACAGCGGCCAGACCGGCGAGCGGCCTTCGCTCGGCCAAAGCCACAGGCACAGGAAGCCGACGGAAGCGCCCGTGGGCACGTCGATGAAATGGTGCTGATAGGTGGTGAGCACGGAAAGAGCGATCAGCAAGGCCCACGCGTGGACCAGCCCGCGTGTGCAGCCTTCCGTATGCGCAGCGAAGCGCGCCCAGATGATGACGAGCAGACCGATGTGCAGCGAAGGCGCCTGGTTGTAGGGCAGGTCGAAGCCCATCAGGGCATCGAACATCGCACCGAAGAAACCTTCGACATGCGGACGCTCGAAAGCGAAGTGCAGCGGAAAGGCGAGAAAACAGGCCGTCGAGATGAGTTGCGCGGTCAGCAGCCGCAGCGCGTGGCGATCGACCTCGCGCGGCGAGCGGCAAAGCAGGAACGACAGGCCATAGAGCAGATCGATGGACCAGTACGGGACGATGGTCCATGGGATGAACGGTATCTGCCGTTCCCATTCGAAAAACACGCTGGCGACGGTTCCCCGGGCCGCCGCCAGCTGGTTGGCGAACCCGTAGCTCAGGAAAAAGAACGGGCCGAGCAGCAGCAACCAGCCCAGGCTGCGTATCCACAGGGGGCGTGTTATTCCCCCGGATGGAGCGTTGCTCATCAGGCTTTCCGGCGCGCCAGCGAGACGGTGAAGATGCCCCATTCGTCGATGCGTTGCTCGATCTTCTCGAACCCGGCATCTTCCACCAGTTGATCCATCTCGGCCTGCGTCCGTCGCCGCATCACCCAGGCTTGCCCGCCACGGTGGCTGGTCAGCGCGCGGGCGATCAGCTCGAGTTGCGGGTGCCATGGCTGCCCGGTGTAGAGGAGGTAACCGCCCGGTTCGATGGCATCGGCCATACCGGCCAGCGAACGCTGGACTGCCGTGTTTTCCGGAAAGAGTTCGTACAGGCCGGAGACGATGCCGATCGTGGGGCGAGGTTGTACCGCGGCGACCGAGGCGCGATCGAAGGCATCGCCTTTTTCGAAGCGGCAGATTTCGGCCAGCCCCTTTTCCTGGATCAGACGGCTTCCGTCACGCACATTGATGTCGGAGAAGTCGCGCAGCAGGATCGATTCCGGACGCTCGGGGCTTTGCGTAATGGCTTCGAGCACGTAGCGGCCGTGCCCGGCGGCAATGTCGAGAATACGCACTGGCTGTCCGTGGGTACGGACAAGCGATGTTGCCTTGCGCAGCAATTCTTCCAGGTGCACCTTGCGTTGGCGTATGCCGCGCCAGCCGATCGAATCCAGGTATTGGCGGTCGATCAGGCGGCCCAGCGGCCCGCAGCCGGTGGGTGTGTTGCGGTATACGTAGTCGAGCGTGCTGCCGGAGTCGAAGCCCGTTTCGTGACCCAGACGGACGCCTGCCGAAAGAATGCCGCCGAGTTTCATGTTGCATCGGACCATGGACCAGTAAAGTCCGCACGGACTCAGCGCGGGCAGCGGGCGGGAAAGCGCTATCGATTCGTCGTGCGTCGGGCCTTGTTTGTCGGCGTTGCGCAAATCGACGGCGGGGCGGGGCTCGGCGAAGCGGCGCAACACAAAATCGCGTACTTTCAGTAGCGCCGGTCCGCGCTCCTTTTCGCCCAGCGTGTCGTGATAAAAGCCGTCGAGGATGTGTTTTTCCTTGATCGGCGTTCCCAGTCGGTCGAAGAAGTCGTGCTGCGGTTTATGGTGCACCACCCAGTCGGCACCGGAGATCAGCAGCTGTGTCGGAATGGTGATGGCCTGGGCATCGGCGACCATGCGCTCGGCGGCATCGTACAGACCGAGCAGGATGTTGACCGAAATGGCGCGGGTGATCAGCGGGTCGGTGTCGAACGATTGCTGGCGTATGGGGTCGTGGGTCAGGAACTTCGATTTTACGTAGCTATTCACGTAGAAATTGCCGCGCAGCGCGCGCATGAGGCGCAGGCCGGGCCGGGCGAAGGGGACGTAAAGCTTGACCTTGAAGGCCGGAGAGGCGAGCACCAGGCAGCGCACCTTGGGGGCGTAGTCGTGCGCCCACGTCGATACCAGCACGGCGCCGACGCTTTGCGCCAGGATGGCCATGTCGGCCTCGGCGATGCCGTGGGTATCGCGGAGGTGCTCGACGAATGTCTGGATGTCGCGCACCGAGGTTCCCAGGCTCGGGGAGTCGCCGCGAGCACCGGGCGAGCGCCCGTGTCCACGGGCGTCCCAGGCAAAGAAATCGAAATCGGGCAGATCGAGTTCATCGACCAGGTGTGCGTTGCGCCCGGAGTGCTCGTGGCCGCGATGGAACATGACGACGGCACCGCGCCGGGTTTGCGTGGCCGGCCAATGCCGGTAGAACAGCGATACGCCGTCGTGTGTCTGGAAGGTGCACTCTTGCGGGATGCGTTGAGTAGTCACGGGATGAGCTTTCTATAGTGTTGTGTTGAGGTGCCGCGATATGAGGTAGCGCCTTTAGCGCTGATTGGCATTGGCTGAGGCAATGCCGTTGCGGACGCGGCTGATGGTGTTCAGAACGATGGCTCCGGCGGCCAGCGGCATCAGCCAGAACAGCCAGGCGGGCAGCGCAGGCAGCAAGCCGGTAGCCAGGCCAAGCGCACCGAAGACGAAGGCGCGGTCGCTCTTGCCCATGGGGCCGTCGTAGCGACGTTCGCCTCCGATCATCGGGCCGAGCGCGCCGGCCATTTCGGATACGGCCGAGAGAAAGACGACGGCGCCGATGCTGCCCCACCCGAACGGCGCAATAGCGACGAAAGGCAGGTACAGCGCGGCATCGGAAATGACGTCGGAGAGTTCGTTGAGGTAGGCGCCGAGCGCTGATTTCTGGCCGAATTCACGCGCCAGCATGCCGTCGATGGCGTTGAAGGCCATGCGCAGGAACATCCACAGCGGCAGCAGCAGGAACAGAATGCGCTGTTCGCCGTAGAGCGCAAGCACCGCGCCGAGTACCAGGGAAACGAGCATGGCCGATACGGTCACCATGTTGGCGGTGATGCCGGAGGCGGCACAGCAACGGGCGATCGGACGGAGAAGCGCCTGGAAGCGCGGTTTGAGCTGGTAGATGCTGATCATGATTTGGCCTTTGTCGGTGATTAGGCGGCGGATTCGTCGTCGCCGCTGCCGCCGCTGCCATTTTCTTGCGGCGCTTCGTTTTCCGTCATCTGCTTGAGCGTCACGTAATCTGTCTTGCCGGTTCCCAGCAGCGGAATTTCCTTGACCTGACGGATCGTGCGCGGTACGGCCAGTTCGGGCGCCCCTGCTGCCTTGGCTGCAGCGAGCAACTGTCCCCGTTGCATGTCTGGTGCCGTGGTGAACAACACCAGCGCTTCGCCCTTGCTGGCATCCGGGCGGGTCGATACGGCATGGACGAAACCGGGGTAGGCCGCTTTGGCAATGTTTTCGACGACCTCCAGCGAAATCATTTCGCCGGCTATCTTGGCAAAGCGCTTCAGGCGACCGCGGATATGCACGTAGCCCTCCTCGTCAATTTCGACGATGTCACCCGTGGCGTACCAGCCTTCATCGATGGCTTCGGGCCGCTGGATGACGCCGGGACGATCGAAGAGGTAATAGCCCTTCATCACGTTCGGCCCCTTGATGTGCAAAGCGCCACCGCGCTCAATGCCCGGCACCGGTTCGAGTTCGTAGGTGACGCAGGGCATCAGTTGGCCGACGGTGCCGGTCTTGCAGGCCATCGGCACGTTGACCGCGACGACCGGGGCGCATTCGGTGACGCCGTAGCCTTCGAGGATGCGGATGCCGAACTTTTCCATCCAGGTGTCGTGCACCTCGGCGGAGAGCTTTTCCGCGCCGGCGACGACATAGCGCAGCCGCCCGAAATCGTAGGGGTGCGCGTATTTTGCATAGTTGCCGAGGAAGGTCGAGGTGCCGAACAGCACATTGCAGTTGCGGTCATAGACCAGCTCGGGAATGACGCGGTAGTGCAGCGGATTGGGGTAGAGGAAAACCTGGCAGCCGGAAACGAGCGGCAACAACACGCCACAGGTCAGCCCGAAGGAGTGGAACAGCGGCAGCGCCATCATGAACTTGTCGAGTGGCGTGAAATCGGCAACGGCGCGGATCTGGGCGACGTTGGCGAGAACCGACGAGTGTGAATGCACGACTCCCTTGGGTTTGCCTTCCGAACCCGAGGTGAACAACACTACGCCCGGATCGTGCGGCTGCTGGGGTTCGGCGGCGCAGCGAGGGAAGAGCAGATGCCAGAAGACCCAGCATTTGTCCTGTGTGGTGAGTTGCGACTTGAGGTCTTCCAGATACAGGAGCTTTATTCCAGCGATCTTTTCGATCACCGGCGTCAGTTTGGCTTTCTCCAGAAAGGCGCGCGAGGTGATGACGGTGGTGATCGCAGCTGCGGTGCATGCGGCGCGCAGACCGTCGACACCCGCCGTGTAATTGAGCATCGCGGGAACGCGACGCGCGGAACTCAGCGCCAGGATGAGCGCGGGCGTTGCTGCGGCACTTGGAGTCAGTACGCCAACCACCTCGTCCTTACGGGTATGGCGAACCAGCGCGCGATTGAGACCGAGCGCCATCTTCAGCAGCGAACCGTAGGATTCCTCGTGCAGGCGAATGTCTTCGACGAGTTCGTAATTCCGGCCAAAAGTCTCCATGCCGTCAAGGAAGGCGTTGTAGATGGTACGTTCCGGGCGCGAGGCCACCAGCATGTCGAGGAGGATCTGGCGCATCAGTTCGCCGGCGCGGCGGCGGCGTTGCTTGGCGGAGGGCAGGTCGGGCATCGGAATGGTGCGGCGCGCCTGAATGGCGATACTTACCTTGGGGAAGGCCTTGAGCGGGTAGATGCCGGCCAGTCGGCCAAAGTAGCTGCGCGCGGCGCCGTCGATGCGGACCGGGACAATGGTCGCGCCGGTTTTAGCCGCGACGAAAGCAGCGCCGTCATAGACCTTCATCAACGATCCCGTCCGGGTGATGCGTCCTTCCGGGAAAATGACCACCGGCTGGCCGGTTTCCACCAGCTTGACGATCTGCTTGATCGCCAGCGGGCTGGTCGATTCGACGGCCAGGTGGGGAACGAAACGCAGGAGGACGCGGAAAAATGGGTGCTCGGCGACTTGTTTATGTACCACGTAGACCGCGTCAACCGGCATGCTCAGCCCGAGCAGTAACCCGTCGAGGAAGGATTCGTGATTGGCGACGACCAGCGTTCGGTGATTGAAGAAGACGGAAGTGTCGCCGCGTAGTTCGACGCGGAACAGAACCTTGAGCAAAAAACGCAGAATGATCCTGAACATGTGATTTCCCTGTTGTCGATGTTGTGTTTCTTGCTTACGCCTTGGTTTGGCGAACCCGCCAGGCCAGTCGTGCCACTATCACCAAAGCCGCGCCTGTCGCCAGGAGATGCTTGAGCGTGTGTCCGGTGAGTCTTCCCAATTCGGCTGCGATTTCATGGTCGTAGATCTCGGCAAACTTGGCGGCGGCATAGAGTAGCAGAGCCATGCCAAATGATAAACGATCAGCTGCCGGGGCCCGGTAGATCCATTGCCAGAGCGGTATGAGAAGCATCGGTAGCGCCTGGAACATCAGATAAGGGCGCAGGTCGCCTGTTCCCGTTTGTTCCGTCACGTACCACCAGACGACGCTGTAGATCGCCAGCAAGGCCAGCCAGGCGGCCAGAACGGTGCTGCCTTTCCCCTTGACGTCACCCCACACGCCGGCCAGCAAGCCGCCGCAAGCCAGGGCGATTGGCAGGCGGTCCCAGACGAGCCGCGCATTGTCGGGCGCCAGGTGATAGTAAGCGGAGCCGAAAGCGGTGAGGAACAGTCCGATGAGGAACAGGCGGTAGCCTGCCCAGCCATGTGCCAGCGCGGGATGTTCGCGATGTTGTGCGAGAAGGCAGATACCCCACAGGGCCACGAGCGCGAATCCGAGATTGGATGCGACGTCGGCGAAATGCGGGATACCGTAGGCAACCTGGCGGTCGGCGAAGGCGTGGTAGTCCGGCAGTTGCGCAATCGGGCCGTGCCACACGGCGGCGCCGCTGAGTAACGCGACCATGGCGAGCGGCAGATACTTGCTTGCACTTTTCATCTGTTTCTCCATTTCTGAGACAACGTCGAAGTGACGTTGTGTGCAGAATGCGGGGGGAACGAATAAAAATAAACTAATTACTTGAATGTATCGGCAGTTATACTTGTAAGTATCAAATAGCGATACTTTATGACATGAGTGAAATCGCCCAACTGGTGCTGACCATCAAGAAGCGTTTGAAGATCCAGGGCGTTACTTATCGGGAACTGGCGCTGGAACTGGGGATGTCGGAGCCCAGCGTCAAACGCATGTTCGCCACCCAGCGGTTTTCGCTGGATCGCCTGGTGGAAATCAGCAGTTTTCTTGGATTCACGTTGGCCGAACTGGCGCAAGAGGCGGCCGTTACCGAGAACCTGCTCCATACGCTGACGGAAGCGCAGGAAGCGGAACTGGTTTCCGATTTCAAGTTGCTGCTGGTCGCGATCTGTTCGCTCAACCACTGGACGGTCCGGGATATCGTGGCAGCCTATCGATTGACCGAGGCCGAATGCATTCAGAAGCTTGTACGGCTGGATCGGCTGCGCCTGCTGGTGTTGTTGCCCGGGAATCGCATTCGCCTGAATGTCGCCCGTGATTTTGACTGGCGGCCGAACGGACCGGCGCGGAGGTTCTTCAGGGAGCACAGCCTGCACGAATTTGTTGGCGCGGATTTCGCACGGGATGACGAGATGATGGCCTTTGCGCACGCCATGCTGACCGACGCAGCCTTGGCCAAGGTGCTGGCGGAAATGCGCAAGTTGCGTCAACGTCTGGCTGAACTGCATGAGGAGAGCCTGGCATCACCGCTTGCCAAGCGGCGCGGCGTCGGCATGCTGCTTGCCTTGCGCGAATGGGAGACCGAGGCGTTTCGCGAGTTGCGTCGGTGATGGAATTCAGCGTTGTCCGCCCGGAGCCTACTTGCTGCCGTAGGTGATTATTTCCTGCGGGATGCCGTCGAGCGGAGTGACCTTGGCGGCTCCGCCCAGTTTTATGGCTTCCTTGGGCATCCCGAACACAACACAGGTCGACTCATCTTCGGCGATCGTCGGCGCGCCGCTATCGCGCATCTCCTTCAGGCCGCGTGCGCCATCGTCGCCCATGCCGGTCATGATGATGCCCAGCGCGTTTTTTCCGGCAGTCTGCGCCACGGAGCGGAACAGCACGTCGACGGACGGCTTGTGGCGATTGACGAGGGGGCCATCCTTGACCTCGATGTAATACTGCGCGCCGCTGCGTTTCACCATCATGTGTTTGCCTCCGGGGGCAATCAGTGCCAGGCCGGAGCGGACACGGTCACCGTCCTTGCCCTCGCGCACTTCGATCTCGCACAGGCCGTTCAGGCGCTCGGCAAACATCGCGGTGAATCGTTCGGGCATGTGCTGAACGATGACAATCCCGGTGCACACGGCTGGCAGCTTGGTGAGCACAGCTTCCAGGGCCTGCGTGCCGCCGGTGGACGTGCCGATGGCCACCAGCTTGTCGGTGGTGCCGTACATCTTGGCCCCGGTGTGCGAACCGGGGAGCATGGCGTCAACCGTGTGCTTGGGGCGGTTGATGATCGGATGTGTTTCTCCTGAGAGGCGCCGGACGACATTCATGTTGGCCTTTGCCGCCGCCCGGATGTTGGCAATGATGTCGTTGGCCGAGTCTTCCAGAAAGGCTTTCAGGTCGATCTTGGGTTTGGTGACTATGCCGACGGCGCCGGCAGAAAGCGCCTCCATGGTGACTTGCGCCCCCTTTTCCGCCAGCGACGAGCAGATGATGACGGGGGTCGGGTGTTCGGCCATGATTTTTTTCAGGAATGTCAGGCCGTCCATGCGCGGCATTTCGATGTCCAGAATGATTACATCGGGCCATTGGTTTTTCATCTTCTCCATGGCGAAGACCGGGTCCTGTGCCGTGGCGATCACTTCGATTCCCGGTTCGCGGGCAATGAACTGGGTGACCACCTGGCGTACCAGAGCCGAGTCATCGACGATCATCACCTTGATGTTGTTGCTCATGAGAAGTCGATCCTTTTGGTTGTCCCGGGTGTCTGGCCGATTATCGCGTACGCCGATAGATCGTGGGGCGCACGGGCGTCAGGCTGTCGGTAATTCCATTCAGGGATTCGGAGTGGCCAACAATGAAGAAACCGTCCTCCTTCATGTAAGGGATCAGGTTGGACACCACCTTGCGCTTGGTGTCATTGTCGAAATAGATCATCACGTTGCGCAGAAAAATGATGTCGAACACGCCGAGCCCTTGACGCGGCGCCATCAGGTTGCTGTAGAGGAACTCGACCCGTTCGCGCAGTTCGCGGACGAGCAGCAAGGTTCCCTCGTGTTCGCCGACGCCTTTCAGGCAAAACCTCTTCAGCAACGGCTGAGGTATGCCTTGTGCCCGCTCGAGCGGGTAGTGTCCCAGGCGGGCTTTTTCGAGAACCCGGCTGCTGATGTCGGTGCCCACGATGTTCCAGGAGTTGCCTCCGAGAACGTCGCCGAGAACCATGGCGATGGAATAGGCCTCCTCACCGGTAGAGGAAGCGGCGCTCCAGACGCGGAACGAACTGGCGCTCCGGCGTTGCGTGGCCACTTCGCGCAGAAAATCGAAGTGCTTTGGTTCCCGGAAGAAGTAGGTTTCGTTGGTGGTCAGCAAATCCACCACGATCTGGCGCTCGTGCGGATCCTCGTTGCTGCCGATGTAACGGTAGTACTGCCCGAAGGTCTTGAAGCCGAAATGATTGAGTCGCTTGGACAAGCGGCCGACGACCAGAACCTTCTTGCTGTCGGAAAGGCTGATTCCGGCCAGCTGAAAAATAAGTCTCTGGAATTGCGCGAATTCCGCATCCGAGATTGTGGCGCTGATTGCATCAGCGGGGGAGAAGTCCTGATTCTTCATGGCGTCCAGGATTAGGTTGGCATGCCTGATCGTGCGGAGGAGATGCGGTGCTTCCACACGACCAGCCTGCCAAAATGCGATACGGGGTTGGGTTATTGCGGTTTGCTTCCTCCTTCCTGGTTGAGCGATGCGACAACGGCGACTTCATCGATCGACAGGATCCGGTTGACGTCCAGCAGCACGACAAACTTACCATTGATCTTGCCCATGCCACTGATGAAGTCGATGCGTATCTTCGCGCCGAATTCCGGTGGCGGTTCGATCTCGCTGGCCGGAATTTCAAGCACTTCCGAAACGGCATCGACGACGATCCCCATCTGCTGACCGTGTTGTCCTTCTTCGTGCGTCGTTTCGATGATGACGATGCACGTCCGCTTTGTCACCGGACCGCTGGAGCGTCCGAAGCGGATGGACAGATCGATGACCGGTACGACCGAGCCGCGCAGGTTGATGACCCCCCGGATGAACGGGGGAACCATCGGGACTTCGGTCAGCTGGCCATATTCGATGATTTCACGGATCGACAAGATGCCGATGGCGAACATTTCCTCGCCCAGGTTGAAGGTCAGGAATTGCTGTTGTTCAGGCATCATGCCGAGTCCGGCGGGTACCCCGGACCCGGTGGATGATGCCTTCACGACTTGGGTTGACTGGGTTGTCATCAGCGTGCTCCTGGATGGTCAGAAACGGGCGAAACTTGATTCATCCAGATGATCGGTCCCTCCCTTTTTCTTGTCGACACGTTTCGTTCCGGCGTCCCCTGCGGCGGCGCCGTGTTTTCCGGTTGCGCCACGCCGCTTGTCCTGTTGCTTGCCCAGATCGAAGAACGCCATGAGTTCCTGCAGGTTGAGTGCCTGCGACGACATTTCTTCCGCCGTCGCCGCCAGTTCTTCAGAGGCGCTGGCATTCTGCTGCGTGGTCTGGCTAAGCTGGTTCATCGCTGAATTCACCTGCCCGACGCCCTGGGTTTGCTCCTCGGATGCCGCCGTGATTTCCTGCACCAGATTGGCGGTGTTCTTGGTCGCCGGCACGATTTCTTCCAGCAGCTTGCCGGCACGTTCCGCCATGCCCACGCTATTGACCGCCAGTTGCCCGATTTCCTGGGCGGCGACCTGGCTGCGTTCGGCCAGCTTGCGCACTTCGGCGGCGACGACGGCGAATCCCTTGCCGTGTTCTCCGGCTCTCGCCGCTTCGATGGCGGCGTTCAGCGCCAGCAGGTTGGTCTGGTAGGCGATGTCGTCGATGATGCCGATCTTCTTGGCGATCTGTTTCATGGCACTGACCGTCTCGTTGACCGCCTCGCCACCATCGGCTGCCTTCTTGCTGCCTTCGCCCGACATGCTGTTGGCCACCTTGGCGTTTTCCGTGTTCTGCTGGATCGAAGACGACATCTGCTCGATCGACGCGGATGTTTCTTCGACCGATGCGGCTTGCTCACTCGACGCCTGCGATAGCGTCTGCGCCGTTGCCGACACTTGCGCCGTCGCGGAAACCAGCAACTCGGCGGTGTTGTTGACCTCGGAAATCGTCGAGGAGAGCTTGGCCGTCGTTTCGTTGATGGAGTCCTTGAGGACCTTGAATTCGCCCTTGTAGTCCTGCGTGATGTTCTGCGTCAGGTCACCTTCGGCAAGAGCTCCCATGACACGTTTGACTTCGTTGATCGGTGCGACGATGGCGTCCACCAGTTCGTTGAGCCCCTGGACAACATCGCGGAACTGCCCGCGGTGCCTTGAAGCATCGCCCCGTTCGTCGAGTCGGCCTTCCACCACCGCCTTGGCCAGACTCTGCACGTCGCCGATGAGCATGGTCAATGGATTAACCACGGCATCGAGTGTTGCGTTGACGCCCTCAATGACCCGCCGGTAATCGCCCTGATGCTTGGTGGCGTCCGCACGCGTGTCGAGCTTGAGATCGACGGCTGCCGCGGACAGCATGTTGGCATCGGAGATCAGTGCCGTCAGCGAAGATCCGACCTCCTTGAAACTGCTGTTGATCTTGGAGAACTGCGCTTCCACTTCCTTGGTGTAGCTGTCGGAAGCCTTTGCCTGGAGATCCAGGTTCAGGTCGCCGCGGCTCAGCCGTTCGAGGTTGTTGGCCACGCGCTGAACTTCGACTTCGGTGTAGCTCTTGACACTCAGCATCGGGGTCAGGTCGGACACGGTTTCGACATAGCCGACCACTTCGCCCTTGGCATTGAGCACGTTGGCCGTATCCTGCTTGCACTTCAGGTTGCCCCAGTCGAAGTAGCTTTCCTTGACCCCGCTCTTCAACTGCATGATGCCGCAGTTCTTGGTCTTGCAGATGTTGGCGTTGGCCGTGGAGCACTGGCGTCCGACGGCGTCCTGGCGGTCGCGGACATAGCCGCGTTCGACCATCAGTTTCTCGAAGGACTTGTTCAGGAATACCCAGTTCATGTCCATGTCGATGACGTGGATCGGGAACGGCACGGCGTCGATGATCGAGCGATACCATTCGAGCTTGTCGACCACGACGTCCAGGGTGCCGTTGACGCCTTGCACGACCTTGCGGAATTCGCCCGGATGCTTGCTGGCGTCGGCCCGGACTTCGAACTTCCCTTGGATCGCGCTTTCCGAAAGCATGTTGGCGTCAGCGATCAGGGCGGTCAGCGAGGTGCCTGTCTTCCTGAGGCTTCCGTCGATCTTGCTGAACTGTGCGGCCACGTCCTTGGTGTAGCTGTCTGCCTCGGGGGCTTCGAAATTGAGATTCAGATCGCCGTTGCCCAGGCGTTCAAGGTTGAGCGCCACGCGCTGCACTTCTTTCTCTGTGTAGTCCTTGACGTTCAAGGTGGCTGTCAAGTCGGTCACGGTTTCGACGAAGCCGACTTTTTCGCCCTTGGCGTTGACCACGTGGGCGGTGTCCTGCTTGCACTTCAGGTTGCCCCAGTCGAAGAAGCT